>Ga0222714_10000105_pt1 | contig 99605 bp, 86 predicted proteins | sample C33_3DmetaG_FD_165048 | JGI IMG/M metagenome (GOLD analysis project Ga0222714, IMG submission 165048) | Estuarine water microbial communities from San Francisco Bay, California, United States - C33_3D | ecosystem: Environmental > Aquatic > Marine > Unclassified | place: USA: California...
TTTTTTTCTCCTTCTAGCAACTTAAATCCAAATAGTATTTCTCAGAACAGGAGTGCAAAATTAGAACTATTTATGACATTAGACAATATATGCCCGAAAATAATTTTATAAATTGCCAATCCTACACTGATTTACAATGTGTTAGGTTAAATTTATTTCGAAATTATTTTTTGAACGAACGTTTTTCCTCCATCAACTTCAACTCTAATAAAGTATATCCCTGCTCGTAAATCAGAATGAATCGCCAATAAATTATTTTCTAAATACTCAATATTAGCATCAATTCTTCTCCCTGATGCATCAGTGATGGCTATATGAGTATCCTCTTTAACTGAATAATAATTCATAAATATTTTGGAACTACCTTCTACTGGATTAGGATACACCTTAATTTCATTGTTTTTACTATCAATAATTCTTCCCAATACAAAATCAGAATCATTTGATTCGCACCATTGACGCATCTGATCAAAAAATAAATACACATCCAATCGACCACTCCAAGCTGTTTTATCACTTAAATCTGAACTAGATTTCACCCCTGCTTTGAGCCAACTAAGCATCAAATTAAGTGCAGAATCAATATTAGTTTTCTTTAAATTTAAATACTTTTTACATACAATTGATTCGATCAGAGCAATACTACTAGCAACTTGAGGAGAAGCAAACGAGGTTCCAGATTCCTTTTTGTAAGGGAAAGTAGTATTAAAGGAAGTGGGGATAGTCGTGTATAGACCATTACCTGGTGCTGACAAATCAACACTAGTTGAGGAATAACCGGAAGATGCGAATTGATCATTTATATCGCACAAATTCACAGTAACTAAAAATCGCGAGGGGCATAAGGTAGGGATGTCACCTAATTTATCTACATCAATATTTCGGTTTGTAACTGCCGAAACACCAATTACCCCAACACTTCCTAAAGAATCGTAGAGACCACACCAAATGGGTGATTCTGAGGGAAAAGCATTATCCATACCCACCGACATATTCACGGCAACTATATTTGCTCCTTTTGAACCATTTGATTTGATATATAACTTCTTCATATCAAATACATATTTCATGGAGCGAATAACACCTGACTCTACGTCGTTAAAATCCTCCGGGAAACAATTTATTGGGAGAACTTTTACATTCCAATTTATCGAGGATATTCCTACCCCATTATTACCATCAGCGCCTACAACTCCTGCAACACAAGTTCCATGACCATCTAAAATAGAAACTGAATTAAAAACCTGGCCATGATTATCACCAGCATTCCAACCCCAATAATCATCAACATATCCATTCCCATCATCGTCTTTACCATTCCAAGGAATTTCTATATGATTCCTCCAATGATTATTTTTAAAATCTACATGTGCACTATCTAAACCATCATCAATAATGGCAATAACTATAGTATCTCCATTTCTCGTTACCCCGCCTTTGGTATGATCCCACACCAAATGCGATTGTATTTGCTCTAAATAAGGCTGACTGGTAAAAAGTGGATCATTTGCCCCTACCCTTTTTTGGATCTTATTGTCTAACTGAACTAAAGAATTAGGTAATTCTTTATTCAACCATGATATTTCGCTTAAATCAGCCGCTTTATCTATTCTTTTGGAGTCAATATACACTTTATATACGCCCCAATTTTCTGCAATTGGATTAATAATTATTTTGTTATAATTATTTAGTTCATAAAACCTGGCAACGTCTTTATTAGCAACTTGAACTATTAAGCTATTTTTATTTTGACCAACAACTGAACTGACATGAAAAACCACACACAGAAATACCCATTTCAGTTTTAATCTCATTTTACAAAAATACAAAAAAAGCCCCCACAAAAACATGGGGGCTTTTCACTCAAAAGTAGAATATTCTATTTACCGGAAGCTTTCAATTTTGCCTCTCTCGCTCTAACCTTTTCAAGGTAGTCATCTATTCTTGCTTTAATGTCTTTTACCACCTCATCCTCTGGATTTACTTCTAACACCTTTCCGTAGTAGAAACTGGTCATTTCATAATCCTTATTTTTCTGAGCGTAGAATGCCATATTTCTGTATGCATTTTCTACATCTTTCTTGTACTTTTCGTCAGTTATGTCTGCTCCGAGCTTCTCTAACCATTTGTTGTAGGCAGCAGTAACATTTCCTGTAGTATCAGTTGGATCAATTAAAGCAGAAGTGGTAGCAATCAAATAATAACCAGAAAGATAATTAGTGTCTTTTGCAACAATAGATTTGTACATTTCAAGTGCACGCTCATTTTCACCTAAGAAGTTCATTGCACGACCTTGGTAGAACATGTCTCTTAGATTTAACTCTCCCTCTTTGATTGCTTTTAATTCAAATGCTTTTATAGCATAATCAAAAGCCATCTTTTTCTTGGCATTTAATTCTGATCTCTCTAGCATTGCCGCGTCTGATGAATCAGTCTTATCAATATAACGGAGATCTTGCATTACCTCATTTCCCAATTCATAATACATTTCTTGCACCGCATCATACATTTTAATTTCCGCCTCTGCAGTATCTTTCAATGACTTTTGAAATTGGACGAATGCATCTTCATACATGTTATTTCTGAAAAGTAGATTTCCTTTAAAGAATAATTCTCGCGCTTTAAGATCTCTTTTTTGCGCCTTAACGAACTTCTCTTCATACTTTTTAAAGTATTCTAAACCTTCTTTATTTTCCTCTTCAGAAGCATTTTTCATTCCTACATAAGAATATGCTATTACACCATAAATATTTGGAACTTCATTTTCAGAAAGTAATTTCTTACCTTCGGTTACCGCTTTGTTTAATTCGTTATTAAGGTACAGAGCTTCAACATATCTAACACGAGCAGATAGGTTATTATTTCTTTTCAAATATTCCTCAAAATAATGAATAGAACTATCAGCATATTCGTTAATAAGCCTCGAGTTTTCTTCAGACGGACGTTGTTTACTTAAATCCATTTGATAGACCTGATAAACTTCAGCTAACTGACGATAAGCAGGAGCATAATCTGGATCTTTTTCAATGGCCTCACGAATCCTCACCATGGATAGATCATAGTTTTTCACCCTACGATATACATAAGCTTCTTTCAACAAGGGACGTGGATCAGAAGGCTCTTCATAACCCGAAACGATAAATTGCTGTACAGAAAGAGATAAGTCTGTCTTGTTAATATACATTTCTGCTTCTCCTAATAATAATTTAGTTTCAAAGTCATCTTCAGCTTCTAATAAATAATTCTTAGCCTTTTTTGCATATTCAACTTGTTTCTCATCGCTAAGATTTGGGATATTCAAATATGCTCTTCCAATTTCTTTTTTGATGAACCCTTGACGACTTTTTTTAGCTGTTAATGCCTGCTGAAAGAAAGCCTCTGCTGCACTCTCATCGCCTTTTCTCAAGGCTAATATCCCTTTACCAACATTTGAAATCTTACATTTTGGAGCTTTAAGTGCACCCTGATCAAGTATTTCTGCCGCTTTTTCGGTGTTTCCTTTTTCAAGTTGATTTAAAGATGCGAAATAATAATATTCTCCTTCTTTTGGTTTTTTAACTATTAAAGCTTCAAACTCCTTCTCTGCATCTTCAAACTGTTCATTTCTCATGTAACGATTTGCTTCTATAAAACTTTGACCCGATAAGGAAGTAGTAGAAATTAAAATTAAACCTGATAAGATATTCTTTGTTCTCATTTTGACTGCAAAAAAACTAATTAAATGTTAAACTTTTGTAAGGAAATATTAAATACCACAAATTTGTTATGAAAAAGTTCACTATTCATGAACATCGAGAAACTCTAATTTATTTAGTTGGTGACATGAAATTGACTCTATTCTATGTCAATTTGAATTTTTCTACCAGCCGAATTCATTGGAAACAAACCTGATTTTTGCAATAATGCCTGTCCTGATTGTGTATTTGTATATAAAACAAATCCTTTAATTAAACCGGAATATCCTTGCGATTCATAACTGTATAGAGTTTGAATAAACGGATACTGTTCTGCACTAATTTGAGATTGAAAGGGCAAATGAAATTCATTGCTCTTATTTTCTATTTTCAGCACTTTCAATTTCTTTAAGTGTTCGATAGCAATCGGATCTTTTGAATCTGCAATGCTATTTAAACTTACCATTGCAATTGTAGGGCTTTTAGATTTCTCAAGTCTTCTTAAACAACTATCGTCATTTATGCAATTTGTTACTTTTATTTTCTCACCTTCTTTATTTTCGAGTGATGACTTAACTATTTCCTGATTTGTTAGAATAGTATCTACATTTTGATAATCAGATGCTCCCCTACCTGTGTAATAAAACTCTTCAATTCCTTGAGTAGACTTTCCATTCAAAAGTCGTCCCACATCCCAAAGTGTCAATGAATCTATCGATGTTGACTTTTGAGTAACAAAAGCAGAGGAAGTCTTACCGAGGGGAATCTTATTTACAGTAGCATTTTTCTTTTGCTTCAACCAATTTAATTCCTCTTGATTAAAATTCTTATGAATAAAAACACCTTGTAGTGAATCCTTTATCCATAAATCGACTAACTCATTATAATTCCCAAATTGTGGAATAATATGAGCTTTGGGATACATCATTTCAAAAATATCAATCCATTGAACAACCATCAATGAGTCTCCGTGTTCGAATCCTACTTTTATAGTTCCTGCCGTAGGTACGTCATTACCTCTTCCTTCGTAATTATAATTTTGACAGCTATAACTGAATATAATAATAGCTAATATGAAAATACTTTTTCTCATTTTTGATTACCCCTCTTGTATAGTCTGTATGAATTCCATCCTCTAAAAATCCCCCAGAAAATAAGAACAGCAGCGAACACACGTGTTCCCTTGCTCATTCCAAGTTCTCTCAAACCAGGTAAATCAGGATTCACAATTAACAAATACAACCCACCAACAAGAAAAACTATCGCACTCATTAAATGGTAAATATAACCAGTCTTCATTATACAAAAATAAAAAAGGCCGGAGCAAGTCCGGCCTTTTTTTGATATAATCGATAAATTACTTCACAACCATAGTTTTAGTAACGCTGTTATTACCAGCAATTACTGTGTAATGGTATGCACCTGCCTTTAAACCATTTGCGTTTAATTCTAGCACGTGATTACCTTTTTGAAGTTGATCGAAATTATAGTTTTGCACTAATGAACCCATAATATCTCTTACCTCAATTTGTACATTTCCTGGACGAGTTAGGTAAACCAACACATTAGACTTTTGATCAAATGGGTTTGGATAGTTTTGATTAACTACAAAAACTTCCCCAGTGTTAGGTTGATCAACTGAAAGGAAGTGTAAATGACCAATTTCACCATTTAATATTTGAGAAACAGGCACAGCTTGATAATAAATGGTATTTAAAAATACTTCATGGTTAGCATATAATGCAACGTTATTTTGAAGATTAGTTCCAGGAACATCATCTTGCTGCCACATAACATGCAAAAATTCATCTGCTTCACGCGCAACACAAGCAAAGTCATCCTCTTTATTTATAAATTGAGTTAAATTCTGTGCTTCTGCCCAAGTTTCTCCACCGTCTGTAGAATGAACTACCCCAATATCACGGAAGTTGCCGTTTAAGTCAGACAAATCAAACTCAATTGGTACACTAAATGTACAATAAATATTCCCATTGGGATCGATAGCCGCAGAAGGTTGGCGCAGTGCCGATGTACTTCCCAAACGACAAACAGTTGGAATCATCACTCCATTCTGATCGGTAGGTAAAGTACCGTTTTGCACTCCGGAATAAGTAGGTTGCTCTAGCTGATTAAACCCATCTTGAGGTCCATCGATTGAACCACGGTCAAATGCACCACCCGATGCAATCACTTTGCCAACTTCTAAATCCTCATTCCAATAAACCAATCCTTGAATTCCCGGGAAGAAAGAATAGCTTTCATCTGTAGTATCATTATCAAATACACGTGCTAATCCCCAGAATGCATGTACTTTTCCATTCGCATCAATAATTACATCTACAGTACCATCAGCTGTGTAAGGAGTATCAGTCATAAATTGCTTACCTGTAAATGGAGCATATGGAAAACTATCTGCTAAAAATCTTCTCCAAGTGTTACCTGCATCTTCACTTTTCCAAACAATTACACCTTGCATTAAATCTGCATTGGCAATTGCAACCGTGTTACCGCGAACATCAATAGAATATTGATCTGCTCCACCGTTATTAGTTATCGTAGAATCATATTGTGGCAACATTTGGTGAGCTACCTCCCAAGTTTCTCCTCCATCTATACTTCGGCTATATACCATAGGCGCAAAGATTCCATTTCTTCTAGGAGCTCGAGACTCGCCCGGTGCTGCTGAATCGGTGTAGGAACAAATTAAATGAATAGTATCACCATTATTATCCATACGAGACCAAATTGGTTTGTAAGGATTTTCTGCTAAAATATAAGTCGTAGTAGATGGTCTTTCTGAAACATTTGGGGAATGAGTTCTGTAAAATCCCCCGTTGCTGGCATCATGGCCTAAAGTAATCACACTACCGTCTGACAAAACAGCTATATTTGGCCAACCGCTTCTTTGTGTAGGTTCAACTTTATCAGCAGAAGGAGTCATCCAATCGCCTTGATCATTTCTGTAATTATAACCCGCACCACGACCAGGAAATCCTGCTGCACCCGATGGAGCAGTTGTCCAAGTTGCAACCATACTACCCTGTGTTCCAGGAACTTTCACCAAACGGTGAGGCATAGCATAGTTGGATTGTAAGTCGTAATAAGTTTCACCGATAGTCACAAATGAACCATGATCTGCTGCTCTATTGGTAACTTGATTTTTCTTTGGCTTTGCTACATTACCAGAGTTAACTGCTTGATCTAAAAACACTTTACCAGCATTTAATTCCATCTTTTGTGCACCACCATAAATTGCTCCATTCATCAATTTTGTATTGGTGGAAATTTGCGCTCCTACCCAACCAAAAACTGACAATGAAATGATTGTTGTGTATAATCTTCTCATATTCCTGAATTTAATTTTACGAATTAAACCGAAATTTAACAAAGAAACCACGATTTCAATAAGAATCTTGTAAAAAGTTACCTAAAAAGTAATTATTTCATTCTACCATTAAGGATCCTAACTACTGTTTCCACCAATAAATCACCATCAGAAGCATCACCCTTATTTATACCTTTTAAACGTAAATCAAAGTATTTTAATTGATTCATTACCCACTCCAAGTCTATCATCGGAAAATTTCGTTGAGCTGTTAAATACTCATCAACAAAATAAGGATTCACACCTAAAAACGAAGCAACATCATGTTTAGCAAAGCTTTTAAGAGCGTGCAATGACATAATCTTAGAAAAATAAGAATTTAATACAGCTGAAGTACGAAGCATTTCTCCTTTATCTGAATTCTTTGCCATTTGATGTGCTATCTGAATTGACTTGTTGAAATTTCGCTTTGCTAATGCTGATTGCAGCTCAAATACATTAAATTCACGATTGAATCCTACCTGTTCATCAACATGATTAACTCTTATAAAGTCACCATCCACGGAAGCCAATAGTTTATTAAGTTCATTTAAAATTGACGGTAAATCTGCACCTAATAAATCCAATAATCTATTTACTGAATCTTGATCCAGTACTTTTCCCTTCTCTTTAGAATAGTTGGGTAACCAGTCACGTATTTGATAATCCCTAAGTTTATTAAAATTAGCGGTCGTAAACTTTGCCGCAGCTTTACCTGCTTTCGACCTCATATCGAGTTTCCCTTTACGGAAATTTAAAACTAAAACAGTTGTATTAAGTGGGTTTTGTAAATATGAAGCCAAACTATCTAAATCTTTTAAGTCTTCGGCATCTTTTACAATAATAAGTTGATAATCGCTCATCATTGGGAATCTACGCGCCATGCCAACTAAATCTTGCACATTTGTTTCCTTTCCGTAAAGGATGGTTTGATTGAAGCTTCTAGCAGATTCTGGAACAACGCTATCTTCAATTAATTTAGTTAACGAATCGGTAAAATACGTTTCTTCACCTTGCAGCACATAAACAGCAGAAAACTCTTTTCTCCGAATACTGCTTTGTATTGTTTGAAAACTTTTTACTGTATCTGTACTTTTCGCCATTAATTGTAAATTTACCGCTGTGGATCGACTCAATTTCCCCGACTACAAACTTGAAAATAGAATTGATGCTCAAAAAAACAGTATTTTTGATTTAGTCAGAAAAAAATTTATCCCCCTTACTTCTGAGGAATGGGTAAGACAACACTGTATTGAGCTTCTGATCAAGCAATATAATATTCCTATCGGACGCATATCGGTCGAGAAAGGAATCAAGTATCAAAACTTACAAAAACGGTTTGATATACTTACACTTGACTCTTTTGGAAATGCTCAAATATTAATAGAATGTAAGGCTCCAGATGTTAGACTTAGTGAAAAAACGCTCCTTCAAGCTGGTGTTTATAATTCTAAATTGGACAGTAGATATATTTGGATTACTAATGGTAAAAATCATATTTGGTTGAAGTTTACAAATAATAATTTTGAATTAATTAAATTTCCCGTGAAATTGGATTAGACTGAAGTTAAAGTATATGAAAAAAATACTCTTTTGAGTTTTTTGTAATTTTTACCCAATCATCAATATTTTTTTCATTGTAAGGATCAAAATCATATTCCCAAGAATTCCATTTCAGTTTACCGCTAATCGGACAGTACAATTGATCATTTGATTTAACCTGAGCGTTTAATTTATAATCAAGTCCATCGATTGATCCTTTTCCCTCAATCAAGTAATCCCCTATCAAATCAATTCGGTTGGATTCCCAAATATCTTTAAAAACTATGGAGTCACATGAAATATTTGTTGAAAAATTTGAGTTTTTAATTAATGATTGACTCAAGATTGTGGAATTACCATTTGAAAAAAAAGTATGAGTACTAGACCCTTGTATATAATGCCAATTGTTGCTTAAATAAATACCAAATGAATCTTCCCATGTATATGATATGAAATATTGATTGAATTGCATAGAATCTGGTGATTTTTGTATTAGGATTTTCCCTCTCCTAATAATACCATCTTTACAAACAAAACCGTCACCAAAATCAATAGTGTAAATTTTGTCATTTAGAAATACCATTGTGTCAACATTTACAGTTTTAGGTATTAACTGATTAATAAGGCCTAATTGTAATTTATTCATTAGGTGATGGTTTGATAACTCAAAATAAAGCGACCGTGCTGCAAATTCTATGTGTTCAGTATTTTCACCGTCATCATATTTATCACATGAAATGAATCCAATAAAGAGAAAGAAAACGATGACTAAAATATTAAAAAATGGCAATCTCATGGAATAGAAACCTCAAACTCCTTACCACCTCTGATTACTTTTACAATATTATTGCAAGCTTGATTATCAAATTCATCGTAATCTATCAGGAACTGTTCTTCATTAGATTTGAATGTAAATTGGCCAGATTGAAAAAAATCTGAACAGCCGTATTCAATAGTCTTTTGAAGGGGAACATCAATTTTTAATTGAGCATTATCATCATGATCGATATCAAAATTCACATTCCCAGTGAATTTTATTATATCTCTAATTAAACCTGGTGTTGTTTCACCCTTTTCCCAAATACAAAAGAGATTTATTTCTAAGTCTGCCTCAAATTTATCATCGTCGACTTCCAAATCGTAGGATGAAATATTTAATCCATTTATAGTTCTCTCTAAATTTATTGAACCGTGGATTTTCATACTATTTCCATTTACGGAAGTAATAACAAAATCATCTTTAATAACAACAGTAGATTGACTTCCAACCTCACGATAATTAAAATCGGTCGAAATCAAAATAACACCATTGCGGCGTTTCCTATCAAATGTACTGCTGGCATCATTAAATTTTATTTCAAGTTGAATACCATCACCATCAATGTAGGATGAATCAAAAATTTCAATTTTTAGATTTAATTCATTTTCTAGCGAATCTGCCAAAATTCTTGAATAATTTAGATATTCATTCCTTGACTGAATGTGATCAATTACCTCCCAAACTGCACTAAAAGAATTTAGTGATGCTACAACGCCTCTGGGCAAATTCAACTTAGTTTCTGGCTTATCAAAAATACGTTCACATGCTGCTATGGAAAGCAACAAAACAAGTAAAACACTCGTATGAACCCATGTGTAGTAACTCCTATTCAAAGCCTTTGATTATACGACAAATATAAGACAACTAACCCCTAAAATTATTCATACGCATTTAACGTTTTTATAATTACATCACATACCCAATGAATTTGCTCTGTAGAAATAATTAATGGTGGGGCAATTCTAATGGCATTCATATTGAATAAAAACCAATCCGTAAATACGCCTTTTGACAATAACTTTTGATTAAACTCAACTATATTAATTTCTTTATTTAAATGGCATGCCAACAATAATCCTTTACCTTCTACCTTTTCAATTTTTGAATGTTTTAATAATTCTTTAAATAATTCGGATTTTACATTTATTTCTAATTTATCTACATTCTCAAACACCCAGCCATTCGCGGCAAGTCCAGCCGAAGCAGCAACAGGATGACCTCCAAAGGTTGTTATATGTCCAAGAATTGGGTTTTTAGTAAATGAACTCATTATTTTTTCTGAAGTTATAACAGCTCCCATTGGCATTCCTCCCCCTAACGCTTTACCTAATATTAAAATATCTGGTTCAATAGAATAATGTATATAAGCAAAAGGATCACCTGTTCGATATAAGCCTGTTTGAATTTCATCTACCACAAGCAAGACATTATTTTCCGTACACCATTCTCTCACATTCCTAACATAATCCAAACTTGCCGATAGTGCGCCCCTTTCAGATTGCACTAATTCTATTACAACTGCAGCTATCCGTGTGGGGTTAATTTGTAATAATTCCTGGAAATTATTTTGATTAATGTAATAAACTCCATTTAGTAAGGGTTTATATTTTGAGGTAAAATAGGCATCATCCATTAATGAAAGTGGCCCTTGGGAACTACCATGATAAGACTCATGCTGTGCCACAAATCCGATTTTACCGGTATATCGTTTAGCAAGCTTCATTGCGGTATCTACAGCTTCGGAGCCTGAATTAACAAAATATACACTAGTTAAATTTGCAGACAATTTGGAACAAAGCCACTGAGCATAATTCACTGTTACATCGTGAATAATTTCTCCATAAACCATAACATGCATATTACGATCTATTTGAGATTTTACGGCCTCTACAACTTGTGGATGTTGATGCCCTATATTACTCACAGAAATCCCCGCAATTAGATCTAAATACTTTTTGTTTTGATCATCGTAGAGATACATACCTTCAGCATGATCAATAACCAAACCAATTGGTTCTGGATTGGTCTGCGCTAGATGTTTAAAAAACAAAGACCTCGTATGCATAAAATATAGATGAATACAAAAATAAAAAGCTCCGGTTTATCACCGGAGCCTTTTATCGAATTAAGAAAAAATTCTTACTTTACGTTGTTGGATAATTCAGCACCTGGCTTGAAACGAACAACAGTTTTTGCTGGAATATTGATTTCAGCACCTGTTTGTGGGTTACGTCCCTTACGTGCACCTCTCTTTGATGTTGAGAAAGTTCCAAATCCAACTAAAATAACTTTGTCTCCTGACTTCAAAGCGCCAGTAGTTCCATCGATGAAACTGTTTAAAGCAGTTTGTGCTTGAGTTTTGGTGATACCAGCATCAGCTGCCATCTTTCCGATTAAATCTGATTTGTTCATTGTATTAATTAATTTGGTTTAGTTATCAATGCCAAAAGTATGAAACTCCACGTTATATGCAAATGCTGAGCGAAAAAAAGACGGTAAAAATTATTCACTTACTATTAACAAAATTAAAAATAAAAAATCAATAACTATCTAATTAATTGATTTACAGCATTATAAAGCAATAAAGAAGGAGTACTCTTATTCCAAATTATTTTGGATTGAGAAAAGAAATTAACTCGATTCTTGTGTATTTCTTTAATTTTATTACGAATATCTTCTACAGAAAGCCTATCAAACATGGGCCTTAGATCAAAAGAATTCTGAATTCTCTCCAAAATTATTTCTTGATCTATATTCAAAAACAAAGTCAAACCGTGATTTAAAACCCAATTCATATTGTCCGAATGAGCAACTGTACCACCTCCGCAAGAGATTATTCTTTTCTCATTTTGGTCGGTTTCCCGGAGAATTTGGGTTTCTAGTATCCGAAATGACTCTTCCCCATATTCTTTGAAATATTGATAAATACTTAACCCTGTTTTTTCAATAATAACTTCATCAATATCAAGGAACCCTACTCCCAACTTATCAGCCAACCATTTTCCAATAGTTGTTTTGCCTGAAGCGGGCATTCCTATAATATATAAATTTCTTTTCATGAATGTCTTAAACGAGGATCGATCCAAACATACATCATTTCTGTAATTGTATGAATAATGAAAAACACACATGCTGTGAATAATACACCTCCCATAACCACAGGAAAATCACTTTGCTGCAGTGCTTCAATAGTTACTTTTCCAAGACCTTTCCACTGAAATATATATTCTGTGAAGAAAGAACCCGCTAATAAACTGCTAAACCAGCCTCCTATTGAAGTAATAATAGGATTTAGGGCATTAGGAAAAGCGTGTCTCCAAATTACTACACTTTCATTTAAACCTTTAGCTCTTGCTAATTGGATGTAATCTTGATTAAGAATTTCTACCATAGTATTTCTTGTTAACTGAATAAAGACAGCAACCGGGCGAATACCTAATGCAACTGCTGGGAGAATTAAATGATCGATTCTTAGAGAATAATTTTCACCTAGGGAATCTAACTCATACAAAGAACCAGTCATAGAAAGTCCCGTAAAATCGTGTAAAACAAAACCAAAAATCCACGAGAATAGCATCGCAGAAAAGAATGAAGGAATTGAAATTCCTAAAGTTGAGAATCCAACAATAATATTATCCAATTTCGAATTTACCTTAATTGCTGATAAAACTCCAAGGGGAATTCCAATTATCCCTGCCACAATTAAAGCTGCTAATGCTAAAACTAAGGTGCCTCCAAATGCACCCCATAAAATTCCAAATACGGCTTGTTGTGTTTGAAATGATTTTCTCAGATATGGCAACTTGAACCATACGTTAAATTCACTCTTGGGATTTAGGCAAATACCTTTAATTCCTTCAGGCGATTTAGAATTTTGATAAATAGATATTATTGAAACATCATTTAAATATCCAAAAGCTTGGATATATATAGGCTTATCTAAACCTAATTCCTCAACAATTGCTTCTCGAGTGCTATTGTCCGTTCTTTGTCCACTTAATATTTGTTCAGGTCCAGGTAAGGCCTGAAATAATACAAATACAAGAAGGACTAAACCAACTACTACCGATAATAACTGTAATAATCGAGATAGTAGTTTTTTATACATTGAAAAGTTTTATTTTTGAATTGCGTCTAATTCTTCTGCATTAGGCAGGTTATTTCCACTCCATTTTTCAATAACAGTGCTACCTTTAAACATATATAGAGTAGGATTATAACGGGCCATAGTCATTAACATTTTTTGATCAGCAGCATAAAACTTAAATGGTAACCGATGATTTTCTTGAAATTGCTTTGCTGGCTCTAAAGAAGATGATGATAAAGCATAAAAGGTCCATTTCTTGTGTTTTGAGAATTGAAACAATTTAACCATATCACTCAAATTTCCAGTATCCATAGTATTCAGGAAAGGTGCTATATACATTAACTGATAACCCTCATTATTTAACATTTCATCCTTTAGATCACTATCCGATTCTTGATCATAAATAGCAAAATCATGTATCGGCGATTTGTAACCCTCAGCAATTAATTTTCTATCTTGACGAACAAAATTATATCCATCTTTCACCGCTTTGCTATATCCTTTAATATCTACTTTAATTGAATCACTTCCTTTTTGCATTACAAATTTTATTTCAATACTATCAGAAGCTCTTTCTCCTTTTGGAATATTTTCCATTATATATTGAATATCATTTCCAACCTTATAGGGTAAAAAATCCCAAACTGGCAAATATTGATAGCAATATATTCCAAAAAATAATGTTAGAGAAGAAAATAATATCATTAATGAATCAGCTAGGTTTTCTTTAATTATGCAAATTGATTTCCTCTTAAATAGAATTAAAATCAAAATAATAATTGATAATACAACATCCTTTTTGAATGAATCCCAAGGTTTTAACTTTAAAAAGTCACCAAAACATCCGCAATCTGTTACCTTATTAAAATAAGCAGAATAAAAAGTAAGGAACGTAAAAAAGCCAATTAACATTGCCGTTATTCCTAAAACCCAATTTATTTGCCATCCTAAAATAAGAGCAAATCCCAAGATAACTTCTAGTGCACAGAAAGCGACGCTAAAATATAAACTGTAATCTTTACAAGCTTTGAAGAATCGATTCATTGAAGACTGCTTCTTTACATATTTCTTAACCGGAACCGTCCACTTTTTGCTTTTAGTAGAGTCGACCTCAAAAGATAATTTAATTAACTCCTTATCGCCTTCTTCAGTGAGAACTGTAATTTCTGCCGTTTGAATAATAGGGTTGCTATCTAGATTTGACTCTACTTCTAAATGCATTTCATTCCCGTACTGCCACTTAACAGAAAATCCTTGAACCGAGTCACCTGAATAAGTTGCAGTAATATTTTTAACATCATCAAATGTATATAAAGTATATGTGGAGGTCTTTAAATTGTTATCACCATCTTGTACGGTGAATCTTATGGAATCTTGAACCGTTGAAACATCCTCAGCAAATACGTCAAAGTACTCATCTAACTTTATTGAGAATCCCGATGGGTCATTTAATTTTACAGCACCGGAAAATATAAATAAAGCACCGGTAAGAATCCTGAGAATATTATAGAAGTATTTCATTATGGTTCATTTTTTTCATCAATTCTTATAAGAGCGAATATCGCATAATTCATTATGTCTTGATAGTTTGAAACCGCACCCTCACTAGCAATAGTCTTTCCTTTATTGTCCTCTATTTGCTTAATACGCAACAGCTTAACCAATATCATATCTGTAAAACTGCTGATTCGCATTTCTCGCCATACTTCACTGTAATCACTATTTTTTAGCAACATTAAATCTAAGGTATTTTGTGCCCAATAATCGTATCTGGAAATTATTGTATCCAAAGAGGTTTCTTCATCGTAATTATTTTCTTCAGATTGGATCATTGCCATTATTGAGTAATTTACAATCCCCATGAACTCACTGTAAATATTATCACCCACATTGTTTGATCCGGAACTTTCAATATTTCTTATCCGTTGAGCTTTAATAAATAACTGGTCTGTAAGGCTACTGGGACGAAACAATGTCCATGAAGGACCATAGTCGGCGTTCTTTGCTGAAAATACATTCTTACAAGTTGAGATTACTGCTTCATACTGATCCTTTGTTTTCGACATTCTAACAAAGATATTAATCGTAATTGTTAAATCATCGATTATTGACTATATTTAATACGACATTTATCCAATGGAATCATTTAAAGATTTATATACAAAACTAAACGCTCAACAGCAGAAGGCAGTAAGTACAATTGATGGTCCTGTAATGGTAATTGCAGGGCCGGGAACCGGGAAAACTCAAATATTAGCAGCAAGAATATTGAATATTAGGGAGTTAACAGATATTGCGCCTGAAAATATTCTTTGTTTAACTTACACAGATGCTGGAAGCAATGCTATGAAAGAACGATTAAGCAGGTTCATGGGAACTGATGCTTACAGAGTAAACATACATACCTTTCATAGTCTTTGCAATAAAATTATAACGGATTACCCCGAACACTTTTCAATGAAAGAATTACGAGTTATGGATGATCTCGAACGAATCGAAATTATTGAAGCAATTAGAGATTCTTTACCACATGATTCAACATTGAAAACTTATTCTGAATATAATCAAAGCACTCAAGAGACATTTCATAAGCTCTGGAGTATTATGCAAGAACTAAACTTAACTCCTGAAATAATTAATTCTTATGTATCTGAATTTAAGGATATCGAAGTTTTTAAAGAAATATTCCCGGATACCGTTTACAAACGTGCTACAAATGGAAACAAAGCTGGTGATTTAAATGAGAAAAAAGCCAAGGAATATTTTGATAGATGGGAAAAACTGATTGAAGCTTCTCAATTGAAAGAGATGTATACTAAAATCAAAGAAGAAAGAGGAGTTTATGAATTCAGTGATATGATTGACTGGGTATACAAAAAGCTAAAGGAAGACGTTGATTTCAGGCGAGAGATTCAAGAACGCTATCATTATGTACTTGTGGATGAATTCCAAGATACAAGTAAAATTCAGTCTGACCTGCTTGATTTATTGATTGATTATTGGGGTGATAATCCTAACTGCTTTGTTGTAGGTGATGATGATCAGAGTATATATGCTTTTCAGGGAGCACAAGTATCAAATATGCTGCGCTTTAAATCAAAATATCAGAATCATTTAAAGGTAGTAATTCTTACAGAGAACTATAGAAGCTCTCAAGAAATTCTGGATGCCTCAGGCAGACTCATTTCAAATAACAGTGAACGACTTGTTAATTCCAATCCCAAATATATTAAAACGCTTATCAAGGGTATTGATGGGCCCAATTTGAACTATTTAGATAAACCATTTAGAATAAACCAATTTAGCAATAAATTTCAAGAAGCTGCAAGTAATGCCTATGAAATCAAAGAATTAATAGAAAAACAAAAAATAAACCCCAATGAAATAGCCATAATTTATTCAAAACATAAAGCAGCAGACGAGTATATTGAGCTTTTTAGAGAACTAGAAATTCCATTTGTTCTAAACAAAAATATAGATATTCTTAATGAGCCAATAATTAATCTGCTCCAAAATTGGTTAAATTACCTAAAAGCGGAGTTAGATATTCCTAACTCAGGTGAACATTTACTTTACCCAATATTATTGAGTGATTTATATTCGATAAGTCCCTATTCTCTGAATCGGTTATCCCTCCATATTCATCAATTAGGAAGAGATAAGTACAAATTAAATAAAACTCCATATACGTGGAGAGAGCATATCCATTTATTATTACATGATAAAATTGAATGCAATTATTTGGACGAAAATGAAAAGGTTGTTTTGAGAAAATTATGGAATAACAAAGAAAAATGGATAAAACTAGCGGCCTCTGAAAATACCCATATACTAATTTCCATGATACTCTCTGAAGGTGGATTCGTGGAATATGCAGCTAAATCGGCAGATTCAATTTGGAACATGGAAATGTTAAATACATTTTTAGAATTTGTGCGATCACAATGTGAAAAAGAACCAAAACTCTCCTTGTTGGATTTAATGACAAAATTTAGAGCTATGGAACAATCGAGCATTGCAATCAAATTAGAAAAAAGACTAGGGAATTCTCGAGGAGTTCAATTTTTAACAGCCCATTCATCTAAAGGTCTAGAATTCGAATATGTCTATATAATACAGGCAACTTCAAACATGTGGGTGAGCTCAAGAAGTTCTAGTAGCCCATATAGTATTAAACCACTATTAGAAGCACATAAACGTAAGATAGTCGGCTCTCAAACAGAAAACCAAATTTTAGAAGAAAAACGGCGCTTGTTTTTTGTAGCTGTTACAAGAGCAAAAAAGGAAGTAAGAATTTCATATCCAGCTATGAAATTCGGGGCAAAAAGCAATACAGAACAAGCGGCAATTTTTATTGGAGAATTGTATCCAGAATTCCTTGGAAAGGAAATCAAATCCGAGAAAGTTTCTTTAGAAGTTCAAGAAAAAGCTCAGAAATATATTCTTAGTCATAATGGAAAACCATTTCTGAAAAAAGTACAAAAAGAATGGTTAGATCAACGCATATCAGAGTTTGTCTTTTCACCATCCTCTCTTAACAGTATATTAAAGTGTGGTATTCAATTTTTCTATGGCCAATTGGTAAGAATCCCCTCCCCCCCAAGTGAATATGCATCTTATGGAACGGCTATGCATAGCACCCTGAGAAAATTAATTGAGAATTGGTCAAAAAAGCAAAAGTGGCCATCCGATGAAGAGTTCATAGAAACTTTTGAATATCAAATGAAAAAAGAGCGAGGTAATTTTACTGAAAAGCAATATAATAATCGATTGCAACAAGGTAAATCAGTAATACCTTTTTTCCTAAGTCAAAAAAAGGAGGAATACTTATCATACCCTGATGTCAAAACTGAATTTGGTGTTAAATCAATAATCGGAGATGTATCAATAAAGGGGAATATTGATAAACTCATAATCCGAGACAAACAAGTTAGTGTGGTGGATTACAAAACAAGTAAGCTTTCTAATATATCTAAATATACAAATGCCCCAAATCCTAAAAAACCAAATGAAATACCCAGTTCATATTGGTTTCAAATTGGTATTTATGCTTTAATGATAAATGAAAATCACGAATATTCCTATAAGTGCAGTACAGGTGCTATTGAGGCCTTAAATGAAGATGAAAATGGAATTTTTAATAACTATCCTTTGTACTATTCTCCGGAAGATTTTGAGTTAATTCGAAAATGGATTCAAATCGCATATGAGCAATTGATCAGTAAAGAATTTCTGAAAGGTTGTGGAGACGATAAATGCGAATATTGTAATTTTGCAATAGAAACAGGTCTAGCCGAGATAATAAGCGAAGTTGATCCTAACTAATTCCAGTGTTAAGCTCTAACTTCCTGCATGCCTTTTCAGAACATAATTCTTCAGCTTTTTTCCTGCTTTTATTAGATTCGGTAAACCAAATTTCACCTTCTACTTCAAGTGTTACTTGATGTCTATCATCTTTTTTTGTTTCATCGAACTCATGAATCCAGTTTATTTTATACTGTTGTTTTTGAGCCCACTTCATAAAAACAGCTTTGTAAGAAACAGCAGTGGACATAAGTTTATCTATATCAAGATATTGATTTACCAACCTATGAATAATAAACCATTGTGCTTTTTTATATCCTCTATCTAAATAAATTGCTCCAATTAAAGCTTCGAGAGCGTTGCCCCCAATACTTTTCATTGCCGATCTATTTCTTTTTAGTTCATCTTTAACATTCATATACTCAAGAAGACCCATTTTTTTTGCTAAATCGCTCATTTGTTCACGATTAACAATTCGAGTTCTCATTTCTGTAAGAAATCCTTCATCACGTTTAGGGAACCTATTAAATAAAACTTCGGCAATAACAGCATCTAAAATTGCATCGCCCAGAAATTCCAGTCGTTCATTACTAAAATGTATTTCATCTGATTGGAAAGAGTTGTACTCTCCTACAGAAGAATGAGTAAGAGCCTCTTTATAAATTACCATCCGTATAGGACGTATACCAGTCAAACGGTATATCCACCGTCGTAAATCACTATGTATTTTAATATTCAGGGAAATTTAATCCTCGTACTTTTTGAAAATAACAGAAGCGTTATGTCCTCCAAAACCGAATGTATTACTCAATGCAGCACGTATAGTTTTATGCTGAGCGGTATTTAGGGTTAGATTTAATTTAGAATCAATTTCTGGGTCCTCTACTTTATAGTTTATGGTAGGGGGTACAATATTCTCCTGTACAGCCATAACACAAGCGACGGCTTCAACAGCCCCAGCTCCTCCCAGTAAGTGACCCGTTTGACTTTTTGTAGAACTAATATTTAGGCCATAAACATCATCACCAAAAACCGATTTGATTGCCTTAATTTCTGCAATATCACCCAAAGGAGTACTTGTACCATGAACATTGATATAATCGATATCTTTGGAAGTCATACCGGCTTCATCTAATGCCATTTTCATAACATTCATGGCACCTAAGCCTTCAGGATGAGGAGCGGTTAAGTGGTAAGCATCGGCGGTCATTCCACCACCTACGATTTCTGCATAAATTTTAGCACCTCTAGCTTTTGCATGTTCAAGATCCTCAAGTATAATTGATGCTCCACCCTCACCCATTACAAACCCATCACGAGTTTGATCAAAAGGGCGAGATGCCGTGGTATAATCATCATTTCGTTCGCTCAATGCCTTCATGTTAGAGAACCCTCCAACAGATGGCTCATTCACGCAGGCTTCAGAACCTCCCGATACAACAACATCCGCTTTACCCAATCTAATTAGATTGAAAGCGTCTATCAAAGCATGAGTTGAAGATGCACATGCTGAAACTGTACCGTAATTAGGTCCTCGAAATTTGTGTTTAATTGATATAAAACCCGCCGCAATATCAATTATCATTTTAGGAATAAAAAAGGGCGAAAAACGCGGAGTTCCATCGCCCTCTGAATGATCCATAACTTCTTTGTAGAAAGTTGTTAAGCCACCGATGCCCGCACCCCAAACTACTCCAATTCTGTCCAAATTATGCCTCGCGTTTAAAAATCCACTATCTTCGATAGCTTCATCCGCACACACCATAGCATATTGCGTGAAGGGATCCATTTTGCGAATTTCTTTGCGATCGAAATGCGCTGCAGGATCAAAATATTTCACCTCACAAGCAAACTTTACTTTGTAGTTCGACGAATCAAAATGCGTTATTAAACCAGCACCACTAGTACCAGCAACTAACGATTTCCAATAATCTTGGAGATTGTTTCCAATGGGTGTAAGAGCACCCATACCTGTCACAACAACCCTCTTGAGTTGCATAGATTTACTTCTTGTGTTCCTCGATGTAACTAACAGCTTCTCCTACTGTCTGAATCTTCTCGGCTTGATCATCGGGAATGCTAATATCGAACTCTTTTTCAAATTCCATAATAAGCTCAACTGTATCAAGTGAGTCAGCTCCTAAATCATTAGTGAAACTAGCCTCAGGATTTACCTCGGCTTCATCAACGCCTAACTTATCGACGATGATAGCGGTTACTTTTTCTGCAATTTCTGACATGGTTAGTATTTGATTTTTGCGCTACAAAGAAACATTTTTTTCTTGAGATGCCGACGAAAAATTTATTTTTGTGTTGAAAATTGTCTGCAAAACGCTACAAATCGTCTGTACCCCTTGTTGGAAGTGACTTCGTAATTCTTGGAATTCATACGAATGAACCACCTTACAAACTATCTTGGTGTCTAAATGACACTTTTATTTGGAACTTTGTGTGCGAAAAAGTTCCATTTGAAGTAAATTTGCCCGATAAGAAGACATCCATGCATGCGGAATATCATTACAGCGGATCAGATTTAAATCCGAGATTATGGCTATTACAAAATCAGGGTACTGAGGTGAGGCTTGTTAACCAGAAACCTGTACCTGATTATTTTCTAATTCTTGAGAATGAATATGCTGAATTTAGAAATTGGGAAGAAATGATTCGAAGCGTAAATGGTGTTGAACATGCTTACACATACCCTGAAAAAATTGCAGCTAAGATGCATTGGGTATTTAATTTAAAACACTTGATAAAAGACTAACATGTTGATCGATAACTTCAACAAAACCAAAATCGTAGCAACCATTGGTCCTGCTAGTAGTTCAGAAGAAAATTTAGAAAAAATTATTCTTGCAGGGGTGGATGTGTGCCGCCTCAACTTCTCACACGGCGCGCATGAAGTGCACAAAGAAGTTGCCGATAGAATTCGAAAAATCAATAAAAAACTGGGTACTCACGTTGCTATTCTTCAAGATTTACAAGGACCTAAACTTAGAATTGGAAAGGTTGATGGTGTAATAAATCTAGAAGCTGGCAAGCATATTCTTGTTACTACAGAAAAATGTATTTCTACCGAAGAAAAGCTTTCTGTTAGTTATGAAAAATTAGCGTTAGAGGCTCGCGCTGGGGATAGAATTTTGCTTAATGATGGTAAGTTAGAATTAAAAATCACTGAAATAATATCAAATAATCTATTAAATACGGAAATCATTAATGGAGGAGATTTAACCTCAAATAAAGGATTTAATTTACCCAATACTCCAATCAGCGCTCCATGTTTAACCGAAAAAGACATGGAAGATTTAGAATTTGGTTTAGAGCTAAATGTGGATTGGATTGCACTTTCCTTTGTACGAACTGCTGAGGATGTTATTTTCTTGAAAAATTTAATTTCTCAAAAAGGAGGAAGAGCAAAAGTCATTGCTAAAATTGAAAAACCTGAAGCGGTAGAGAATTTTGACAGTATTGTCAAGATAACGGATGCAGTAATGGTTGCCCGTGGTGACCTTGGGGTAGAAATCCCACTTCAAAAAGTACCTATGGTACAAAAGCAGGTTGTTCAAAAATGCTTGGAAAATGCAAAACCCGTTATTATTGCTACCCAAATGATGGAAAGTATGATTGAAGATAGTATGCCAACTAGAGCCGAAATTACTGATGTGGCTAATGCCGTTTTAGATGGTGCTGATGCTGTCATGCTGTCTGCGGAAACATCGGTTGGAAAATATCCTATTCGAGTTGTCGAGATTATGAACAGTATTATTGCAGATATTGAAAAAGAAGAAGATGCCTATTATAAAGGTGTAAAACCTAATTCAAGCTCACCTACCTTTCCTAGTGACGAAGTATGTTTTACTGCCGTACGAATGAGCGATCATTTGTCAGCTTCTGCAATTGTTGGTATGACAAAAAGTGGATATACAGCATTTAAAATTGCCAGCTACAGACCAGAAGCCAATGTGTTTATATTTACAGATAATGAACCCCTATTAAATACGCTAAATTTAGTATGGGGAGTAAGGGGTTTTCACTATGACAGATATGTGAGTACAGACGAAACCTTTGAAGACGTAATAAAAACTCTCAAAGATAATAAGGTTGCACAAATTGGTGATTTTGTAATTAATTGTGCAAGTATGCCCTTAAAAAAGAAACAAAGAACAAATACAATTAAAATTAGCCTAGTAGAATAAATTAGGCTTTAGGTCTTTTATAAATAGGAACAGTACTGCATGGTTCTCCATACATAATGGATTGTGCTATGGGCAATAACCGTTCGGTAATTTTCATATAGGCTGATGGACTTATTAATGTATCTCCACAACCCTTTATAACAACTCTATCACCGGTGTATTTTTCCCAATTTTCACTTTCGATTTGTCTGGCCCACAAATCATTTTCCATGGCATGTTGAGTACCAAAATATATATATTTCGCGATACCATTTAGTTTTGTTGAAAGCAACATAAAAGCCCAGGTTGGTATTATTGCATCAACACTTGAATAAATCGCAACATTGGCTCCTTGAAATTGAGTCCAATCAAACTCTTTTACATAAGCACGAAAATCTTTTTCTTTAAGAACCATCTCCATAAATAATGCTTGTTTAATATCCCAAGACATCATTTCTCCTTCAGGAATCATTTTTTCCAAGTTAATAGTTTTGATTCCAGAATTTGCAACTTTATTTACCAACGCATCATCCATTGTTCAAATTTAACATCAATTTGTGTGTTTTGTTTGATTACAGAATTCAATTCTCCAATGTCAGTTATACTTGAAATAATTTTCAATGAGCAAAATGGAGCCTAAATTTGACGGTAAAGAGAAAAAGAATAGAATCCGATCAATCTTAGAAAGAAGTTTAAATCTTTTCTAAATGAAGAATTGTTTCGCCTGGATTTATTTCTGGAGCAATTTTTAATAGATCCATAGACTTGTATGTAAATCGCCAAGTCTTATTTAAAAACTTGAAAGGTTCTAAGCCAGAAATATCTAATGTAAGTCGTGAATAATCATTATTCGACTTCCAAGTCCCAACATATTTTGTGCTATTTGCCAAAATCTCAAGTGGTCCATTAATATAAGATTCCTTTTTAAGGTATATTTCATAATCAATGTAAGCAGGCGTTATATTATTACCTGCACTATCAATTGCCAATGTAATTTGAGTTGCTTTATTTAATACATAATATTCAAACAAAATACCGAGACTATTTTGACTCGTATCTATATTACTTGTATCTATTTGTTGGCTATCATTGGTAGTTATTTCTTCTTTATTACATGACCAATTAGGAATTAAGGCCATGCAAAAGAGTAAGAAAAAAACAGCTATAAATCCTTTGAATTTTAACATTTTATACCAAATTTATAATAAAAATGAGGAACCAACAAATTGGAATTACGTTGTCATTGCTGCATTTTTGTTGTATGATAAGAAAAATCATAATCCTGTTAATGATATTTATGAGCAGCAGTAAAATTAAATCACAGATAAATTACAAAGTAGAAATCACGGAGCCAAATTCTCATTATGCACATGTAACCCTTGAATTTCCCGTAACTGGCGGTGAAAAAACTATAGTAGGCCTTCCTGTTTGGACTCCTGGAAGTTATTTAGTTCGTGAATTCGCCAAATCCATTGAATCTGTTGAAGTAAAAGATGAAAATTCAAATTCTATTGCTGTAAATAAAATCAATAAAAATCAGTGGGAATTTGTCGCAGAAAATAATACTACTATTTCAGTTTCATATAATATTTATTGCCATGAATTTAGTGCGAGAACTACATTTATAAACGAAGAGCAAGCGCTATTAAATAATGCATCTCTATTGATGTTTATTTCAGGGAGAGAAACACAAGGTGGTTTTGTTAGCATTAAATTTCCAGATAAACTTTGGGGAAACGCCGAATCATCGTTACCCAAAATAAACGAATCAACTAATTCTGTAACATTTGAGTTTGACAATTATGATGTTTTGGTGGACTCCCCTATTCAACTTGGAAATTTTAAAATATTTGATTTTGATGTTGCGGGAATAAATCATAGGGTTGCTTTAGTCGGATATAATAATGCCAATACTGAAAAACTAAGCGAGGATATGCAAAAGGTATGTCTTACTATGTACAAAATTGTTGGAGAATTTCCATGTGAACACCAACCATGTAGACCTTACTTATTTATTGTACAACATGTTGAGTCGGGCGGCGGCGGAATAGAACATTTAAACAGCACTGTACTTGTTATGCCTCGATTGGCATATTCAAACTCTAGTAGATACCAATCCTTTTTGAATTTAGTAGCACATGAATATTTTCACCTTTGGAATGTTAAACGCATACGTCCTTTTGAACTTGGTCCTTTTAATTATAATGAAGAGAATTATACAAAATCGCTATGGGTAGCAGAGGGTATTACTTCGTATTATGATGAACTTGCTCTTTATCGTGCTGGTTACATTGATAAAGAAGAATTACTTAACATTTTAGCAAAATATATTAATAGACATGAGAATAGACCCGGAAAAGACTACTCAAGCTTAAGTGATATGAGTATGGATGCATGGATAAAAGAGTACAGACCGAATGAGAATTCAGCCAATAGCACATATTCTTATTATTCTAAAGGGTTCATCGCTGGTATGTTACTGGATATGAAAATTGCAAAAGAGTCTAATGGAAAAAATAATTTAGACGACGTTTTTAAGAAACTATACAAAGATTTTTATCAAGCAAAATCTATTGGAGGTAAAATTGGAACTGGATATACTGTTGCTGAATTCGAATCAGTTTGTTCTGAAGTTGCAGGTTCAGATTTAGGTGACTTTTTTAACCTATGGATTAGAAGCAGCACTCAACCTGATTATCTAAATGCTTTTAAAGAAGTTGGGATAACTGCCATTATCAATAAAAATGAAATAGCAGATTGGGGAATTCGCACAAAATCGAATAAAGTAGATTATTTAAATCGCAATGGTATGGCTAAAAAAATGGGACTTAATGTAGGAGATGAAATTTTATCTTTAAACATGATCCGTGTAAATGATGATATAAACTCACTATGGGCATCATTGGGACAACCTCAAAGTGTGGAGGTCCTTTACGCTAGAGATGGGATATTAGGAAGAACTTCATTTGAAAAATTCGAGCCATTAATTGAATTCGAAATTGAATTACAATTCTCACCGGTTATTGATTCAAAGTCAAAAAAAGCTCAGGCATCCTGGCTTAAGAAATAAAAATATAGAATGAATAATATTTCAAAAAATGATCTTACTGACTTAACTCAGCAGATTTTTGAACATTCTGGTTTTTCAGAAAAAGATTCCCGACATTGTGCAGAGGTTTTAGTGTTTGCAGATGTTAGAGGAATAGACAGTCATGGTGTAGCGAGACTGCCAGGTTATTTAAGGTTAATTGATGCTGGAAGAATTAATCCAAATCCAATCTTTAAATGGAATATTAGAAAAAGTACAACTGGAACCCTAGATGCCGATGGGGCTATCGGACTTATTTCAGCGTCTGCAGCAATGAAAAAAACTATTGAAATTTGTGATCAATTTGGTTCTGGTTGGATTGCTGTAAATAATTCAAATCACTTTGGGGTAGCATCCTATCATGCAACACTAGGGTTTTCAAAAAATTATATGGGATTTGCAATGACCAATGCAAGTCCATTAGTAGTGCCAGCAGGAGGTAAGGAAAGAATGCTCGGTACAAATCCTATTTGTATCGCTATACCAGGAAAAAATGGAAAAGACTTTATATTGGATATGGCAACATCCGCTGCTGCAAATGGGAAACTAGAAATTGCGCAAAGAAATGGAATAGACATTCCATCTGGATGGGCAATTGATAGCGATGGTAAAGAAACAATTTCTGCTAATGCAATAAAAGATAATGGTGCATTGTTACCATTGGGCAGTCAAGAAAATACTGGACTTCATAAGGGTTATGGTTTAGGAAGTTGGGTCGATATTTTTTCAGGGGTTATATCAGGAGCTGCTTTTGGCCCTTGGTGTCCCCCTTTTGTTGCTTTTCTTGAACCCAAACCCAATACTAATGGTAAAGGACTGGGTCATTTTGTTGGTTGTTGGGATTTAGATGGATTTCAAAACTCAGATATTATCCAAAAGAATTTAAATGTTTGGAGAAAAGCCTTTGAAGAAAGCAATCCCATTAATCCGAATAAACCAGTTTTAATTCCTGGAGATCCTGAAAAAAAATTTCAACAGGAACGAGAATCAAATGGCATTCCGCTAAATTTGAATGTAGTAAAATCATTGGAAGAAATTTGCAATACTCATAATATAAAATCACCATTTTAATGGAAAAACAACAACGAAACAAACTCATTGTAGCAATATTGTTCCTGACACTAATCACTGCAGCCTCAGTCTGGGCTTATATTACAATACTGATGCCTGTACGGGAATATAGAAAAGCAACAGGTAAAAAGTATACTCAGAAGAAAGCATACAAAACTGAATACTTGCGTATTCAAGATTCTTTATTGGAGGCTAAAAAGCTAAAAAATCAACAGAAATAAAATCTATCTTTATCAAAACCATTCATCAACCAAGGTTTTGGCAAAAGACTTATCATTTATTTTTTCTTCGAGATTATTTTCAATAATGTGTTGAATAAACTTATCATTCTTCTCACCAGCCATTAATGCCTCTCTGTAAGGATCATTGCTAAATGTAACACGTTCGTATTGCGTTCTATAATGACCAGGCAAAGCATCTACCAACTTTTTCTCAATAGACTTTTTATGTAAAAAACCTGGTAGCCCAACAAGATCACGCATCTCCACAAAATTTTGAATAGCTAAATCTGCAATTGCATCGGCATTAGGCTTTCTACTTTTTTGATATGCATCTAATATTTTATGCCAATCACTACCAATTTCTTCAATACATTCATCCAGAATTACACAATCTTCAAATGAACAGTTCATACCTTGACCATAAAATGGGACTATAGCATGTGCTGCATCACCCATCAATGCAGATCTATTCTTAACCCAAGGGTATGTCCTCATTGTTGCCAAATGACCAATTGGATTATTGCGAAAATCCTCGAGAAGATTGGGCATCATGGGTATTGAATCCGGGAAATATCGTTGGAAGAAATCCATTACTTGTTCATCGGTATTAAGATTCTCAAAGCTTACTTCTCCATTATAAGGCAAGAATAAAGTACAGGTAAAATTCCCACCTGGATTTGGCAAAGCAATCATCATGAATGAAGATCGAGGCCATATATGCAAAGCCTTTTCTTCCATTTGAAATGTAGAATTTTGTCCTGGTACAATCTCCAACTCCTTATAACCATGAGACTGATAGTCTTGAGAAAAATCGTGTCTAGGATTGCGAATCATGGCATCTCTCAATGCAGAGAATGCTCCGTCAGTTGCTAAAAAAACATCCCCGATTACATCGTATTTTTCACCCTCCTTATTTTCAAAAGTTGCAATATTCTCATCCAAATTCATTTTTACGCATTTTTGATTGAAATACATATGAATGTTTGGATATTGGTCGGCTAATTGTATTAGTTTAATATTCAGTTCCCCTCTAGAAACTGAATAAATTGCTTGGTCATCTCGCCCATATGCTTGATAATTTAATTCACCGGTAACACCATGCATCATCCTACCAAACATGGGTATTGATATAGATATAATATCATCCACGAGCCCTACTTTCTCAAGTGCTGTTATTCCTCTAGTAGAAAGCGCCAAATTAATACTTCGGCCCCCTTGATAATTCCCCGAACGCATATCATCTCGCCTTTCGTATAGATGCACTTCATAACCTCTCTTGGCTAGATATATTGACATCAAACTTCCAGCAAGTCCACCACCTACTAAAACAATTTTTTCGCCCATAGTTACAAATTTAGCAATCCCATTGAGGATTCCTTAAAAATTAGTGCCATTTTTGTTTACACAAGATGAGATTTTTCAGGACTCCCAGATGGTTTCAATTAATATGGCCACAGTATAAGTGGAATACAAAAAATACATCCAAATCAATATTCTTGACCTTTGACGACGGTCCTCATCCTACAATTACTCATTGGGTTCTCAATGAATTGGCTGCGGTTAATGCAAAAGCCACATTCTTTGTAGTTGGAGAAAATGCTCAAAATAATCCTAAAACTATTGAGAAAATAATCTCTAATGGTCATAAAGTTGAAAATCATACATTTCACCACTTAAAAGGTTGGAAAACAGAATTACTTGATTATATAGATGACGTCAATAAATGTGACGAATATATTCCAATTAGAAACCCAAAATATTTTAGGCCGCCATATGGTAGGATAACTAAAAAACAAGGAAGAGAATTAGAAAAACAGGGTTATAAAATTATTATGTGGTCTTTATTGACTTATGATTATGATAAAAGATTAAATCTAGAGAGAGCGTTGAAATCTATAATTTCAAAAACAAATCCTGGCGATATTATTGTATTTCATGATAGTAAAAAAGCAGAAGTTCAGTTGAAATACTTGCTTCCAAAATACTTGAAAGCAATGCAGGAAAATGGTTTTAACATGGAATGTTTACCATAAAAAAATATAATGGAAAGGTTAAACCTATTTGAGATCTTGATACTAACAATCGGCATTAGCTATATTCTCATACAATGCTGGCAAACTATAACGCTTTTCCGATATAAATCAAAATCAATAAACCGTGAGCTTAATGATTCTGAACTTCCCACAGTGAGTATTTTGGTTGCTTGTAGAAATGAAGAAAATAATATTGAGAATTGCTTGCATTCATTATTAGCTTTAAACTATCCAAAGGATAAACTCAATATCATTATTGGTAACGACCAAAGTGAAGACCGCACTTTAGAAATTGCTCAAAAATTCGAACAAGAATATAGTTTTATTAAAGCCGTTGATATTAAAGAGGATCATTCCGGATTAAAAGCAAAGGCTAGGGTAATGGCCCAGATTGACCGCCATGCTATTGGCGATTTCTACTTAATTACCGATGCTGATGTATGCGTTAACTCTAACTGGATTTTAGGGTTACTCGCAAATATGAATATAAAAATAGGTGTTGCAAGCGGTACTACAATGGTAAAATCTGCGGGAATTAGTGGTTTGTTTCAGGAAATTGACTGGGCTTATTTCATGGGTTTGTTAAATGTAATTTCATATTCTGGTGTTCCTGCCACTGCAGTAGGAAACAATATGATTATTAGAAAAGATGCCTATTGGCAAACTGGAGGTTACAGTAATATTCGATTTTCTATTACCGAAGATTATAAACTTTATAAAGAAGTTTGCGACAAAGGATGGAAGTGGAATAATATTATGAATAATGATGTTCTTGGGCATTCAGAGAAAACAAAAGGCTTTATTCCGTTATTGCATCAACGCAAAAGATGGTTATCGGGAGGCAAAGAATTGCCTTGGTATTGGTGGGTATTATTTGCGATTTATGGGGGATATTACTTCATTTCCATTTTATTAATTTCAATGATTCTTACAGGTTTTGAAATAAATTATTGTCTACTAATAATCCCAATATTTAAATGGCTTTTACAGAGTATTCAGATTAGAAAAATTTATAATCATCTGTCTCAAAATCCGCCAAATATTATTAATCTCCTTATTTACGAATTTTATTTAACGATAATCACTATTTCTACAGCAATATTTTTTATACTTCCTATAAAAACAAATTGGAAAGATCGGAGGTATTAGTTTCTAGCCAATAGACGATTAAGATTCTTACGATTTCCACACTATGTGAAATTGATTACCGTAGGTAAAACCAATTAGTAAACGTTATATTTGTATGTAATATGCAATCTATTCAAGAGGATTATAATACCCAACGTGAATTGCTTAAAATCTCAGAATACGGCAGAAGTATTCAAGACTACATTCAACACATCAAAACAATTGAAAGTAAAAAGGAACGTACATCATGGGTTGACGCTTTGGTCAACATCATGGCTACTTTAAATCCTGAGATAAAAAAACAGTCGAATTACGAAGAAGTATTGTGGGGACACGTATATCAAATAAGCGATTTTAGTTTGGATATTGATTCACCATACCCTTTACCTACTCAGGAAGATGTTCATAGAAAGCCTACAGCAATAGGTTATCCAGATACCGTTATTCGATTTCGCTTTTATGGAAGAAATCTTCAGAATATGATTGAAAAAGTCACTGAAATAGATGACGACCACTTAAAGGAAGATCTAGTAAATCTTATAGCTTCCTATATGTATAACTCTTGCAAAATTTGGAACGATGAAAACTTGAGTAATGAGGTATTAGCCGAACATTTAAGTACTCTTTCTCGTGGTAAATTAAAAATTGCTGGATCGGACTTAGTTGTTTCTGCTGATGCAAGCAAAAATATTAACAAGAGAAATAGCAATTTCAATAGAAACTCAAACTTTAGAAAAAACAAAAAGAATAACAATCGAGGTAAAAATTACCGCAGATATTAAAACCCATGTCTTATTTTGAAATTGAAGGTGGTCATCAACTAAAAGGTGAAATCACCCCACAAGGAGCTAAAAACGAAGCACTTCAAGTATTGTGTGCTGTTTTATTAACAGAAGATTTAGTACGTATAAACAATATCCCAGAAATTAGAGATGTTCTTAAGTTAATTGAACTATTAAGAGATTTAGGAGTAAAGATAGAACGCCTTTCTAAAGGAGAATATACTTTTCAAAGTGACAATATTGATTTAGCCTATTTGGATAGTGCCGAATTCAAACAGAAAGGTGCAGCACTCCGAGGTTCTATCATGATTGTGGGGCCTTTGCTCGCACGATTTGGGAAAGGATATATCCCTAGTCCAGGTGGCGATAAAATAGGTAGACGAAGACTAGATACTCATTTTGAAGGCTTCATTGCCCTCGGTGCTAAGTTTGAATATTTACAAAAAGACAGTTTTTATAAGGTTTATAATGATAATTTAACAGGTACATTCCACCATCTAGATGAAGCATCTGTAACTGGAACTGCAAATATTTTAATGGCAGCAGTCATGGCAAAAGGGATAACAACCTTATATAACGCAGCATGTGAACCCTACCTGCAACAGTTATGTAAGATGTTAGTTAGTATGGGTGCTAAAATTGAAGGAATTGGTTCCAATAAATTAGTTATTGAAGGTGTTAATTCTATGTCAGGTTGCAGACATACTTGTCTTCCAGATATGATTGAGATTGGCAGCTTTATTGGTATGTCAGCAATTACACAAAGTGATATTACACTCAAGAATTGCGCTATTGAAAACTTAGGGATAATACCAAAAACTTTCCAACGATTAGGAATCAACCTTGAAATTATCGGAGATGATATTCATATTCCTGAACAAAAGCACTATGAAATTGATAGTTTTATTGATGGGTCTATACTTACTATTTCTGACCAGATATGGCCTGGTTTTACTCCGGATTTAATATCTATTGCTCTTATAACCGCCACCCAAGCAAGGGGAACAGTTTTAATTCACCAAAAAATGTTTGAAAGCCGCTTATTTTTTGTTGATAATCTTATTGATATGGGAGCTCAAATAATCTTATGTGACCCTCATCGAGCTACTGTGATTGGTTTGGATCGTAAAACTCAATTAAAAGGTATTACAATGTCCTCACCTGACATACGCGCAGGCGTGGCATTGTTGATTGCTGCTATGAGTGCTAGAGGTAAGAGTACCATTAAAAATATTGAGCAAATCGACCGTGGTTATGAGAAAATAGAAGAGCGATTAAACCCACTAGGAGCGCATATTACAAGGTTCGAAACTAATTAATATTAGTAGAAATACCCATGTATAAATTGATCCCCGAATATTTTGAAATTCTAAATGCGGACAAGATATTGTCGGTCCCAAAATATAATGAATGGATGCGAATGAAGCTACCTAATCCAAACTCTTTGTAATTATGGAAAGAAGAAATTGGCATGCTTAGTTCAAACCACTTATGCTCAAAGCGGGGAACTAACACCATTGAACTATTTTTCAACCATGTATTTTCACCTTGTAACTGGACTCTCTGTTGCCAAAGCATACCAACAAAAATATTTTTCCAAACCTTATAATCAGCTTGTATTTGCAGTGAAGAGGGTAAACTCACTGTGGTTTTTACGGAACTCTCCTTTAAGGCGCCTGATTTTCGAGCATAATCAATAGTATAATTTAATAATGCATCTGAACCCTCTGCAGTTGCGGCAATAAACTCAGGATCTATTAATGACATTTCAACCGGTATTGTACCGTCGATGATATAATTTTTATTAGAATTATTATAAGTAACATCTCCAATATCTAGCAATGCAATTCCCACCTTAAGTTTATAATCCTTTGAGTTTACTCCATTCTTAAGATCTGTAGACATATTATTCCCAATTTCCATAGCAATACCGGCATCAAATCCTAAACCGAAGCCACAAATACTGCCTAAATTAGGAAGACTACCTGATATTACCCCTTTAAAAATTTGATTCAAAAGCCTATTGTCAGTATAACTGAGATTCATAGTGCCCGATTCTAAACGAATTGAGCTTGCGCCATCTACAGAAAAATTTACACCTGTATTTTGAAGACTCAAACTTCCTAATCCTAAAATTCCTTTCAATGCTCCTCCAAGCGAAAGCCTTAATGACTTTGAATTTACTACTCTGTATGATAATACAGCGGAAATTTCTTGATAAGAATTTGCATTTATGTCCATACTATTAGAGGCAAATTCTGCAATATCCAGTGGAGCACTGGTATCTAATAATTTAATCAACCAACCGGCCATTTCAGGAGACATTTGGGATATCGTAAAGTTAGATCGCGTGCGAGTTGCAGTTGCCCATACTAATCTGCCGTAAGTATTTGCGTATGATGGGCCCCTGTATTCGAGATTCATGGCTCCCGAAATTGCATCTACAGAATTATCTGTTTTTAACCAATTCTTATCCCAAGCAATGTTTCCGTCAATGTCCCGATATTCATCTCCTACCGAACCTGTTGCCAAATTCCACAGAGAAAATGGTGCCTCTAATGATAGATAATTATTACTAATATCAAACCCAACTGCTGAAATATTTGCAGATCTTTTGGATGGCATCAGACCCACTAAGGCAGGGTTAGTATAAATTGAATTGATTCCACTAAAATTCGAGCCTTGCAACCCAAAAAACATTTGAGAATATCCATTTTGGGATAATGCAAACAACGCGATAAATAGCATTAATTTTAACCTTACCATTACACGAAAATAAAAAAAGGCGCTGAAATTCAGCGCCTTTAATTTATCGAATTTAAAATTTTACTGTACGATAAATGTAGAAGATTGAGTTCCAAAGTTAGATACCACAGAAACTGTGTAAATACCTGCAACAAATTTATCAGTAGAAATTAACATCTCATTAATTCCTTTATTGTATCTACCCTCATTAACTGTAGCTACCACTTTGCCATTGATATCACGAACAACAGCATGTACATTAGAGTTCTTTTCAAGATTGAACAATACTCCAACCTGAGCAGCTGAACTTACTGGATTTGGAACTACTTTCAATTGTGAAATTCCATTTTGGAATTTGCTTATTGACATATTATCAGTAGTGATTGCAAAATCACAGTCAAACATGGTAGTAGTTGAGTAGGCTGTAGTTGGTAAGTATGACTTCCAACCATTGATTGTTTGTCCATCGGCAATACTAGAAATTGTCCAAAAAGTATTGTTTAATCTCCAAAGTGTTAAAATATCTTGTGCTTGGTCTGCCCAATAAGAAACACGAACACCATAACCATTTAATTTTGGGGTAAAGCTAGCTGGATCATTCCAGTTAATAAATGTATCACCAAGATTTGGTTTAATCATTGGCTTGAAAGACACTGCAAATCCAGTTACATTTGCTGCAACATCTGCACCAGAAGTTGAAAGTGAATTAAAATTTTCTGGAACCATTTTAACTAAACGTCCAAATAGTTGACCCTCATCATAATTTACTGAATCAGCCCACTCTGTTGTCAATAAAATGGTATCTGTTGCTACCGCAGCCGTATTTAAACGGGTAGCGGGAACGTATTTATCCACGTCAGGGCTCATATTACGATTAGTTCCATTACGAGTAAATGCACGCATAGTCATTCCATTAAAATCAAAATATTGAACAAATACAGTATCAACTACCTCTTGATTTCCATTTCCTAAATCAATCGAATCAGTATTTCTAACATAGAACTGTAAGAAATAAATTGTGTCAATTTTATACGGATTGTAGCGGGTTAAAACGGGCTTCCCAATAGCAAAAAATGAACTATCCTTTGGATCGAAAGATGATCCTAAAACGTGCACAAAATTGTGTGATGGAGAAGGTTCATTTGTTGTTTGGTCGGTGTAAATAGTTACAGCATTTGAATCTTCAGAAATCCAACGCACGTATGTTGATGGATTTCCCAACATCCAGATCTCACCATAAGCAGAAACAAAACTGTAAATATCTGACATACTTTCAGCACGAGTTACTACTTTTTTACCTGTTGCTTTATCCACACTAATAATACCTGGGTTCATATCCTCGGCATAAATTCGTGGACCTTGAAGTGCCTGCGCACTTAATACTGCACAACTTAATGCAGCAAATCCTGTTAAGAATAATTTTTTCATTTCCATTTTAAGAAATTATTTTTTTCAAATATAATAATTAAGACTCGATTTACATCAAAAACCATAATCAATACCAGTACTTTTGATGCTATTTTTTTGCAATAATCACAAATTACGTCTAAATATCTCCCAGTATGGGACGAATCAAAACATCCTCAATTACAGAAAACTCATTAATATCATAAGCGTTATAAATTGATTTTGCGACATCTGAGGTGCGCATAAAGCGAGATTCTTCAATATCGGCACCTGACCATGAATCGGTATAAGTTGCACCCGGTAGAACTGAACTTACTCTAATCCCAAGAGATTTACCCTCTTCCCGTAAGGATTTAGAGAATCCTAATAATGCATGCTTTGAAACTGCATAACCACCACCCGCTGAATATGCCACAACACTTGCTATACTGCAAATATTAAAAACATGTCCACGGTCATTATGGGGCAGCAAGTTCCAAATACCGCGAGTTATATGATAGGCCGAAAAGAAGTTCAAATCCATTTGATATTGCATTTGACCTTCAGGTTCATCCATCAGCGTTCCCGGCAGAAAAACACCTGCATTATTTACCAAAACGTCAACCCTATTTGTTTTGGTTTTTACAAAATTAACAAAACCCATGCAGTCATCTTTCTGAGAAAGGTCGGCGATAAAGTAATGAACGGAAATACATTTAGCAGAAAGTTCCTCTGTAATCTTAATAAGTGTTTCTTCGTTTCTTCCACAAATTATTAGATTAAAGCCGTGGCTTGCGAATTCGGTTGCAACGGCTTTTCCAATACCTCTGCTTCCTCCTGTTATTATTGCATGTTTATTCATATTCTAATTTTGGGAGGAAAGCTAATTAGTTAGTCTTCCTCGTCGCTGTCATCTGCATCATCCGACACGGAATCTGCTTCAGAATCATCACCCGAATTTGATCGAATTAAATTGTCTAAATCTTCATCGGATAAAATTTCTTTTGCTCTAGCGCTCAATTTAACTAAATAAATTCGTTCTTCGGTTTCCATTCTAACGGCTGTAATAATTTCGCCTTTAGCATTTGGGAATCGAATCGTTTGCCCTACAATCCCATTTGGGAAAGTTTCATTAAAAAGCTCCATCAACTCTGGAGAGAGCTTTTGATAATCTGTTACGACCTTCGGCTTGTCCATTACCGTGTATAAAATGCGGTAAATTTATATCCATTTCAGCAATTGAATTAGCAACAATTATTCACAAAATATTCAACACTATCAGGGTGTCATATTTTTTTGAATTTTATCCGTTCATTGAGACTAAAAACTCAAGATTATCCTGAGTATTTTGCATGTATTTCAAGAATGTATTCATCGCCTCTTCTGGATTCATATCGGCAAGATGGTTTCGAAGTACCCACATTCTTTGCAGACTACTTTTATCAATTAGCAAATCTTCACGGCGAGTACTAGACGACATAATATCAATTGCAGGATAAATTCGTTTGTTAGACAAACGTCTGTCAAGTTGAAGTTCCATATTACCAGTTCCTTTAAACTCCTCAAAAATCACCTCATCCATTTTTGAACCAGTTTCAGTTAAAGCCGTTGCAATAATTGTTAGTGATCCCCCATTTTCAATGTTTCTAGCTGCACCAAAGAAACGCTTTGGTTTGTGAAGTGCGTTTGCGTCAACACCGCCTGATAAAATTTTACCCGAAGCAGGTTGAACAGTATTAAATGCTCGAGCCAATCTTGTAATTGAATCTAATAATATTACAACATCATGCCCCGATTCAACCAGCCTCTTTGCTTTCTCCAGCACCATATTAGTCAACTTAACATGCTTATCTGCAGGTTCATCAAATGTACTCGCAATGACCTCTGCACGAACACTTCTTGCCATATCAGTAACTTCTTCCGGTCGCTCGTCTATGAGTAAAATCATCATGTATACTTCAGGATGATTTTTTGCAATTGCATTGGCAATACCTTTTAGAATCCATGTCTTACCTGTTTTTGGCTGTGCTACAATCAACCCTCTTTGACCTTTACCAATTGGCGATACCAAATCAATTATTCTATTTGAATAGGACTTTGGATTATCACAAAGATTGAGTTTTTCTTCAGGAAATAATGGAGTAAGGTGTTCAAATGCTACACGGTCTCTAACCTCTTCAATACTTTTCCCGTTTACCGATTGGATTGTAACTAAACAGAAATACTTTTCATTGTCTTTTGGAGGGCGTATACTTCCTTTAATTGTATCGCCAACTTTCAGACCATTCTGCTTAATCATATAACTTGGAACATAAACATCATCAGGAGATGCCATATAGTTATAATCAGGTGAACGTAAAAAACCATAGCCATCCGAAACCGTTTCTAAAACTCCTTGAGTGGTCACAACTCCTTCCATTTCCATAATAGTATTCAGAAGTTCTTTACGTTTTTTGTCCTCTGGAGATTCAGTTTTTTCAACTTTAGATTCTTCTTTTGGTTGGAAATCAGACTCAACCGTGAAGTCCGAATCCTTGCGTTTGTTTTTGCTTATTATTCGACGTTTAGGCTTTTCTAGGGTTTCAGCATCGGCAATTGAATTGTTATCAACTTCAGAAACACCTTGAAAATCTTTCTTTATTCTATCAGGGGCTGAATCATCAATTTTGGAGGATTCAAACTCTTTTTTTTCGGATGTCTCAGTTTGTTGTTCCTGTTTGCCTTCATCATCTAACGTTTTGATAACCCTTTTACGCTTTCGCTTTTCTTTGGGAGAATCAACATTTAAATTTGAAGCTGTTTCAGTCTCGGAATTACTATTGTCGGCATTGGCAATTTCCGTTATTGCTTCAATAAGCTCGTTTTTTTTCTTCTGAGAGACATTTTCAATGTCTAGAGTTTCAGCTAGAGCGCGCAAATCAGCAACACTCATCTTCCTAAAGTCCGGAGATTCCGTCATATTAACTACACTAATCTAAATAAGGGATGTTCAATGAATTTCTTTTGAGATGTCTTGAAGTGAGAAACTCTCTTCTAACTATGTGCAATAATAAACTAAAAAACTAAATTCCAAAAAAAACTGGATATTTTTTAATCATACTGCTCAAAAAAATACTGCCTTCTATTGAATCCCATTGCTTTCAATTCATTTCTAGTATCAGCACACATTTCTTTCCAGCCACAAACATATATTCTTGCATCTTCAATAGATTCCAAGATTATTTTATACGACGCATGCACATAGCCTTCAGCAATATTTGGTTTGTATTCTCTGCTCAATATTGGTAAAAAATTGAACTTTTCGTTCTCTACTGACAACATCTCGAAATACGTTTTGTAGAGAATATCTTGCTCAAATCTATTGCCGTATACAAGATAAACTTTGTTTTGAGATTTTTTAAGAACTTCATTAATCATACTTAAAAAAGGTGCAATACCGGTACCCGTAGCAATAAATAAATGTGGTAATTTCAAACTTTGTTCATCTTCTTTTAAAATGAATTTTCCTTGTGGTTGACTGCATTCTAATACATCACCAACAATCAAACTAAATAACCAAGGGGTAAAAACTCCCTTTTCATTAAGGGCTACACATAATTCTAATTCCCTGGGATTGTTAATAACAGAAGATATTGAATAACTTCTATTTTTATTAGGATATTCCCAATTTTCATTTTCTAATACTACAAATTGACCAGCTAAAAAAGCATCAAATTCTCCCGATAGGGGTGCTAAAATGAAGCGTTTTACTCGAGGACTTTCGTTTATTATTTGAAGTATTTTGACTTTCACCTTTACAAAGAAACATTAAAAAATAAAATTTGGTTTCGTATTTTCGTCCGAATGCAATGGACAACCTATTTATGGATGGCACTTGGCGGAGGCTTGGGAACAATCCTCAGAGGGATTACTAACCGAGTAATACCATTTGATTCATCCACTTTCGCATGGGGTACATTTTCCGTAAATATGATAGGTTGTTTTTTAATAGGATTTTTATGGGGGAAAATTGAGTCAACTACCTTAAAATACTTTTTGGTGACAGGTGTTTTGGGAGGATTAACTACCTTCTCGGGAATGGGTTTAGAACTATTTCGTTATTTCAACGATAAAGCCTTCGGATTGATGGCAATTTATGGCATGTTATCTTTATTGGTTGGTATATTTATGGTATGGTTAGGACAAAAGTTGGTTTAATATTTTTCTTTTTCTTTGGAAGCTCACAAATATTGTGGGGTAGTAAAATAATTATCCCAATGGACGAGTCTCAAAAAAATCATTTAAAAGCGTACGGGCTTGCCTATTGGCTGTTAGAAAAACAACAAACTGAGGTGTTATGGCTATTAAATTACCGAGGAGGAAGTTTTTCAACAACATACAGTTCTATAGCTGAAACCGAATGCAAAACCAGAGGAGTTTCATTTGAAGTAATCTCAGAATCTGAATCCAATTCAATCGAAACTACAATATCAAACCCTTCTGTAAACATGAATATGGTGAAATTATTAACGGCACCAAAAATTGCCGTTTATTCGCCAAAAACCAAACAACCCTGGGACGATGCAGTAACATTAGTATTAACCTATGCTGAAATTCCTTACACCGTAATCTACGATGATGAAGTATTAAATAAAAAACTACCAGAATACGATTGGTTACATTTACATCATGAAGACTTTACCGGTCAATATGGTAAGTTTTGGGCATCTTATGCAAATGCACCTTGGTATAAATCACAGGTAGAAGAAACTGAATCGATGGCAAGGAAACATGGATTTAATAGTGCACGAGAATTAAAGCGAGAAGTAGTAAGGCAGATTCGTGATTTTTGTTTAGGCGGTGGCTTTCTATTTGCAATGTGCAGCGCCACCGATACCTACGATATAGCTCTTGCTGCGCAAGAAACTGATATTTGTGAGGTTATGTTCGATGGTGACCCTGCGTCTCCAAATGCTCAAAATCAACTTGATTACGAAGCTTGTTTTGCATTTAAAAACTTCAAACTCGAAAGCAACCCATACATCTATGAATATTCTGATATAGATGTTAACCCGGTAACGCGAAATGTAAAAGAGGAAAACGATTTATTTACTCTTTTCGATTATTCTGCAAAATGGGACCTTATACCAAGCATTTTATGCCAGAATCATACAAGAACTATTAGAGGATTTATGGGTCAAACAACAGCCTTTAACAAGGAACTTATAAAAAGCGATGTTCTAGTGATGGGAGAAAATGCACTACTTGGCGAGGCTAGGTATATACATGGCTCTATGGGGAAAGGTACATGGACATTTTATGGTGGTCATGATCCAGAAGATTATCAGCATCATGTTGGCGAACCCCCTACTGATTTAAATTTACATCCAAACAGTCCAGGATATCGATTAATATTAAATAATATCCTATTTCCATCGGCACAAAAATCTAAGCAAAAAACTTGATCCGTAAATCTTCAATAATTTACCACCTACCCTTCTTGATAATATTTTGCTTTGGAGCAATCCTAAGAATTTGGGGTATTGATGAGTTTCCAATGGATTCGGATGAACTTGGTTCCTGGTTCAGAGCCATCAACAATACAAGTTTCAATGACCATATTTCTAATGGTGTAATGATTGATGGGCACCCAGCAGGCATACAAACGATTGTTTGGATACTTAGTTCCTATTTTACTTCAGAAACTTCTTTTAAAATTACTTGGTGTTTATTCAGTTTGTTGAATTTGGTTTTGATTTATTCTTTAACATTAAGAAGTTTCAACCGTTCAACCGCCGTAATAAGTTCAATCTTTTGGAGCTTTCTACATTTTCCAATAGATATGAGTATATGGGTTCGTCCTTATGAAGTGGCACTATTTTTTCAATTAATCTTGGTAAATGTTTTAATATCTAAATCTAGCGATTCAAAATTTCAATTTGCTTTTATCGGAATAACGCTTGGTTTGATTGGATATATGCACTACATAGCATTTATGACCTCTATACTGAGCTTAATTATTTTCGACTTTTACCACAATAATAAAATTACTTTAAGTACTATTAAATCTCTTTTTGTTGCAGCAATAATTCAAGTACCTGCAATAAATATTTGGTCTCAACATTTGCTAAATGAAAAAGGTTTGAGCTGGCTCGGTAAGCCGAGTTTATCATTTCTTTTTGAGCATTTATATTTTGTATCTAATCAATCAAATTTAATCGCGTCGTTTTTCATTGTTTTAGTTACTTCAGGATGTTATTTCCACTGGAAAAAAAATTGGAAATCAGCACGTTGGGATTTTATTCTGATCTTCCTCATAGATTTTTTAATTGTTTGGGGATATTCGTTTTGGATCAAGCCAATAATCCAGCATCATGTACTTTATTTCATGCTACCATTTTTAATTATTTTCTTCGCACATTGGATTAGCAATGCTGCTCCGAGATGGTTTAAGATGATTATAATATTTACTAGTCCAGTAGTTCTAACCATCAGTTTATTGGCTGAAAACAGACACTTTTCTAACTGTAAATTAGATAAATATCATTCCCCATTATTGCACCTAAATGAAATGGATACGGCTCAACCGTTACCTGAGATATTTTTTGACGGGCCAAAAGACATATTTGAATACAAAAGCAATCAATTCCCACACCTTAAAATGGTTCATATTAATGCTGCTGACTGGGAGAATAGTTATAATAAAATCAATAGTAAATCAGATTCATTTTATGTGATTACCAATTCAGGAAGTGATGAGCAATTCATTCCACTTTTGAATTCCATTTTCAATCCAATTCCAATTCCACGAACACAATATGGATTTTGGGCATTTCCTGGTAGTCAAATTAATCTTTACTCTAAAGCCCATTTAACAGAGAACATAATTAATGAAAAATTGATTACAATAAATATTGACAGCAATTACTTCATCTCTTTTTCAGAAATCTCACAAACATTCCAAGAGCTGCAAAAGAATGATTTGATATTTATCGAATGCAACGATAAACTAAATGGTGAGAGGCATATTGTATCTGCAATTTTTACACCGAGTTTTAATAAATCGCTACGACAGATAGACTACAGATATACATCTAACAAGACAAAAATCGATGATTCTATTGTTATTCATTCAATAAAACTGAGTGATATTCCAAATTGGAATAATGAAAGCACTCTTAGATTATCCTATGAAAATAGAGATCATAATAAACTTGAAAAGCAATTTAAACTCCGAGTAAGACTGCAAAAGGGGAATCCCTTATTATATGGAATCCCCCCAAAACAAATACTATCGCTTAATAAAGATTAGAGTTTAGGTTTCACGATTGTAAATACGCGAGATAAATTAAATCCTAATCTTATTCCGGTGTTATTCCATTGTTCATTGGTGTTACTAATGAATTGCGCTTCATTTAATCCAATACTGTTTGTTAACTGAAATTGAAATACGTGTCCACCAGTTTCAACATCCATGCCCACTGAAAAACTATTGAATACATCTCCTTTATTGGTTAATACAGGAATGTATTCAAGGTTTATACTGCTTCGTGGTGTAATTTTCTGACGCATACCTATTCCTATTGCCCATTGATGTTGATGATGAACCCATGGGCCACTAATTATGGGATTTTTAGCATTTGTAAGCCATGTAGGGGCAATCTCGATGGATAAATCTTCTGTGAATTTTCTCCCAATTATTATTTGTCCAAATAATGAAGAGCGATCCATTTGAGTTTTAGAATCATGTACAGAACCTAATAAATATTGAGCTCCCCCCAGAGCAATTACTGTTACTGGAATAGAATTATCAGTATTTTGTTGTAAAATTCTATACTTTAGGAATGCATCTAAATTTTTATTTCCTAGAACATTACTTCTACCCATGGAAATCATTAGGTTTTCAACTATTCCATATTCTAATCCAAATCTAACAGTTGCTTGATCTAACCCAAAAGCCTCAACCGGACCATTGTTTATTGATCCAAATCGATGCATCATTTTAAAATCAAGTACACCGAAATCTGTAATTTCCAGACTTTGAAGATTTACAACTTTGGTTGTTTTGAAGGCATAATTAACTGAATAAACTTGATCTTCCTCATCTCCTAACAAATCAAAACCATCATCTTGAGCTCCTAAGAAAATGGTATTTAAGAAGACTAACGCTATTATTACTTTTCTTACCATCTTCTAATTAAATTAAAGCCCAAACAAAACTGAGTAATACTCGCAAAAGTAGGATCAGTCACCAAAAAATATGGTTCATTCATTGATCGTGAATTTGTAAGATTAATCTGAAAAACATGTCGAGCAGTAAAATATTCAAACCCAATTCCATAGGTGGGTGTTGATTTTTCGTATGGATTATTTATACCTTGAACAATTGTGCTTGCCTCAGCTGTTAAAGCGAGTTTTGGAATTAATTGCAACCGCGCATATGAGGACACAATTGGCATTAAATTGGATCTCGTGCTTACATCAACCAAATTAAAATGCACTACCCCAGGAGAAATACCGAGAACAAAATTTTCACCCATTTGATAAGAGATCAAAAGTTGATTTGTGAACATCAGTCGATGAGAAAAGAAGAAAGGATCATACCCCCAATCATCTTTTTTACGTCCATCAAAAGCAAAGTCTGACAAAAAACTAAGTTGCAATTTTTCGTCAAATCCTCCAAACATATTCAATTTGGCATATGAATTATAGGTTTTCTGAAGTGATGATCTCCCTGCTCCAATTGTTAATCTATTACCTAAGGCTAAATCAAACCCAATTCGCATGCTATTCAGGTTATCAATACCCCAAAGATTTTCTGATCCAGAGGAGATGGTTCCAAACCGATGTTGAATACTAACTTCAAACGTACCTTTCGGAAGAGTGGCTGTAGTTTGACCAGTTATTAAGCGTAAACTTTTAAAGTTGGCCTTAGTTTCCGTGAGCGGCTTATTATTATCTACAACTACTTTTGGGGTTTCAACTGCAATTAAGTGAATCGAATCAATATTACTATTGGTTGAGTCCGTAGTATTACTTCCTCCAAACAAAGAAACTACTGGCGCCAAAATATAGGTTGCCAACCATTTCGAAAAAGAAAATGTACTCATGGCTTCATTCCCTGATTAATCCAAGCTTCAAGTTTTGATATATTACAAGCATTCCACTTGCTGCCCCCTTTGGGCATATTACTTGCTGTTCCATCCCATTTAACCGAACCTAAAAGTTTAGTTTTACTGGAATTTACATAAGAAACTGCAGATGAATAGTCATGAATAGAAATACCTGCTGAAGGCGAATTACTTGAATGACAACTAGCACACTGACTATTAATTATTGGACTAATATCAGCGCTGTAAGTTACGCTAGTTGTATCGCAAGATTGAACTCCGTATAAATCTTCCAAATTGTCGTTGTAACAAGATGATATTCCAACGACTATCGACATTGATAATATGAATATTTTAGTTTTGCGGACAGCCATCATTTATCCATTTTTCAAGTTGTTTGATTTCACAATCAGTCATGTTTACATGAAAATAAAAATGTAGACGCTAAAAGAGCAACTAAACTAAAGAGAGATAAATTTTTCATTAATAGCTTTTTTAGTTTTTAGATTTTTTAGGTTCCAACTTCGCTTCTAAATGTATAGTTATAGTATTCGAAATTTGGTTGATGTTATTTTTGGGAATATTGATTTTGTAATCACTCAATAAGATATCGAAATTGCCGAACATTATAACTTCATTCTTTGTTTTTTTGATAGTTCCAGTTGCTTCAATCTCTTTTACTACACCGTGAATTTCCATTATTCCCTTAACTTTAACTTCTTGCTTACCGTCTTTAAGCTTGAAGTTATCAGGTTCAATTATAGTACCTTTAAATTCTGCATTAGGGAACTTGCTTGATTCCATGTAATTTTCTTGAAAGTGTGTTTGCATAAGTTTTTTCTCAAATTCGAAGGAGTTTACCGGCACTCGAAACTGTACTTTACCATTGCTTGACATTGCAACACTAGGTTGGTGATTCACTGCTTCGAATTCTTCAAAATCTGTTTTACTAACAAACCTAATACTACCTTCTGAGCTTGTGTAAACCTGAGAGAATGCGGCTCCAATGAAGAAAATTGAAGCCATAAGTAAGATGATTGAATATTTTTTCATTATGATTATTTTTTTATTGTACAACGGCTAAAAGTAACTATTATCTCAGACAATAGATCATCTGGGTCTCTTGGGATAGAAATTCCGTTGAATTTGCATTGACATTTAACGGAATCGCCTTCAGTTATTTTTTTTAGATCAGAATTCTGGGAAGGATCAAAAGAAGCTCTTACTATGACCGTTTCGTCTGTGTTCGGATCTAATTGAATTTCACTTTGAGAATCCCCTATATTTAATGAATATACATCACCACTAAACTGAATCACCTTATCTACATATTTGTCATTAAATAAACTATCGTCGGTTTCAATTCCTTCATTTACTAGTGCTTCAATCGATATTTGGAAGTCTGCTTCACCATCCGCAACCTTAGAAGTAGGTTGAAACCATAAAAACAGACCGGTTACTATGGCTATGGCAACAATAATTAAGATAATTAATCCAACTTTTTTCATAATAAGGGTTTAGTTTTGTTACAATGTTCACTAATTCTAACAATATTAAGATGACTATCCCCCAAAAAGTTTGGAAAATTTTTATCTTTTTATTTTCAATAAATACAAGTTGGGGACAACAAACTATTGAAATTCATACTGCTAAGAAAATTTATTGCGCAAATGATTCTTTTGATATTATTGAATGTTTTGTGACCCAAAAAGGTATAATCCAATTCACTGGAAACTTAGATTCAGCAAAAATGACTTTTCCAGATGCAACTTTGGTTAAACATAATGGGTACATATACCCAGGTTTTAATGATGCACATTGCCATTTTCTTGCATATTGCAGGGGAACCGAAGAATTACAATTATTTGGTACATCCTCAAAAATAGAGGTTCGTAAAAAACTTAAAAAGTTTGCTTGCAAAAATAAAAAGAGAAAGTGGATAGTTGGAAGAGGTTGGGATCAGAATAATTGGGAAGTACAGGAGTTTCCGAATTTTGAAGATTTAAATGGAGCAACCAAAATTCCAACCTGCTTAAGCCGTGTAGATGGCCATGCCATTTGGCTAAACAAGGCGGCATTAGAGCATTTAAACTTGAATTATGATACGATAATTACAGGCGGAGAAATTCTCAAACTAAGCAATGGACAATCATCTGGAGTTTTTATAGATAATGCGGCTGATTGGATTCAAGATATGATTCCGGATATGGATGAAGATGTAATGATTAAGGCCTTAAAATGCGGTACTGAGGATCTTTTAAAATCTGGTATTACCTCAGTTTCAGAGGCAGGTTTGAGTTATAATGAAATTCAATTCATTCATAATCAACAAACAAATGGCGCATTACCCATTCGTGTGAATGCTATGTTGAGTGTCAATCAAGAAAATCTAAATCACATTAGCAGAAATGATATCCCCCAATCTGAAAAACTTCGAGTACGTTCTATGAAGTTTTATTTGGATGGAGCTTTAGGTTCACGTGGAGCTCTTTTAAAACATGATTATTGCGATAGAGTACATCATAAAGGTTTACAACTAATGAACGCAAATGAATTCAGATATTATTGTACCTATTTATATCAAAAGAATTATCAGGCGTGTGTTCATGCCATTGGGGATAGTGCAAATAAAATTGTAATTGATGTTTTCACTAAAATCTTAGCTCCAGATTTTGATGCAAGATGGAGAATTGAGCATGCACAAATTGTTGATATTAATGATATTGCAAAACTGCATAATTATGGAGTAATTCCGTCAATCCAACCAACACATGCAACCTCTGATGCTCTATGGGCTTTTGATAGAATTTGCAATACAAATAGCAATTACAACCCAAAGAACGGTGCTTATGCCTATAAAACTTGGCTAGACTCTATGGGTTATGTGGCATTAGGAACAGATTTTCCTGTAGAAGGTATTAGTCCAATCGCTACTTTTTATTCTTCTGTATTTCGTAAAGATCTTTCTGGTAATTTGAAGCAAGCGTTTCTTCCCCAACAGTGTTTAAGCAGAAAACAGACTTTATTAGGAATGACTCTTTGGGCTGCACGTGCAGAATTCACCGATGATTATAAAGGGAGTATTGAAATTGGGAAATATGCGGACTTTGTTGTTCTCAACAAGGACATTATGGAAATTGAAGAGTCAAAATTCAATAACGTAAAAGTAAAGCATACATACATAGACGGTAAAAAAGTCCGCTAGTGATTATTATCATTGAATTATTGGTTTTTTTATACAACCTTTGATTCATGATTTCTACCCATTTCAAGCCATTAATTATTAAACTTGGGCTTGTAGTATTGATTAGTCAATTATCTGTATCATGTACTGAATCAGTTGAATACCATCAACCAGTTAAGAAAACCTTAATACATTCTGTATATGCGAGTGCCCATATTGAATCAGCGGATCAATATGAACATAGAACTGAAGTTAGTGGTCGATTACTAAAATATTTTGTAAAGGAAGGATTTGAAGTAAAGGCGGGAGATAAAATTGCTGAACTTGAACAACTTATACCAAATATAAATATTGATAACGCCAGAGAATCCTATAAATTAGCGATTGCGGGCCAGTCACAGCTTTCAGAACTTTCAATACAGCTAAGTCAACTTGAGGAGCAAATGAGGCAAGATTCCTTAAATTTAAGTAGACAAAAAAGGCTTTTTGAAAAAAATGTTGGAAGCAAGAATCAGTTAGAAAATATTCTTTTAAAAGCAAAATCAAGCAAAAGTATATATGAGGCTACGAAAAAGAAATTTTCTTTACTCAATGAGCAAATAACTGCGAACATAAGGCAGTCAAAGAATAATTTTGAACTTGCAGAAGCTAATTCAAATAAGTTTCACATTTACGCCTGCAGATCGGGAAAAGTATATTCTTTACCTAATGCAGTGGGAAGTATTGTGAGTCCTCAGCAGCCATTTGCAGTTATTGGTAAAAATGAAGATTTTACCATTGTCATGGAAGTTGATGAGGCGGATATTTCGAAGATTAGCGAGGGACAGGAGGTATGGGTTAAATTAGAGGCTTATGAAAAAAGTTATAAAGCGAAATTAACCTCAATAAGGCCTTTGCTAGACGCTAGAAATCAAACATTTAGAGCAGAGGGGAAATTTATTACTGATATACCTGTACTTTACCCAGGGTTAAATGCAGAATGTAATATAATCATTGATAGAAAAGATAATATTTTAGTATTACCCAATAGACTGATTGAGGGAGATAGTATTGTTTATACTCCTGACGGAGAAAAATCTGTAAAAATTGGATTAAAAAATCAACTTGAAAGTGAAATAATCAGTGGGTTAACCGAATCTGATAGGATTAAAGAAATTAAAGATGGGCAATAAAGTCCTATTTAAAATAGCGCGCACTCATGTTTATGCAAAGCGTAAACAATCAGTTATTGCTTCACTAGGAGTTACTTTTGGCATTGGTACCTTTATCATACTCATGAGTTTCATGACGGGATTAAATGGACTATTGGATGGATTAATTTTAAATAGAACACCACATGTAAGAGTATACAATGAAATTCAACCTAGCGAAACTCAACCTATTACAACTAATTCGGAATACCCGAATAACAAATTTTTTCATAAAATTGAATCAATTAAACCAAAAGCAGCACGCTCATCTATAAGAAATTCAATTGGAATTATTGAGGGATACGAGTCTGATAAAAGAGTAAAAGGTATTACACCACAAGTTTCTGCTCGTGTTTTTTACAAAAGTGGTTCGGTATTATTGAATGGTAATTTGTTAGGTATTAACCCTGAGGAAGAAGCACGGCTTTTCAATTTTGATGATTACGTATTACATGGTAGTCCGACTGATTTAAAAAACAATAGTAATGGTATAATATTAGGTGCGGGTGTTGCAAAAAAATTATCTCTTGAAATCGGAGACTACATTCCGATGGTAAATCCTCAAGGGAAAGAATTTAAACTTAAAATTGTCGGTCTTTTTCAAAGCGGTCTTGCAGAAGTCGATAATATTCAGAGTTATGCAAATATTGCTGCAGCTCAATCTGCTGCTGGTGAGGGAACGGGATATTTTACAGATATACATTTTAAGCTTCATGATATTGAATATGCTACTCAAATGGCTGCTGAATTGGAGGATTTATTTGGAGTTCACGCAATTGATATTCATAGAGCAAATGCACAGTTTGATACAGGCACATCCATCAGGAATTTGATAACGTACGCAGTATCTATAACCCTATTAATTGTTGCTGGGTTTGGAATTTACAATATCCTGAATATGCTTATCTATGAAAAAATGAACGATATCGCAATATTAAAGGCTACAGGCTTCTCCGGGTCTGACGTAAAACGAATATTTATTTACCAAGCATTATTAATTGGCCTTATGGGTGGAAGTATTGGTCTTTTGGCAGGATTTGGAATGTCGCATGTTATTGACAACGCTCCTTTTGAAACGGAAGCTCTTCCGACAATAAAAACTTTTCCAGTAAATTTTGATCCTTGGTTTTATATAGGAGGTGGAATATTTGCAATGGTAACAACATTTTTTGCGGGTTATTTACCGGCAAGAAAGGCAAGTAAAATTGATCCAGTTGAAATCTTAAGAGGACAGTGATAATGGCAAAAGAGGAATTATTAAAAGTCAGAGAGTTAAATAAGTTTTTTCATGACCCAACTACGATACAGGTTCTGAGAGATATAAATTTTGATCTTTATAAAGGTGAGTATGTCTCAATTATGGGAAAATCTGGCTGCGGTAAAAGTACATTATTATACATTTTGAGCACAATGGATACTGATTATGAAGGTCATATTAAGTTAAATGGAATTAATTTATCCCAACAATCTCATAATGAATTAGCCAGAATTCGTAATGAATACATAGGGTTTGTGTTTCAGTTTCACTATTTATTACCGGAGTTTAGCATTTTGGAAAATGTAATGATGCCCGCACTAAAACTCGGCAAATACCCTCGAGATCAAATTGAGCATAAAGCAATTGAAAAACTAAAACTTTTGGATATTCAAGAACTTGCAAGAAAAAAAGCCACCCAAGTTTCAGGCGGACAAAAACAAAGAGTAGCAATTGCAAGAGCACTAATCAACGAACCTTTGATAATAATGGGTGATGAACCAACAGGAAATTTAGATTCAAAGAATGCAGACACGGTATTTCATTTATTTAAAGAGATGATCGAGGAGTTTAATACTACCCTATTAATTGTTACTCATGATGAAGACTTCGCAAAAAGAACAGACCGGATAATTACAATGTCAGATGGAAGAATAATTAATCTTTAATATTGTTTGTGAATGATGGTATAATCAATTATTTTTGCACTCCTGAAAAGGTCGGATGGCCGAGCGGCTAGGCAGAGGTCTGCAAAACCTTCTACACCGGTTCGAATCCGGTTCCGACCTCGATAAGCACCCTCTTTAGGGTGCTTTATTTTTTAAAAATCTAGTTATTAATAACCCAAACAACAGTCCGATTACATCGGCCAATATATCAAAAAAATCAGCGGTTCGGCCCCAATTCATGTAATACTGCAACCACTCTGAAAGAGGAATACTTATCACCACCCACAAGTAAAAATATAATGGTTTTATAAAAACTGATGGCTTAGAATACTCATACAAACTTATCCAAATAAACCAAAGTGTAAAATGCACAATCTTGTCTACAGGGAAAATGATCAACCATTGTGGTAAAACTACAGTACTTTTTAAATTTGGTTTAAGTAATAAAAAAAAACAAAAAAGCCCCCACAGATATGCAGAGGCACGAACTATTCTAATTTTAGTACGTTGTTTATTCACCTACTAATGATTTATAATCATCAGCTGATAACAAATCGTTTAATTCAGAAACGTCGGATAATTTAATTTTCACCATCCAACCTTCACCATAAGGATCGCTGTTAACTGTTTCAGGAGCTGAGTCTAGATTACTGTTTACTTCTAATACTTCACCAGTTACTGGCATATACAAGTCACTTACCGTCTTTACCGCTTCAACTGATCCAAATACATCTCCATGAGATAAGGATTCACCTTCTGTTGAAATATCAACGAAAACTAAATCACCTAATTCACTTTGAGCAAAATCTGTAATTCCAACTGTTGCTTGATCACCTTCCACTAAAATCCACTCATGGTCTTTTGTGTACTTTAAATTGCTTGGGAAATTCATATTGTATGTATTAATTATTTTTTATTCCAAATGATGCTTAATAATGTACTTAGCTTTTCTTTAAGATTTTTTCTTTCGACGATAAAATCTAAAAATCCATGCTCGAGCAAGAACTCAGAGCTTTGAAATCCTTTTGGCAAGTCTTTACCTATAGTTTCTCTAATAACCCTCGGACCTGCAAAACCAATTAATGCTTCTGGTTCAGCGATATTAAAATCACCTAGCATAGCATAAGAAGCTGTTACTCCGCCAGTGGTAGGATTGGTCATTAAAGATAAATATGGAACCCCTGCTTTGTTTAGTAATGCAAGTTTAGCAGAAGTTTTTGCCATTTGCATTAATGAAAATGCGGCCTCCATCATACGTGCACCACCAGATTTGGAAATCATGAGAAAAGGCACTTTATTTTCAATTGAAAAATCAATTGCTCTTGCAATCTTCTCTCCAACTACTGAACCCATAGACCCACCAATGAAATTAAAATCCATACAGGCAATCATTAATTTCTTGCCGTTTAGCTTTCCATGCGCCGTACGAACAGCATCATTTAAGCCAGTTTTTTTAATTGCTACAGAAATGCGATCTTTATAAGGTGCAGAATCAACGAAATCAAGCGGATCTCCGCTGCTAAGTCCAACATTAATTTCTTCGAATTTGTTTTTATCAAAAAGAATCTCGAAGTATTCATTAGACCCTATTCTATCATGATAACCACAAGCTTCGCAAACATAAAGGTTATCTATCCAATCCTTGGTTGGAAATACTTCCTTACATCGTCTACACTTCTCCCATAACCCGTCAGGCGTAGGCTTTTTATCTTTGGTCTTTGTTAGAATCCCAGAAAGAGTTCGTAAATACCACTTAGATTCGGAAGGATCCTGGTCGAACTCATCAAATTCGGAATGTGGCATAATCCAGTTGTTAAGCGATTGTGACTAAATTATCTAGATATACATCTTGAACGGAATTCAATAACTGTACACCTTCCGCAAATGGTTTTTGGAATGCTTTTCTACCTAAAATCAATCCAGAACCTCCCGCTCTCTTGTTTATTACTGCTGTAGAAACAGCTTCCTCAATATCTCCTTGACCTTTCGATTCACCACCTGAATTAATTAAACCAGCTCTACCCATATAACAGTTTGCCACTTGATAACGGGTTAAATCAATCGGATGATTCGTTGTTAGTTCAGAATATACTTTATCATGGGTCTTTCCGTGTTTTGTAGCTAAATACCCTCCATTGTTAGTTGGCATTTTTTGCTTGATAATGTCTGCTTGAATTGTTACCCCTAAATGATTTGCTTGGCTGGACAAATCCGCTGATGTATGATAATCAATACCGTCTACTTTAAATCCACTATTTCTTGTATAGCACCATAAAATAGTTGCCATTCCTAATGAATGAGCTTCTTCAAAAGCTTGAGCGACTTCAATTATTTGACGTGAACTATCTTCACTACCGAAATAAATAGTTGCTCCAACTGCAGCAGCACCTAAATTCCAGGCATCACGAACGGAACCAAACATAATTTGATTGTAGGTATTGGGGTAGGATAAAAATTCATTATGATTTATTTTAACAACAAACGGGATCTTATGAGCATACTTTCTAGAGTTCATTGCCAAAACTCCATAAGTTGAAGCTACGGCATTACATCCGCCATCAATTGCTAACTTAATGATATTTTCTGGATCAAAATAAATTGGATTTGGAGCAAAAGAGGAACCTGCGCTATGTTCAATTCCTTGATCTACAGGAAGAATACTCAAGTAACCTGTATTCGCCAATCTACCATTACCATACAGTGATTGTAATGAACGCAATACTTGCGGACTGCGATTAGTTTGTGAGAAAACTCTATCAATAAAATCTTCTCCTGGTAAATGAATAGATTCCTTAGAGATGGTTTTACATTCATGGCCAAGTAAATACTCAGCATCTTTTCCTAATAGTTGGGCAACGTTGGTTTGCGACATTACTTTCTAGCTTTTAGTTATTAATTTTGAGCAAATTTAACCATTTTTCCGGATGATTGAGATTAAAGAGATTTCCTCCCCCTCAGAGCTAGTAGAAACCTTCGATGTACGTAGGATAGTTTTCGTGATAGGACAGAATTGTCCACCAGATGAAGAATACGATAAATTTGATGCCACCGCTACTCATTTAAGAGCTAGAATTAATGGCATTACTGTTGGTACATGCAGGTACAGAAAGACTGATTTTGGCTGGAAGCTGGAACGCTTTGCAGTGCTTGATAACTACAGAGGAAAAGGAATTGGTAAGGCTTTAGTAAATGCTTGTTTAGATGCACTAAAATCTACGGGTGAAACTATTTATTTGCATTCTCAAACTCATGCAGAAACTTTCTATGTTGATTTGGGATTTGAACGCACAGGATCATTATTTGTAGAAGCTGGAATTGACCACTACAAAATGATTTTTAATGGTGGGTAACTTGTTGTAAAAAAATATTGAGTTCCTCCAAGTTCTTCGGCTCGCTGTGGTATGTTTCGATATATTTTTGGGCAGTTTTACCTAATTCAATTGCTTTTCTGTGGTCTGATAGTAATGCAACTACTTGTTTTGCGAATGTTTCTGAGTCATCTGCTACGAGTATTGGATTATTATTAAGCTCTATTCCTTGCGCTCCAATAGTAGTAGATACACACGGAATGCACAAAGACATGGCCTGCAGCAATTTCATACGAATACCACTTCCCGCTTTTAAGGGGACTACACAAACTCCATGATTAATCATAAATTCCTCAGCATCCTTAATTTCCCCATGATTAAATACGCCTTTCATAAAAAATCTATTATCACTTTTACTCAACCCTTTCCCTGCAACATGAAATTCAGCATTCGGAAAAACACTCAATATCAAAGGCCAAATCTTTCTTAAAAACCAATTTACAGCCTCGTTATTTGCTTCCCATTCCATTGAACCTATATGAAAAACTCGTAAAGGTTGTAATTTAGATTTTTCTTTTATTAGCCACGGAAAACCGGGTAAATACTGAAATAATTGTGATTTAGAATTTTTCCTGAAGTAGTTTGAATCTGAAGGGGAAATACTAATAATGGCATCTACACTTTTTATAAACTCCAATTCTTCACTTTGCAATCGTTTAGATTGAATATTAAGAAAGTTTTTCTTTAAAAAACTCTTACTGTTTAAGGTATTTCTTCCCCAAATCTCTGATTCAACATTATGTGCTCTGTAAACCACGGGCACTTCGGAAAATTTTCTAATTACCGGCAAGAACTTAGCTGAATACAATCCCTCAATTATTACTAAATCAAAATTACCTCTTTTTAGTAACTCAGATAATTGCACTTCAGCTTTGAAACTTCTATATCTACTTAAAAAATAGCTTTCACTACTAGTAATTGTGTTGAATATTGCTTTTTTATTATTAGGTGTTGCGTCCAATTCATAAGTTTCAACCTCACAAAAGTTGAAGTTATCTTGGATTGATTTTTTATCGTTAAAATGTTTTTTAGTGTTGTAGGAAAAGAACGTTAACTGATGATTAATAGATAGACTTTTGAGAAAGTTATAAGTCGCCATGGCACCACCATCATGCAGCGGCCATGGTATTCTATTACCAACTACTAAAATCCTCATACTTTTTTCTTTTTCCAAAATTTCCATTTGCCAGAACTAGCAAATACCGATCGATCTCGGATGGCTTTCCAAGTGATTAAAAGTGCAACAGGAAATAAAACTAGAGTACTCATCCACATTCCAAACCAAACGGGAACAATAAGTTCCTTACCCATTTTCTCTCCCGTAATATTTATAGCATAAAATACCACAAACAACAATACAGAAATGACTAACGGCAAACCAATTCCTCCTTTTTTAATAATTGCTCCCAACGGTGCAGCAATCATGAAAAGCATCATTAATAAAAAGCTGTATGCAAACTTTTTATGTAATTCACTTTTATACAGGGCAACATCTTTTCTTTCATACACTTGTGTAGATGCATAACCATCGAGAGTACCCTTTACACCCCTTGCTGTAGATACTGCTAATGATCGCATCCGTGACCATCTCAGTGAATCGTAGTTCTCATAAATCTCTTTCTTTTTTAAAGGGAAATATTCAAAGTTAGGGTTTTGAATTATGTTTGTAACCGGTTTAAAGACAGGAGAATAATGAATCAATCTACTTAAATATCCAGTATTCTTTTTGAAGTGTTCGTCCATACGCATGCCAAACGAATCAATCTCCAATAATAACTGACCTACATTTAACAAGCGATAGTCAGTAGCCATTCTTTTTTTATTCGCAAAAGTTAAATCAAGACTAGATAAGTCAATAACCATTTTTTGCTTATTGAAATACATTTGATTGAATGGAAGATTGTTTTTATATCCTTGCACAGTGGTCATTTCCTCATACCTTACTCCATTATACAGTGTAATATTTAGCAACTTTTTATCGTCAGAAACAACCATAGTCCCCCAATCTGCACGAATCACATCTAAACGCTTGGAATCATCTTGTTTGCGCTGGTAAATAAGCACATCGCGAACAGTCTCATTGTCCTTTTCTTTTTCTCCAACCCTAATTGCAACGCGTTCGATCTGTTGGTAAAACTGACCAGGATCTATATTAAATGCCGGTTTCTTTTTCCGAAGATCTAGCAACATGGCTTTAAACTCCAAATTGGCTTTGGGAATTACATAATTCAAGAAAAGAAAATTTGATACAACAAGAATTGACATGAATACAAAAACAGGTCGTAGTATTCTTAACAGTGAAATACCGTTTGCCTTCATTGCAACCAATTCAAAACTCTCAGAAAGATTTCCAAAAGTCATTAAACCAGCCACCATAACTGTTAAAGGCAAAGCCATTGGAACCAAATCTGCCAGCGATAGCCAGATTAACTTAAGCATAGTCAAGGGTGGAATACCCTTGCCTACGAGTTCGTCAATATATTTCCATAAAAATTGCATAAGAAATAAAAACAAACTCAACGCAAAGGTTACCAAGAAAGGTCCAATGTAAGATTTGAGTACGAGTTTATCGATCTTCTGCAATCGGAATAAGCGCATTTGCAAAGCAAAGATAAGTTCTATTCCTTGACTTCTAGGCTATTTAAGTTGATTCAGTCTAAAATCACAATTCCATTAGGAATAACACCAGTTGATAAACGTGTTATTTCAACTTCAGCACTATCCAAAACAATAACCTCCCCCTTGCTAACATAGTCTTTTGCATCTGTGATGAAGATTTTATTATTTTCAGTATCCACTCCCAATCCATACAAATTAACGGCGTTAGAAATCACGATTTTCTTCCAATCATTAAAAGATGAAGTGCTTGATTCAAATCTCATTAAATTTCCGTTTACTAGAGTAAAAAAACAATCCTTTTCAGGTAAATATACAAGTTGATTAAGATTTAATCCCGAAGGTAAACTTATACTTTTGAGGACAATTAAGTCCTTACCTATTTGGTGAATGGATGAATTTCCATCAATTGAACAAGCGGCCCATAAGTCACCGTTTTTTGAAATTTTCAAGTATTTACAGCCAAGTTCGGTGGGGATCCTTTTATAAGCTTCAATTTTCACGGGATCAATTAATAAAATATCACCAGAAACCGAGGCGACGGCAATGTAGTTATTCCAATGTAAAACCTGCTCCGTCCAACCTTCAAATGATGTTATTTGAGAATCTAAATTCCTAATAAATCCAAGTCGCCCAAGATGTTGAGAATCCAATACCATGATCCCATTATTCATCAAATCCGTTATATAGATTCGCCCATTTGCTTCAGCCGCATATCTAGGGGAAACCAAATCGATATTTTGTACTTCTATTGTGAATTTTTGGTCGTTAACTTTAACGATTTTTCCGCTATTGTTCACAACCATATAAAGCGAATTATTAAGGTGAAAGCCCGATTGAAGGACATCTCCAAGCGCGGCTAAATTGGCCTGTTCAAACACTCTGTCATAGTAATCGCCTGTTTGGCTATTCCAAATATCTAAACGTGCATTTTGCCAATTAAAATTCCCTTCACAAAGAATGGCGACTTTTGAATCCTGCTCTGTGTAATCTTGCTTAGTATTATCTGGGTGTTTGTAACAACCAGCAAAAATCAACGAAATAAATAAAGATATTATAACCTTATGCATTTATTCTTTGATGAGTTTGTTAAAGACTTTTTGACCATTAATGCTTGCCTCAGTAAAGTACAAACCAGCAGGTAAGTGATTAATGGCAAAGACACCACCTATATTTGCTTTTAGCTTAAATTTCTGCCCTTTAACATCATAAGCAAATAGTTCTGAAACGCTGGTCTCTGCATTAACTTTAAAAAAGTTTTTAGCTGGATTAGGATATAATGAAACCGATGATTTAATTAGTTTACTTTTTGAATTTGAGTTTTCCAATACAACCCCATCTAAAGCAAAAAATGCCGGAGTATTCATCCCCCATTGCCCATTATCTGAACTATAAAGTTGAAAATTCAAGCTATCAAAATATTCTGTAAACTCAACAAATTGCCACGATTTCAATATCCCTGAGGAACCCGGTGTTCTGAAGTCTGCGAGGTAAACCATAGTTGAATCAACTAATTCATTTGAAACATAAGAGTAAATCTTTAGGACAAATGAGTCCTTATCATCGTAATTAAATTTCTTACCAATTTGATCACCGAATAACATACTATTTACCGCATAGGTAGTATTGGCAATATAGAACCCTTTAACCCTTTGAGTAGACAAAAGTGGACTTTTATTGAGAAGGTGGGCTCCATTAAATCCTATTGCATATACAGGAGTTGATTCCGCCCCGCTCCCTGGTCTAGCACAATATAAATGTTTAGTAAAATCGCTAGTTTCTTCTGTTGTATCAACTTTGGTTGAAAATGCCCAAGGTCCGGTGGAATAACCACCAAAACTAGTATCCCAACCCATAATCATCTCCAAATAGTAATTATCTTGCGAGAAAGAAACTGTATCAACCCCATTGGATCCATCCCAATAACTATCCGTACCAATGTTTGATTCTAAAATGTCAAAATGAAACTTCACCTCGGTTTGAGCATTGAGAAAGGATAAACATAATCCTAGAATTGTTAGACTGAATATTTTTTTCATTATCTATTAAATTTTATTGTACAATTAATTGAAATACTTCTAGTTGGCATTGGTCTTCCTGGCATATTCTGATACTGCTCATTCAACGCATTCTGAATATCTATACCCAACAGAATTATATATTTAGATTTGGGTGCTAGTTTTACTTGGTACGAACCACCAAAATCAACGATGGAGTAACTATTTAACCAATCACTATTATCCGAAGTAATAAATCGGGATCCTCTGTAATGGTAAACCGAGTGTAAACTAATGTTACCACAATTCCATGAGAACTTTGCATTATGTGTCCAATCCGGAATAAAAATTGGCCTTGAAACATCACCTGTACCTATATTATCCTTCTTGATTACCCAGGCATTTACCCATTCACTTTTGTAGTTAAAATTCCAAGTTGAATACTTTCTAATAATTCCCCAGTCTAAACCAATCTGCAATCCATTATAGGTCCCATAATGTAAATTCATTGGCCTCCATAAACCATTTGGCTTTGGTTGCCATGATATCGGGTTGCTTAACTCCCGATAATATATTGTTACAGAAGGTAAGATTGTGTTATTACCTACCTTCAAAAAATAATCTAATCCTATTTCGGTACTCCAACCTGATTCATTTAATAATTGAGGAAACTCTGAGGATGTGTTAACCCAGTATAAGTCGTTCAAAGTGGGTCTTCTGAAGCTTTTGTTAACATTGAATCTTGACTTTAAATCCTCCATTAAGTGGGATTCAATATTAAACGCCCCAGACCAAAAACCTCCATTAATTTCATATCTTGAATCGAATGCAATTTTCGCATTTTTTAATTCAGTCATCCAAGCAATAAATGCGGCTGGTAAATTTCTTGTCGCATCTTTAAAATAATGCGCAGATTTTCCTTCTTGGCGCTGATAATCGAAACCAAGTAATGCATTCCCTAAGGAGTTTTGCCAAGAAAGTTCTGTTTGTGAGAAGTACATAGTTGCAAAGCTGCTATCAGGAATCAGTTTAAAAATAGGCGCATCGGCATAAGCAATTCGATCATAGGTATAACCGATCTTTTGATTGATTTGAAATTCTCCAAAGATCTTATTGTAGTCCAATACCGATCGCAAATAAAAGTCTGATTGTTCAGCAAGCGTAGAATTACCAATCTCTCGATAAACCTCACCTAAGTCTGTAGACCACTTGAATTGATCTTGCTTATTGATTTTGTGTGCAAGTGTATTTTTAAATGTGTTTTGATAAAATTTTGTTTTATCCCACAAAATGGTTTTCCCATTTTCAAAATAATTGAAACGATTAAAGTTATAAATAGAGCTTAGGTCTATATTCCAATACCATTTTTCATTTGAAACTTTAACATCAGCCGAGTTGCGATAATTTGATATGGAGTTAATTCCACTGTTAATTTGAGCCGCTACTTTTTTTGTAAAATTTGGTTGATTGTTAAGTACAACAATTCCACCAACACTGCCTGAACCAAACATTGAGGAATTTCCACCTTCAATGATGTACATTTCATCGTTTCCTATTGCAGAAATATTGTTAAAATCCATCATCCCAAGCATAGGATGATTTATTGGGAGCCCATTCCAAATTACTTGTGTTTGAGATGCATCAGCTCCTCTTTTTGAGATAGTGGCACTACCGGCGGGTCCGTATTGCTTAAAAAAAGTACCTGTAGTACCCATCACATCGGTTAATGTTTGGGCTTGATTGTTATTCGAGATTCTAACCTTTAACCTACCAACACTTGCAAAATCTGCTCTTGTTTTATTAATAAATACTGTATCTACGGGAGTAAGAAGAAGACTATCTCCGGCACTCCACGCACATAATGCTGTATACAGTATTGAACCTAACATAACGCATATGCAGTTTTCGGGTGTAGGGATTGCTAGGACGAAATAATCGAACGCAGCGAGCTTTTATTCCCGAAAGCCGACTTACTTTGTGAGCGTTGGCAGGTCTTCTGACTTCCTCAGTTGAAGCGCCTTCCCGATTTCTCAGTGGCTCAGATGCTTCTCCCAATTCATGAGGTTACAGCTGCGGGTACAGTCTCGGAATTACACCGAAGTTCCCTTTTCGTTTTCCATCCCAGCCGTGGATTGAAAAACCAAAACTCAATGGCAAAACTACTAGTATTGTTTATTTCTTTATTGTCATTTTTTCCACACGATTTTATCGAAGTAATCTAATTTCAATCGATACCTATGATGAAATCCTTATCAAACGGCAATACATTTGCTTTATGCGATTTATTATCGTTTTGTTAGGGAGTGTCTTGATAGCTCCGCAATTGAATGCACAATACTCTCTACAACAGTGCATTAAAATTGCTCTAGAATCTAATTTAGATATAAGACTTTCTCAATTAAATATTAATCAGGCTGAGATTGCAGAGGAACAAAGTAAAATGCAACTTACACCTACTTTAAATGGAAACTTTGGGCAATTTTATCAGAGCGGAAGAAGTATTGATCGATTTACCAATCAGTTTGTACAATCTACCGTGGGCAATACCTCATTGCAAATCCAAGGCGGGTGGACACTATTTTCTGGTAGACGTATAATGAATGGTATAAAGCAGAGTAAAATGAATACATCTGCTACCAAACTTGATCATTTACAAAACCAACAAAATATAGTCCTAAATGTAGCATTGGCTTATTTAAGTTGCTTGCAAACTAATGAGCAGGTGAAAGCGGCTGAGTTAAATGTTTCCACCCTATTGCAGGAATTAAAGCGTGTTGAAAAAACATTTGCTTTAGGTGCCACCAATGAAGGAACTGTATTAGCTTCTAAGGCTCAATGGTCTGCAGCGCAATCAAATTTAGCTCAAGTGAGAAATCAACACTTGAATGCGCTTCTTGTGCTTAGAAATATGTTATTAATACCACACGATGAATCGTTTGAGATTCAAACGATGGACGGTATAACTCCAGAAATTTTAACTTATCCTATTTCATCTAAGGAGATGATTGATACAGCATTAACAAGAAGACCAGATTATAAAGCTGCTCAACTCAAAATCCAAAGTGCACAATTAGGTATTCAAATAGCCAAAGGAGCTTACTCCCCTAATCTTTCAATTGGTGGTAATTTATCTTCCGTATACTCGGATAATGCAAAATCAATTACTGGGTATAATGTAACAGGCATGCAGCCTGTAGGATTTGTAAAAGGCACCAATGAAATTGTGGAGGCCCCTACTTTTGAATATACCGCATCTACTATTGACTTTAATAAGCAACTAAAAGATAATTTTGGGCAAAGTTTTGGAGCAACTTTGAGTGTTCCTATATACAATCAGTTTCAGAATAGAAATAACATCACAAGAGCGAAAATTGCACTTATACAAAGTGAGATAAACGCTGATAGAATTAAACAAACCATAATAAATGATGTGATGAACGCCTTGCAAAGTTTTGAGAATGCTTCAAGTCAGTTTCAAGCAATGCGCGAAAATTATGAGTCACAAAAGAAGAATCTTGACTTTGTTCAAATTCGCTTCAACAATGGCCAAGCCTCATACTACGAATTGCAATTAGCCAAGAATAACGAGGTTGCTGCTGAACAGAATTATATTTCCTCCAAATATGAGTGCATTTTGAGAAAAATAATATTGGATTACATGTTCACTAATGATTATAGAATACTCACAGAAAAAGCGAACTAAGAGAAACAAGGATGAAAAATAAAAAACTAATATGGATTTCATTATCAACTCTAGCTGTGCTGATAATTTTAGCTTCGATATTCAAAGGCGGCAAAAAACCATTGAAGGTAGAAACCGAAAAAATAGTGGCAAAAACTATTGTGGAAGTAGTGAGTGTAACGGGGAAAATTCAACCAGAAAAGGAAGTTAAAATCAGTGCGGATGTTAGTGGAGAGATTACTGAAATGTATGTAAACGAAGGTGATACGGTGAGACAAGGTCAGCTTTTACTTACTATAAATCCAGAAATTTATCTAACTACATTAAATCAGTTACAAGCTAATTTAGATAATGCAAAAGCCTCTTTATCAGGTGCAGAGGCCCAAGAAATAAGAGCTAAAGCAGCTCTAAATATTGGGAAAACAATGTTTGACAGACAAAAAAAGTTGCATGAAGAAAAGGTAATAAGTGACCAAGATTGGGAAAATGCCAAGATTCAATTTGAGCAGCAAAAAACTGAGGCAACGGTGGCAGAAAAAAATAGGCTTGCCTCGTCATTTAATGTAAAGAGTTTAACCGCGCGTTTAGATGAGGGTCAAAAAACCTTAGGGAGAACGCGAATATATGCACCAGAGGATGGTGTAGTAACTCAGTTAAGTAGTGAAAAAGGAGAACGTGTTGTAGGTACAGCACAAATGGCAGGAACAGAAATTATGCGAATTTCTAACCTACAAACCATGGAGGTAGAGGTTAATATCAATGAAAATGACATTGTGCGTGTAAAAATTGGCGATAGTGCAGATATTAGAATAGACGCATATAATGATCAAATTTTTAAAGGAATTGTTACAGAAATTGCAAACTCTGCAAAGTTCAATGCAGCACAAGATATTAACGAGCAGGTAACTAATTATACTGTTAAGATAAGGATAGACAAGGGGTCGTATCAGCATTTAATAACAAAGAATAAGCCTCAACCACTTTTACCAGGTATGACCGCATCTGCAGATATTAAAACTACTGTTCGAAAAGATGTGGTTGGCATGCCAATTTCTGCATTAACTTCAAGGGTGCCATTTACAGGAAAGAAAGCTAAAGAGCAGAAAGATGGTGCCTCTTGGGTTTTTGTTTATCGCGATGGTAAGGCAATTGCTGTTATGGTTAAAACTGGGATTCAAGATTTAGATTATTTTGAATGTACAGATGGCCTAAAAATCGGAGACGAAGTAATCACAGAGCCAAGCATGTCTATCGCAAAAACTATGTTAGATGGCGATGAGGTGGTGAAGTAGCTTTAGCTCTTCGCGGTAGAGACTTCGTTGTTTAGAGTAAAGTTTTAGTGTTAATTTTATTTGAAGTTTTCGTCGTTAAAAGTCCAGACCCTTGAGATAACACCAGAAGCCCTAGCAACCCAATAAAAATTCCTATCTTAAAAAATATTGATTATATTATTAGCAAATAATTGTCAATATTTTTATCAATGATACTCTACCATTGCCATTCTTACTTTAGTCTTAGATACGGACTTATGAGTCCTGAGGATATTATTCGTTGGGCCCAAAGCCAGTCAGATTTATTGAAACAGCCCGTTTCAGTGCTATTAGCTGACATTAATAACGTAAGTGGAGCGAGTAATTTTTTGCGAGAAGCGCAAAAGCACTCTCAGGTGCACGCGCTGATAGGCGCGGAAGTACGCAATGGCGATGAGCCCCTTTATGTTCTTATTGCAAACACACAAGATGGGTTCGCTAAAATGAATGAGTTTCTCACCCATCATATACACCAGAACACCCCATTCCCTTTTGCTCCTAAAGCCATGGAAGACGTAAGCATTGTTTATCCCTTTTATAAAGTTTCTGGCTTACAAGCAAACGACTTAAGCACAGGTGCATTCATAGCAGTTACACACCGAGATTTACGAAGAGTCCCTCTGTCACATTGGAAAAAACAACCCCAACGCCTAATCGCTTATCATAGAGCAACCCTACGAAGCCATGACGATTGGCATACGCACATGCTTCTAAGATGTATTGCCCACAATTGCTTGCTTACTAAACTCAAACCCACAGCACTCGGCTTTAAACACGATATACTCCTTCCCTATTCAGAATTAATAACAAAATTCAAAAATAGCCACACCCTTTTATCTAACGCCCAAAAAATTCTCGACAAAGACAGCTGGTCGTTTGAGCTTAACATCCCCCAAAATAAAAAAACCTTCACCGGCGACATTGATGAGGATTACCGATTGATGCGAGAGTTGGCATTTGAAGGAATGAAATATCGATATCCCAAATACACTTTCAAGACCACCGAAAGACTAGAAAAAGAAATGAAGTTAATTTATGAACTTGGCTTCACGGCTTATTTCTTGATTAACTGGGACATATGTAGATTCGCTAGAGAAAAAGGATTCTTTTATGTAGGAAGAGGAAGTGGAGCCAACAGTATGGTCGCCTATTGCTTGCGCATTACCGATGTAGATCCTATGGATTTAGATCTGTATTTTGAACGTTTTATCAACCCATTCAGAAGCAGTCCGCCCGACTTCGACATTGATTTTTCTTGGCAAGATCGAGACACAGTTACTGGGTATATTATTAACAAATACGGTTCACAACACGCGGCATTATTAGCCACATATAATACATTTCAAACCAATGCGGTAGTTCGTGAGTTGGGTAAAGTTTATGGCATCCCCAAAGAAGAAATAGATGCTTTACTGGAACGTCCTTCGTATTATTCACAGAAAAACTTCCAACGTTTTACTCCTAGCAAAAACTCAATCTATAGCACACCAGGAATAGGACACCGTCCTCGTGAACGAGTATTACAATCCGATTTTGAGGTTGAAGGAGTTGAATTTGAGGATAAAGAAACGCTTTATGAAGAAATTTTAAAACACGCACATAAAATTCACGATCTTCCAAACTACAGAAGTTTGCATGTAGGAGGAATTTTAATTAGTGAGAAGAGTATCTTTCACTATTCCGCACTTGACCTACCACCAAAGGGCTTCCCGGCTGTACAATTCAGCATGTTAGAAGCAGAAGATTTGGGATTAGCAAAATTCGATATCCTGAGTCAACGCGGACTGGGACACATAAAAGATGCTGTTATATACATCAAAGAAAATAAAAAGATAGAAGTAGATGCCCACCGTATTCAAGAGTTTAAATCAGATCCGAAAATTGCTCGATTGATTGCAATTGGCAATACTACGGGATGCTTTTATGTGGAAAGTCCGGCTATGCGACAACTACTTATAAAATTAAGGTGTAGCGACTATTTAACATTAGTTGCGGCCAGCAGTGTTATTCGCCCTGGTGTCGCAAGAAGTGGAATGATGCGAACTTTTATTGAAAGGCACATAGAACCTAAGAAGCGTGCGGAAGCCCACCCCATTATGCAACAGATTATGCCAGAGACATATGGCATAATGGTGTACCAAGAGGATGTAATACGCGTTGCTCACGAGTTCGCTGGCTTGAGTTTGGCAGAAAGTGATGTTTTACGACGTGGAATGAGTGGTAAATTTCGTAGTAAAAGTGAATTTCAGCGAGTAAAAGATCAGTTTTTTGAGAAAGCAACAAAGAAGAAGCATCCTTTCAATCTCATTGCGGAAGTTTGGAAACAAATTGAAAGCTTTGCAGGATATAGCTTTGCTAAAGGGCATAGTGCTAGCTATGCGGTTGAAAGCTACCAAAGTTTATATTTAAAAACATACTTTCCTTTGGAATTTTATACCGCAGTGATTAATAACTTTGGTGGGTTCTATAGAACCGAATTTTACGTACATGCGGCAAGGATGTGCGGCGCCAACATACAGGAGCCCTGCGTAAATCACAGCAATTATTTAAGTAGAATCCAAGACACCACTTTGTGGTTAGGCATGGGATTAGTACAGAGTCTCGAGAGAGGATTAATAGATAAAATTGTTCAAGAGCGTAAAAAACGAGTATTTGAAGATTTGTTTGATTTTAAAATTCGTTGCAACCCCGGTTTAGAACAATTAAAAATCCTGATTCGTATTCAGGCATTCCGATTTACGCAAAAATCTAGACGAGAGCTACTTTGGGAAGCTCATTCGCTGTATGCAGAAAAGAAAAAGATTGAAGGTGTAAATTTATTATTCACCGAGAAACCCAAAGAGATAAAGCTTCCAAATCTGGAGGATAGTGCGTTAGAAATTGCCAACGATGAGCACGAGCTATTAGGATTTACTCTTTGCAGCCCATTCACTTTAGTGGCTCCAGACAATATTCCCGAATCAAAAATCAGAAGTAAATCTTTGCATAAGTTGCTTGGAAAATCAGTTTATATAGAAGGATATTTAGTCACAGTAAAGCCAACAAAAACCATTGGTGGGAAAGAGATGAATTTTGGCACATGGCTAGACCGAGATGGTTACTTTTTTGATTCAGTACATTTTCCTCCTATTGTAAGAGCCTATCCTTTTAAAGGAAGAGGTGTTTACAGGATATGGGGTTCTGTAATTGAGGATTTCGGAGTAATTGCCATTGAGGTTGCGCAGATGGAGAAGTTGGGGAGGTTAGCTAGCACCTAGCACCCAAAAAACTCCACATTCCTTCCACAAATACAGAATCACAAATTTCTTACAAATTAATTTTTGTTCATTTGCAATATGTGGTTTTGGCAACGTACAGTTTATTTTTCATTAACATTAATATTGTCCCTCGCTGGCACAAATATTTTGTCGGGCCAAAGCCAACAACAATGGGTAGACAGCATAATGAAAAAGCTAACATTCAAACAAATGGTAGCTCAAACACTTATGATTCCGGTATGGACCCGTACCCCTGAATTAGACAATAAAGTAATTTATGCAGTTGAAAAACTTGAAGTAGGAAGTTTAATATTCTTTCAAGGTACTCCAACAACACATTTACATGCTGTAAACTTCTATCAACAACAAGCAAAAACGCCATTAATTATTGGAATGGATGCCGAGTGGGGGCCGTCAATGAGATTAGATCATGTAAAGAAATTCCCTTATGCAATGACTCTTGGAGCCATAGATGATTTAGAAACTTCATATTTAACGGGAAAAGAAATTGGGCAACAACTTAAAAAACTTGGAGTTCATATAAACTTCGGGCCTGTTGTAGATGTAAATAGTAACCCTAACAATCCCATTATTGGGTTTAGAAGCTTCGGTGATAATCCTACCAAAATTGGAGAACAAGCATCTGCTTATAATAAAGGGATGGAAAGTGCAGGCGTTTGGGGATGTGCCAAACATTTCCCGGGCCATGGGAATACCATTGCAGATTCTCATTTAGAACTACCACACGTTACTCATGATAAAAAATCTATTAAAAAAGATTTAGCACCATTTAATAAACTAATCGATGAAGGAGTAAAGTCAATAATGGTGGCACATTTAGAAATTCCATTTCTAGACGAAACTTCAACACCAACATCTCTATCAAAAAAGGTAATTACCAGTCTTTTAAGAGAAGATCTTGGTTTTGAGGGCTTAATTATTACCGATGCCCTTAATATGCATGGAATTTCTAAACATTTTGATCCCATAACTGCCGGAATTAAAGCATTAGAAGCGGGTAATGATATTTTATGCATGCCAGGTGACCCAGAAGGAATAATAAATAAAGCTTATGATTTATATCAGAACGGTGAATTCGATAGCGTTAAACTTGCTAAAACTGTTTTCCGCATTCTTAATAATAAATATGATTTAGGATTAAGCATTCCAAAAAATAAATTCTCTCAAATCAATAATATCTATTCCGATCTTAATTCATTAAATCACAGCGAAAAATCTGCCAGAGAAAGTATTCAATTCTACGGAAAATCCAATGGTTTTCCATGGAAAGAATTCGATGATACATTAGATATTTTCAATTTCGGACGAACCATTCCAGATGCTTTTTTAAACCGATGCAAGTACCACAGTATATCACAGGTACACTGGATAAACAATTCTTCTCCAGAAGATGTCATATCTCAAATAAAACGAGCAAAAAAATGCATACTTATAAACGGGGATCAAAAAATGTTTGGTCCATTAACCCGAGAAATTCCAGCTTTGTTAAAATCTGTTCTATCTCTACTTCCATACTCAAATAATTCTGCATTTATTCATTGTGGAAATGTGTATGCACTGCAAGATTTGGAATGTAATATTCCCTTAATTTTAGGATGGGAAACGGGTAATGACTTTTTAGAAGCCGCAGTTGATAAAATCTTTGGAGGACTAGCTCCAAATAGATCATTAAGTAGTCCTGTAAAACTTGGAATGTTATTTGATAATAACGCGAGAAACATCCCCCGAAAAAAATCTATTTGGGAAAAAGAAAACCCACTCAAATTAGGCTTCTATTGTGATGAATCTGAATCTTTAGCGGGGATTATGGATAGTATTCTTCTCAATAATGTGTCGCAATCGTCAGAATTATTGGTTATTAAAAATGGGAAAATCGCATACAAAGAATCGCGAGGTGGATATCCCGTAAGTAATTCAAAATATAGTTCGAATGAATCTACGTTATACGACATTGCTAGTGTAACGAAGGTTGCTGCCATGACTATCGCCGTTATGAAAGTTGTTGAAGAACAGAAGATCGACCTAAGAAATTCGATTAGAACATATTGGAAGGATTTAGATAGCAATTCGTGGAGTGAGACCCCTATATATAGGTTCCTAACACATCAATCAGGACTTGTACCATTTCTACCATTGGCTTCTGATATTATTAAGGATAAGTCTTACAGATATTGGACTACCCCTGATTTTGAATTTGATGAAGAAAAACATTTACTACTGAGTTCACAAGTTTTTACTGAAAAACGATGGTCTGATTCCGTTTGGGACTGGATTAAAATTGCCGAATTAAAAGTTGATAATATTGGTAAATATGTATACTCCGACTTGAATGCAATTATATTAGGGAAATGGGTAGAATCCATAACAGGTGTGGATTTAGATAAATATGTAGATTCTGTATATTATGAACCATTAGGATTGAAATTAACAACATTCAACCCTTGGAAAAAGGGATTGATAACACGTTGTGCACCAACTGAAATCTCGACTGTTTTGGAACGAGGAAGGATCGAAGGAATTGTGCATGATCCTAGCTCATTATTATTAGGAGGTGTGGCCGGCAATGCAGGTTTATTTAGTACAACGGAGGAGTTGGCGGTAATTATGCAAATGCTTGTGAATGGTGGAACTTGGGAAAATAAAAAATTTTTAAAACCTAGAACCATTGGACAATTTACTAAAACCTATTTGGACGGCAATAATTACCGGGGATTAGGCTTTGATAAACCGAACGGTTTTCCAAATTTGAAAAAAAATAATGAATTAAAATGGAATAATGTTTTTGACTATGCACCGCTTCGATTATTTGGGCACTCTGGATTTACTGGCGCATGGGCATGGGCAGATCCCAAAGAAAAATTAATATTTATTTTCTTATCAAACAGAACATTCCCTTACGGAGGACCTAATTATTTAGCAAAAAAAGGATATCGGGGAAAGCTTTTGGAAATTGTTTATCGAGGACTGAAAAAATAACTTAATTAAAGGGCACATAAATCACTACTAAAAGCCATTGAAAATCCTTATATTTGCAGGTTCAATGCGCATAGTTAAAAGTTTATATTTAACAATATTCGTGATCGGCTTGTTCTCTTGTGGTGAATATCAGAAAATTTACAAGGGAAACGACCGTTCTGATAAATACAAAATGGCTATGAAAAAGTTTAGTGAAAAAGAGTACTTGAAGTCGGTACAACTTTTCGAGCAATTGAGAGACATGTATGGCAATAGAGATAGCTTAGAAAATGTTTATTATCATATCGCGCAGTGCTACTATGGATTAAGAGATTACTCATATGCATCATTGATATTCAAAGACTACACTGAAAACTTCACTCAAAATAAAAGAGCGATTGAATGTGCATATATGGCTCTTTATTGTGATTTTTTGACTGTGGGTCCTTCCGATCTCGACCAGTCCGAAACTAATGCTGTAATTGAAGCGTTACAATTATTCACTAATTACTACCCTGAGTCGTCATATACCGAAAAATGCAATGATTTGATCGACGACTTGCGTCATAGATTACAAAAAAAGGAATACAATATGGTAATACAATATTACCGAATGGGTGAATATCAATCTGCAGTTACTGCGGCAAGAAATACTGTGAAAATTTACCCTGATATTATTCAGCGAGAAGAATTGGAGTATATTATGGTTCATGCACAATACCTATATGCTGATAATAGTATCACGAGCAAAAAAATTGAAAGATTCAAAGAAGTATTAATCAACTTCGAAGATTATTTATACAACAATAACAGCGCTAGCCAACACTATTCAGAAGTAAAAGAAATGGCAGAAAACGCTACGGAAAAAATCAATAAATTAGAAGAATTACTATAGTACTATGGATAAGCATACTAACGCAGAAACCCGCAATTTACAACAATTAGAACATGAAACAAACAATGTTTACTTAAGTGCGGCAATCATTTCAAGAAGAGCAAATCAAATTGCTGAAAAGCAAAAAGAGGAGCTCAAAAACCGACTTGAGCCTTTTGCTCATGACAGCGACAATTTGGAAGAAGTACAAGAAAACAGAGAGCAAATTGAAATCTCTTTGATGTACGAAAGAATGCCAAAACCTACGTTATTAGCTACAGAGGAATTCAAAGAGGGTAAAACATATTGGAGATTGCCCGACGCCTCTGAAGATGCGACTTCGTAATCGACATATATTATTGGGTATAACAGGTGGAATTGCAGCATATAAAATTCCGCTATTGGTTCGGTTTTTAAAACTCGAAGGTGCACAAGTAGGTATTATTTGCACTGAGAATGCCCTTCAATTTGTTACTGAAAAAACCTTGTCAGTATTATCCGAGAAACAGGTATTAACTGATTTTTTCGATACTGATACTGGGGAGTGGAATCACCATGTAAATCTTGGATTATGGGCTGATCTGATGGTTATTGCTCCTTGTGGATCTAACACAATGGGGAAAATAGTTCATGGCATGTGCGATAATTTATTAACCACAACCATTATGTCTGCACGATGCCCCGTTTGGATTGCTCCTGCTATGGATCTTGATATGTATCAAGAGACCTCTGTTCAAGAAAATATAAGTTGGTTAGCATCCAATAATTATAAAATCCTGGAGGCGACAGAAGGGCCATTAGCTAGTGGACTTAGCGGTAAAGGAAGGATGCAAGAGCCAGAGGAAATATTTAATCAAATAATTGAATATTTTAATCCATCTGATACTCAGTGGCATAAAAAAAAGGTATTGATAACCGCAGGTCCTACACACGAGCCTATTGATCCAGTAAGGTTTGTTGGCAATCGCAGTACGGGCCTCATGGGAATATCAATTGCGGAAAGATTATGGGAACTAGGTGCTGAAGTAGAACTTATTTTAGGGCCAACTCATCTTGAACCCACCTATCCTATTTCCGTTCATCGAATAGAAACAGCATTAGACATGTTCGAAAAATGTAAGGAATTACAGCCAAAGATGGATATAATTATAATGGCAGCAGCCGTTGCTGATTATCGCCCAGAAAATGTTGCAATTGAAAAAATCAAAAAACAAGAAGGAAAAGATTTTGAGATTAAGTGGGCAGAAAATCCTGATATCGTAAAATCATTGTCAGAAAGAAAAACAAAAAGCCAACGTATAATTGGGTTTGCATTAGAAACAAACAACTCAAAAGAAAATGCAATTAAAAAATTGAATAACAAAAAATTAGATTGCATTATACTAAATAATCCATCTTCCAAAACAGGGTTTGCCAGTGAAACAAATCAGGTTATTATGATTAATAAAAATGGAGATGAAATTGAAACAAATTTGGAAAGCAAGCAAGAAATTGCGAATATTATAGTTAATAAATTACATGATTGGATTTTCTAACTATAGGAGCATAATAGCATATTGTCTGTTCATGTTAATCACCATTGGCAATTTACGGAGTCAAGAAATAGAAGCTAGAGTTCAAGTAGTAGCACCAAGAGTTCAACAATCAAATAAAGAAATTTTTGAAACACTTCAAAATAGCATTCAGCAGTTCATAAGTAACAGAAAATGGACTGATGAAAAAATTGATGTAAACGAAAAACTACAAATGTCATTATTTATTGAAATTACATCCTTGAATAATGACGTATTTGATGGTTCTGCACAACTGCAAATTACTAGACCTGTATTCAACTCATCATATAAAACTCCACTTGTTCAGTTCAATGACCCAAGTGTAACTTTCAATTACAAAGCATTTGAGAATTTAGAATATCAAGAAAACATGAATTTAAATAACCTTACTACTATGTTGGCTTATTATGTTTATGTTTCTTTAGCCGTTGAGTTTGATAGTTATGCAGAACAAGGTGGAAGTGGATATTGGGCCAAAGCGCAAAGCATTGTTAATTTAATGACAAATCAAGCAGGTTGGAATCAAAATGACGGTCAAGGTTTCCGTAATAGATTTTATTTAGCAGAAAATTTCAATAACCCGAGATTTAATGAATACCGGAAATTAAATTATCAATTTCATAGGAATGGATTAGATATTTTCTATGAAAACCCTGAAAAAGGGAGAAAAATTATTACAGAAATTCTAGAAAAATTAGCCGAAGAATCTAGAAACAATCGAAACAGTTTGCCACATAAATTGTTCTTTACTACAAAGTGGCCGGAATTGGTCGAGATTTATAAGGGAGGAACGGCAGCAGAGAAGACAATAATTACTCGTCTACTATCGGATATGGATCCCACCAATGCCCAACGTTACGAAAAAATCAAATCATGATTGTAAAGACTGATACTATTAATTCTCGCCTTGAGAATTGGTTGAATACCCATCAACCGGACAAGGTTGTTGTTGTAACTTCAGAATCATCCTTTAAACTATGTCTTCCTAAACTTTCAATACATAAAAAATTAGACAATGTTGTATATCGTTTGCCAGATGGGGACGACGCTAAAACAATAGAGTTCTGCCAAGATTTTTGGTCAGTCATGATGCGCAATGATGCAAACAGGAAAAGTGTAATTATTGCAGTTGGAGGGGGCGCTGTATTAGACTTTTCAGGCTTTTGTGCATCTGTATTTATGCGAGGCCTCGCATGTATTTACGTTCCTACCACACTCCTATCAATGGTTGATGGCTCTGAAGGTGGTAAAACAGGAATAAATTTTTACGGCACAAAAAATATCATTGGGACTTTTTCAGAACCGAATTTAGTACTAAGAAACATTGAATTCTTAACTACACTCACAAAAAACGAAATATTTTCTGGTTGGGCAGAAATTCTTAAGCATGGAATATTAGAAGGTGGTGAGATTTTTAAACAAATTCAGGGCGGTATTAAGCCATTTTCTGATGAGGATTACTGGATAAATTTAATTCGTTTAAATATTGAATTTAAAAAATCCATAACATCTGCAGATTTTAAAGAAAAGGGGCAGCGTAAATTATTGAATTTGGGCCACACTTTTGGGCATGGGTTAGAAGCATTATTTTTTGAAGACCCGAATATTACTCACGGAAAGGCCGTTGCCAATGGTATTTATTGGGAAACATTATTGGCTCTAGAACTTGGATTCACAAATGAAGAGAATCTTAGGATTGTAGAAAATCTTATTTTCCCTTTATACCCTAAAATTGGTTGGAATAAATTCCAAGTAGAAGAAATTGGTAATCTTTTAATGCACGATAAAAAAAATGAAAATGGATGGATACATTTTACATTTTCAAAGCAAATTGGAGCCGCGGAATACAATATAGAAGTTGCCAAACAACGTATCTTGCATTTCCTCGATAAACATGCTGAAGATGTCGAGTCCATTGAAGATATCCTTTAAACCAACAATAGGAAGAACAATAAATATCTCTCTTCCACTTTCAAAAAGTGAATCAAACAGAGGTATAGCAATTCTGTACTCTCTCCAGGAGATTGAGTTAATTAAGCAAATAAAATGGTCTGACTCAACAGATACCCAATTATTATTAACTTCGCTACAAACAAAGTCTGATTCTTTCAATTTTGAAGATGCGGGCACACCATTAAGATTTGCGCTTGCACTTCAATCAACAAATACTGAATTTCGGACTTTAACAGGTAATAAACGATTACGAGAACGACCTTTAAGTGATTTATTAGATTCACTAAAATCAAACGGAGCAAAAATTGACTTTTTAGAATTGGACAATCAAATTCCACTTCGAATAAAAGGTCCGTTAAATCCAAATAAAATTATAGAGATAAGTGGTAAACAATCAAGCCAACATGTATCCGCTTTGATGATATTAATTGCCACCAAATTTCCTGAATCTATTTTAAGAATTAAAGATCAAATAGTATCAAAGTCTTACGTTGAATTAACTGTAAACACATTAAAAACATTTGGGTTTGAAATAATTCAAATAAACAATGACCTAAAATTTTTCAGAAATAAAACTATCAATTTAAAAAAATTTAAAGTACACGGAGATTGGAGTGCTGCGGGGTATTTTTATTTGATACAATTAATGCTTCCACATTTAAAAATTACATTATCTAATTTAAAAGGCGATTCAGCACAGGGTGATTTAATTACATGGAAATTATTCCAAAAATTGGGTGTTGAAACTACTTTTATAGGTGATGAAGCCAATCTTGCAAAAACAACAAATAGTTGCAAATCATTTGATGAAGACTTTCAATCCCATCCAGATTTAGTACCAACTTTTGCGTCAGCATGTGCTTATTTAGGGATTGAAGCTATTTTTAGAAATATTGAAATATTAAGGTACAAGGAAAGTGATCGTATTTCAGCAATTAATAGTAATTTAATTCAATTAGGTTTTGAATTGATAGAGATTGAATCTGGGACTTTTAAATTAGTTCGCACCAAAACTCCAAAATCCCCTTTGAAAATAAAAACTCAAACCGATCACCGAATTGCGATGGCATTTGCACCATGGGCATTACATCTCGGGAATATATATATTGACAACTCGAATTGTGTTTCGAAGAGTTTTCCCAATTTCTGGGAAGAAATTAAAAAATTCGGAGTTGTCTTGGGCCTATAAGAGTGGAGGCTTCGCTTATTAGAACTGCGTTGTTGAGCGCAGCAAAAAACAAACTCATCTAAAAATTCCGTAAATTTGAAATTATATTAAAATGGCACGAAATCTAATCGGAAAGAACCTCGTAATTGGCAGTTTTGGAGAGAGCCATGGTGAAGGCATTGGGGTTTTTATTGATGGATTTCCAGCTAATTTTTTTGTAGACCTAGAAAAGATTCAACTTGCATTAAACCGACGTAAGCCAGGGCAAAACCAATATACAACTAGTCGAAATGAATCTGATAAATTAGAAATTCTATCTGGATTATTTGAGAATAAAACTATCGGTAGCCCAATCGTATTTTTCATTCGCAATAATGACAGTAAATCTAAAGATTACGACAATCTCAAAGATGTTTATAGGCCGGGTCACGCTGATGCAACCTACGATTTAAAATATGGACACAGAGATCATAGAGGCGGTGGGCGGTCATCGGCCCGTATAACAGCCGGATGGGTAGCAGCAGGTGCACTAGCAATGCAATATTTAGTGAAATTCAACATCCAATGTCGTGCCTGGGTTCAGCAAATACATACCATTCGCATTGCTCAATCAGTTGAATTTCCAAGTATAAATGATATCGATTCTTCACCTGTTCGATGTCCTGATGCAAATACATCTCAACAGATTGAAGCATTTCTAGATACATTAAAAGAAACTGGAGACACCGCAGGTGGAGTCATTCATTGTAGTGTTCAAAATCTTCCTGCAGGAGTAGGTGAGCCCATTTTTGGGAAACTCCAAGCTATCATTGGACAGTATTTACTCAATATTAATGCTGTAAAGGGAATCTCTTATGGAGATGGTTTTAATAGTGTTTTAAGAACAGGTAGCGAGAACAATGACACTTTTATTGGGTTACAAGAAAATGCGCTTTTAACAAGTTCAAATCATTCGGGTGGAAGTATTGGAGGAATTAGTAACGGAATGCCAGTTGAAATAGATGTGGCATTTAAACCTACCTCTTCGATTCTTTCTGCGCAAAATACTATTAATACTCAAGGCGAATCCACTACAATAAAAATCGATGGAAGGCATGACCCTTGTGTATTACCAAGAGCAGTACCTATAGTTGAGTCGATGGTTGCTCTCGCCATTATGGACTTATTATTAGAAAATAAAAATCATGAATAGAGGAGAAATATTGGAACAATTTTCCAAGCTTTTAGATGTGATGAATGACCTACGTGAAAAGTGCCCTTGGGATAAGAAACAAACATGGGAAAGTATTCGTACACTTTCATTAGAAGAAGTTCATGAATTATCAGATGCAATCCTAGAAAATAACCCTACTGAAGTAAAGAAAGAATTAGGAGACATATTATTACACATAGTTTTCTACAGCAAGATTGCAAGCGAAGAAGGTTTTTTTGATGTTGGAGATGTTTGCATGACACTCATTGAAAAACTAATTCGTAGACACCCCCATATATATGGTAATGTTTCCGTATCAGGAGAAGAGGAAGTTTTACAAAATTGGGAACAAATAAAACTCCAAGAAAAGGGTAATAAGAAGAACGGGGTATTGGATGGTGTACCCAAAGGTTTAAACTCAATGGTTAAGGCCTTTCGTATGCAAGAAAAGGCGAGCCAAGTTGGATTTGATTGGAACTCCGCCGATTTGGCCTATGAGAAGGTAGAGGAAGAGTGGGAAGAATTCAAAGAAGCAAAAAACCAGTTAGAACAAGAGGAAGAATTTGGAGACTATCTCTTTGCATTAGTAAACTATGCCCGTTTAAGTGGTATAAATCCAGACACGGCTCTTGAAAGGTGCAATATCAAATTTAAACAACGCTTCGAAAACATGGAGCGTCAGGCCGAATCCAATGGTCAAGGATTAAAAGATTTAAATCTCGAACAATTGGAAGAACTTTGGCAAAATGCTAAGAAAAATCTATCTAAGTAGAGCCACCCCTTCGAGATATTTCAACTCATACGATTTTAATTCATCATTATATTCCATTCTTAAATTCTCAATTAATAAAGTTCCCGAGGAATCTGTTTGTTGTAAAAAATGATTAGGATATTTATACGATGTCGTTTGATTACTTTTCTTTGGATATTTCCATTCAGAACAATTCTTTAGCAACATAGGTACTAAATTTAAATCCCAATTACCGTTAACTGTTTGAATAATTAAATGATTATTTTTCAATTTATATGCTGCATTCTCATTATAGTCGTTTGCTAAAAACTGAACATAATGTTTATATCCACCGGATAATGAAATCATTTCATTTTCTATTTTATAGCCTTGAGCATTATAGGATACTGTAGGATATTTAGCTTTACTCGACTCTATAATTTTATCCTCTACAGCATATGCAAAATTGTAATAATCCCTAATACCAAATTTTTCCAAATCATTATCTATATCATTTCTCACACTATATCTCTCTATTCGATTTCCCAGTGAATCATTGGTATTAATCGCGATTATGGGCTCAAGGCCAGTTATTTGATGGTTTTCAAAAAGATACATAACAATATTATGCATCTCAGTAGCCACCGAATCCGGCAGAGCTTGATTAGATTTTATTATTTCTTGTTTTCCCGAATTCCACATTTTATTTTCTTTTAACATTGAGATTAAACGTTTCTTTTGACTTGCTTCCGAAACAGACCAGGCATTCACAAAAGGAGTGAAAATTACAATTATTACTACAAGCATGAGACTAAAAGGAACCATCCTCAATTGTTTATTCCTAACAAAAAGCATGTAGCTAATTATAAAGGATAACCAAATTGCTAATGATAATAATAGATAGCGTAACACGGTAAAACCATACTCTCCTATCCTGTAAAAAGCAGCTGTATACAATAAAATTAATAATGGAATTATTAGTCTATAAAACCACTTCGTAATAGGTTTTAAAATTTTATTATCCTCCTGTTTTCCATAAGGATGTAATAATAAAATCGCCAATATACCTACAACAGAAAAAGCCATTATTAAATTAGATACCCAACCTTTTGGAAGTTCCCACATTACAACAATCTTCATCCCATACAGATATAATATCAACATATAAATCGCAACTATGGGGAGTAATATGTACTGAGCAAAAATTCTAAGTCCTTTGGGATATTCTTCTTCATCATCCATATTTTGAATTCCCTGTGGAATTCCAGATGTAAATATCATGGTGGGAATTAATCCTGCCATAGTAAAGAATAAATATATAAACGGCTTTTCATCAAAGTCCAAATCAAAAAGTGTCTTAATCGCAACTAATGCGCCTGCAAGTCCAGCTTGCAATACAGCAGTATATAAGCCTGTAGTGAAAACCCTGATAAATAATACCCGATTAAATTGCCAAAAGGCATTATCATTTTTTGAGTTATGCACAGGCCAGAACGATACCAATAGATGAAGTATCAGCGCATATCCCGCTATTCTAATACCGCCCTGTAGGGACTCCAATCCATCACCATTTATATCAAAGAAAATAATTCCCAACAATAACAGGCCTGATATTAAAAATATATACTTTTTAAGACTGTCTTTAATTGACTCCCCTTTTAACTCAATTGCAAAAAATAAAGGAATTCCCAAATAAACAGTAAAAACACTTGGTCCCCAATAGGAAATCTTTTGCCAATCAAATTCATTACCGAAAATTAAAAGTAAAGTAGCAAGTATTCCAAAGATATTTGTAATTGGAAATCGCGTTAATCCATTTTTCCAAACTACAAGAAGTCGGTTAGCACTTAATTTGCTCATAATTATCAAATTAACGAAAAAAGGAGCTCAAATATTTAGCTCCTTTCAAAATAATCTAAGTTTAAATTCAACTACCAGATTATCACTCTTTCCTCATCTGAACGATACATTTTATTACCTTCAGTAACATTAAATGCCTTGTAAAATCCTTCATGGTTTTGTAAAGGCCCTATTGCACGGAAATATCCTGGTGAATGTGGGTCTGTAACTAAACGCATTGCCAACTCTTCATCTCTAATTTTATTTCTCCAGATAGTAGCCCAACTCAAGAAAAAACGTTGATTTTGAGTAAATCCATCAATCTTCTTATTCATTGGTTCACGATTCAAATGTATCTGTAATCCATCATATGCAGAAGCTATACCTCCTAGATCTCCAATATTTTCGCCTAAAGTAAATTCACCATTAACATATTTACCTGGAAGAGCTTCAAAAGAACTGAACTGATCGGCCAATTTCTTACCTCTTTCTTTAAACTGCTTGAGATCTTCTTCGGTCCACCAATTTACTAAGTTTCCATTCTCATCGAACTGCGCACCCGCATCGTCAAATCCATGAGAAATTTCATGCCCGATCACGGCTCCTATCCCGCCAAAATTTACTGCGGGATCATTTCTAAAGTCAAAAAATGGCGCTTGTAATATTGCCGCTGGAAAAACAATTTCGTTAAATACTGGATTATAGTAGGCATTTACCGTTTGCGGCGACATACCCCATTCTGATTTATCCACTGGCTTTCCGAGTTTACTATGATTTTCTGCTGTCCCCCACTTTGATACATTTAACATATTTTGGAAGTAACTACCTCCCTCTTCAAATGAACTAATTGGTAAATCTGAATAATCTTTCCATTTATCAGGATAGCCAATTTTTATAGTTAATTTATCCAATTTCTTTTGAGCTTTAGCCTTTGTTTCGGCGCTCATCCAATCTAAATTATTGATGCGCACACGATACGCAGCAATAACATCGTCTACCATTTTACGTGCAACTATTTTCGCTTCTTCTGGGAAATAAGCATCCACATATAACTTACCTAAAGCTTCGCCTAAAGATCCATTGACTACTTTCAAAGCACGCTCTTCAAGAGGCTTTTGCTGAGGAGTTCCACGTAACGTTTTACCGTAAAAATCAAACGATAAATCACCTAACTCTTCAGAGAGTGTAGCTAAACTACCTCGGACAATATTCCATTTTACAATCCATTTTAAATCTTCAATTGAACTATTTTCAAAGGAATTATAAACTGCCGTATAGTAATTAACATCTCCTAATACAACTTTATCGGATTTCAAATTAAGATTAGACAGCATCTTGTCTAACTCATATTTAGGATATTTTTCTTGCCACTCTGCAGGAGTTCCTGGATTATATCTATTTTGAGGATTTCGCTTTTCAACACGAGTCATTTCATTCTCAGCCCATGTTTTTTCCGTATTGAAAATAGTTTCAATTGCCTTCTCTGTTACGGTTATACCAAACGCATTAAATGCATTTTTCATAAAAGCCTTATATGCAGTTCTGATACCTTCGTAGTTTTCATCATCTTTTAGGTAATAATCTCTATCTGGTAAGCCTTTAGAAGCTGCATACATGTAAAGAGTATTTTCATTGCTATTTTTAATATCTGCACTTACATAAAAACCATAAAATATGCTTTCACCATATGGGGCATATTTTCTCATGTATTCAAGTAAAGCTTTCTTGCCCACAATAGCATCAACCTCCTTTAAATAAGGTAGTACAGGTGCAACACCTTGCTTGTTCCTAGCAGTTGTATTCAGTACAGTTTCAAATAATGTAACTGCTTTGCCCTGGTCCGAATTAGATTTATACTTATTAGAATTCAATGCATCTTTTAGAACAGTCAAAGCCATACTATCAGCACGCTTACCTAACTCATCAAAGGAACCCCATCTTCCTCTATCTGAAGGAATTTCTGTATCTACCATCCATTGACCATTCACATAATTATAAAAATCTTCATTAGGGGCAACCGAAGTATCCATATATTTCAACTCCAACGCACGATATCCTCCATCTGCAACAAAAGCTAAGATGAAAAATGTAATGACACCAATTAATAAATTCTTCTTCATGATTTATGATTAAAAATATTTAAATCAAAAGTAATATGATTACCAATTAAAAGTATAAAAACATAGTTGAATATTACATTTTAATAGACTATTCAATACAAAATAAGTTCTTGTTTAAGGTGTAAGTAAAATAAGTAAGTCTATTTAATCCTCCACTGCATTGAAACACCAAGACCTGTAAACCACCTTCCATTAAAATTATTTTGCATATCTAAAAATGAATGGTACATTACTGAAGGTTCAATTATTAGACTGAAATCACCCGTAACTTGAACTAACGGTCCTGCCGATAATTTCGCATTAAAGGTTGGTCTTCTAGATTTACCAATTGTTTGATATTCAGTAGCCGAGAAATACTCCCCTCTTGTGTAAGTTGTGAATCCGGGTGACAATTGAGCCCCAAATCTTAAAGGAGTTCTAAAAGCTGAGGTAACTTTTCTAAAGGAAATAGGTAAAGCTAAATTATCCATTTTATACCCTATGTTCCCTGTTGTGGTATTGGATTCTTGTTTTACCAGCGTATCGATAATTTGAATTTTCTGATTGGGCAAACCAGGAACTTTCACAATTCTGTAGGAGGTATCTATCACTTTTACATCAAAATTCTCCACATTTCGCCATTGACCATTTCCTATCCACTCGGTATACTGAAGTCCAAATCCCCAAAGGAATTCATCCCAAGTTTCTCGCAATAACAACACTTGATATTGTGCCATATACTGTGTACCCAAAATACTTGTAGTCTGTTTCAAATCAAAATCTACTTGGGAACGACTACCGGTTATTGCCGAGAATTCCACATACATTGGTCTTTTGTCAATATGAGGTGTACGAGGGTCCAAATCCCAAGGTCCATCTATCCAATCAATTCGTCCAAGTTGGGGATTCCAATTTAAACTAATTGGTTTAAGGGATTTACCGCCAAAATTAAAATTGAGATTACTTGAATAATAGTTTGTGTTGGATATATTCCTAGAATTAGTTTGGTTGTTATTCTTATTTAAATATTCTCTATAAGAAGCAGCATTTTTAATTTTTCTTGACATTTCCAAAGACATAACTTCAATCCAAGGTTTTTGCTTTGAATAGTGAAGATTACTTTGTCCTGAACTAATAGATTCCAAATTTAATGCAGCAGCCCGTGTAGATCTTTCTGATAATTCCGTTTTAGTAATTTTTGGATTTTTAGAAGTAATATGAGTAGATTGACTTTCTGTATTTTCAGAATACTGTTGATTAGTAACAATTAAATTATCCGAATCGATTTCTTTTGGAGCGTCAACAATATTCTTTTCAATTATAGTGTTTTCGGTTTGTTCTATTGAAACTTTATTATCAATATTAGATTTCGAACTGTTTGTTTTTGAATTGAGTGCAACTCCTAAACCTCCTACAAACAATAAACCGGCAAAACTCCAATAAATAATTACACGACGCTTCTTTTTCTTCCGCCTGTTCATCACTTCTTCAAAAGTTGCATTTGCCGAGGGTTTTAAAGAGTGAGCATTCAATTCCTGAAATTTATTCTCGAAATCTTTCCAGTTCACGACTCCCCTCCTTTCATTTTATTCAAATGATTTTGCAATGATTTCCTGGCCTTCGCCAACTGAGAACGACTTGTTCCTTCATCAATCCCAAGTTCATTTGCAATTTCTTTATGCGAAAACCCCTCTATCGCAAACATATTGAATACCGCTCGGTACCCATCTGGAAGTGTATTAATTAGATCTAATAAATCTTGTAATTGAAGATTTTCAAAACTGTAATCATCATAGCCAAGTTCGTACTCGGACTCGCTAAGATCCTGCCAAATATTTTTTCTGGCCCTTATTTTGTTAATGGAAACATTAACACAGATCCTTCTCATCCAAGTTTCTAGTGAACTCTGGTAACGAAATCGGTCCATGTTGTTATATATTTTCACAAATGCTTCCATTAGTGCGTCTTCAGCTTCTTCAGTGTTTTTACAGTACCTCATGCATAGCGACAATAACTTCCCGGAAAATCGATTCCACAGTTCCCGTTGGACAATTTTGTCTTCTCGGATACACCCTTCCACAAGTTCTTTGTCGGTCATTTAAAGCTATCATGTATGCACTCCGCTTTGGCTGTACAACCTATAGACAAGTTGAAAAACCCAATCGTGGCATTTAATTTTCGAAATATCGAAAAAAAAGAAAATAAGGGAAAAAGAAAAATTTATTACTCAAAGATTAATTAATGCTGTACTCCGCCTTCTCCGTGGACGTGGCCATGAGACAGCTCATCTTGTGTAGCTTCACGAATAGATAAAACCTTGCCTGAGAAAGACAATGCTTCTCCTGCTAACGGATGATTAAAATCCATTTTTACTGTATCGTCTCCAACTTCTAAAACTTTACCATCTAGAGGGTTCCCTTCCTGGTCTTGCATCGGCAACATATTGCCTACAGTTAATAAATCTTCAGGTACATCTGGACCCTCAAAAATTTGTTTTTCGAGATCTACGATATAGTTTGGATTATGTTCACCATAACCTTGAGCCGCGGTTAAGGTAAATTCAAATGTATCACCTATGGTTAATCCTGTTAATTGACTATCAAAATCGGATAAAGTTTGACCTATTCCGTGAATAAATAACAATGGTTGTTCGTTTGTTGCTTCATCAGCTAATTCACCATTTGAAAGTTTTAATTGGTAAGAAACACCAACTACTGAATTGGGGTTAATTGCATTTTCACTCATTAATCAAAGAACAATAAAATAATTTGCAATGAAGTTAATTGTGTATGAGTTTGAATTAATTGTGAATAAGTAAAAGTACTCATTAAATTGGGTATAAAAAGCCAATTTAAATAATTCAAAAAATAGTAGATTCGAATTTCAATGAACTTAGAGGAGATCAAACAAAGGATGGCTTATTTGAGCACCACGCTTAATAGGTATAATTATTATTACTATGTTTTGTCTGAACCTGAAATTAGTGATTTTGAATTTGACCAATTATTGAAGGAATTAGAACATTGGGAAAGACAACATCCTGAATTTCTTGACCCCCAAAGCCCCACTCAAATAATTGGAGGAAGTCCGATTGAAGGTTTTATTACTGAAAAACATAAGCGTCCGATGTTATCTTTAGGCAACACTTATAATATTGAAGAGCTTTTAGAATTTGATGAGCGTTGCAAAAAAGGTTTAGGAGTAGAAATTATCGAATACGTTTGCGAATTAAAAATCGATGGGCTTGCCATATCAGTTTTCTATGAAAACGGTAAATTAGTAAAAGCAGTTACTCGAGGAGATGGAATACAAGGCGATGTCGTAACCGAAAATGTAAAAACAATAAGGCGCTTACCTCACTCACTTATGGGTGATTATCCAGAGGAAGTTGAATTGAGAGGCGAAATATTTATGCATAAAAAGGGTTTTGAGAATTTAAATATGCTTCGAGCTGAAAAGGGCGAAACTCTGTATGCGAATCCACGTAACGTAGCCTCTGGCTCACTTAAAATTAAAGACCCTAAGGAAGTTGCTAAACGACCATTAGATATTTTCCTTTATCAAGTATACCACGACAACACACCTTTTAAAACCCATTGGGAGTCATTAACAGCCGCAAAACAATGGGGGTTGCCAGTTCCTGAAACTTCTAAAATCTGTATCGGTATCGATACGGTAAAAAAGTTTTTAGATCAATGGGATGACCAAAGAAAAACATTAGGATTTGAAACGGATGGTGTTGTTATAAAGGTAAATTCAAAATCATATCAAGAAGAATTAGGATTTACTGCAAAGACCCCAAGATGGGCAATCGCATATAAATTTCAAACTGAAACTGCTTGTACTAAACTATTAGGCATCACATATCAAGTTGGCAGAACCGGGGCAATTACGCCAGTTGCAGAATTAGAACCTGTTTCACTTTTAGGCACTACAGTAAAACGTGCGAGTCTTCATAATGCTAATGAAATTGAGCGATTAGATGTTAGAGTAGGAGATTTTGTTTTTGTTGAAAAAGGCGGAGAGATAATTCCAAAAATTGTTGGGATTGATTTTAGCCAAAGAGATCCAAATATACAACCTACCATATTTATTACCCATTGCCCGGAATGTAATACTGAGTTAATTAGGAACGATGGAGAAGCTCAACATTACTGCCCAAATTCTTTAGAATGTGCACCTCAGGTTATTGGTAAGTTGGAACATTTTATCGGTCGAAAAGCAATGGATATTGACTCAGTAGGTTCTGAGTTGTGTGCGACACTTTATGAGAAACAATTAGTAAAAGCACCTGCAGATTTTTACTCATTAACAACTGAAATTCTGTCTCAAATAGACCGAATGGGACAAAAAAGTATCGACAATATTTTAAGTGGCATTGAAGATAGTAAAAAGCAACCTTTTGAACGGGTTTTATTTGCCTTAGGGATTCGTTATGTGGGCGAAACGGTTGCTAAGAAATTAGCACAATCATTACTGCACATTGATAATTTCCAATCCGCAAAATTCGAAGATCTAACTGCAATTGATGAGATAGGTGATAGAATTGCTGAGAGTATTATTGAGTACTTTTCTAATCCGTCTAACTGGTATCAAATAAATAGATTAAAACAATCTGGTTTGAATTTTGAAACTGCTGCGCCAGTGAGGGCAAGTGATGAATTGGCTGGAAATACTTTTGTTATTTCGGGCGTTTTTGAGTCTATTTCTAGAGATGATTTAAAAGTTCTTATAGAAAATCACGGAGGAAAAATTGGTTCCGGTGTTACTTCGAAAACAAGCTATCTGGTAACTGGGGAAGGTATAGGCCCCTCAAAATTGGCTAAAGCTGAAAAATTGGGAGTACATTTGATATCCGAAACTGAAATTTTATCCTGGATTAATAAAGAATGAGTGAAATAGAAATAAATACCTTCAAACTCGCTTATCTCAAAGGTAAATCAAAAAGCTTGTCTCAAACTACCATAGGAGAATTGGCATCTGGAGAAATCAGAAATGTTTTTGTATTCTGTAGTTTATATGTAATGCAAAAAAGCCAAAAATTGATCATGGATTTCAATGATGAATTACGCAATTCAGGTAAAAAAGTCAAAACAGGAATTTTATTCCCCACCAAGGATGCTAAAACAGTTTCACCTGACTATACAGAAAATTACGTGCCAATGATTTTAAAGGATTTTAATATGTTTGGACTTCCTAGAACTGAAAAAGCAAAATCCTTCTTTGGCAGAAACTGTGATATGTTAATAATTATAGATCCTTCTTTAGGAATTCATGCACTAGGGTCTAGCATTTCTACAAATGCTAAATATCGAGTTGCACCCTATCAGGTCATTTTTAAAAGTTTTTTCAATGTTTTATTTAAATCCGGGGATGCAAAAGATACCAATGAATACCTTTGTAGTATTCGAAACTTTCTAAAACATATATAAATGGCAAATAAGACTTATACTGCATTAATTACACCATTTAAATCAGACCTCAACGTTGATTATAATGCTGTCGAAAAAATAGTTAAAAATCAAGCAAGCAATGGCATTGATGGCTTAGTTTTATTTGGGACAACTGGGGAAAGCGTAACATTAAACAAAGACGAGAAGCAGCAAATTACAGATTTTATTGTTGGGCTCAAGTCAGGCTTAGAATTAATAATTGGTATTGGCGGAAACCACACTGCTGGTGTCATTGAGGCTATTCAACAAACAGATTTCAGTCCGTTTACACAGATTTTATCTGTTTGCCCATACTACAACAAACCAAACCAAGCTGGGATCATTGCCCATTATCAGGCAATAGCAGATGCGGCCCCATTACCGATTATTCTTTACAATGTTCCTGGAAGAACGGGAATAAATATGACAGCAAACACTCAGTTGACATTGGCTGAGCACCCAAATATTTGTGCCACTAAAGAGGCATCTGGCAATATGGAGCAAATCATGAATATAATAAAAAATGCTCCTGATGGTTTTAAAATATATAGTGGTGATGATTCATTAACATTTCCCATGCTCACGCTTGGCGCACACGGCGTAATTTCAGTGGTAAGCCATGCGATTCCAGAAGATTTTAGCAAGATGGTAAAATTGGCATCTTCAGATCCAACTATGAGTCGAGAATTGCATTACAAGCACTTAAATACGTGCATAGATATTTTTGCCGAAGGTAGTCCAGGTGGAATTAAAACCATGTTGAATGAAATGGAGTTATGCCATACATTTGTTAGACCTCCTTTACATCAGGTGAGCCAATCGTTAGAAAAACATCTACGTAGTTTAGTACATTGAAAACATGAATCCTCATTTAGATCCAAAAAGCGACTCACTTTCTAATGCCGAAAAGGACATTGAAAAAGCATTACGTCCTATTGAATTTGGGGATTTTTCAGGACAAGAAAGTATTTTAGAAAACCTTCAAATATTTGTACAAGCTGCAAAATTAAGAGACGAAGCCCTAGACCATATTTTATTGCACGGACCCCCAGGATTAGGAAAAACCACATTAAGTCATATTGTGGCAAACTCAATGGGTAGCAGTATGAAAATCACTAGCGGTCCTGTATTAGAAAAGCCGGGGGACCTGGCTGGGCTATTAACAAATCTTAATAAAGGGGATGTATTATTTATAGATGAGATTCATCGTTTGAGTCCGGTAATTGAAGAGTATTTATATTCGGCGATGGAAGATTATCGAATTGATATAATGATAGATACTGGACCTAATGCACGTAGTGTTCAAATCGAACTACAACCATTTACACTCATAGGTGCGACTACAAGGTCTGGACTATTAACCGCACCGTTAAGAGCTAGGTTTGGAATTAACTGCAGATTAGAATATTACACAGCTGAAGTTTTATCTAAAATTATTAAAAGATCATCTCGTATTCTAACAACTCCGATTAAAGAAGAAGCTGCTTTCGAGATTGCAAGAAGAAGCAGAGGGACTCCAAGAATTGCTAATGCCTTACTTAGAAGAACGCGTGATTTCGCTCAAATAAAGGGAGATGGAACTATTACTCTAAATATTTCTGAGTTCGCACTTAAAGCTTTAAATGTAGATGCTAATGGATTAGATGAAATGGATAACCGAATTCTAAGTACTATTATTGAAAAATTCAAAGGCGGACCAGTTGGTTTAAACACAATAGCCACAGCCGTAGGAGAAGAACCTGGAACAATTGAAGAGGTATACGAACCCTTTCTTATTCAGGAAGGATATCTTCAACGTACAGCAAGAGGAAGAGAGGCAACACAATTGGCATTCAAGCATCTTGGGAAATTACCACACAACCGAAATACATTATTCTAATTGAGTGGAAACACTCATAAAAAATAAAGCCCTTGAATTAGGATTCCTTGATGTAGGATTTGCAAAAGTTCGTCGACTCAATGAATATGAAGAGAGTTATAAAAATTGGATAGAAAATAAATTCCAAGGCGAAATGAGTTTTATGGAGCGACATATAGAAGAACGTCTGAATCCTTCCCTATTACTCCCAAATGCAAAAACAATAATAGTATTAATTCATAATTATTATCCTCAAGAGGTGATTCCAGAAAATCAAAGAATTGCCAAATATGCTTGGGGAGAAGATTACCATAGAGTAATAAAACGAAAATTACTGAAAATACTATCCTTTATACAAGAGTCCAGGACAGAAGTATCAGGAAGGTGTTTTGTAGATTCTGCGCCAATTATGGAAAGACAATGGGCAGAAATTGCCGGAATGGGTTGGGTAGGTAAAAACTCGTTACTGCTAAGAAAAAAAGAAGGAAGTTTCTTTTTTATCAGTGAAATTTTATTGGATTTAGAATTGAACCCAACTCCTCATATAGGTTCCTCCCATTGCGGAAATTGCACAGCATGTATCGATGCCTGCCCTACAAATGCCATTATTCAAGATGGTGTAATTGATTCAAATAAATGCATTTCGCATAACACCATCGAATCAAAAAATAATTTTAATGTAGCTGACATTAAAACTTCCAAAGGATGGGTATTTGGTTGTGATATTTGCCAAGATGTATGCCCATGGAATAAATTCTCTACCCCTCATAATGAGCCAAATTTCAACAAACATACTAACATTAGAAATTGGGGAAAATCTGATTGGGAAAAATTCACCAAAAGTCAATTTAAAAAACAGTTTCGTAACTCCCCTATTTACAGAACCGGTTTAGAAAAGTTATTGTCCCATTTTGAGTAATGGAAATTCTACAAAGAATATAGTTCCTTCATTCAATTTTGTTTCGAAATATATCCTCCCCCCAAATTGTTCAATGATTTTCTTTGTTATTGCTAATCCCAATCCCATACCACTGGTCTTTGTACTAAAGTTTGGGCTGAAAATTTTATTATGAAGATTCCTTTCAATACCCTTACCATTGTCTTCAACCTGAACTTGAATAGTATTATTACCAATTAATAATATTTTTACTGAAATCTTTGGTATACGCTTTTCAGGAATAGCCTGGATTGCGTTCTTCAATAAATTTGTAAATATTCTGCCTAATTGATGAGGATCAGCAGAAATGACAGGTTGATTTAGATGTAAATCACACGCAAATTCTTGTCCTGTTTCAGTTTGAATTAGTTGAACAGCTTCTGAAACTATTAAGTTCAAGTTTACTTCTTGAAGTTTGGGTTCAGGCATTTTTGCAAAAGTGCTAAATTCTTCCGCCATTGAACTCAATGAATCAATTTGTCGAATCATTAGATCAATGGTATTTTTCATCTTTTCTTGGATATTTTCATCGCCCCGAGACATTGCAAATTGTAGATGTTGTAATGATAGGCGCATGGGCGTTAATGGGTTCTTTATTTCATGGGCCACTTGTTTTGCCATTTCTCTCCAAGCTCCCTGGCGTTCAGCTTCTGAAAGTCTGTTTAAACTCTCACTCAATTGCTGAACCATGTTGTTATATTCCTTCACTAACAATCCTACTTCATCCATCCTATTCCAGTCTAATTCTTGATTCTTCTCTCCCAACTGCATTTGAGATAGTTTTTCACGGATAAGAATGAGTGGAGAAGTGATTTTTCTTGCGATTACATGGGTTAGGATTAATGTAATTGCAAATAAAATCGCAAACACATTAATAACCGTTACTAAAAATGATGATACATCTCTATATAGATCTTGGCGATTTGAATAATACGGTATATTCAGAAACCCTCTTACATCTAAATTATTATCTGCAATTACGGTATATGCCGATAAATAGTTCAAATCAGATATCTTTTCATTTGTAAGGATTATCGAAGACTCATTATTTGCAAATTTTCCAAATGGAAATGGATTCATCAAAGTAGACTTGAATTTTTCCTTAAATATCCTAGGATTTGTAGACATTATTAATTCTCCATACTTATCAAAAATATTTATATCTACACCTACAGATTCCGCAAGGTCATATAATAACCCGACCTCGTATTTATTCTTTAATTGATCTAAATCTAATTGACCGGATATTTTATTAGCAAGATTTACTGCTTTTGAAGTAAGCTCATTAGACTGTTTTTGACTATGATAATTGGTAAAAAAGTTAAAAGTTAAAATTACTACTAGTATAAATATTGAGAGAATCAGCCATGAAATGTACAATTGTAATCTTCTACTAATAAACCAACTTTCTATTCCCGTTTCGCTCGGGAATAATGGGTTTTCTGAAAGGTTGATTTTAGCATTAAGTAGATCCTTCAGAAATTTATTCCTAACCCATATCAACCAATAAAAAACAAAAGCAATAAAAAATACACCAAGAACGTAAAGAGTAAATCTTTGAAGGTAATTTATAATCCCATTCAGAGGCTGTGATACCACAATTATATTATTGAAAGCATCATATCTAATAATATGCTCTACATCATCAGATAAATAATATCCATCTCCATCTTGATCGAGCTTTTCCCAATCTAAAAAAGTTGCATAATCATATTTTCCGGCGCGCTTCGATAATTTATTTTGATTGTAAATAGCATATGAATAGCCAAATCTATTTATATAATCAAATATTTTACTCGGTTGAAGCACTTCGCCTAAACGTACGCGAGTATTAGAATAATTAGGGGATAATACAATAAAATAATGTGCCAAAAGATTAGAATCCAAGGTCAAATCGAACTTACCAATATAAGAACCACGAAGTCTTTTATTGCTCAGTAAAAAGAATCTTTCCGTAATTTGTAGTCCACCATCATCGAAATAAATAGAATTTAATGTTTGATAGTCTACTTCATTATCTTGGTGTAGATTTCTACCCTTAGAATCAAAATCAAAAATAGATATCTCAAATAACTCATTTAATGTAGTGAAATAATTTTGTCTTAAACTACTTTCTAAAAGTGGTTTTCCACCTTTGGTCTCTGTTGCAATATGCAATGAAATCAAATCAGATTTCAAGGCCATATCGGCTTCCAACAGTAATTCATTCACATTATTATCATATTGAACATTCAAGAAACTTGTTAATTCTTCACGTCTTTTTTTATCTTGATGTTCTAGTTGAAAGTGAAAAAATGCAGCAAATAAAAGAGTCGGTAATACTATATTAGTGAACCACTTCGTAAAGATTTTATTTGTTTTCAGATATGAATTAACTAATATCCATATAATTCCAAAAATTGCGAAAATATAAATTCCTAGATTATGTCCTTTAATCAAAAAAATGAGGATGAGAATCAATACCAAGGGAGATGATTTCCAAGTCCAGTGCACTTGGTTAACCTCTGTACTTTTTCTTAAAAGGGTAAGTGCCGCAGCCGCAATTAAAATTAATGAAATACCAAACAAAAGACTATTAATATCAAGCACCAAAATCTCCAAAGGATCAAAATTAATTAGCCCTGTTTCGGTTATTAAACATATTCCAAAAAAATCGATTGCAAAAATGGAGAAACCAGCAAATGCCAGAAAAAATGCCATTATTTTTTCCCCATTCTTGAGCTTTGAAAAATCAATTTTTGGAATACCTTTAATGCAAATACGTGTTATACTAAAAAGGGAAAATGCAGCAAGAAGCAGACCTAAAATTGAAAAATTAAAGCTCTCTCCAATTAAAAATTCAGTAAATTCAAATTTGTTTAATGATTCTCGTAAAAATTGAGAAGTTGAAATCAAGTATATGAAGAAAATTAGGATAAAATTATTGATAATCCCCCAAATCCATGAAGTTCTGAACACACGAATCAGATAAACACCTAAAAAAATAAAAATGAACCCTAAAAAGACGGATAAACATCCTAAATAACTTGAGTCTTCTTGCCCAATATTAGCCTGCAAAAAGTAATTTTCTTTCTCCTTAGGAATCCATTTACCATAAAACTTTATCCTTTGCGCATCCGAGAATTCACTTCCAGAAAGAAAAACATTGAATTTCTTTTTTTCATTTTCGGTATTTGACCTTTGGAATGCAGCGTTAAGCCCAAAAATATTATAAATAAAACTATATATATAATCTCCTTCGATCCTATTCCAAACAGCCAAGTAAACACCATTTTGGTCAATTACTGAAAAATCATTTTGGAACTGAGGCTTAACAGCGTAATCATTTGTTGTCCAAAACTTAGGCTTATTCTCATGCGATACAATTATTTGGAGATTGGTAAATTTAGAAAATGAATCTAACTCGACTTCGCTATGCAAGTAAAGACCATCTTGACCAAATTCATAAAGTAGACTATCCTTTTTACTAACTTCTATTTCAGAATGATGTATAAAATCTTGTAGCTTTTTATTGTAATCAATTGATGCACTTTTCTCCTCGGCATAATACCCAACTGAAATAAATACAATTCCCAAAATTGTAATTATCCATGCTATTTTCTGTTTTGTATTCAATATCTCTCTCTTTTAATTAGATAGTTAATTACGTAATCATAAATCGCCTGTTTGAAAGACCAAAAAGCTCTTGTATATCCTGCGGCAATAATTTTTTCCATTTCCGCCTTAGTGTAATATTGATAATTCTCTCTAATGTCTTCAGGCATGTCTATAAATTCAATATTAGAAGGAATATTTAGTGCTTTAAAAACTCCTTCCGCTAGCTCCTCAAATGTACGAGCAGTACCAGAGCCTAAATTATATATTCCACTGTGTTTCCTATTCTCCATGAAGTAAATCAATACAGAAACTACATCTTTAATATAAACGAAGTCTCTTAATTGACCACCATCTGTATATTTAGAATTATAACTTTTAAATAGCTTTACTTTTTTTGTTTCGTTGATTTGATTAAATGCATGAAAAACAACACTGGCCATGCGCCCTTTATGATATTCATTTGGCCCGAAGACATTAAAAAATTTAAAACCAGCCCAAAATGGTGGTGTTTTGGATTGTTGTAAAATCCACTCATCAATCTGCTGTTTACTCTCTCCATATGGATTTAACGGCTTTAGTCCTGATATCATCTCATGTTTATCGGAAAATCCTAATTTCCCATCTCCATAAGTTGCTGCGGAAGATGCGTAAATCAGTGGAATAGAATAATCAGTGCATAACTGCCAAATCTTTTTTGTGTAGTGAACATTAAGAAGATTTAAATTATCCCAATTAAACTCATCAGTTCGCGTTCTAGCACCAATATGAAAAACTATTTGTACCTCTTTTTGATTTTTTTCTAACCAAAAGTGAAAGTCTTCACGATTAATACGGAGAAGGGTTTTTATGTTTTCTAAAGTGTATTTCTTACTTTCAACTGAAAAGTCGTCAACTGCAACCAGGCTACCGTAACCTATATTTTGAAGTTCCGCTAATAACGCAGAACCAATAAAACCAAATGCGCCAGTGACAACTATCATAAAAGCAAAAATAAGTATTACAATTTAAACACTAGAGGAAAATACTAACTTCGCAATATGACAGAAAATGGGGCCGACATAACTCTTTTCGATACTATGATAAAAGGAAATTTGTATTTGGAGGATGTGAAATTTCAAATAGAAAAGGATCTCGGGCTAGGTGGATTTACGTTTGATAAGGATTCATATCTTAAGCTTGAAGATTTTTTAACCGAGCTTACTAATTTCGTTCAAAAAATACGTTCAGAACATCACTCAAAGTGGATGAAAATCGTGTACCGCGTTGACCTAACGTCTAAACAGTATAAATTCGTACAACAGATGGGTGGAGATACCGATGAAAATATGGCTAAAGCTATATTATTAAGGATTTTTCAAAAGGTTCAAACAAGAAAATACTACAAGGGATAAACTTACATTTGTTAAAGTTGCTAGGTTTCTTGAAATTTGCGACTCTATGGAATTGAAAGATGTAGTCTCTGTATCCGGATTGCCTGGTATACATAAAATTCTTGGCCAGAATAAAAACGGCTTGATTTTAGAATCACTTGCAGATGGTAAGAAGTTTTCTACTAACCTAAGACAAAAAGTTAGTATTTTATCTGACATCTCTATCTATGAGGAAGAAGGTGAAGTAAAATTATTAGAAGTATTAAAAAACATAAAAAGTCATGAGGAAGCTGGAAATGCCATTCCAGTTGCTAAAATTGATAACGATGCGGCTCGCGATTTCTTGGGTAGCGTATTACCAAAGTTTGACAGAGAAAGAGTTTATCCGTCTGATATAAATAAACTAATCAGTTGGTATCACTTATTAAAAGATACTCTTGATTTTGACGCAGTAGATGAGGAAGTTGTAGAGGGTGGAGATGTAAAAACGGCTAAATCTGAGGAGAAACCAAAGAAAATAACAGCCGCAAAGAATACAAAACAAGCAAAAACTGTTTCTGGAGCGAAGAGTAAACCTTCTGCTCCAAGAAAAATGGGAAGCTAATATTCATGAAATCTATTTTACCGGACATTCTTAATACTAAGAATGCTGACATTATTATATCCTATTTCCAAAATCTTCTAGATATTGAAATTTCTTCTAACGAAGATTTAGAAGTTTTTTTCCAAGATGTAAGTCGTTTGGAAAGCGCTGTTTCTGAGGAAATGGCTTGGAGATACATTAAAATGACTTGTAACACTCAAGACCAAGAGATTGAAAAATCATACTTGGAATTTGTGCAAGAGATTCAACCTAAAGTTGCTCCTATTGAGGATCAATTGAATATAAAAATCGTTGATACAAAATTCAGCAAATCTTTTGAGGATAATCAGGCTTACTTTATTTATTTGAGGTCATTGCGCAGTGCGGTAGATTTATTCAGAGAGAAAAACATCAGTATCCAATCTGAACTAAGTACATTAGCAAGTGAATATTCAGCCATTCAGGGAAAGCAAACTATTGTTTGGGAAGGCGAAACAATTACACTTCAGCGCGCTTCAAATATATTGCTCACACCAAACCGCGTAAATAGAGAGAAAATTTGGAACTTAATTTGGGAACGTCGTAAAAAAGATGTTGACGCCTTAGAAGACATCTTTGACAAAATGGTTGCAAAGCGCCATGAGATGGCTGTTAATGCAGGTTTTGAAAATTACAGAGACTATAAATTTGTGAGTCTTGGACGATTTGATTACAACGTTGAAGACTGTAAAGAATTTCATAATTCGATAGAAAAATTCGTAGTTCCGATTCAGAAGAAGGTCATGCAGCACAGACGAGAATTGATGGGACACGATTTAAAGCCATGGGATACCGCAGTTGATCCATTGGGTCGTGAAGCATTGCATCCCTTTGAAAACGGCGCCGATTTACTTGCTAAATCTATCAAGGTTTTGGATAGGTTGGATCCATTTTTTGGGGATTGCTTGAGAACCATGGAGTCAAACTCATTACTTGATCTTGATTCAAGAATTGGAAAAGCTCCAGGGGGATATAATTATCCATTAGCACAGACCAATATGCCCTTCATATTTATGAACGCTACTAGTAACTTGCGTGATGTAGAAACTCTATTACACGAGGCAGGTCATGCCATTCACAGTTTCCAAATGGCCCCATTGCCTTTAAATGCATTTAAAGACACACCAAGTGAAGTTGCCGAACTTGCATCTATGAGCATGGAATTATTGAGCATGTCTGCATGGGACGAGTTTTTCTCGGGGGATGATTTGAAAAGAGCACTTGCTGAGCAATTAGAAGGCGTAATTAGCACTTTACCATGGATTGCAACTATTGATGCATTCCAACATTGGATTTATGAAAATCCAACCCACACAAGAGATGAAAGAAGAGAATATTGGAAATCGTTACAGCAGCGTTTTGGAACTGGAATGGTTAATTATACGGGAATAGAAAGTGCGTTGGATTACACGTGGCACAGACAGTTGCATTTATTTGAAGTTCCTTTTTATTATATAGAATACGGAATTGCACAATTGGGTGCAATTGGAATTTGGAAAAATTATATGACTGGTGATAATCCGCAATTGGCATTAGATCAATACAAGAACTTTATGAAGTTGGGCTATATGAAGTCTATTCCAGAGATTTATGAAGAAGCCGGAGTTAAACTTGACTTTTCAGCTAGATACATACAAGAGTTGATGAGCTTTGTAGAGTCTCAGTGGGAGAAATAAAAATGGGAGGGTATATCCTCCCGTTTTTAATATTATTTTCAATTTCGATTACAAATTACCTCTAATTTCTTGCTCTCTTTCTATACTTTCGAATAGAGCTTTGAAATTTCCTTTACCAAAGCTTTGTGCTCCTTTTCTTTGAATGATTTCATAGAATAAAGTCGGTCTATCTTCTACAGGCTTGGTAAAGATCTGAAGTAAATATCCGTCGGGATCTCTATCAACCAAAATATTAAGTCTCTTAAGATCTTCAAGATTTTCTTCAATCTCTCCAACTCTATCTAAAACATCATCGTAGTAGGTATCTGGAACATATAAAAATTCTATACCTCTATTTCTCAATTCCCCTACTGTTTCAATAATATTTTCAACCTCAATTGCAATATGCTGAACCCCAGATCCATTGTAAAAATCAATATATTCTTCAATCTGAGACTTCTTCTTTCCTTCGGCTGGCTCATTAATTGGGAACTTGATATAACCATTACCATTGCTCACCACCTTCGACATCAACGCGGAATACTCTGTGCTTATATCTTTATCGTCGAAAGTAAGTAATAATTTGAAGCCCATAACATCTTCATAAAACTTAACCCAAGTATTCATCTCACCCCATCCCACATTACCTACACAATGATCTACATATCTAAGACCAACAGGCTTAACATCCATTGCAAATGCTGGTTTTGCAAAGCCAGGTAAAAAGGGACCATTATAATTTTTACGCTCAATGAATTTATGAATAGTTTCACCATAAGTATGAATGGCAGAAACAATTACATAACCATTCTGATCTTCAATTTTTGTTGGCTCCATGTATGGTTTAGCACCTCTTTTTACAGTTTCTTCAAAACTTTTGGTAGCATCATCAACCCATAAAGATAAAAACTTAACACCATCTCCATGCTTTTTATGGTGATCACTAATTTCAGAACCTTCAACAAGTGATGTCGTTAATACTAATCTGATTTTTTGCTGCTCCAACACATAGCTCGCGCGGTCTCTTACTCCAGTTTCTGGTCCTGAATATGCCACTAATTTATAGCCCCATGCTTGCTGATAGTAATAGGCACTTTGTTTCGCATTTCCTACGTAAAACTCAATATGATGAGTACCATTTAATGGCAAGAAGTCCACGACTTCAGTATTCTTTTCCAAAACTTCCCTTTGCATGTTTCAAATTTAAATAAATTAATTTTAGTAAAAGTATGACATTAGTTTGGGTCTACATTAAAATCTACCCAAACACCATTCATTCCAGATTCATTTACTAACTGTTGCTTGCAGTTATGTAAATACTGCTTTATTTGACTCAACTTACCTATTGAATTGGGTAATTTCAACAGAAATTGTTGAATATACATTCCTTTAACTCGAGACACATTAGGCACATTTGGTCCCAATAAATAATCGTTTACATGAATTCGCAATAAATTATTTAAGATCATTGCAGCCTGTGCGGTTACCCCTTCATCTTTATGGCGCACAGAAATTTCAATTAATCTTCCATATGGTGGATAATAGAATTCATTTCTTGAATCAAGTTCAGATTGTCTTAATTCTTCATATTCAGAATTTATCAAGGCAAGAAAAAGTGGATGTTGAGTCCTGTAGGTTTGAATTATTATTTTACCTTGATTATTGCCACGACCTGCCCTTCCCGACAACTGATAAAACTGCTGAAATGCCTTTTCTTGTGATCTAAAGTCGGGAATATTTAACGACATATCGGCTTCCGGTACAACGATTAACGGAATATCATTAAAGTCTATTCCTTTAGATAGTAATTGAGTTCCAACTAAGATATTAGTTTTACCAAAATTAAAGTCGTTCAATATTTGCTGAAAATCTTTTCGTTTTCTAATACTTTGCTGATCAAATCGAGCAATCAATGCTTCTGGGAATTGAAGCTGTAATTCCTCAACAATTTTTTCAGTACCCGTACCCTTAAGTTCAAAATGATTTCCACCACAACCTGGGCAAACGGGAGGTATATTTTGATTAAATCCGCAATAATTACAACGCTGTTTATTTGAACTTTTGTAATATGTTAAAGCAATATCGCAATGCTGACATTGGGTCACGTAGCCACACAAATTACATTGGTAATATGGCGAGTATCCCTTCCTGTTATGATAAACTATTACCTTTTTTCTTTGATTGATGGCATTTTTAATTTCCTCTTTAGCTGGGTCTGAAAATATTCCATCATACCGATTCTGAGACTTTAATTCTTTAAGATTTAACAACTCCCATTCACAAGGTTTTCTGTCATCAAAACGCTGAGAAAGTTTAACATACCCCATCTGCTCGCTATCGCATCGATTCATTAATTCATAGCTTGGAGTAGCGCTACCTAGCAATACCTTTGCATCCCATTGACGAGCTAAATACAATGCAGCATCTCGACCATTAAACAGTGGACGTTTCTCAAACTGTTTAAAGGAGGATTCATGTTCTTCATCAATAACCACTAAACCCAATTCTGCGAACGGAAGAAAAATTGAAGTACGAGTTCCAATTATGAACTGTACTTCTAAATTCTTAACCATTTGATACAATTCTGTTCGCTCATGCTGTGAATAGTAGTGATGCCACACCCCTATTTCCGTCTCAATCGCATTCCTTATCCTTTCTACGAGATTTTCAGTAAGTGCAACTTCGGGCACCAAATAAAGAACTTGTTTTCCCTC
>Ga0222714_10000107_pt1 | contig 99070 bp, 82 predicted proteins | sample C33_3DmetaG_FD_165048 | JGI IMG/M metagenome (GOLD analysis project Ga0222714, IMG submission 165048) | Estuarine water microbial communities from San Francisco Bay, California, United States - C33_3D | ecosystem: Environmental > Aquatic > Marine > Unclassified | place: USA: California...
GCCTGAGACGGTGGAGGAGGCGCTGCGCAAGGCCATCGCCGAGAACCGCACCCACTACGTGCAGACGACCGGCATCCCGCCGCTGCTGGACCTGCTGGTGGAGAAGATGCGCACAAAGAACGGGATTCCGATTGGCAGTGCGGACGAGGTGATGGTGACCAACGGCGGCATTCACGCGCAGTACATCGCGTGCCTGGCGTTGTTGGAGCCTGGAGACGAGGTCCTGATTCCCGATCCGGCGTGGCCGCCGACCGCGAGCAACATACTTGCCGCGCAGGCGGTCCCTGTGCCGTATCCGCTCCACGAGGATCGCGGGTGGCGCCCGGACGTCGCGGAGATTGCGAGGCTCATCACCCCGCGGACCAAAGCCATTGTCATCAATACGCCCTGTAACCCGACGGGTGGCGTCCTGACGCGTGACGATGTCGACGCTCTGGCCGCGCTTGTGGTGGAGCGGAACCTCTGGGTGTTTTCCGACGAGGCGTACGAAGACTTTCTCTTCGATGGGCGTGAGCACGTCAGTATCGCCTCGTGGCCAGGGCTGTACGACCGGACGATTCCGCTCTACACCCTGAGCAAGACGTATGCCGTGACCGGGCTCCGGCTGGGGTATCTGGCGATCAAGGATCCGGTCATTCGCGAGCGGGCGAAGAAGGTCGTGTTCTGCACCACGTCGAATGTGTCGTCACTTGGGCAGTACGGCGCCGTCGGCGCATTGCAGGGTCCGCAGGATGCGATTGAAGGCTTCCGGTGCGAGATCGCCGCGCGGCGCGACATCTTCTACGAGAAGTTGCCGAAGGCGTCCCATGGCTTATTGAGTGGCGCGCACCCATCAGGCGCGTTTTACGCGTTCGTGAAGATCGATCCGTCGTGGAAATCGCCGCTGCCGAACGCGCCGGAATCCCGGTCATGGGCCATGACCGAGTTCCTGATCAAGAAGGCGCGCATCGGGTCTGTGCCCGGCGTGGACTTCGGAGCGCGCGGCGAAGGGTTCCTGCGTTTCTGCTTCGCACGCGACCGTGCCGAAATTGAAGGCGCGCTCGAGTCGATGGAACGCGCGTTCGTCAGCTGAAGATCAGCTTCGCGCCCGCAACCAGCAGCACAACGCCAAGGAGTCGGCGGAACATCGGCGTGCCGAGCCGGCGGCTTCCCAGGTCGGAGCCGATCAGTCCGCCCACGACGGCGGCGGCGGCCCACAACGGCATCTGCCCGGGCAGATGTGCGAGGCTGCCGGGGTTGCCGGCGAGTCCAGCCAGCGAGTTGACCAGGATGAACGCCGCGGCGACGCCGCCCGTCTCGCGGGTGGCGGCCCACCCCATGAACAGCAGGATCGGACTCAGGAAGATCCCGCCGCCGGTACCGGTGAGACCGGCGAGGAAGCCGATTCCGGCGCCTGTCGCGACCGCCACCGCCGCTTTCGGAGCCTTCGGCGCATCAGCCTTCAGGTCGAGCCACAGCCGAACGGCCGTGGTCCACAACACCAGGCCCACGAGGGTGCGATACCAATGACCCGGCAACGTGATCGCACCGCCGATAAACGCCAGCGGAATTGACCCCAGCGCAAACGGCCAGAAGAGCGACCAGGAAAACAGGCCGGCGCGTCTGAACCGCCACGTGGCGATCGACGCCACAAGCAGGTTCAACACAAGCGCCGTCGGACGCATCATCGGCGTGGGCATCGCCAGGAACGACATCGCGGCCAGATAGCCGGATGCGCCCGCGTGTCCCACCGAGGAATAGAGGATCGCGGCCACGAGAAACGCGACGGCGAGTGTGACTGCGGGATCCACGGTCGATCAGCTCAGGTGACGACCACCATCCACGCGGATGGTCTCGCCCGTCATGAAATCAGTTTCGGCCAGCGTGACCACCGCCTGCGCGATCGCCTCCGCACCACCCCATCGACCCACTGGTGTCACTGTCTCAACGCGGGCCCGGGTCTCGGGCGACATCTCGTCAGGCGGCATGATGGGACCCGCCGCAATGCTGTTGATCAGAATGTTTTCGTCCGCCAATTCGAGAGCCAGCGCTTCGGTCACGGCTTTCACGCCGGCCTTGGCAATGTAATACCCGGCGTACCCTTTGTAGCGCGGCCGGCCGCTCGCCGCCGTCCAGTCCCCGAACGTGATGATGCGGCCACCACCCACCACGCGCATATGGGGCACCGCCGCAGACGCACAGACAAACGTGCCGCGCATGTCCACGCCCATCTGGCGCTCCACCGCCGTGGTTGTTAGTTCGCTCAGCGGCACGGACTCGTATCGCGAGGCCATCATCACCAGCACATCCAGCCGGCCCAGCGTGTCTGCGACCTGCTGCATGACGGCTTCGATCACCGGCACCTCATCGGTCACGTCGCAGCGAATCGTCATCGCTCGCCGCCCCGCGGCCCGCACGGCGTCCGCCGCGACTTCCGCTGCCTCTTTGGATTTGCGGTACGACAACCCGACGTCCGCGCCGCGCGCCGCGAGTGCCATACCGACGGCCTCACCCATGCGCGCGCCCCCAACGATGAGCGCGACCTTGTTAGTTAGATTCACGATTGTTCAGATTCGCGATGCAGGGACCCCTGGACTCCTGGACCACTTAGATCTTGCCCCTGAGCCGAGCGCGTCCTGCGGCCCGCGCCGCGGCACTGTTGGCTCGGGTACCGTCAATGGACCAGTCGCCGGCACCGGTCAGCGTGAGGCACACCAGCGCTCCAATCAGCACCACGCTGAATTCAAATCCCTGGCCGCGATCGGGGACGCCCACCCAATTCAGAAAGAAGCCCCACGGCCACTGTGTCTTCCACACCGCGACGAGGGTCACGATGGCCAGGATCGGAGCGGCGAGTCGCGTAAACCACCCGATGGCCAGCAAAACGCCGCCGAGCAGGGCCAACCCGCCCGCCAGAACGGCCAGGGGGAAGTTGGGTTCAAGGCCGAAGGTAGCGAAAATTCGGGCGGTCGCCTCTGGTCCGCCCACACCTATGGCGGGACCTGCAAACAGGCCAAACAGTCGATGTGCGCCGTGGGCGATGAACACGACGGCAAGGACCAGCCGAAGCGCCATCAGGCCAAGTCCGTTCACGCTGCCCCCTTTTGTTGCCTATTGTGCCACCTTCCGGGCTATGATTCGCGTGTTTTTGGGCGGAAAATCGAGGCCTTCCTATGCTGAGCCGACGTCAGTTTCTGCACCGGTCGACCCAGGCCACCGGCCTGGCGGCCCTCGCCAGCTACAATCTCGCCGCCCTGCCGCGTGTGCTGGAAGCCAGCGCATCGCAGGCGGGACGATCGCCACTGGACGTCGCCCGCGACGAAGACTTCTGGCGCGAGGTCCAGGCCGGCTTCACGCTCGACCGCACGATCATCAATCTGAATAACGGTGGCGTCTGCCCCAGTCCGCGCGTCGTACACGAAGCGCTCAAGCGATACCTCGACATCTCGAATCAGTCGCCGGTGTACCACATGTGGCAGGTGCTCGAGCCGAACATGGAGAGCGTACGCCGGGAACTCGCGCGCGATATCGGCGCAGACCCCGCCACGATCGCGATCACGCGCAACGCCAGCGAGTCGCTGCAGACCGCACAGTTGGGCATCGATCTGAAACCCGGCGACGAAGTGCTGACGACCAATCAGGACTACGGCCGGATGCTGCAGACGTGGGAACAACGCGTCGCGCGCGAGGGCATCAAGCTCGCCAAAATTCCATTTCCTGTCCCACCATCACAGGCAGATCTGGTGCAACGGTTCGAACGGGCGATCACACCAGCCACCAAGGTGATTCACTTCTGCCACATCACCAACCTGACCGGACACATCTTCCCGGCGCGTGAGATCTGCGACCTTGCGCGGAAGCGCGGGATTCTGACCATCGTTGACGGCGCGCACGCGTACGCCCACTTCCCGTTCAGGATCACCGACTTCGACTGTGACTACTACGGGTCAAGCCTCCACAAATGGCTGCTCGCCCCGATCGGCACCGGACTTCTCTACGTGCGGCCCGATCGCATCGAGAAGACCTGGGCGCTGCAGCCGCCGGCGGGAAGCCTGAACAACAACATTCGGAAATTTGAGGAAATCGGCACACACCCGGCGGCCAACCACAATGCCATCGCTGAAGCGCTCGTCTTCCACCGGGGAATCGGCATCGAGCGGAAGGCGGCACGCCTGCGCTACCTGAAAGCGCGCTGGGCGGAACGCCTCATTACCAACCCGCGTATCCAGCTGCACACCAGCCTCGACCCGGCCCACTCCTGCGCCATCGGCACGGTCGGCATCGCCGGCATGAAACCCGGCGACATCGCGTCCAAACTCTGGGCCGATCACCGCATCATCGCCACACCCATCACGGTGGGCCCCGCCGACAACCCGGAGTACGCCGGCATCCGCGTCACCCCAAACGTCTACACCACGCTCGACGAGGTCGATACCTTCATTGGCGCGATGGAGAAGCTCGCCAGGACGTAGGGCGCACTGGGTGGTAGTGCGCCGCGTCGGCGCGCTCAAACCCAGCGCGCCCTACGTCAGAAATAAAACGCGACGCCGCTGGTCCACATCGATCCCTGGTGGGAGAAGTTGACGCGGCCGACGTAGGGGATGTTGGTGCCTGTCGCAGGGTCTTCGGTTTTGGTGAACTTCACGAACTGATACCGATAGTCCACAAACACGGCCGCGCGGCTGCTCAGCTTCAGCTCCGCGCCAAACCCCGCGTGCCACCCGATCTTCCGAGACAGCGTGCTGTCGAGCACCTCCTGCGGCGCACCGCTGACGAACGGCCCCAGCGTGTCGACCCTCTGTGAGTACAGACCGACGCCACCCAGGGCGTAGGGTGCGAGCGCCGCGCGGATCGGCATGATCAACAGGGACGCCTGCATCGGCGTCTCACGGATCCGCTCGGTCCGGGCGTCGTTGCGGGTCACCCGGTAGTCCATCGACAGCTCCAGGGACGTCAGTGAGGACGAGCGCATTCTCACCGTCCCACCCAGCAACCGTGTGGATGGGGTCTCGGTGGCCAGATCACCCCGGACCAGGCTCAGCCGCGGACCAATGCCGACGCTCTGCGCAGCCACGCTCGCCGGCACCAGCACGCTGACCGCGAGCATCAGAACGACGTTTTGATAGCGACTCATGTCTCCCTCCGAACCCCGGACCACTGGACCGTAGATCGGATCTGTCGGCTCGACCGCGACAGGCCGACAGCCCCTCCCGGTCGGTGTTCGGGTAGGATCATCTCCATGCCGATGCAGGCGCCGGTGCGGGTTGCCGCACGTATTCACGGCTTCACGTACGCCATCCGAAACGTCGTCGCCGAAGCCCGGAAGGTCGAGGCCGCGGGCACCACTGTCCGGTATCTGAACATTGGCGACCCGATTCCGTTCGGGTTCCATACGCCCCCACACCTGATCGAGGCCGTGGAACGCGCCATGCGCGACGGACACAACGGCTACACACCATCGGTCGGCGTCACCCCGGCCCGCGAGGCCGTAGCGGCCGAATACGAACAGCGAGGCATGCCGGTCGGCGTCGATCGGGTCATCCTTACGGCGGGCACCTCGGAAGGCATTGAACTCGCCCTCGGCGCGCTCGCGGACGCGGGCGACGAAGTGCTGGTCCCAACGCCCACCTACCCGCTCTACACGGCTGTGCTCGCGAAGCTTGGCGCGAAGGCCGTGTTTTATCGCACCGACCACGAGAACCACTGGCAGCCGGACGTGGACGACATCGCGGCAAAGATCACGCCGAGAACCAGAGCGATCGTCATCATCGATCCCAACAATCCGACCGGCGCGATTTATCCCGACGTCACGCGGCGCGCGTTGATCAATCTGGCTGAACGCTCGGGAGTGCCGATTCTGGCGGACGAAGTCTACGGCGACCTCGCGTTTGATGGTCCGTCGCCCCTGCTCGGCAGCCTCGCACCCGATGCACCCATCCTCTCGTTCTCCTCGCTCTCGAAGGCCTATGTGGCTCCGGGCTGGCGCGCCGGCTGGCTCGCCATCGGCCGGTCGCCGATGCTCGACGACGTGCTGGCTGCGATTAAGAAGCTGGCTGACGGGCGGCTGTGCAGCACCGGACCGATGCAGTACGCCATTCACGCGGCACTCACGGGTGACCGCTCGCATCAGCAGACGTTCGTGCGCGAACTGCAGCGGCGTTCACAATTGACCGTGGACCGTCTCAGCCGGATTCCAGGCATTTCATGCGTCGCGCCGCGCGCGGCGTTTTACGCGATGCCCAAGGTGGACCTGCCGAAGGGCAAGACCGACGAAGACTATGTGCTCGCGTTGCTTCGTGCCACCGGCATTCTCTGCGTCTACGGCTCCGGCTTCGGTCTCCCGGCCGAGCAGGGGTTCTTCCGCGTCGTCTTCCTGGCCCAACCCGACGTGCTCGGCACCATTTACGAGGACATCGCGGCATTCACCGCCGGGTACCTCGCGTGAAGCTCTCGATCATCATGCCCGCCTACAACGAGAGGCGGACCATCGAAGAGATCGTCAAACGTGTACTCGCGGTGGATCTCCCAGGCCTCACCAAAGAACTCGTCATCGTCGATGATGCGTCGTCGGATGGCACGGCGGACATTCTGAAGACGATGCATGGGCGGGATGGTATCCGAGTGTTCACGCAGTCGCCCAATCAGGGAAAAGGCGCGGCCGTGGCGCGGGGATTCCGCGAGGCAACAGGCGACATCCTTCTGATTCAGGATGCGGACCTTGAGTACGACCCGGCGGAGTACCCGAACCTGCTCGGACCGATCCGTCGCGGGGACGCGGATGTCGTCTATGGATCCCGCTTCCAGGGATCACCCCATGGCCAGCGTGTGTTGTACTTCTGGCACTCTGTGGGCAACAAGCTGCTGACATTGTTGTCAAACGCCATCACCGACCTGAATCTGACCGACATGGAGACCTGCTACAAGGCGTTTACGCGCCAGGTCGCCGCGCGGCTCGATCTGCGATCGAAGCGGTTTGGCATCGAGCCGGAAATCACGTGCAAGGTGGCGCGTCTGCGTGTGCGCATCTACGAAGTGCCGATTTCTTATCACGGCCGGACGTACTCCGAGGGCAAGAAGATCGGGTTCAAGGACGCCATTCAGGCCGCGTGGACCATCCTGCGGTACGCGCGCTGGTCTCCGCGCGACTGACGCCGATGACACGACGTGCCAGTTGTTTCGCGACGGCAGCCTACCTGCTGGTCGCGCTTGCCTTCACGTGGCCGCTCGTCACGGTCATCGGCACGGAAATCGCCTGGGATATGGGCGATCCGCTGTTCAACAGCTGGGTGCTCTTGTGGACCGGCGGTCAGGTGCTGGCGTTTCTCTCCGGTGACTTCTCCGCACTGAATCGCTTCTGGCACGGCAACATCTTCTATCCGGAGCGGCTGACGGTCGCGTTTTCGGAACACCTTGTGCCGCAGATGCTGCAGGCGCTGCCGGTGCTTGCGGCGACCGACAACGTGGTGCTGGCGTACAACCTGCTGTTCCTCTCGACGTTTGTGTTGTCGGGCTTCGGGATGTTTCTGCTGGTCCGCGAATTGACCGGCAACGCGGCCGCGGGGTTCGTTGCCGGATTGGCGTTTGCGTTTGCGCCGTATCGCGTCGCGCATTTTTCCCACCTGCAGGTGCTATCGGCGCAGTGGATGCCGTTTGTGATCTACGGCTATCGCCGGTACTTCGAGACGCGGCAGCGGCGGCCGCTCGTTGGCGGCACCGTAGCGCTGGTGGTGCAGAACCTCTCGTGCGGTTACTACCTGCTGTTCTTCGCGCCGTTTGTCGGTGTGTATGTCGTCTACGAAATGGTCTCGCGCGGGCTTGCGCGTGATTGGCGGTTGTGGCGCACGTGGGTGGTGGCTGGCGTGCTTGCGCTCGCGTTTACGTTTCCGTTTCTGCAGCCCTACTTCGATGTGCGCACTCACATCGGCGTGGGTGTCAGGACCGAGGCTGAAATTGCGCTCTTCTCCGCAGATACGCATGCGTTCGTGACGCCTGCGGAGTCGTTGTGGTTTTGGGGAGAGCGGCTCCCGGGTTTCAGGAAGCCGGAGGGCGAGGGGTTCCCCGGGGTGACAATCTCCCTGCTGGCGCTCCTCGGCTTGTTCGCCAGCGTCGTCAGCGCGAAGCGATCGCCACATCCCAGGCCGCGATCACTCGTCGGTTACCTTGCGATCAGCGTCGTGATGGCGGCGGTGCTCGCGCTGGGGCCGCAGATCACATCAGGCGGCACCGCCATCGGCACCGGCCCTTACGCCTGGCTCGTGGCCTGGATCCCGGGATTTGACGGCATTCGAGTGCCGGCACGATACCTCATGCTTGTCGCGCTCTTTCTGGCCGGGCTCGCGGGTTACGGCGCCGCCGCCCTGTGGCGATGGCGCCCACGCGTCGCTGCTGGTGCGCTCGTGATTGCCGGACTCCTGATCCTCGGTGAGTCCTGGCCGGGCGCGTTCAAGACCAACACGCGGCTGTGGGCCGAAGGCGTCGAACTGCCCCCGCGGGTGCTCCACATGAGCGACGACATTCCTCCGATCTACAAGCACCTGCGCGACGATCCCGGACCGGTCGTCCTGATCGAATTTCCCTTCGGTACGGTGCCCTGGGACCTGCACGCGCAGTTCTACGCCGGCTACCACCGTCGTTCGCTTGTGAACGGTTTCTCCGGATTTTTTCCTGCTCGTCAGCGAACACAGGCCGAGGTGTTCATGATGGTCAGACACGACCCGGATGCCGCGTGGCGCGGTCTGGTCGCCAGTCGCGCGACCCACGCGCTTGTGCGCGAAAACGCGTTTGTCTCCACCCGCCGGGAGCTGTACACCGTGTGGCTCGAACAACGGGGTGCCGTCAGGATCATGTCGGATGGCGACAGCCATCTGTATCGAATCCGCTGAGGTCTTGGCGGTAGACTGGCTCATGCGCCGCAGTGAACGTTTTCGCGACAACGCGCGTTTCATTACTACAGGTCTGATCTGATGAAATCGCGGGACAGGTCGAAAGGTTTCTTCGACGAGTACACGAGGGGATTCGACCGTACCGAGTTCCAGCGCCTGTTCACGCGAGACACGGCTGACGCCTATCACTATTTTTCCCGAGGCATCGACCTCGCAGCACTGGCGGCAGCGCCGTGGTACAGGCGCTGGCCGACACACGCGAGGCTGTTTCTGATTGCGTTTGCGATGCGGCTCTCGCCGGGCCGGCGCGTGTTGTATGGATTCGCGGTCGTCTCGGTGCTCTTCGGCCTGCTCGATCTGTTCGACGGCTTTGGCGGCATTCGGATCCTCTTGTGGCCGTTTACGCTCCAGGTGTGGGTGCCCCAGTGGGTCGAAGGCACCTCATGGATGGTGCTCGCCTTTCTCGCGATTCATCTGCTGGTGCTCATGGAAGTGGCCGATCGGCTCTCCCTCAAGAGCGACCTCGAAATCGCGCGGGACATCCAGATCGCGATGCTGCCAAGGGGCGAACACTCGTTGGGTGATGCCCGGGTGTTCGGCACCACGCGACCCGCCAACACGGTCGGCGGCGACTTCTACGATGTCCTGCCGCTGGCGGACGGCCGCCTGATGATTGCGGTGGGCGACGTGGCGGGCAAGGGCAGCCCGGCCGCGTTGCTCATGGCCCTGTTGCTGGCGATGTTGCGAACGCTGGTGGATGAAGGGCTTGACTCCGTCCGCCTGACCACCCGGCTGAACGTGCAGATCTGCCGGCACAGCCCGGGCTCCAGGTTCATCACGTTCTTCTATGGGCTCTACGACCCGGCCACGGGCGCGCTCGAGTACGTCAACGCAGGCCACCTCCCCCCGCTGGTGCGGCGTGTGAACGGCACGATGGACCGGTTGGATGGCGGCGGCATGGCCCTCGGCATGTTCGAGAACGCGACCTTCGAATCGCGTCGCGTCACGATCGCCCCAGGAGACACGGTCGTCATGTATACAGACGGCATCACGGAAGCCGAGAACCGGTCAGGTCGCGCATTTGAGGACTCCGGACTTGAGGCGATTCTTGCCAGCCGGAAGGATGAGCACGATCCGGAGCAGCTGGCACGCGCGGTGATTGCCGCCGTGGAGGCACACGCCGGCGACATGCGACTGGCTGACGACCTCACCGTGGCAGTGCTCGCGAGGCTCGGCGGATGATTCGGCGGCGATCGCTAGCGCTGCTGTGCCTGTTGTTGACCGCAGCACCCGCCGCGCAGCAGCAACGTCCGATGCAGGCCGACGGCGTTGTGCGACTGCTTTCTGATCTCGAAAACGCGCTCATCGGCAACAACGTCGATGAATTCCGTCGCCTCACGGCGCCCAGCATGGCGGTGGCTGAAAGTTCCACGTTCGCCGCGACATCGTTCGCGGAGGGTCAGGATTTCGCCGCCGTGCGCGAACGCGATCGTCGGCCCACCGGATCCGGGTATCTCGTCATGGTCGAGATGCTGCTCGGCCGCGGCAAGGTCGGCCGTATTTCGACCTGGCAGATGCTTGTTCAGCCCAGCGAGGGTGGAGAAACGTACGAGATCGCAAGTGCCACCCCCATCGCGTCCGTTGATGGTCTGGTGCAGCTCGAGATGGACCTGACGCAGCAATACGAGGTGCGCGACCTGACATTCGTCGCACCCGGACTCACACTCCGGATGGCGTCTGGGGCCGTCTTCCTCGGCCGTGTGGCCGACGGCGCAACGGCGCTGATCTTCAGAGGCAAAGGTGAGATGCTGTTTGCTCCGGCCGACCCCGCCGAGCAGGTGCAGATTCGCGCGTTCACCGGAAAACCCGCCGTTGATACCGGGATCGAATCCGCATTCCTGCGCCTGAACCCCTACGAGTTTGACGCACGCATCGCCGTGTCCCAGTTGGTCCCGACCACGCTTCACACCGGCGACGTCGCGCGAGCCCGACAGATATTCGACGAGTTCGGTCGCCGCAGCTACACCCTGAATCTTGGCGACCTCACCACGGATCGCTGGTCCCTGTTGCCGCCGGTCGGTGACGTCCTGGCCGAGATTCGCACACGACGCCACGGCATCCTGACCTACGTCCGTTCGACTGACGATGCGGAGGATGTGTCGCTGTTTGACCGCCAGCGCGGCCGGAACATTTCAGTCTATGCCTCCCCGGAACGACTCGCCACGCGCGGTCCGTACTACTCGGAGGATGATGCGACCGCGTACGACGTGGAACACTACGCCGTCGATGTGAAGTTTGATCCGGAGCGCGACTGGATCAGCGGGCGAGGGTCGCTTCGGCTACGGACCAGGATTGAGGGGCTCTCCACGCTGTCGCTGAAGCTCGCAGAGGCCCTGTCGGTGTCGTCGATCTCCTCGCCCGAACTCGGCCGGGTGCTCGCGTTGCGCGTCGCAGGACAAAGCGGCGTGCTGGTCAGCCTGCCGCGAGCCCTGCCCAGAGGCAGCGAACTGGTGCTCGACGTGTTTTACGCAGGACGACTCCCGCCCCAGGCCATTGATCGCGAAGCCATCTCGGTCGACGGGCAGGCGCAGTCCGCGCCCAATCCTGCCGGGATGCAGGACCTGATCATCCCGCCCGAACCACGATTCCTCTACTCGAACCGCACCTACTGGTATCCGCAGGCCTCGGTCACCGATTTCGCGACGGCGGCCCTGCAGATCACCGTGCCCGCACAGTTTCAGGTCGTCGCCAGCGGCAGCCTGATCAACTCGACGGTGACGCCGGTCGCTGAAGGCTCGGACCGCGGCGGGGATTCACGAGCGGAACGCACAGTCCAGTATCTGGCAGACCGTCCCCTGCGGTACCTGGCGGCCATCATCAGTCGATTCGTACCGGTGGGGAGCGCGCCGGCCGCCACCCCGGCCATTGCGCCGCCCGCGATCGGCGGCACCGACGCCACCGACGCGGCCAGGAGCGTGGCGGTTGACGTGGTGGCCACCCCCCGTCTGCTGCGTGGGAATCGATCATTGCCAGACCGGGTTGCCGGCATCGTGGCGTTCTACGCGTCGGCGATCGGCGAAGCACCGTATCCCCACGTCACCGTGGCCACCCTCGATGCGGAGTTGCCGAGCGGCCACAGTCCGGCCTATTTCGCGATCTGGAATCAGGCCACGTTGCCGACCACGCTCTCCTGGCGCGACGACCCCGTGGCCCTCACCGGACACCCGTTTTTTTTCCTGGCTCACGAAATCGCGCACCAATGGTGGGGACAAGCGATCGGCTGGAAGAACTACCACGAACAATGGCTGAGCGAGGGGCTCGCCCAGTACTTCGCCGCCTTGTATGCCGCGCAGGATCGCGGTCCGGAGACGGAGCGCTCCCTCTTCAGTCAGATGCGCACCACCGCGATGGAGCTCTCACGACACGGCCCGGTGCACCTGGGCTATCGGCTCGGGCACATTCAGGGAGACGGGCGGATTTTCCGTGGTCTGGTCTACAACAAGTCCGCCGTGGTCCTGCATATGCTGCGACGGCTCATCGGCCCGGACGCTTTTTCGCGGGGCATTCAGCGGTTTTATCGCACCCATCGCTTCCAGAAAGCCGGCACCGACGACTTGCGGGCCGCCCTGGAAGCCGAGGCCGGCATCCCCCTCGGCCGCTTTTTCGAACGCTGGATTCTCGGGTTCCAGTTGCCGCAGGCCCGGCTCTCCTGGCGCATGGACGCCGATGGGGCACACGTCTTTCTCCGGGTCCAACAGACCGGGGACACCTTCGACTTTCCGCTGACCGTCGCGGTCCAGTATGCCAACGGCCAATCGGAGTCGGTGGAACTGGCGGTCACGTCGGCGACCCATGAGCTCCGAATGCCCGCCAAAGGGCCCATCCGACAGGTCGACACCCGAGACGACCTGAGCCTGGTGACTGTCCGGCGCTGAGATAGAATTCAAGGGCTATGGAAACGGTCACGCTGACGATCGACGGCCAGTCGGTCACGGTTCCCAAGGGTAAGTCGGTCCTCGAAGCGATTCATGCCAGTGGCGGCCACGTGCCGTACTACTGCTATCACCCCGGACTCCAGGTCGATGGATCCTGCCGTGTGTGCATCGTCAAAATCGAGAAAATGCCGAAACTGCAGACGTCGTGTTCAACGGCCTGCGCCGACGGCATGGTGGTGACGACGAACTCGCCCGAGGTCGAGGCCGCGCGCGCCAGCGTGTTCGAGTTCCTGCTGGTGAATCACCCGCTCGATTGTCCGGTGTGCGACAAGGGCGGTGAGTGTCCCCTGCAGGACTACTCCTACTCGTACGGACCCGAGCGCAGCCGGATGGAATTCCCGCGGCGGGTGTTTGACGGTGAGGGCGTAAAGGCCGATGTGGACTTCGGCCCGACGCTGATGCTCAACCGCAACCGCTGCATCATGTGCACACGCTGTGAACGGTTCATGAAGGAAGTGGATGGCGACGCGCAGATTGGCGTCTTCCAGCGCGGCGTCCACAGCGAAATTGCGACGTTCGAAGAAAAAGGCGTCGTCTCGCTGCTCTCCGGCAACCTGATGGATGTGTGCCCGGTGGGCGCCATCACGACGCGCGACTACCGCTTCAAGTCGCGGCCGTGGGACAACCCGATGGCCGTGGACACGATCTGCACCGGTTGCGAAAAGGGCTGCAACACGACCGCGTGGATCAAGGCCAAACCCGAGTGGGCCAAGGGCGCGCGCCTCGTGCGGTTGACGCCTCGGTTCAACGCCGACATCAACCAGTACTGGATGTGTGACATCGGCCGCTTCGACTACCACTGGGTCGAAAGCGATCGTCGCCTGCTGCAGCCGCACGTCCGCTCGTCGCGCGGATCCGATGCAACGCCGTGGGATGAGGCGCTTGTGGCTGTGAAAGCCGCCGTCGACGCTGCCGGAGCGAATCACGCGCGCGTGCTGGTCTCCGGCCACGCATCACTCGAAGAACTCTACGTCCTCAGGCAGTTCGCCGGACTCACCGGCGGGGTCACCTTCAGCTGGCGGCATCGCCCGAAACCGCAGCCGGTGAACACCAAGTTCCCGATTCCAGCGGTCGACGCGCCGAACCTGCGCGGCGCACGCGACCTCGGATTCAAACTCGGCGCCACTGATGGCGCGGCCGACGTCAGCGGCCTGCGCGCGGCGGTGGACACCGGCGCCGTGCAGCTGCTCTATGTGATCGATCCCGGCCCCGATGGGTCGATCGGCGACACCGAATGGATCCTCACGGCGAAGCAGTCTGGCAAAATCGCCACCCTCATCGTGCAGGGCGTGCTGAAGTCCGCGCTCACCGACGCGGCCGACATCGTCTTGCCGGGCTGTGCATTCGCCGAGAAGGACGCGACGTTCACGAACGCCACCGGCCACGTCCAGCCGGCCTCACGCGTCATCACGCCCCCGGGAGACGCAGCCGAAGACTGGCAGATTCTCTCGAAGGTCGCTGTGGCTTTTGGTGCGACGGTCGCACAGACGACGGCTGCATCCCTGCGTCAGGCGATTGCCTCTGAATATGGTTCGGTCCCCGGGTACAGCGCACTGGCTGACCTCGCATTTGCGCGCCCGGTGTCGGCACGTCAATACATGCAGGCGTCGAACCCGATGGAGCGCGGCAAGTGGGACACGATGTTCCAGGATCTGCCGCCCATCAAATTCGGCGATGACTTCGGCCCGATGCCTCGCGCAGGCGTCATTCCGCTGAAACCCGTATAGCGAGCGCGAGCGGCACGACCCTGATCGCCAGGGTCCCGCTCGCCTCAAAGACTTCGCCGTCGACGTGCGCGACCATCCGGTCGCCCGTCACGCGCGCCGTCCTGGTCCGCAGGCGTTCGAGCCCCTCGGCCGGCGCGCGCCGGTTCCAGAACAACCGACGCGCACGCCAGATCTGCCGGAGCGGCGAGCCCCCATCCGCAATCAACACATCCAGCAGGCCGTCACGTATGTCGGCATCCGGTGCGAGCACGGCGGCGTTGCCGTATTCCGGCGCGTTCGCAAATCCGATCAGGAACTTCCGTCCCGCTCGCCGCCCATCGTCGCACGCCAACTCGTAGTGCAGCGACTGATACGACCAGACCAGACTGAAGCTCTTTGAGACATACCCAAGGGCACCACGCTTCTTGCGCGTGGCAAAAAGCCTTCCGACCGCGGCATCAAATCCGATCCCCGCCACGTTCAGGAACAGGCGATCGTTCACATATCCGACGTCCATCCTGGACGTGTGTCCTTCGAGCGCCACCTGCAGGGCGCGACGCCAGGACGTCGGCAGTTTGAGTCCCAGGGCCAGGCCGTCTCCCGACCCGCACGGCACGATGCCGAGGGGCACATGTGAGCCCAGCAACCCCTGCGCCACCTCGTTCACCGTGCCGTCGCCCCCCATCGCGACCACGACCTCGCACCCGGTCGCGAGGCACTCCTGCGCCAGTGTGCGCGCGTGCCCCTGCGCGGTGGTCAGCCTGATGTCCGCCGTGACGCCGGCGTCTGCCGCCTGCTGCGCGATAAACGAGCGACGACGCTCCGCCTCTCCGGCGTGACTGCCTCGTCGCCCTGAAATCGGGTTGATGATCACGCCAATGCGGGTCGGCTTCATGGCTGGCGGTGCTATAGTAGCGTTCCATGCAGAGTCTGCGTGGTGTCGTTCCCGTTCTCCTGGGATGTCTGCTCGTTGGCGGCACCACGTATCAGGCCTGGCAATTCGAACGGGCCTCATCCGCGCTCCAGACACACGAAGATCGACTCGCTCGCCAGTTTTCCTCGCTGGAACTGACGGTCGCGGCCGTGCGCACGGCGCAGGCCGGCTACGTCGCCGCGGGCCAGGGTGCGGATTTCTGGATGACGCGTGTGGACGATCTGATGGCGCAGGTCGCCGCGGGGTTGTCGGAGCGGCAACTCGACGGACAGGCCGACGCAGTGACAGCGCTGGAATCCGCACAGTCCCGCCTTGATGCCCTCCGGGTGTCGGACCGGCGCGCGCGCAATTACGTCGGCAACGATCAGCGCCTGCTGGCGTCCGACGTGATTTTTGTGGAGAGCCTCGAGATTCTCGACCGCCTGGCGGCCGATATTGCGACCGCACGAGACGCGGAGATTCAGGCCGGTCGTCGGGAAGCCGCGACCATCCGCCAGTACCAGGCGGGCCTGGTGGGCGGCGCCGCCGTGCTGCTGCTTGTGCTCGTCGCTGTTCCAAAGTCCCGTGGCTCCGAAGTTCCCGTGGTTCCGGAGGTCCGAAGTCCCGACGTTCCCGCGGTTCCGGAGGTCCGAGGTGCCGAAGTCCAGGGCCTGGCCGACGCGGCGGATGTATGTGTTGATCTGGCGCGGTTGCTGGATGGCCGCGACCTGCCTGCGTTGATTGCGCGGACGGCGACGGCCATCGGCGCCAAGGGCGTGGTGTTGTGGGTGATTGACGAGGCCCGTGAAACCTTGCGCCCGTCACTGGCCCATGGTTATTCCGATCGCATGGTGCAGCGCCTGGGCACACTGCCCGTGGGCGCTGACAACGTCACGTCCGTGGCCTGCCGCACCCTGCAACCGCAGGTCGTGCCGGCCGGGTCCCCCGAGGGTTCGGGTGCGATTGCCGTGCCGCTGATTGGCGCCGCCGGGTGTGTCGGGGTCCTGGCAGCCGAGGTCTCCGGGCGCGCCGCTGACGGGTCCACGCTGCCGCTGGCGCGCGTGATCGCCGCTCAACTCGCCGCAGTGATCACCCCCCTGCCGGCGGTGGCGGCCGGTGGCGCCACTGACGCGCTCGACGCCCCTCCGGCAGCAGGCGCCCTGTAGCACCCAGCGGTCACCGCTGCGCAGGTCGGTCGAAATGTCGCGGTAAAGGCGTCAGGTGCCGTGCGGCACACATCTTGATTACATCACTGTGAAGTCGCCCGGCATCACATGGGGTGTGTCCTCTCGTAACGACAGGCAGGCGCTGGCATCGCAATCACCCCATGGCACGTGGGCTGATGCCCGGGCGGCTTCGATACTCGCCGGCGCCGCGAGATTACAGCAGGGCCGGCAAGGCGAATTTCAGCACGACCACGGTGGTGTCATCATTCGGGGCGAATCCCGCCCGATGTGCGTCGACCGCTTCCACGATCGAGTGCACGATCTCCTTGGCGGTCAGATGCCGCGTATGCGAGACGACGTCACACAGTCGCGTCGTGCCAAATTCCTCGCTCCGTCTGTTCATCGCTTCTGTTACGCCATCCGAACAGAACACCCACACGTCATCGGACGCGAGCGGGAACGAGACTTCGTCATACGACATGCCGGGAAAGGAACCCAGCGGCACGCCGCGGGCTTCAACCACGGCACAGGTGTCGCCCGTGGCACGCACCGGATACGGCAGGCCGGAGTTCGACAGTGTGACCGTGCGCCGCTTGAGGTCGAAGATCGAATAACACAGCGTGCAGTAGTACTCCTCAAGCTGACGCTCGTGGAGGATCGTGTTGATCGACATCAACACCGCCGCCGGCGACGACCCTTCGGGAACGTAGCGGCGCCGGAAGGTGCGGCCACGCACCAGTTCACCCGCGAATACGCTGTAGAGCGCCGCCGGCACACCCTTGCCGGAGACATCGCCGAGCGCCACGATCAGCGTGTGTGATTCGGGCACGAGGTAGTCGTAGAAGTCGCCCCCAAGTTCCCGGGCCGCTGAGAACGAGGCGGCGGCGTCCACACCCTTGAGCCGCTTCGGCAATTTGGTCGGCAGCAGCGCCGCCTGGACGCGGCGCGCAAACTTGAGTTCCTTGTCCAGGCGCGCTTCGGTTGTGGTGACTTCCTTGTAGAGCCGCGCGTTTTCAATCGCCACCGCCGCCTGGCTCGCGAGCAGCGTGAGAATCTCGACGTCGCGTTTCGAGAAGGCGTCAAGTTCCGGACTCTCGAGATCGAAGACGCCGACGCAGCAATCCTTGAGCAACATCGGCACGGCCAGCTCCGAGCGCACGTCATCGACCACCTTGATGTAGCGGGGGTCTTTGGAGACGTCGGGGACAAGCAGCGGCTCACGGTGCAGCGCGGCGTATCCCACGATGCCCTGTCCCATCGGAACCTTGGGCAGCTCGACGCGATCACCAAACTGCACGGCCACCTTGATCTCAAGCTCCTGTGTGTCGTCGTTGAGCAGCAGAATGCCGAACGTGCGGTAGTCCACCACCCGGCGCGCCAGCTGCGCTATGCGCGCGAGCAGCTCGTCCAGGGCCATCAACGCCGCCACATCCCGGCCGATCTCGGCGAGAGTCTCAAACGCTTCGGCATCCAGCCGCTGCTGCTCAAACAGGCGCGCATTAACCAGGGCGAGCGCCACATGGGCGCCGAACTGGCGCAGAATCGCGGCATCCCGCTCGGAGTACTTGTCCCGGGAGCGGCTGAGCACGTTCAGGGCGCCGATGGGCTTGTTCTTGTGCACCAGCGGCACCGCCAGCGTGGAGCTCATGCCACTGACCACCTCAACATAGTTGGGTTCCAGCGAAATGTCGCCCACGACCACGGCTTCCTGGGTGGTGATCACGTGCCCGACGATGCCGTCGGTGATTTTGGGACGGTAGTGCGTCGTGTCCGGGTAGCCGACCGCGTAGGCAATCCTGAGTTCCCCGCGTTTCTCGTCAACAAGGTAGACGGCAAACGCATCAAACGGGATGAGGCGACCGATAAGCTCAGGGATCTTCTGGAGCAGCTCGTCCAGCTCGATGACGGACGCCACCTGACGGCCCAGGTCGAACAGGGTCATCAGGATGTCGCGTTCGTGAGACCCGACCGAGAGGTGGCTGGAGGATCGTTCGATCAAGTCGGAACCTATTATACTTGGTTCCCTCTGCAATGACTGATCTGACGCTGCCCCTTGACTACACCGCCATTGAGCGGATTCTCCCCCATCGGTACCCGTTTCTGCTGGTGGACCGGATCGTCGAGTTCGAGCCGGACGTCCGGATCGTCGGCATCAAGAACATTTCGCAGAACGAAACCTCGTTGTCGTCCACACCGGGTGAGCGGAGAGCGCTGCCGCCCACGCTCCTGACCGAAGCGGTCGCGCAGGTGGGCGCAATCATGATTCTCTCGAAGCCGGAAAACCTGGACAAACTGATCTTCTTCATGGGGATCGACCGGGTCCGCTACCGGCGACCGGTGCATCCCGGCGACGTCGTGCGGATCGAGGCCGTTGTCAAGCGGCTCCGCAGCCGGATGGGCGTGCTGAGCGGCACGGCCACAGTCAATGGCGAACGGGTGCTGAACGGCACGATGACGTTCGCGCTCGGCCCCCGATAACTAGCAGATCACCCGCACCATGGCGACGCCGTCCAGGTGTCGCAACTGATCGGCCACGCCGCCGGGGAGCCTCACGGGTGTATCAAGTACCGCATACGTCAGGTTATTCCTGGATGCGATTGTGGACGCCGTGACACTGACCCTGGCCGCGTCGAGCGCCGCGGCCACCGCGGCGGCGGTGTGTGTGCCGGCTCCCGCATAAAGAGTCCGATGCGTGAACGTCTCCGGAGCCACAACGGTCGGGAAGTTTACCGAGTTGCGCACGTCGCCGCGGTCGAGAAAGTCGCGCACCTGATCGGCCACCATGACGGCGCAGTTGTCCTCGGCCTCCTCTGTGGACGCGCCAAGGTGCGGCAACGTCACGCATTTCGGATGACGCGCCGTGGCGGCCGTCGGAAAATCACTGACATAGGCGCGCAGCGCCCCTCCGTCGAGCGCAGCCACCACCGCCGGTTCATCCACGATGCCCTCGCGCGCGAAGTTCACAAGCACCGCCCCACGCTTCATGCTGTGCAACCGCTCGGCGTTGATGAACCCTTTGGTGGCCGGAGCCAGCGGCATATGGACGGTGACGTAGTCGGCAACTGCAAACAGCGCGTCCGCCGACGTCTGGCGCTCCACGCGCCCATCCAGAGGCCACGGGGAATCGGCCGGCAACGCAGGATCAAAGCCGACTACGCGCATGCCGAGTGCCACGCCCGCATTGGCCACGCGCGCGCCAATCGCGCCCAGGCCGAACACCGCGAGTGTGCGACCGGAGATTTCGATGCCGGCAAACGCCTTTTTGCCGGCCTCCACCGCCTTGTGCAGCGTCGCATCGTCCCCCTCGAGACCACGGGCGAACAACCAGCCCTGCGCGATCGAACGTGACGCCATGATGAGACCGGCAATCACCAGTTCCTTCACGGCATTGGCATTGGCACCGGGCGCGTTGAACACGGGAACGCCGCGTGTGGTCATGGCGACTACGGGAATGTTGTTGGTGCCGCTGCCGGCGCGACCGATCGCCTTGACGCTGTCGGCGATCGCGACGGCGTTGAGGTCCGCCGACCGCACCAGGATTGCATCAGGATCAGTCACCGTGGCCCCGGTGTCGTAGCGCGCAGCATCAAACCGCGCGAGGCCGACCGGCGAAATGTTGTTCAGGGTGAGGATGCGAAAACGCTGGGCGCTCATGCGCCCATAAGAATACTCCTCAACGCGAACGGACGACCAGGATGCCCGCGACAATGACGCCGGCGGCGACGACCATCGAAAGGCGGAAAGGCTCGCCCAGGAGGAACGTGCCGAGCGCCACCGCGATCACGGGATTCACGTAGGTGTAGAGCGAGACGGTGGTGATCGGGAGGTGCCGCAATGCGTAGGAATACGCGGCAAAGGCCACAAGCGACCCGGCCACCACGAGGTACAACAGCGCAGACGTCGTGCGCGGATTCAGGCTGATGGTCGTCCACTCGCCGGTCACCGTCCCGACGACCGTCATGAACAAGCCACCAAAAAACATCTGCACGGCGGCAATCGCGAGCACGTTGCGCGACATCGCGTGCCGCTTCGTGTATGACGACGCGACCGCCCATCCGGCACACGCAATCTGAAGCGCGAGAATGCCGAGGAGCACCATCCGGCCATCCGCACCAGCGAGTGTGATGTCCGGCCACACAAGCAGGACGATGCCGGCGAATCCGATCGACAGGCCCAGCATTTTCCTGCGTGAGAATGGTTCGCCGCCCGGGAGCATCGCGTCCACGGCGACCATCCAGAACGGCGACGTGGCGATCACGACGGCGGTGATGCCGCTGGCGAGGTACTGCTCCGCCCAGTTCACACCACCGTTGCCGAGGCCGATCATGAGGAACCCGAGCCATGCGAGGCTTCCCCACTCGGCCGGCGGCGGCAATTTTTCGCCGCGAGCCACCAGAACGCCGCCGAGCACGGTGCCGGCGATGAGATACCGGATGCCGCCCATCAAAAAGGGCGGAATGGTCTCGAGCGCGACCTTGATGGCGAGATAGGTGGTGCCCCAGATTACACAGACCGCGATGAAGGCGATCCAGGCGTTGCGACGAACGACAGAACTCATGGGGTTGCGGCGATCTCCGCCGGCTTCAGGGGCAGGCGTGTGGTGTCTTTGTGCGTACCCAGCACGATGGTGGTGCGCGTCGAGCGAACGCCCTTGACGCGACCAATGCCGGTCTTCAACAACTCCCCGAGATGTTCGGTGTCGCGCGCGCGAATCTTGATGAGAAAGCAGTCTTCGCCCGCCACGTGATGCACTTCGAGGACCCCGGTCACTCGGGCGAGCGCGTCGCCCACCTGATCCTCTTCCCCGCCCACCTCGTTCGTGCGAACTGAAACAAAGGCCAGCAGCGAGCAGCCCGCACTGTGCGGATTGACCAACGCCGTATAGCCGCGGATGACCTGCCGGGCTTCGAGCTTCCGGAGACGCTCCAGCACGGCAGACGGCGCCAAGCCCACGGCCTTCGCAATATCTACCTGGGAGACGCGGCCGTTCTCCTGGAGCATGGTCAAAATCTTGACATCAATGGGGTCTTTGAGCTCTGTCACAGGTGTATTGTTCAACCAATACGCATTAGTAGGAAAGTTTATTCTACGTATTAGTCAAATTGTAGAAATTTATTAGTGGAGCCATCGGACAGCTCCGGCTGCTCTACGGCTTGTACAGCACCCGTTCGAGCCGGCGGTGATAGGTGGTGAATGGCCCATCGGTGTCGTCGGCGTCGATGTGTTTGCGGACCTGGTGGATCTTGGCGTCCAGGTCGTCGATGGCGGCAAGGATGAATGCTTCCACGGTCATGGGTTCGACCGGCGACCCGAGCGCGCGTTGGCCATGGTGGGACAACACGAGGTGTTCGATCTGCACGAGCACGTCGGCCGGAAAACCCGGAATCGCGCGACCCGTCTCGCGCACCAGTTGCGCGCCCAGCGCGATGTGGCCGACGAGGTTCCCTTCGACGGAGTAGTCGGTCGTCACACCGTAGGACAGTTCCTGCAGTTTGCCGATGTCGTGGAGGATGGCGCCGGCGACGAGCAGGTCACGATTGGCCCCGTACGCACCGGCCAGGAACGTCACGCCCTCGAGAATCTTCAGCACGTGTTCCAGCAGGCCGCCGCGATACGCATGATGCACGGACTGTGCGGCCGGCCAGATCCGCAGCCGATCGCCGTGGGCGTCGAGGAGGCGCACGAGCAGTTCGCGCACAAAGGGGGACTGCACCGTCGCGACATGTGCCTGCAGTTCCTGCCACATCTCGTCGAGGGGACGCGGCGCGCAGGGAATGCAGTCTTCCTCGCGAAAGCCATCCAGCGCATCCCGCAGTGCGTCCACCCGACGGATCTTGTCGAGCACCAGCTCCAGTCGCTGATTAAACAGGTTGCCGCGCGCCTGAATCTTGACGAACTCCCCCGCCTCGAATTCCTCGCGCATGACGTCCACGTCCTGAAACACCTTGGCTTTGATCTCGCCCGAGGTGTCCTGCAGCACGATGGCGAGGTATGCGCCCGTCTTGCCCATGCGCACTTCCTTTCGCGCGCACAGATAGAAGCCCCATCCTGATGAGGATCCGGTCATTTCTGCGATGCGTGGCAACGTCTGCATTACGGCTGCTCCGTCGTAAACCCGAACGTGCCCCGGCCCAGCCAGGCGCCGCCGTCGATCGTGAGAATGTCGCCGGTGATGTAGCTTGCGTAGGGCGACACGAGAAAGGCCACCGCGTTCGCCACTTCGTCAGGCGTGCCCCAGCGCTTCAGCGGCACCATGTCGGTGATCCGTTTGACGGCGTCCGGGGAATCCCACAACTGCTTCGCGGCACCAGGGGATTCAATCGGCCCTGGCGCCACGGCATTCACGCGAATCCCGTGACCGGCCCACTCGGCGGCGAGCGTCTGGGTCATCGACATCACACCCGCTTTGGCCGCCGCAGAATGAATCGTGCCGGCACTCCCCGTCCACACATAATTGGCCAGGATCGACACGATGGATCCGCCGGCTTTGCGGGCCATCAGGTGTCGTCCCACGGCCCTCGAACAATAGAAGCTGCCGTTCAGCACAATCCCGATCACGGCGTTCCAGCCGTTCGGCGAGAGGTCCTCGGCGCGGGCGATGAAATTGCCGGCGGCGTTGTTAATCAGGATGTCCACGCCCCCGAACCGGGCTGCAGCCGTCTCCACCATGGCATCCACCTGCTCGGGCACCCGCACATCCACCTGCACAGTCGCCACGGCGTATCCGGCTGCCGTCAGCGTCGCGGCACCGCGTGCCAGATTGTCGGGGTTGCGGCTGGCAATCACCAGGTTCGCGCCCATGTGTCCGAGCGCACCGGCAATCGCCAGGCCAATCCCCGTGCCTCCGCCAGTCACGACGGCGGTCTGTCCTTCAAGTACGCGTGTCGCAAACATCGTTCTGAGAGTTTAGTCGAGATGGTAAGGTGTAGCCGGAATCCCCGTGCCTGGCACACTCGGCAACGACGCATTTCTGAATCTGTTTCACGGACTGCGTGCCGGTCTGTACATCGGCCTTGTCGGTCCGGACGACTCGGCGACCCTCGCCGCCAATCCCTTCCTGCGCCTCATGTTCGGCTGGGACGACACGCTCGACGCCGCCGACGTCCGGCCGTTTGATGCCCAGCGCTTCGTGGACGCCCAGGCCCGCGAGGGGTTTCTCGCGCTCCTCCGCCGCGACGGCGCCGCGCACGATCATCTCCTCCGCCTGCGACGGGCCGACGGCGCGGGCTGCTGGATCGAAGTGACCGCCCGCGCGGAGGCCATCGCGCCCGATCGCGCCGTACTGCGGATCGAGGCCGTCATGCGCGACGTCACCGAGCGCAAGAAGCTCGAGGACCAGGCGCGCGATGTGTTCCATCAGCTCTCTCAAGCGGAGAAACTCGCCGCGCTCGGACAGACGATGTCGGGTGTGGCCCATGAGCTGAATAATCCGCTCGCGACCATTCTGGCGTGTGCCGAACGACTCGCCGGTCGACAGCACGACGACCCCACCCGTCGTGACATCGACGCGATTCACAACGCCGCCGAACGTGCCGCCCGCATCGTACGCAATCTGCAGACCTTCGCCCGCAAGCGGCACACCACGCGGACGATGGTCGATGTGAATCAGGTCGTGCGCGACACACTGGCGCTGAGGGCCTACGAACAACGCGTCTCCAACGTCGTCATCGTTGAAGCCCTGGCGGCGGGACTGCCGCCGGTGTTTGCGGATCCCCATCAGATTCAGCAGGTATTACTGAACCTGATCATCAACGCGGAACATGCAATGCTCGGCGCACATGGCCGTGGCCTGATGCTGCTGCGATCGTGGCATGAACCGGAGCGTGACGCCGTGCTGCTCGAAGTCAGCGATGACGGGCCCGGTGTGCCCGATGACGTGCAGCAGAAGATCTTCGACCCGTTCTTCACCACGAAGGCCGTCGGCAAGGGGACGGGCCTTGGCCTGACCGTCGCGTACGCCATTGCGCAGGAACACGGCGGACGAATTTCCGTGTCGTCGCCGGACGGCGGGGGCGCGGCGTTTGTGCTGGAATTGCCCTCGGGGGGAACCGCCGTGCGTCCGGTCGGCTCGCCGCCGACAGCCGCGGCGCCTGAGACGGTGCCGGTGGGCACACGCGCACTGGTGGTGGAAGACGAACTGGCGCTCGGGGAGGCGGTGGCTGACGCGCTGCGCGATGCCGGATTTGAAGTGGACCGTGCCAACGATGGCGAAGAGGCGATCGAGCGGACGCAGTCACGCGCCTACGACGTGATCGTGTGTGACCTGAAAATGCCGCGTGTGGATGGAATGGCGTTTTTCAGCCATCTTGCGTCCACGGCTCCCGCGCTCACACGCCGGGTGTTGTTCGTGACCGGAGACGTGGCCGGCACCGAGGCGGAGCAGTTTCTGGAGCGCAGCGGATGTCGCTGGCTCGCAAAGCCGTTCCGGTTGCGCGATCTGGTGCGAACCGCACGGGAACTGATTCGGTAGTCAGGCCACCGCGCGCGATTTGAACGCGACGACCTCGCCCGTCGGCTGCGGTGTCATCGCCCTGCGCAACCGCGACATCGCGCGGGCATGCAGTTGGGAGACGCGCGACTCGTTCACACCAATCGCCTGTCCAATCTGCTTCATTGTGGCGCCGCGGAAGTAATAGAGGCTGATCAGTTTGCGTTCGCGGGCCGGCAGCGTGGCCATGGCCTGTCGAATGCGCAGACGCAGTTCCTGCTGTTCATACTCGCGATCGGGCGCGGGCGGCTCGCTGGGCACGAGCACAGCCGGCAGCGACGCGGTGTCCACCGACTCGAGGTTCGCCAGCGGCGACGTGGATTCGATCGTGTTGATGCGGAGAATGGTGCGCTCAAGCCGCCCTTCATCCGTGCCGACGCGTTTGGCGAGATCAGCCAGCGTGGGTTCCGCGCCGAGTTCACGGCGCAGCGATTCGCGCGCCGCTTCGAGCTCGCGACGCACACGGCGGACGCCTCGCGGCCACGCATCACGGCGCAGGGCATCAATCATCGCGCCGCGGACGCGGCGCTCGGCGAATGTCTCAAACTTGATCCCGCGGCTGTCATCAAACCGGTGGGCGGCGTCCATCAGACCGATGACGCCGTCCTGTACCAGGTCGGACACATCAATCGAGTGCGGCATGGTCGACGCCATTCGCCGAGCCAGGGACTCGACAAAAGGCAGGGTTGCGACAACCCGTTCGTGCTGATGACCATCCAACTGCGCGTGTGCCATGAAGCCTCCAAAAAGCCGCCGGTCCGATACCGGCTCACCCACTGTTTGAGCAACATGGGTGCCAGACCGCACTGATGGTTGGATGGGCGGCTGAGCGGGTGGGCTTCTGGCTGTTAAGTGTCTTATTTGCAGTTATTTAGTGACTTGTGTCGCGTGTGAAGGCGTGTGCAACCATGTGCCGAAGCGTGACAAATAGGTCAATATTGTGACGTTGTGGACCCGTTTTGAGCCAAAATATTGACACCTCGCAATTGAGGCTGGCCTTCAGGTCCGGCGTGTGTCGGCCGCCAGCAGCCGAATCTGGTTGGAGGCCTGAATGGCATCAAGGGCGCTGGCCACCAGTTGGCCGGCGCGGGCCCGGTGCTGTTCGTCGGCAAGCCGGTGCTCAAGGAGCTCGGCATTGGCCAGGATGATTCCCAGATGGTTGTTCAGCGAATGGAAGAGCCGCGTCAGCTCCTGGTCTGCCCGCGATGTGATGGGCGGGGTTGTCATGGCGGACACCTACGCGCTCTTGTGCAGGTCAAAGGGGGGATCAAGTGGTGGCGGCACGTCCCTCCACAGCGTGTCCTCGAAGATTCGGACTGATCCTCCGGCCGTGCGGACGTACTGCACTTTGCCGCTTGAGATCCAGTTATAGATGGTCCGCCGACTGACTCCAACTACGTCGCACGCACGGGGAATGGACACCGTCTTCCGTTCAGGCATACGACTGGGACTATCGGCGGGCCTTGAGTGGAACTGTAGTGCGGTGTCAAGATACCGGCACAGTCACTGATGTCCACTGAAGATCCGGCCCCCCTGCACCTGCTCCTTGTCGAAGATGAGGCGGCCTATCGGGAGGTTGTGGCCGAGCGCCTCTCCGAACAGGGCTACCGCGTCGCGCAGGCCGCCACCGGGGAGGAAGCCCTCGAGCGACTCAGTGGCTTTGCCTTCGACATCCTGTTGACGGACCTCCGGCTTCCCGGCGTGGATGGGCGTCAGGTGCTTGACGAAGCGTTCGCGCGGTACCCGGACATCATCGCCGTGGTCATTACCGGATTTGGCACGGTCAAAGAAGCCGTCGAAGTCACTCGACTGGGCGCGGAAGGATTCATCACCAAGCCGTTTCAGTTCGAGGAACTCGTCCATGTGCTCCAGACCGCGGTGGAGAAACGCCGCCTGCGCGCGGAGAACGCGTATCTCCGGGAACAACTGCGCGGTCGATATCAGCTCGGCGGCATCATCGGCCAGACACCGGTCATCCATAAACTCCTCGAGTTGTTGGAGACCGTCGCGGCCACCACCAGCACTGTGCTTGTCAGTGGCGAGACCGGCACCGGCAAGGAACTCGCCGCCAGGGCGATTCACGATGCGAGTCCCCGGCGGATGCAGCGCTTTGTCGCGATCAACTGCAGCGCGATTCCGGAGACGCTGCTTGAGGCCGAACTGTTCGGCCACGTCCGCGGCGCGTTCACGGGCGCCATCGCCAACCGGCAAGGCCGCGTTGAACAGGCCCATCGCGGAACGCTGTTTCTGGATGAAGTCGGCACCATGAGCCCCTCGCTCCAGGTGAAGTTGCTGCGCGTCCTCCAGGAACGGGAGTTCGAACGGGTGGGGGACTCACAGACCATCAAGGTTGATGTGCGTGTGATTGCGGCGACCAACTCCGACCTCCAGCAGATGGTGCATGACGGAACGTTCCGCGAAGATCTGTTCTACCGCCTGAATGTCATCCCCGTGCATGTGCCCGCCCTGCGCGAGCGCCGCGCGGATATACCGCTGCTGGCCCAGCATTTTCTCGACCGCCTGAGTCACGCAACGCCGTCCCGCGGACGTGTCACACTGGCACAGGACGCGCAACAGGCGCTCATGGCGTTCGGGTGGCCCGGCAATGTGCGCCAACTGGAGAACGTCATGGAACGCGCGTTTGCTTTGTCGCCAGGCCGCGCGCAGATCGAAGTGGATGACCTGCCGGACGAAATGCGTTCCACACCCGTCGTCGTGTCGGCTGACGATGTGCCGATGGGGGAGTCGGGCGTCGAGTTTGACCAGTTGGTGTCGGACTTTGAACGGAATCTCATTCGCCGGGCGCTTGAAAAGAGCGGCGGCAACAAACGTCTGGCGTCGGACCTGCTGCACATCAAACGCACGACGTTGATTGAAAAGCTGAAGAGACTGGAGCGACAGTAACACCATGGCCACACCCCACCGCTGCTGGGTCATCCTCGTCGGCGACGTGCCCACATCATTCCGCGCGCGCGAACGCGAGGATCTGGTCCCTGCGTTCAAGCAACTGCAGCGCACGCAGCCGACGGTCGCGTTGCGCTGGTTTGAGCGCGGCCGGGTGTGGGAATCGCCTGATGCAGCCCAGGCCGCCATCAAACTCGCGGCCACGGCTGCGCGCGAGAAGCGCCCGCGTCGTGAACCCGGCGCCGAGCCGCGCCGAGGCCGGGACTGGCGCCCGGGAGGCGAGCACAAGGATCCCCGCGCACGCTTTGAACTGACGCGCGATCAGAAACGTGCGAAGTTCAAACGCAACCTGATCGCCGGTAGCGGGGAAGCGCCTGACGCGCCCAGCGAACCGGGTGCACCACGGGCGCCGAGAGCCACCAGCACGCCGAGGGTGGATGCTCCTGCGGCGCCGCCGAAGCGGGTACGCCCGAAGGGTGACCCGTTCGCCGATTGAGTTCAGATCATACGCAGGGCCCGCTGGACTGCAGCGGGCCGTGCAGGCGCTCGAGCCCAGCGCGCCCTGTGCCTGTCAGACGCGCTGCAGCAGGAAAAACGACGCCAGCAGGTCTCGGAGTTCCGGTATGGACTTGGCCGAGTTGATGGCCACGCGCAACTGCGCGCCGCCGTCGAGGCCTTTCGTGTACCAGGCCCCGAGCGCGCGCAGTTTGTTGATCACCCAGCGCTCGCGACCGCGAGCCTCCGGAGGCGGGCCACTCGACTGTCCGGGCGCGTGATGGCGAAAGCCTTCTGCTTCACTCACGCGCTCATCAAGCAACAACTGCATGTAGTCGAAGAGGAAACGGCCGCGCTCTTCGAGTGGAATCTCCGACGGCACTTTGCCGCCAGCGGCCTCGGCGGCCTGCTTGAAGATCCAGGGATTGCGCAGGGCACCGCGGCCCACAAGCACGGCACCCACGTTTGACGACCGCAGCCGTGACACCACCTGATCAGGCTCGACGCAGTCACCCGATCCCAGGACGGGGATCGAGAGCCCTTCGGCCACACGCGCGATGAGATCCCAGTCAGACTCGCCGGTGTAGGACTGCGCCGCCGTGCGCCCATGCACCGCGACGGCCGCCGCGCCGGCGTCCTGCGCCATCCTCGCGAGAGTCGGCGCATTGATTTCGTGTTCGTTCCACCCGGCGCGCATCTTGACGGTGACCGGGATCTTCACCGCCTTCGCCATCGCGCTGATGATGCTGGCCGCGTGCTCGGGCTCGCGCATCAGGCTGCAACCGGCGTGATGTTTGGCGATCTTCGGCACGGGACATCCCATGTTGATGTCCACGATGTCGGCGCCCATCCCTTCGACGATCTGCGCGGCATCCGCCATCTTCGCCGGATCGCCGCCGAAAATCTGAATGGAGACCGGCCGCTCTTCTTCCGTGTACTCCGCGTACTCCAGCGTGCGGTCGATGCCGCGCACGAGTCCCTCGGAGCTGACCATCTCGGTCACGACAAGGCCACACCCACCCTGCCGCTTCACCAACCGGCGAAACGCCGTGTCCGTCATCCCGGCCATGGGCGCCATGGCCACCGGATGCTCGAGCGTGACGTTACCGATCTTGATTGCCATATCTGAACCTGTGTCGGCCGCCTCAACCCCAGGCGGCCCTACATGTCATGGCCGCCTCAACCCCAGGCGGCCCTACATGTCATGCCGCCTCAAGCCCAGGCGGCCTTGCGCACGCCGTACTCCTGGACCCCAGGACCCCTGGACTCCTAGTATCGCCTCACGTCGGCCGCGTCGACTTCGACCGAGACGCCCTGGCCAATGAGGTCCACGGCGAGAATCAACCGCGCATGTGAACCCTTGCGCACGAGACGGCCAACGACGCCCTTGAGCGGGCCGTGGGTGACCTCCACCTTGTCACCTTCGTGAATAAGCGGGCACGGATCGTACTGGAGATCGGATTCCACAAGCTGGCGAATCCCCGAGAGTTCCTCTTCAGGAATCGGCGCGGGCACGTTGTTGAAGCCGACGATGCTCACAGCGCCTGTGCATTTGAGCACAGGCACACGCTGGTCGAGCGCAAACCTGGCGAAGCAGTAGCCGGGAAACAGCGGCCACTCCACCTGCTTCTTGCGATCCTTCCACCGGCTCCACTTCATCACCGTGGGCAGAAAGACGTCGAAGCCTTTTTGTTCCAGTTGCTGGCGAACAACTTGTTCATGGCGCGAGCGCGTCCAAATCGCGAACCACGCCGCCGCCGGATCGGGACCGCGCACAGAACCTCAGGTCGTTTTCTTCAACGAGGCCATGTGCTGCTCGTACAGCTTCTTCAGTTCGTCGTCTTTCCACTCAATGAGCGCCTGGCCCCGCATGCCGTCGAGGTACTTGGCGCGAAGCTCGGACGCGCGCGACTGCGCCACGCGATTGCCGATGTCGTTGCGGACTTTTTCAAACGGCTCCACGGTGGAGTCGGATCGCGATTCCACCTTGAGCAACTGGTACCCCTTCGGCGTCCGAATCGGCTGGTCGATCTCCCCGGTCTTGAGGGGCTGAAGACGATCGCGCAGCCCTTCAGCGAGTTCGTTCAGATCGATCGGCCCGATGAGCCCACCGTTGGCCTTTGAGCCTGACTCCGAGAACTCGGCGACGAGGGCCTCGAAGTTTTCGCCCTTGATGGCGCGTTCGCGGGCCGCCGTGATTTTGGCGAGCGCCGCTTCGTCCTGCGCCGCGTTGAAACTGGCCTGACCGCCCACCATCTCCGTCGGCACCGCGATAAAGATCTCGCGCAGTGTCATCAGGGAAGGCGTCATGAACTCCTCGGGGTGCGCGCGATAGTACTGTCGCGCCTCCTCTTCAGTGATCGTGAGCCGGTTCATCACCTCGTTGGTCATCACACCCTGCGCGAGGAACTGTTTTTCAAACTGCCCCCGCAGTATCTCCATCGTCATTCCCTGCTGCTTGAGCGCCGCCTGAAAGGTGGCTTCGTCGAGCTGGTTGTCAGCTTTAAGGCGGTCGACGGCCGCCTTGAACTGCTCGTCACTCAGGCGGTAACCGAGTTCGCGGCCGCGCTGGATGATGATGAGCTCGTCGACCACCTCGGCGAGAATGCCTGGGGTGATCTCGACGAGCTTCGCGCGAAGCGTCGCGTCGTTTTCTAGGTCGAGTTGCGAGAGCGTGCGCTGGTTCTGCACCTGCAGCACCTCGATCTGGCGCTCCTCAAGCTCTGTTTTGGTAAAGACCGCGCCGTTCACCTTGACGAGCACTCGCTGAAGCACCACGGACCGATTCGCCGCGGGTGCCTGACCTTGCGCGGCCACCGATGCGGCTGCGGACACCGCGGCCACGAGAATTCCTGCTACCAGCTGCTTCATAGACCTCTCAATCATAAGCCCCTCAGCCCGTGGCCAGGCCCCGCGCGAGTTCGTCGAGTATCTGGCGCACACGCTCAAAGACTCCGCCCGGAGCGCGCGGATCGGTCGGTGCCTCAGCCAGCACCTCCTGCCGACTGAACCCGGCGGTCACCTCGGCAGCCGTCGCACGAGTGGCCCACCACGATTCCCGACCGGGCACGTCGACCGGCTTGGCCGTCTTGATGTACCGGCCCTGGGGACCCGTTGGTTCAGACTTCGGTTTCAGCTTTCCGGGCGGGGGAGGCAGCACTGGCTTCTGAACCGGTGCCTCACCTGCGGGTTTGGTCATATCGAGCTTAATGACCGCCGGCGGCAAAAGCTGGAGATCCAGCCTGCTTTGGACCAGTTTCAGCACCCAAACTGGGTCCAATTTGGCATCCTGTCTGAATTTGAACACTACCTGGGAAGCCTCTCTGTCGAGCGATTCAATTCCGAGCTTATCTGCAATAACTCGTATTTTGGCGTATTCAGCGAGATTTAGCACTGAATTTGTTATTTGCCCATATCTATCAGAAAGTTCTTCAATTAACGCCTCTACCTCACCAAGCGTCCGAACGCTAGCCATGCGGCGGTAGGCCGCCAGGCGCTGGTTCATGTCGGTGATGTATGTTTCTTCGATTCTGAGGTTCAGCTTCAGATTCACCGCCGCGCGGCGGTCGTCTTCCAACTCCTCGCCCTTGAGTTCCCGGATAGTCTCCTCAAGCAGCTTGGTGTACATATCGAAGCCCACGGCCTCGATATGGCCACTCTGCTGGCCTCCAAGGAGGTTTCCGGCGCCTCGAATCTCGAGGTCCAGGGCCGCAATCCGGAAACCTGACCCCAGGTCGCTGAACTCGCGGATCGCGGCCAGGCGCTTTCTGGCAATCGGCGAGAGTGCCTGTTCAGGCGGAATCAACAGGTACGCATATGCGCGCCGGTCGGACCGGCCGACGCGGCCCCGCAACTGGTACAGCTGCGCCAGGCCATACCGATCGGCCCGATTGATGACGATGGTGTTGGCATTGGGGATGTCGAGGCCGTTTTCGACGATCGTTGTCGCGACGAGCACGTCGTACTTGTGCGCGACAAAATCCACCATTACCTTCTCAAGTTCTCCGTCCCCCATCTGCCCGTGGCCGATGCCGATACGCACTTCCGGCACCAGACGCTGGATAAGTCCCGCGATTGACCCTATCGACTCGACGCGATTGTGCACGAAATACACCTGCCCGCCACGTTCCAGCTCGGTCCGGATCGCGCGCGAGATCACGTCCTGATCAAACTTCACAACGTGGGTCTGAATTGACAGCCGATCGCGCGGCGGCGTTTCAATCACCGACATGTCGCGGATGCCCACCAGGGACATGTTCAGCGTTCGCGGAATCGGCGTGGCCGTCATGGTCAACACGTCGACCTTCTTGCGCATCTGCTTGATGCGTTCCTTGTGCGTCACGCCGAAGCGCTGTTCCTCGTCAACGACGAGCAGACCCAGATCGCGGAACACCACGTCTTTCGACAACAACCGGTGGGTGCCGACAATGATGTCGAGCTGACCGGAGGCGAGTTTCTCAAGGGCCTCCTGTTGTTCGCCCTTGGTACGGAAGCCGCTGACCATGTCAATTCGAACAGGGAAGCCAGCGAAGCGTTCCTTCAACGTCCGCTCATGTTGAAACGCCAGCACCGTCGTCGGCGCCAGCACCGCCACTTGTTTGCCGTCCATGACGGCCTTGAAGGCGGCGCGCATGGCGACTTCGGTTTTGCCGTAGCCGACGTCGCCGCACAGCAGGCGGTCCATCGGCATCGTGGACTCCATGTCCCTTGTGATGTCGGCGATGGCGGACTGTTGGTCCGGCGTCAGGTCATACGGAAACGCATCGTCAAACTCCTGCTGCCAGTGGGAGTCGGCGGTGAAGGCGTGGCCGGCCACCGCCTTGCGCGCGGCGTAGAGCTTCAGGAGCTCTTCGGCCATGTCGCGCATCGCCTTTTTGACGCGCGTTTTGGCTTTTTCCCAGGTGGTACCGCCGAGTTTGTCGAGGGCCGGTGCGGCGCCGCCGGTGTACTTCTGGACCAGGTCCAGGCGGTCGAGGGGCACAAAAAGTTTGTCGTCGCCGTCGTAGCGGAGTTCCATGAACTCCTGCGGCTCGCCGACGCCGACGGCCATCTTCTTCAGGCCGACAAACTTGCCGATGCCGTTGTCGATGTGGACAACCAGATCGCCGACTTTGAGGTCGCGGAAGTCGGAGACGAACGAACGCGCGGCCGACTTTCGTTTCTCGCCGCTGCGTCGTTCCTCTTCGAAGAGATCGGTCTCGGCGAAGATCAGGAACGTGCCGGACGGCAGGTGGAAGCCACGCGACAGGTGGCCCGTGGTGACAAGAACCGAGGCGCGGGCGAGATCTTCGTTGTCTCCGATTGCGCGGGCGCGGACGTCGTAGCCTGCAAGCAGTTCAATTGTGCGTTCGGCGCGGCCTGGTGTCGCCGCCACAAACACCGTCGTTTCACCGCGTTCCTGGGCGCGACGCAGTTCGTCCACCCAATCTCCCAGGCGGCCTCGGTACTCGAGCACCGGCTGACACGGCACGTGCACATCAGGCGTGTCGTCGAGCGCAAGTTGCGTGATACGCCGCGCGCGCTGCAGCCATCCGTCGACTTCTTCCCATGGGTGGGCGAAGTGTTCGTACGGCGGGGCTGCGGGATTCCGCGCGAGCGCATCGGCGGCCGCCTGCCGCCATTGTTCCTCGAGCGCCAGTCCCTTCGATGCAACGTCTTCGAGTTCATAGACGAGCAGCGTGGCGCCGGCGCGTCTGGCGTACGAGATGAAGGCGGCCGATCGGTCATCGTCCGCGACATCGTCACCGGCGGCGCCGGCCTTCGGCAGCAGGTCTCGCTGCGGACTCAGCGTAATGGCGTCAAGCGCCTTTAGTGATCGCTGGGTGGCGGCGTCATATTGGCGGACGGATTCGATGATGTCGCCGATGAACTCCAGGCGAATCGGCTGTGCTTCGGAGGCGGGGTAGAGATCCACCACGCCTCCACGGACGAAGAACTCCCCGTGCTGGTCAACCGGATCCTCGGGGATGAAGCCTGCGTCGACGAGTCGAACGCGCAGGTCCTGCGGATCGATCTCGACGCCTGGTTTCAGCAGCAGGCTTGCATCGGCGAAACGAACCGGGTCACTCAGGCGCGGCGGCAGGGCCCGTGCGGAAGCGATGACGAGGCGGGCGGTGCCGGTGGTCAGTCCCGTCAATGCGCGCGCCCTGGCGGAAGCGACTTCCAGGTGAGGTGCAAGACCGCGGTACGGGTCCACTTCCTGTGACGGAAAGGGCAATACCGCCTGTGCCACCTGACTGTCGGACAAGCCGAGCATCGCGCTCAGGAAGAACCGGGCATCGCTGGTCATCTGCTCGACGTCGGCATCGGTCGGCACGACGAGGACAACGACCGAGTCCTGGGCGAGGGCGGCGGCGTGGAAGGCGGTGGCCCCTGGTCCGAGGCCGGCCAGACGTGGAACGGCCCTGGTCAGGCCCGCGCGGGTGGCGGCTGACTTCAGCAGAGAACGAAAGGCAAGCGACGCAGACGGATGTAACACGGGTGGTGCGACCCACCATGGTATCTCAGGGCTGCAGGCTCTTTATGATCCCTGTCGTGGACCAGCCCTGTTCGATGGGCATGCGCACGACGCGGCCCCCGCGGGCCTCGACGACGTCGCGGCCGACGATCTTGTCCTCGGCCCAATCCGCACCCTTCACCAGCACGTCGGGTTGAACGGCAGAAATGATGTCAAACGGCGTGTCCTCGTCAAACACGACGACGGCGTCCACACACGCCAGGGCGCCCAGCACCTCGGCGCGTTCGTTCTGTGGGGTAATCGGACGCGTGGGTCCTGTGATGGCGCTGACCGAGCGATCCGAGTTGATGGCGATGATCATCGTGTCCCCTTCAGCCCTCGCGGCCTGCAGGTACCGGACGTGCCCGGGGTGGAGCAGGTCGAACACTCCGTTCGTGAACACCACGCGCCGGCCCGCGGCGCGGGCCCGCGCGGCCCAATCGGCGGCGTCAGTGCGAGACGTGAGGAACATTAGTCGTCGGTTCCTGGTTCGACTCCGTCCAGCACGAGCCGGTCGAGGCCGGCGATGGAATTGAAGTCATGATCGAAGGTTAGGAGGCACGCCCCCTGGTCGAGGGCGCAGGCGGCGATCCAGATGTCGTTGGTAGGGATCGGAGTACCTGCGCGGCGCAGGCCGGCGTAGACGCGACCGTAGTGCCGAGCGACGTCTTCGGAGACGGGAATAGTTCGCACAAACGGCTCGGTCAGAAATTCACTCAAGGCGACGCGGTTCTCAAGCGCACGCGAACCCATCTCAAAGCCACCATGAAGCTCACCGAGTACTGGAGCGGGAACAAAGACCTGTTCCGCTTCCGCGATGAGATCTCTGACGCGGGTGTCACCGGCCCGGAACCTCGAGTACGCGGAGGTATCGAGCACCAGCTTCCCAATTCGTTCCAATTCACCGCCAGAGGTCATGGTCTATTCCTCGCTGCACGCGCAGGGCCGCGTCAAACTCTGTGCGGTCTCGAGGAGACCATGTCATGTATCGGTCCAGCCGCCGCCGGCGTTCATCAATACCGACAGCCGCCTCCAGAATTCCAAGTGCCACCGCATTCACGCTCTTGCCCGAAGATTTCGCCTGGTCCGACAGGCGGCGGTTCAGTTCGTCGGAAACTCCTCGGATTGTGAGCTGCGAAGGCATGAATGCATTTTAGTGCAGGCATGAATCTATTGTCCACAGGCCTCTTCCGGGCCGTGCGACACTGTCTGCGGCTCCCGTGGCTCCCGACCGCGCTCGTCGCATCTCCCGTCTCGCCACCCGCTTCGAGCGGACCCATGCCGTACGGCTGACGATGCTGCTCGTGGTGGGGATTGGTGCGACGGTCGGCTTCCTCACGTCGGCGTTCCTGCTATGGGCCGGGGTCTGGTACATGCCCGTGCGGTATGCGGTGGCGTGTGTGCTCGGGTATGCGGCGTTTGTCGCCCTTATGAATCGCTGGCTTGGGGTGCAAGCCGACCGCGAATCGGGCAGCAACGTGGTTGAGCACGCGGTGGACACACTGGACCTGACGGGGCCGATTCTCCGGATACCCGGCCGGCCCGGGGGTGGGAACACTGTGCCGGGAGGGGTTTTTGAGGGTGGTCGGTCAGGTGGTGCCGGCGCAGCGGCGGCTTTCGGAAGCCCTGCCGCGCCGCCACCGATCGTTGTGGCGCCGGCCTCACATGGTTCATTGAATTCATCCAACTCGTGGATGCCTGACCTGGATGATGACGGCTTGAAGTTGCTGCCCCTCTTCGCGGTCATCGCGATCATCGTCGGCCTCTTCGCTGCCGTCAGCGTCGTCTGGTCCGCGCCGCACCTGCTGGCGGAGATTCTCGTGGATGGCGCCATCGCCGGCGGTGCGTATCAGCGGCTGAAGCAAACCGGCTGGACCGGCGGCATCATCCGCCGCACCTGGAAGCCCATGCTTGCGATCTTCCTCGCGTTCGTCCTACTCGGATTCGCCGGCCACTACTTCAATCCCGCGGCGGACTCGATCGGGGACTTCTTCTAGAAGCCTACGCCGAAGTTGACGAAGTCAAAGCGGCCACCGTCGAACCACTGAAGGCCGTACTTTTCAGCCCACCACTGGACGAATGCCAGTGGCTCCTCTCCTGCTTCGAAGGCCGACTCAAGAGGCGCAATCTCGCCACACAGGTCGTCCCACGTGCACGCCAAATGACTCACACACAGCGCCTCGACCTGTTGTCGCCATTCGTGGAAGTGCATCACAACATGCCTCCTATGCGACGACGATAGCATCGTCAGATGACTGGAATCCCGAGACCTGCCAAGTAGTTGAAGGTTGGGTCGTAGAATTCAGGACGTCTGATGTGATCCGTAGGGTGCCCAGGAGGGACACAGATGGCCATACCTTGCCGTGCTCGCGTCAGCAGAACACGATAGGCATTTCTCAGGTAGTGTTGATTCTCTTCTTTTGAGACCCTCTGCCATTTGCTGCCGCGAAAGGAGTGGTGACTCCAAGACGACGCGCCAGACCGGAGATCTGCGTCCCATGTCACGCAGGCCCAATCGAGTTCAAGCCCCTGAACTTGAAACTCGGTCGCAGCGTCCTCGAGGTAATAGCTGGAGCGCGTGTCATCCCGGTCGTTGAGAAACCAGTGAACAGGATTCACTTCGACTCTGATATCGACTGCGTGGGGCTTGAGGCGCTGCGCACCTGATGAAGCGACCAAGCCGAATCGTTCAGACCCTCTTGCTTTTTGCCTCACCCAGTCCTTCGCTGCGTCCAGGTTCCGAGTCAGAACTATTGGGTATCTTTGCAGGGTGTCTGCCAGTAACGCCTTCGCATCGCTGCCTTGACGAAACGTGACACGTTCTCGGCCCGAAACGACCGCATCGACACGGCGAGGTGGAGACTGGGATCCTCAACGAGCTTTGCTCTGCCTGCAAGGTGCGTGACTGCGTGGCCAGCGTCGTACTCGCTGTCTACCAGCTGTGGGGAGATGTACGCCGTCCAACTGTTGAACGATGTCGCGACCGCATCGAGCCACGCTGAAATCCCCGCTTCACCCCTGTTGATTTCCTGGCCTCCACCAACCAGACAAATCACGACTGCCCAATCAGGGTGACGATCGAGATATGAGAGAAGGACCTCGGGCTCGGATTGGGAAAAGCCTGGGCGCCCCTTTTTTCGACGCATGAAATCGCTGGTCATCGCGCGATCCCATGCTCGCTGCGCCTCATCAAAGATGACCACGCGGTCGCTCGGAGCGCCGATGTGCTTCAGTCCCTCATCCCTGAAGTGATGGACGTTCTGAATGAATGGCTTAATCTTTTGGACGACGTGGCCCTTCCTGGCAGTACCATTTGCGCGTTTGATTCGCGCCATTTCGTCTCGCGCAAGCGCCTCGGTCAATACCTTGACCAAGGGACCGTTGCCAGACAGGAATACCGCATGGGCAGGATCCTGTTCTCCGCTACGACGAGTTGCGATATTCAGACCGACCAAAGTCTTACCGGCGCCTGGGACTCCCGTGACAAAAACTATGGCCTTCTTGCCTGAGGTTCTGGCCTCATCAATGATGTCCTCCACCCTGACCGAGGTGATCGTCAGGTTCTCGCCCGCCTCAGATGCCGCAATGGCTTCAACCGAGTGACGGGCATACAAGGCTTGGGCTGCTTCGATAATCGTCGGTGTTGGCTGGTAGGGTGAGGCCACCCAATCGCTCGGATCGATCGGAGTGCCAGCTAGTGAAGATGATGCGGACTCGATCACACTTCGAAGACCGGCTGCGTTGCACGTGGTGGGACGGTGCACACCGTCGTCAGCTGGGGGCGCAATCGATAGCGGAACAGCGTCGATTTCAGTGGCTACCAGAACGGGCAGTATTCGAGCGTGATGACTTGCGCGGTGAAAGTTCTTCAGATCAAGCGCGTAGTCCCATGCCTGGTTGTAGTCCGCAAGGTTGATTTTGCGTTCGCCGACTTTGAACTCAACAACTGCGATGAGAGGGCCAGTAATGATCACCGCGTCAATCCGGCTTCCGATTCGTGGCACCTCGAACTCTAGAAAGATTGCGCCTGGGATCCCAGTCAGACTCTGCCGAAGGATTTCGATTTCACCCAGCCAAGCATCTCGTTGGGGTGGGTCAACGGAGTAGTTGCTCCTGGTCGTGAGCGCACCGATGACAGAGTCGGCACTTGCGCCAAGGAACTCGTCTATCGTGGCGGCGTAATACGCCCGCAGGGTAGTCAGCAAAGGCATTCCTGAGGTGGCGCCAGGTTATCACCAGTCACGCAGACACCCGGCAGAGGGTTGGCGTGGAGGCGGTTGGCCGACTGCGAGCGACGCGAAAGCGAAGTCCGAAGAACGTCACGGAAGGGGGGGACAGCGCGTGGGGATGGGGGCCCCCACGCGATCTCGAGAGACAGTTCCCTGGAGTGATGTTCTTCCGCGGAGTCGAGCCGGAGGCCAGCCGATTCCACGACGACCCTCTGCCGGCTCTACTCGGGGCTCTTGAACTTCACGCTAGCCGAGAAGGTCCAGCTGTGCTTCGGCCGATAGACGCCGGCATCCTTGACGCGGGACTTCACGCGGAAGGTGTGGAGCAGGCGGTGGTAGTCATAGGGGCCACCGTCGCGTTTGTGGACGGCGACGTCAAGTTTGTAGGTGCCTTCGACGAGGTCAAGCGACTCGAGGAGCAGGTTGACCGTGGCCTCGCCCTCGAGGTGGTCTGACACGTACTGTTCGATGTCGGTGTTGGTGCCGTAGACCCAGACGCCATCGGCCGTGAAGATGCCGAAGCCAAACACGAAGTCCTGCACAGGCGCTGAGGCCTTGACGCCGAGGGCCACTCGGAGCGACTCGCCACTCTGAATCACCTGCGTCGGCTGGCCGGCGGCGTCGAGGAACTCGACGGAGGTGATCTGGACGCCGCCCGATCCCCAGCGGCCTTCGCCGGCGGCATTCATGTTGTCAGGGAGGGCATCCGGCGCCGCAAGCGTTTCGGGTTCCGGTTGCCCTGCGCCGCCGGCTTCGTCCTGCGCCTTTGCATCAGTCGCCGCAAGGAACGTCTCTTCCTGCTTCGAGACATCCGTCACATACACGCCAACAACCCGCTTGGGATCGCCTTCGGCCTTTTTCTCGCCGCCATCAAGCCACACGGCCTCATCGCAGAACCGCTCCACGAGGCCCAGCGAGTGGGTGACGAGCAGGATCGTCTTCCCGCGGCGGCGGAACTCACCGAACTTGTCGAGGCACTTGTGCGTGAAGCCTTCGTCCCCGACGGCCAGCACTTCGTCCACAAGCAATACGTCAGGGTCCACGTGGATCGCCACGGCGAAGCCAAGCCGCATATACATGCCGGACGAGTACGTCTTCACCGGCGCGTCGATGAACTCGGTCAACTCGGCAAACTCGACGATCTGGTCGAAGCGCTGTTCAATCTCCCGCTTCGAGAGACCGAGCATGATGCCGTTGATGAAGACATTTTCACGCCCCGAGATTTCAGGATGAAATCCGGCGCCCAGTTCAATCAACGCCGAGATCCGGCCTTGAACAGTGACCGTCCCCAACGTGGGCTTGGTGATGCCCGCGACCAGCTTCAACGCCGTGCTCTTGCCGGATCCGTTTCGGCCGACCACGCCGTACGTACAGCCCTTCGGCACACTGAACGACACGTGCTTCAGCGCCTGAAACGTCTCTTCAGGTTTCAGCTTCCTGACAAGATCGCCCGAGAGCAAGGCGCTCTTCAACGTGGAGAACTGCCGGCCACCATACCGTCGGTAGATCTTCGAGACGTCGTCGAGAACGATGGCTGGCGCCTTCACACCGCCTCCGCAAAGGAATCGCGCAGGCGGTCGAAGAACCAATATGCGGCGAGGAACAACACGACCGAGCCTCCGCCCAGCGCCAGCAGCCACGACTTGTGACCAAATGGCCCGACATGGAAGAGCACTTCCTGGTAGGACACGGCCAAATGGAAAAACGGATTCCAGTTGAACCAGTGCAGGTACTGACTGAAGGCAGCGGAGGCGTCGACGTTACCGGCAGCGCCTGAGACCGGCTTGAAGAGCTTGTAGTAGTAGATGATCGGTGTCGCAAAGAACCAGAAGGTCAGCAGGTTCGACAGCAGGTCGCGCACATCGCGGAAGTGCACCGTCAGCGCGGAGAGAAAAAGCGCGAGTGCCATCGTGAATAGGAACTGGATGGCGACGATGACCGGAAACCACCAGAGTTCGTTCCAATCCGGAAGGTGGCCGGTCCACAGCATGAAGCCGGCGAGAATGGGAAGGCCAAGCACGAAGTGCATCATGCTGGCGACCACGCTGACGATCGGCAGAACCTCCGCCGGGAACAGCACCTTCTTGATGAGGTTGCCGCCGGAGATCAGCGATCCCGCGGACTCATTCAGCGCAGACGAGAACCACGTCCACGGCAGCAACCCGCAGAACATGAAGAGCGCGTAGGGCTGAATTTCTTCGATGGCGCCGGTGAGGAGATTCGTGAATACCCAGTTGTAGATCAGCAACAACATGAGGGGATTCACGAAGGACCAGAAGAACCCGAGGAAGCTGCCCCGGTACCGCGCCTTCAGATCCCGCACCACCAGGCTCTGAATCAGCCCACGGTAGCGCACCAGATTTCTCAGGTTATCGAACATCCACCCGCACCAGCACGACGGTGATGTTATCCGGTCCGCCGCTGGCATTGGCCGCATCGATCAGCGCAGAGGCTGTCGCTTCAAGGGCCAGTGGTGCAGGGTCCGAGGGTCCAGGGTCCAGGGTTCGGCTATTGAGGATGGCTTCGATCGCTTCCAGGGGCACCACCGACGACAGGCCATCCGAGCAGATCATGATGAGGTCGCCGGTCTCAATGGCCACATCAGCCACCTCGACCTCAGGATCGTCGCCACCGGAGATCGCGCGCGTCACAACGTTGCGCCAGGGATGGCGCTGCGCATCAGAGTCGGTCAACACACCGGCGCGCACCTGCTCACTCACCCACGAGTGATCGTTGGTGATCTGCGTGAGACGGGAGTGGCGCAGGAGATACACGCGCGAGTCGCCCACGTGCGCGACGTGCAGATGTCCTTCGGGACCCAGCAGAATCGCCGCCGCCGTCGTCGCCATCCCCTTGAGCGCGGGATCGGCGCTGATGGCGGATGCGACACGCCGGTTCGCGAGCCGGAAGGCCGCAATCAAACGATTGGCTTCGAGGGATCGGGCGACTTCGTAGGGGAAGGGCCAGGTCTGGTTCAGATCGGCATCGCGGGTGTCGCTGATGAACGACTCCACCATGGTGACCGTGAGCCCGGACGCCACTTCGCCGGCTTCATGGCCGCCCATGCCGTCGGCCACGATAAACAGCCCGAGATCCGGACGCGCGCGGAAGGCGTCTTCGTTACCCTCTCGTCGTAAGCCCGGATGGGTGACGGCGGCCGAAGACACCTGCACCATGAAATCTCAGCGACGCCTGGCGTGTTGCGACACCTGCAACCGGGTGATCGCGCGGAGCAGCGCAAGACGCGCGCGTTCGTAGTCCGCTTCGTTTCCGGAGCGCTTCACTTCGGCGAGCTGTTCTTCAGCGCGCCGTTTCGCGGCTTCGGCGCGCTGCAGGTCGATGTCGTCGGCCTTCTCCGCAATCCGCGCAAGAATGGTGACCCGATCGGGGAGCACTTCGGCAAACCCAAACCCGACGTAGCCGAAGAACTTCTCCGACCCCTTGCGGTACCACATCTCGCCGACCTTCAGGGCCACGAGCATGGGCGTGTGACCGGGAAGGATGCCAAGCGATCCTTCCTCGCCAGGCAGCTGCAGCTCGTCCACATCCTCGTGGGCGATCGCCCGCTCGGGGGTGACGAATTCAAGACGCAGGTGGGTCGGAATGGCCATGGTGCTCGCTTATTGCTTCTTGGACCGCTCGATGACTTCGTCGATCGTGCCGGCCATGTAGAACACCTGCTCCGGAATGTCGTCGTGGCGGCCTTCGACGATTTCCTTGAAGCCGCGCACCGTTTCGGCGATCGGCACGTAGGCGCCCTTGAGACCGGTGAACTGCTCGGCGACGAAGAACGGCTGCGACAGGAACTTCTGGATCTTTCGCGCGCGCGACACCGTGAGCTTGTCGTCTTCCGACAGTTCATCGATACCAAGAATGGCGATGATGTCCTGCAGGTCCTTGTAGCGCTGCAGAATCTGCTTCACCGAGCGTGCCACATTGTAGTGCTCGTCGCCGATAACGCGCGGATCGAGAATGCGCGACGTGGACGCCAGCGGGTCGACGGCCGGGTAGATGCCGAGTTCGGCGATCGCACGCGACAGGTTGGTCGTCGCGTCGAGGTGGCCGAACGTTGTGGCGGGCGCGGGGTCGGTATAGTCGTCTGCGGGCACATAGATGGCCTGCACCGAGGTGATCGAGCCCTTGCGCGTCGATGTGATGCGTTCCTGCAGCTCGCCCATTTCCGACAGCAGCGTCGGCTGGTAACCGACGGCCGAGGGCATACGGCCGAGCAGCGCCGACACTTCGGAACCGGCCTGCGTGAAGCGGAAGATGTTGTCGATGAACAGGAGCACGTCCTTGTTCTCGGCATCGCGGAAGTACTCGGCGACCGTGAGACCGGAGAGCGCCACGCGCAGACGCGCGCCTGGCGGCTCGGTCATCTGTCCGTAGACAAGTGCGGCGCGCGACTTTGTCCAGTCATTCGGGTCGATGACGCCGCTCTCCTGGAATTCCAGCCAGAGGTCGTTGCCTTCACGCGTGCGTTCACCGACGCCGGCGAACACCGACACGCCGCCGTGTTTCATGGCGATGTTGTGAATGAGTTCCTGAATGATGACCGTCTTGCCGACGCCGGCGCCGCCGAACAGACCGATCTTGCCGCCCGTGAGGTACGGCTCGAGCAGGTCAACGACCTTGATACCCGTCTCGAACATCTTCAGTTCGGTGGACTGCTCTTCGAGTTTCGGCGCCTCGCGGTGAATCGGCCAGCGGATGTCCGTCTTCACCGGACGGTCCGGGAAGTCGACCGGCTCGCCCAGCACGTTCAACACGCGACCAAGCGTCTCGGGGCCGACCGGCATCGAGATCGGGCCGCCCTGGTCGGTCGCCGTCATGCCGCGCTGCAGACCGTCGGTCGGCTTCATCGCGACCGTACGCACACGGTTTTCACCGAGGTGCTGCTCAACTTCGACGATGACGTCGACTTCGACGTCGCCCGCCTTCCCGGTGATACGAACCGCGTTGTAGATCGGCGGCAGATACCCGCCACCGAACTCGATGTCCACAACCGGGCCGATGATCTGCACGACCTTGCCGACTTTGACTGCTTCTGCGACTGCCATCTTGTGTCTCTTCTCCAAATGGAGCCCTCGGGCTCCATTTACTTACTGCGCCTGTGCTCCAGACACGACTTCGATAATTTCCCGTGTGATCGCCGCCTGTCGCACCTTGTTCATGGTGAGCGTCAGGCCTTCGATCATTTCAGCCGAGTTGCGCGTCGCGGCATCCATCGCCGTCATACGCGCGGCATGTTCAGCCGCCGACGACTCCAGCAGTGCGCGCAGCACCTGGGCTTCGACCAGCCGCGGCAGCAGTTCGTCGAAGATCCGTTGCGGCGACGGCTCGTACAGATATTCAATGCCGCCCGCAGTGTCCTTCGTGACCTCAATCGGCGCCATGGGCAGCAACTGCTCGACAACGAGCTTCTGCGCGATGACCGACTTGAATTCGTTGTAGACCAGATGGACGCTGTCGACCTTGCCGGCGATGAAGTCCTCGATCGCCGGCGCGGCGACCGCTTCGGCTTCCGCAAACCCAATCACCTTCGGCAATGCCGTGTATTCAAACCGGATCGGGAATCCGCGGCGGCCCAGGGCCTCGCGGCCCTTCTTGCCGACGAGTCCGAGCGACACTTCGCGGCCGGGATTCTCGCGGAGGAACTGGCCGACGGCCTTGACGATGTTTGTGTTGAAGCTGCCGCACAGTCCGCGATCGCTCGTCAACACAATCAGCATCGTCTTCCCGGTTTTCACCCCTTCGCGCTGCACCAGCAGCGGGTGCTTGGTCTGGTCCACGCGCGCCGAGATGCTGGCCAGCACGTGTTTGGCCTGCTTGGCGAACGGACGCGTGGCCACCACGCGCTCCTGCGCGCGACGCAACTTTGACGCGGCGACCATTTTCATGGCCTTCGTGATCTGCTGCGTGTTCTTGACGGCGCGGATGCGCCGACGCATGTCAATCAGTGAGGGCATGGTCTCTTAGGCCATCGCAGCGAACTGCTTGCCAAACTCCTCAAGAGCCGCCTGCAACGCCGGCTTGATCGTGTCGTCGAGCACCTTCTTTTCGGCGATCGAGGTCAACACGTCGGGCCGCTGCGTTTCCAGGAACCGGTAGAGCTCGGTTTCGTAGGCGTGCACCTTGTCCACCGCGACGCTGTCGAGGTAGCCGTTGGTGGCCGCAAAGATGATCGCAACCTGCTTCGCCACGGGAAGCGGCCGGTACTGCGGCTGCTTCAGGATTTCCGTGAGACGCCGACCGCGGTTGAGCTGCTTCTGCGTCGCGGGATCGAGGTCGCTGCCAAACTGCGCGAAGGCTGCGAGTTCACGGTACTGCGCGAGGTCAAGACGCAGCGTGCCGGCGACCGAGCGCATCGCCTTGATCTGCGCGGAACCACCGACGCGCGACACCGAGTTGCCGACGTTGATGGCGGGCCGGAAGCCCTGGTTGAACAAGTCCGCTTCGAGGAAGATCTGCCCGTCCGTGATCGAGATGACGTTGGTCGGGATGTACGCCGACAAGTCACCGGCCTGCGTTTCAATGATCGGCAGCGCCGTCAGCGACCCGCCGCCCAGATCCTTGTTCAGCTTCGCGGCGCGCTCCAGCAGACGGGAGTGCAGATAGAAGACGTCGCCGGGATACGCTTCGCGGCCTGGCGGACGCCGGAGGAGCAGCGAAATCTCGCGGTACGCCTGCGCGTGCTTTGACAGGTCGTCATACACCACGAGGGCGTGACGGCCGCTGTCGCGGAAGAACTCGCCAATCGTGCACGCCGAGTACGGGCTGATGTAGAGCATCGGCGCCGGATCCGACGCGCCGGCCGAAACGACGATGGTGTATTCCATCGCGCCGGCTTCTTCGAGGGTACGCACCACCTGGGCGACGGTCGACTGCTTCTGACCAATCGCGTTGTAGATGCAGATGACGTCGAGGCCCTTCTGATTGATGATGGCGTCGACGGCAACGGCGGTCTTGCCCGTCTGGCGGTCGCCGATGATGAGTTCGCGCTGTCCACGGCCAATCGGCACCATGCCGTCGATGGCCTTGAGCCCCGTCTGCAGCGGTTCCTTGACCGGCTGGCGGTCAACGACGCCGGGCGCCAGACGCTCGATCGGCAGGAACTGGTTCGTCGCAATCGGGCCCTTGCCGTCGATGGGCTGGCCGAGGGAGTTGACGACGCGGCCGAGCATGGCGTCACCAACCGGCACCGAGATAATGCGGCCCGTGCGCTTGACGGTGTCGCCTTCCTTGACGCCCGTCGAGCGGCCGAGGAGCACGGCACCGACGCTTTCTTCTTCAAGGTTCAACGCGATGCCGAAGAGCCCGTTCGGGAACTCGAGCATTTCGCCGGCCATGGCACGTTCCACGCCGTGCAGGCGCGCGATACCGTCGCCCACCGAGATGACCGTGCCGACTTCGGCCACGTCCACGTCGACGCTGAAGTTGCCAATCTGGTCACGGATGATTTTGGAGATTTCTTCGGCCTTGATCTGCATCTATCGTTCCTGAAGGTGTACTTACGCCTGGGCCAGCAGGCGCTGGCGCATCTTCTCGAGTTGACGGGTGAGGCTCGCGTCGAACACGACGCTGCCGACACGGGCGATGATGCCGCCGACGATGTCGGGGTTGACGGATTCCTGAATGCGCACGTCGGCATCGGACGCCGCGCTCAAGGCTTTGGCGAGCGATGTGCGCTGACTGTCGGCCATCGGCGTGGCGGTCACGATCTGCGCGTCCATGATCTTCTGATGTTCCATGACGCGCGCGGTGAACGCGTGCGCGACGTCAGTGAGGCTGCTGAGCCGGTTGCGGTCGGCGAGCATGAGCACCAGACGACGCACTTCGACGGTGAAGTCGCCGGCGGCATCAAACACCTGGGTCAGCACGGCGTTCTTCTGCGCAGCCGACACGGCGGGTGAGGCGAGGACGCCGCGCAACTGCGCGTGGCCGTCGACCAAATCAGCGAAGGCCTTGAGATCGCGCTCGGCGCGCGACACATCGCCGGTCGTGTTGACGACTTCGAAAAGGACCGCGGCGTATCGCCGGGCGGCCGAACGTGCACTCATGAGCGTTGGGGGCCTCCGCCGGGACGATCGGGCCCCGGCAAAACACACATTTATACCATGTACCTTGTGTGTCTAGCGAAGCCGCACCAGGCCGTCGTCATTTGACCGGTGGACAACTTCGCCCACGCGGGTCGCCGGCACACCGGCGGCTCGTTGCGCGGCGATGAATCCATCGGCCGCATCTGGCGCGATCGTGAAGAGAAGGCCGCCGGAGGTCTGGGGATCGCAGCACAGCAGGAAACTCTCGTGGCGGACCCCGGGTTCAACCTTCAGCCGGTCGTAATGGCGCTGATTCGACCTGCCTCCACATGGGAGGTTCTGGACGGCGAGTTCAAGCGCCCCTGGAAGAACCGGCAATGAGTCGACTGTAAACTCAAGCGTATAGCCACTTGCGAGCGCAATTTCGGTTGCATGCCCTGCTAATCCAAACCCTGTGATGTCTGTGCAGGCTCCAATATGGCCACTCGGAGCTTTCCTGGCAACCTCGGCCGCCTTTAGGTTCAGTCGCAGCATCGATTCAATGGCTGATGAAAGCTGGGTGTCTGTTGAACGACCAAATTTGTTGGCCCTGACAATGATTCCTGTGCCCAATGGCTTTGTCAGAACCAGGACATCGCCAATCCTGGCCCCTGAGTTCTTCCAAACTTTGTCGGGGTGGACCTCGCCGGTGACCGAGTAGCCGAACTTGACTTCCGGGTCGGTGACTGTGTGCCCACCGAGCAGGGCTACCCTGGCTTCTCGCAGTTTGTCGGACCCGCCGCGGAAGATTTCTCGAACCACCTCGGTCGACGGGCCATCCTTGGGGAGAGCCGCAATGGCCAGCGCGGTCCTGGGGACGCCGCCCATCGCGTACACATCGCTCAACGCATTGGCGGCGGCAATCTGGCCAAACACGTAGGGGTCGTCCACCATCGGCGTAAAGAAGTCCACGGTTTGCACAAGCGCGGATTCTTCCGACCACCGGTACACCCCGGCATCATCTGACGTCCTGAAATCGACAAGCACCCGATCGTCATGATGCGCAGAGGGCAAGCCGGCCATCACGGCATCGAGTTCGGCGGGGCCCAGTTTGCTCGCACAACCGGCACAGTCGGCGTATTCGGTGAGTCGCTTCGCTTCCATCGTCAGGGTCCAGGGCTCAATCTTCGGTCAGCAGTTCGAAGACCCGCTGAAGTTCGTCTTCGTTTGCGAAGTCGATTTCGATACGGCCGCCCTTGCCTTTGCGGATGATGCGGGCGCGGGTGCCCAGTGCGAGTTTCAACTGATCTTCGGCGGCCCGCGTGTTGGGATCCACGCGCGGCGGTTCGGGCTTCGTCGTCGCGCCGGGGCCGGCGTCGACTTCGCGCCGCACGAGCGCTTCTGTGTCGCGGACGGATAGTCCACGCGCGATCACGTCGCGTCCGACACGGCGTTGCGCTGCGTCATCGGTCAGCGAGAGGAGCGCGCGCGCGTGGCCCATGGAGAGCGCGCCTTCGTTCAGGGCGGTACGCACTTCGGCGGGAAGGCGCAGCAGGCGCATGTAGTTGGCCACAGTGGCGCGATCCTTGCCGACCTGCGCGGCGATTGCCTCCTGTGACATCGCGAGTTCGTCGGTGAGTCGACGATAGGCCTGGGCTTCTTCGATGGGGGAGAGGTTTTCGCGCTGGATGTTTTCGATTAGTGCGACTTCCAGCAGTTTGTCGTCCGGCACCTCGCGCACGGCGACCGGCACCTTCAACAACCCGGCGCGTTGTGATGCGCGCCATCGTCGTTCTCCGGCGACGATCTCGTACTGGTCGCCCGCCTTGCGGACAACGATGGGTTGGATCACGCCGTTGGCACGAATGGACTGTGCGAGCTCCTCAAGCTTCGCGTCATCCATCTGCAGTCGAGGCTGGCGCGGGTTGGGCACCAGCAGATCAATGTCGAGCTCCTGCGCGCGCGGGCGATCGGCGACGGCAGGTTCGCGTGATGGGGGCGGCGCGGTATTGGGAATCAGTGCGCTGAGACCGCGACCCAGGGCCGGGCGTTTGGTGGCCATTTAGGCGCTCCTTTCGCGGGACAAAAACTCTCGGGCCAGCGCGACATACGCCTCGGCGCCGCGCGATTTGGCGTCGTACAGAATCACCGGCACGCCGTGGCTTGGGGCCTCCCCGAGGCGCACGTTGCGCGGAATCACGGTCGTGAAGACCTTGTCTCCGAAGTACTCGCGAATGTTGCCGCCGACCTGTTGCCCGAGATTTGTCCGGTCGTCATACATCGTCAGCAGCACGCCTTCGATGCTGAGGGCCGGATTCAGCGATTCGCGCACGCGGTCGAGCGTCGACATGAGGTCGGCAATTCCCTCGAGCGCGAAGTATTCGCAGTTGAGGGGAATCAGGACGCTGTCGGCGGCGACGAGCGCATTCAGCGTGAGCAACCCAAGCGACGGCGGCGAGTCGATGAAGATGAAGTCGAATTCTCCGCGCAACGCGTTGACGAATGTTCGCAGGCGTTGATCGCGGTCGGACATCGAGACCAGTTCGATTTCGGCGCCGGTGAGATGACGGTCGGCCGGCACCAGGAAGAGGTTGTCGAGGGCGGTGGGCAGTACGAAGTCACGGGCGACGACGGCGTCGGATGTAAGTGCGTCGTAGATTGTGCCGGCGTCCGTGGACTGGTCTTTTTGCCCCACGCCGGAGGTCAGATTGGCCTGCGGGTCCATATCGATGACCAGGACGCGCTGGTCGGCGAGGGCCAGGGAGGCCGCAAGATTGATGGCGGTGGTTGTTTTGGCCACGCCACCTTTCTGGTTTGAGACCGCGATGACTCTTGTTTGTTTGGTCATATGAAATAAAGTTAATAACTAAGTCATCGTCGACACAGGATTCTAGCGTACCTTCGTAGTCGCTGGTCCTGCAGACTGTTCCACGTGGAACACACGCAAAACCAACGGACCCAGGGCTAAAAAAGTCTGGTGTTTTTGTTGAGGACCACGAGTTGGCTGCCAATTGACGGCAACAGGACTTCGATGTGGCCAGATTCAAATGGCGGGGAGAGCTCTGGTCTGGCTGAGGACTCTGCTCCAAACATAAAAAGTCGGCCCCCCGGTCTGAGGAACGCCTGCATCGCATTAAAGAGCTTTTTGTCCGGACGGACCGCTCGGACTGTCACAATGTCGGCCGATTCGTGAAGTTCCGGTCTGGCCAGGAGCTCCTCAAGTCGGCAGTTTTCCACCGAACCTCGATCCAAAGCTAGTTGGCGAAGGGCTTCGCGAAGAAACGCGCACTTTCGCACCTTCACTTCAACCATGACCAGGCGGATCTGCGGCGCAGCAAGCAGGAAGGGAATCGCAGGTGACCCGCCGCCGCTGCCCACGTCAATCACCAGCGAATCCCCGGCCTCCACCCGGCGCGCCGCAAGAACAGGCTCAACAATCAACCGATCCACGGCGTCATCAGACAGAGGAGACACGGGGAGGGCAGTCAGGTTGATCTTCTTGTTCCATTTCGCCAGGAGTTCAACATAGGCGGCGAGGTCGGATAACAACTCCGAAGGGCAATCCACTCCGGCCCTGGTAAGCCGGCGGGAAAGGCGGTTGAGAGTCTCGCGCTCGGCCACGCCTACATTGTCGGTCGATTCGCGGGTCGTCGCCAACGCGCCACTCTGGACGCCACAACAGCAACGGCAGCCGGCGTGACCCCTGGAACCCGCCCGGCCTGACCCAGAGTCACCGGACGGACTGCCGAGAGTCGCTCAACCACCTCCCGTGAGAGTCCTGGGATGCCGTCGTACTCAAACTCGGCGGGGATCTCGCGGTCGCTCTGCGCCTCAACACGTTCCCGTTGCTGGGCGTGGCGCGCCAGATACCCCCGGTATTTGCACTCAGCCTCCAACGTGCCCCGGTCGATCTCGCGCGTGTCGTCCAACTCCAGGACGCACCCCGCCGCCAAAACCTCATCCATCGTCACCGCGGGTCTGCCTAGTGCCTCAGCTGCGGTTGAATGCAGGCCGTCCAGGTACACGCGGGTGGCCCCGAGCGCAACCCTGTTGTTCTCGAGTCGCGTGAGTCTGGCTTCAAATCCAGACCAGCGCTCATCACGGACCAGGCCCACACCACGACCGTGAGGCGTCAATCGAAGATCGGCATTGTCGATGCGTAGTGACAGCCTGTGTTCCGCGCGAGACGTGAACATCCGATACGGCTCAAGGCATCCTTGTGTAATTAGGTCATCTACAAGAATTCCAATATACGCTTCGTGCCTGCCAAGGACCACGGCCCCTTCATCCTGCACCCGGCGCGCCGCATTAATTCCCGCCAGGAGGCCCTGCGCTGCAGCTTCCTCATAGCCGGACGTTCCATTGATCTGGCCGGCAAGAAAGAGACCGGGCACTCGCTTCGTTTCAAGTGCGTGGGTCAACTCCGTCGGCTGAATGAAGTCGTATTCCACCGCGTACGCATGCCGAAGAAGCACCGCGTCTTCAAGCCCGGGCAACGCGTGCACCACCGCATCCTGCACCGCCGCGGGCAAACTCATCGACAAGCCGTTAACGTAGGTCTCCTCAACGTCGAGCCCCTCGGGCTCGAGGAATATCTGATGCCGTTCCTTGTCCGGGAACCGCATGATCTTGTCCTCGAGAGACGGGCAGTACCGCGGGCCCACACCCGTGATGCGGCCGTTATAGAGCGGGGACTGGTGGATGTGATCGCGAACGAGATCGTGCACCGCTGCGGTCGTGTGGAGAATGTGACAGGCCACCTGTGGTGATGGAATTGTGGTGGTCTCGAACGAAAACGGCACAGCCGGCTCGTCGCCGAGATCTTCGACAAACCGCGAGAAGTCGATCGTCCGCCTGTCGAGTCTCGGGGGGGTCCCGGTCTTCAACCGGCCCATCTCAAAGCCAAATCCACGCAGGGATTCAGCCAGTTTGTGGGTGGGAGGTTCGCCCGCGCGCCCGGCGGCCTGCTGCACATCTCCGACGTGCACAAGCCCGTTCAGAAATGTCCCGGTAGTCACCACGAGCGCGCGGCATCCAACACGTTCCCCATTCTCGAACTCAAGACCTGCTACCGAGCCGTGCTCAACAAGTACGCGCGCGGCTCGCTCGAAAAGCCATGTGATCCCAGGCTCGGCAGACAACGCATCCTTCACCCACGCACCGTACCGGCGCTTGTCGGCCTGCGCCCTCGGGGACCACACTGCGGGGCCGCGACTGCGATTGAGCATCTTGAACTGGATGCCTGTGGCATCGATCGCCAGGCCCATCAGTCCACCCATCGCGTCAATTTCACGAACCAGATGCCCCTTCGCCGTGCCGCCGATGGCGGGATTACACGGCATCAACGCGACCGTGTCTGGTGAGAGTGTGCACACCCCCACGCGACACCCCATACGCGCCGCCGCCCACGCGGCCTCGCAGCCGGCATGACCGGCGCCAATCACGATGACGTCAAAATCAGCGCGCATCATTTGCCGATACAGAAGTGACTGAAAATATGCGCCAGCACATCGTCTGGCGTCCGGCGCCCCGTGAGTGTCTCCAGCGCCGCCCGCGCGTCCGTCAGTTCCGCGAGGACGATTTCCTCCGTCGCACCAGACTCGGCCGCCGCCATCGCGCGGATAACGGCCGCCTGCGCCGCCTCCGCGCAACGCAGATGGCGCTGGTTCGACACCGCCGGCGTATCTCGCCACTCATCGGTGCCCGAGAGTGCCTGCACCATTGCCCGGCGCAGGTCATCCAACCCCTCGCCGGTCTTCGCGGAGATGAAGGACAAGGGCTTCAGTCCTTGTGACAGTCCCAGGGGCTCAAACCCCTGGGCTCCGAGAGACCCTGCTCCAAAGACATCGCTCTTGTTGACCACAAGAATTGCCGGCGAAGTGATCGCGTCCAGCAGTTTCTCATCGTCTTCCGTCAGCGGCGCTGATCCATCGAGAACAATGAGCGTCAGCGCGGCAATCTGAACGGCGTCGTGAGCTCGCCGCACGCCTTCGGCTTCAATCTCGTCCAGGGCCTCACGAACACCGGCGGTATCCACCAGCGTGATGGGCACGCCGTTGATGTCCACAACTTCCGTCAGCACGTCACGCGTTGTGCCGGCGACCGGCGTCACAATGGCCCGACCGGCGCCGACCAGGGCGTTGAACAGGCTCGACTTCCCCACGTTTGGCCGGCCGGCGATCACGACCAGGCGCCCCTCGCGCACGAGTCGCCCTCGGCGGCCATCGGCTGTCAGTTGTTCGAGCGCTGAGCGTGCGAGAGAGAGACCGGCGTGTACATCGGCCCTTGAGATGAAGTGAAACCCCTCATCTGGAAAATCAAGTGACGCCTCGAGCCTGGCAACAACGTCGAAGACGGCTGCGTCGATGTCGGCAATCCGGCGGGTGAGTGTGCCTTCGAGCTGATCCATGGCCACGCGCGCCTGGAGCGGCGTAACCGCGTCGATAAGATCGGCCACCGCTTCGGCCTGAACCAGGTCGAGGCGGCCATTCAGATAGGCACGGAACGTGAATTCGCCAGGCTCGGCCAATCGGGCACCTTGCGCACAGGCGAGATCAACAATGCGCTGCAGCACCCAGGGACTGCCGTGGCCGCTGATTTCCACCACGTCATCACCGGTGTACGAATGCGGCGCCTGAAACCAGGTGACGACCACGTGATCGAGCACGGCGTGGTCGTCTGGACTAACCAGCCGCGCAAATGTCGCGCGCCGTGGTTCAAGCGCGTCGAGGCCAGTGGTTGTGAGACCGATCCGGACGGCGTCAGGCCCCGCCACGCGCACGACACCGATACCACCCCGCCCCGGCGGAGTGGCGATGGCCGCGATGGTGTCGAAAGTGGAAAAGGCCATGGCCCGGCCCGCCGGCCTTATGACTTGCGGGAGATCACCACGATTTTCAGAAAGTCATCGCCGATGCTCTCTGTGACCAGTGCCGGATCGTCGGCCACCGTCAGGTGCACCTGGCGCCGCGCGTAAGGGTTCAGCGGCCCCATCTCCTGCGGCACGCCGGAATCCTTGGCCATCTGCATCAGGCCGCGTGCGACCTTGCGCAGCTCTTCGTCCTTGTCCCGGCGGAAGCCCAGCGCATCAACGATGTAGTGGCGGTCACCGCGTTCATCGCGCCGAATCGCCGTGTTGACGATGACCTGCAGGGCGTCGAGCGTCTCACCCTGACGTCGCAACAACGTGTCGGCGCCTTCGCCTGTGATGTTCACACGCACGGCATCCGGTGTTTCTTCAAGAGTCACATCCAGCGTGAGGCCCATGGCCCCGAGGACGTCGGTGATGAAGTCGATAACGCGTGCGTCAAGAGCCTGGGTCATGGTGAAATCCTCGTCTTCTACTTCACGGTGGACGCGCTGCCCACGGACTTGGCACGGCGCTCGGCACTCGTGCCACCGGTGGTCTTCGGCGGCGCGCCGATGAGATGGTTGGTCAGATACTGCTGCGCGATCGTCATGATGTTGCTCATCAGCCAGTAGAGCACCAGACCGGCGGGCGCCCAGAGGAACATGACCGAGAAGATCAACGGCATGAAGAGGAACATCTTCTGCTGGACGGGATCCGCAGTGGACGGCGTGAGCTTCTGCTGCCAGAACATCGTGGCGCCCATGAGCACCGGCGTGATGTACAGCGGATCCATGACCGACAGGTCTGTGATCCATCCCAGCCACGGCGCCCCGCGCAGTTCGATGGCCACCGACAACATCGCGTAGAACGCAAACAAGACGGGGAACGTCAGCAGCATCGGCACACAGCCGCTGGCGGGATTCACACCCTTCTGCTTGTAGAGCGCCATCATCTCCGTGTTCATTTTCTGGCGCTCAGGATCGGTCATCTTGTAATTCTTGTACCGCTCCTGAATCGCCTTCACTTCCGGCTGCACCTCCTGCATCTTTCGCATGGAGACCATGCTCTTGTGCCGGAGGGGGAACATGATCACGTTCAATAGAATCGTCAGCGAGATGATTGACCAGCCGAAATTGCCGAGGTAGCTGTTGATCCACTTCAACGCCTGCAGCAGCGGCACCACCAGCCACGACAACATGCCGAAGTCGATCGCGCGCACCAGTTGGCCGTCCACGACCCGCAGCATGTCGAAGTCCTTCGGACCAACATAAAACGGCAGCGAGAGGGCGCCGCTGGTGACGATGCTGTAGTCGACAAAGATGCGCTCGGTGACACCTGTTTCCGTCGCGTCCGGCTCGGGCACCGGCAGCGTCAGGGGCCGGAACTCCACGCGCACACTGCGCGTGCCCGGCAATGCCGCCGAGAGGAAGTAGTGATCGCCCACGCCGACAAACCGCATCACCCCTTCGTGTGTTGGCTGCGCGGTGATGTCATCAGGCGACAGCCGCTCCACGGCGTTGTCGCGATGGTAGATCGCCGCGGGCGGATAACTCGGCATCATCGCGCTGCCGGTCCCAAAACCGAGCCCCAGCGACGGGCCCATCTTCAGCGTCACGGGCCGCGCAACGCCCTGCACATCAACCGATGCGTCCACCGTCACGTTGTAGGGAAGTCCGTCGGGCTGGAAATGAAAGCTCTTCCGCGCGATGAGCCCCGTGGAAGGGTCGGCAAACTCAAAGCTGAGCGTACCCGGCGCGCTCCCGAGCGAGAGCGTGCCCTCAGTGGGCGAGCTGAACTTGACCGACGCCAGCCGCGCCGACAGCGCATCCTGATCGGTCGCCAGTGTGAACGGGCGAGCCGAGCCTGCCGGCAATTGGGCGGGGACCAGCTCCAGAGGCTCGCCGCGGGAGTCGAAGTACCGCTTCAGACGCCAACTGGTGACCGACGCGCCTTCCGTGGTGAACACCACCCGCACATGATCGGTATCGACCACGATCTCGCGCGCGGGCGTGGCGTCCTGCGGCGCGGCGGGCACGTCCGGCGTGCCGGCGGGCTGACTTGAAAGACTGGAATTGAGCGCGGCGGGCACCGGCGCCTGGGACGGCGGCGGCGTGGCCGCAACCTCCAATCCCATCGCGGGCGCTGAGGACGTTGGCGGAGGCGGAGGTGGCACCACATAGGTCTGGTAGAGCACCAAGATGCCAAACGACAGAAAGATAGCGAGGAAGACGCGCTTTTCCATGGGGAGTTTTACCGAGGCGGCGGCACAGGATCCACGCCGTGTGGGCCAAACGGATGGCACTTCGCGACGCGAATCAATGACAGGCGAAGGCCCCGCAGGAGGCCGTGTTGATCAATGGCGGCGATCGCGTAGTCGGAGCACGTCGGCTCAAAACGACACGCGCCGCCGGCAAAAGGCGACAGCAGGAGTTGGTACGTGTGAACAAGAAGAATGCCGATGCGGCGCGACCAGGCGCTCATGAGGTGAGCTCCTTCCGCAGTCCATCAAGCGCCACGCGCACGTCCGCCGCGACCGCCGCGAACGGCGCGTCGAGCAGGGCGCGTTTGGGAATCGCCACCACGTCAAGCGGCATCTGTCCGCGGGTCACAACGGCATCAGGTTCTGTCTGACGAAAGATTTCACGCAACCGCCGCTTCGCACGATTGCGCATGATCGCATTGCCGAACTTTCGGGAGGCAATGAGACCAAGGCGATCCATGGACAACTGGTTGGGCAATGCGAGCAATGTGACAAACCGGGTGGCGGCGCGCCGCCCCTGTGTCTGCACAGTCTGGAACTCGTGTCGCGCCTTGAGGCGCACGTTCGTACCGAACCGCACCGACATCAGGGCCCCGGGTCGCCAGGCCGCAGGGGCGGCCTAGCGGGTGGAAACGGAAATACGCTTGCGGCCCTTGTCGCGGCGCCGCTTGAGGACCAGACGGCCATTCTTGGTGCGCATGCGGACCAGGAACCCGTGGGTACGGCGACGACGCCGGTTATTTGGCTGAAATGTAACGCTCATGACACTCCCGATCCCGAGCTACTTCGCGCTCTGGGGAAACATGAATGCTACCGGAGTGGCAAAAAGCCTGTCAATGTACATGCCCAAGCAGGCGGCCCCGGCGTATGCTAGATTTCCGACTTTTCCACACCTGTGGAAAAAACTGTGGAAAACGAATGTTTTGCCTGATCTGTGGGCGAAAATTTAACAAAAATGGCAAATACCATCTGGGATGCGGTCCTCGGACGAATTGAGACAAAAGTCAATCGCCACAGCTATTTCTCGTGGTTTGACCGGACGTTCCTGGTCCGGGACTCTGGAAACGAGCTGGTCGTCCGCGTCCCCAGCGCCATGGCGGCCGAATGGCTGACCAAGCACTATGCGGCCGTCATTGAGGATGCGTTGGTCGAGGTTGGCCGGCCAGGGGTGACCTTGACGTATGACGCCTCTGAGCCCCCCGTGGGAGGCGTGGAGCAGGTCGCAGCTGAAGTCGGCGGGCTCTCCCTTGCCGAGAGCGACGCGGCCGGAGACGGTGCCGCAGCAGCCATTGAGGACGTGACGGGGCTGAGCCCCCGTTACACCTTCGACACCTTCATTGTCGGCGGCTCAAACCAGTTTGCGGACGCCGCTTGTCGCGCCGTGGCTGAGGCCCCCTCGCGGTCGTACAACCCGCTGTTCATCTATGGCGGCGTCGGCCTGGGCAAAACCCATCTGATGCATGCGATCGGCCATTACGTCTTGCGCCATCACCGCGGGTTGAAGCTCACCTACGTCTCGTCCGAGCGGTTCATGAACGAGGTCATCAACGCCCTGCGGTATGACCGGATCCTTGAATTTCGCGAACGGTATCGGAGCGTGGACGTGTTGCTGGTCGATGACATCCAGTTCATCGCGGGCAAGGAACGCACCCAAACCGAGTTCTTTCACACGTTCAACGCGCTCTACGACGCGCAAAAACAGATTGTGATCAGCAGTGATTGTCCGCCGCACCAGATTGCTGAGCTGGAAGAACGCCTGAGGTCACGGTTTGAGTGGGGGCTTACCGCCGACATCCAGGCGCCTGACCTTGAGACAAAGATCGCCATCATCACGCGGAAGGCCGACAGCGAAGGGGTATCACTCCCGACGGATGTCTCCCTCTATATCGCCGGCCGCATCAAGTCGAACATCCGTGAACTGGAAGGGTCGCTGATTCGCTTGTTGGCCTACGCATCGCTCACTGGCCGCGATGTCTCGATTGAGTTGGCGAAGGAGGTGCTGCGGGACATTCTGCGGCAGGACGAACGCGCCGTCACCATTGACGGCATCCAGAAGTTTGTGGCCGAGTTCTACCAGATGAAACTGGTGGATCTGAAGTCCAGGAACAACTCGAAATCCGTCGCGATGCCGCGCCAGGTGGCGATGTACCTTTGTAAAAACCTGACGAACGCCTCGTTGCCGGAAATAGGCAAGAGTTTTGGTGGAAAACACCACTCGACCGTGATCCACTCAATCCGAAAAGTCGAGGAAATGCGGCAGACCGATGCGCTTTTCAACAACCAGATCAACAGCCTGCTTCAGTCTCTGCAGTGAGGTTTTCCACAGGGGTCACCTGTGCATCCCTGTGCAAGATCTGTGGTAATCGGGCGGCCCCCTTTTTTGCACAGATTTCCGCCGAAATATCCCCAGGGGTACCCGCAGACACGTCCACAGGCTAAGTTATTGACTCCTAACAGGTAACGGCTAAACTTTCAGTTACCAACAGCCCCTTATTACTGTTATAATCCTTTGTCTTTTCGATCTTCGTACAGAAGGTTTGATCAAAGCCACTCGACAAGCGTGAGCCGTGTCGAGAGAGAGGTCGCCCTGCCGATGGAGTTAGTGGTTCGCAAGAACGATTTGCTGAAGGAACTATCCCTCCTGCAAGGCATCGTTGAACGGAAGAACACGATCCCGATTCTCGCCAATGTGTTGATTGAGGCCGCTGACGGCGCGGTCTCGCTGTTGGCGACAGATCTGGACGTCGCTCTGCGCAGCCGGTGTGAAGCCACGGTAGGCAAGCCCGGGACGCTCACGTTGCCCGCAAAGAAACTGTTCGAGATCGTCAACGCGTTACCTGACACTGACGTGCGTATCGAGTCGGACAAGGGCGGCAAGAGCGTGACGGTGGCGGCCGACCGTTTCGAGTCGAAGCTGCAGACGCTGCCGGCGAGTGAGTTCCCGACGCCACCCCAGGATGGCGGCATCGTAGAAGCCTCCCTGCCGGGCGGCGCGCTGAAACGGATGATCTCACATACACGTTTCGCGATCACGAGCGAAGATACCCGGTATTTTCTGAACGGCGCCCAATTGGTGCTTCGGCCAGACTCTCTGAGTATGGTGGCCACCGACGGGCATCGTCTCGCGTTTGTGACCGTGAACGAACCGTCCAACGCCGCTGCGCAAATAGAAGTGCTGTTGCCCAGGAAGACTCTGAACGAAGTGGCGCGGCTGATCGACGGCGGCGCAACCGTTGAGTTCTCCCAGGGCGAAAATCACATCTTCTTCAAGGCGGAAGGCCGCCTGCTGATCTCGCGAAAAATCGACGCAAATTTTCCGGCGTACGAACGCGTGATTCCCAAAACCAATGACAAACAGATCGAGTTTGATCGCGATCGTTTGTCATCGGCGCTCCGCCGGGTCCGGCTGCTTTCCAATGAACGGTCGAAGGCCGTGAAATTTGCGATTGGCACCGACCAGGTTGAAATTACATCGAACACACCCGAGCTTGGCGAAGCCCACGAAGTGCTGCCGGTCCAGTATTCCGGACCGGCCCTGCAGATCTGCTTCAACGCCGACTACGTGGACAATTTCCTGAACGTGGTGGAAACCGAAGGCGTCCTGCTCGAGTTCAAGGACGAAATGAGCCAGGCCGTCATGAAGCCGATAGGCGCCGAGGGTTACGAATACACCTACGTCATCATGCCGATGCGTCTCTGATGGACAATAGCGAGCTCAGTCCGGTTACTCCCAATCCGAACGAATACGGCGCCGACCAGATCAAGGTCCTCGAGGGCCTCGAAGCGGTACGCAAACGCCCGGCCATGTATATCGGGTCCACGGGCCCGGCCGGTCTGCACCATCTCGTATACGAAATTGTCGACAACTCCATCGACGAAGCGCTGGCGGGTTTCTGCAAGAACGTCAACGTCACCATTCACCTCGACGGCTCCGTGACGGTGGTCGACGATGGGCGCGGCATCCCTGTCGGCATGCACGAAAGTGGCAAGTCGGCCGCTGAAGTGGTACTCACCGTGCTGCATGCCGGCGGCAAGTTTGAGAACTCCGCATACAAGGTGTCCGGCGGTCTTCATGGCGTCGGAGTGTCGGTCGTCAACGCGCTCTCGGAATGGCTTGAGCTCGAGATCTGGCGCGATGGCAAGGTGCATCAACTCCGCTTTGAACGCGGTGATGCCAAAGGCTCGCTCGCGATCACCGGCACCACAGAACGCCGCGGCACCAAAGTCACCTTCAAACCGGACCAGCAGATCTTCGAGTCGGTCGAATACACGTTTGAAATTCTGTCGCAGCGTCTCCGGGAGCTTGCCTTCCTGAACGCCGGCGTGACGATCACGATCGATGATGAACGTGACGGCAAGAACCATGTGTTCCTGTACGAAGGCGGCATCCGCGAATTCGTCCAGTACCTGAACACCAATCGTGTGGTCGTGAACGAGAAGCCGATCTACATGGTTGGTGAGCGCGAAAACATCATTGTGGAAATCTCGCTCCAGTGGAACGACAGCTACACCGAGACGACGTTTAGTTTTGCGAACAACATCAACACCACGGAAGGCGGCACTCACATGTCCGGCTTCCGGTCGGCGTTGACACGCACGATTAATGCGTATGCCGCGACCAATGGTCTCGCCGACAAACTGACCGACAGCGTCAGCGGAGACGACATTCGTGAAGGCATGACGGCGATTATCTCCGTCAAGATTCCACAACCCCAGTTTGAAGGCCAGACCAAGACGAAACTGGGCAACACTGAAGTCAAAGGCATCGTCGAAGGCATCGTCAACGACAGGCTCGGCGCGTTTCTCGAAGAGAATCCCGCGGTTGCCAAAAAAGTCATCGCAAAGGCGATTGATGCGGCACTGGCGCGCGAAGCGGCACGCAAGGCGCGGGACCTGGTGCGGCGCAAAGGCGCGCTCGACAACTCCACATTGCCGGGCAAACTGGCGGACTGCCAGGAACGCGATCCGGCCCAGGCTGAAATCTACATTGTCGAGGGCGAGTCCGCAGGCGGGTCGGCCAAACAGGGTCGCGACCGCCGTTTTCAGGCGATTCTTCCGATCAAGGGAAAAATCCTCAACGTCGAAAAGGCGCGCTTCGACAAGATGCTGAGCAGCGAAGAAATCCGGACGTTGATCGCGGCCCTTGGTTGCGGCATCGGTACCGACGACTTCGATGCCGCGAAGGTGCGGTATCACCGCATCATCATCATGACCGACGCCGACGTTGACGGATCACACATCCGCACGTTGCTGCTCACGTTCTTCTATCGCCAGATGAAGGATCTGGTGGACCGCGGGTACATCTACATCGCGCAACCGCCGCTGTTCCGGGCCAAGCGCGGGCGGCAGGAATCGTTCATCAAGGATGAACGGTTGCTCGAACAGTTCCTCATCCATCGCGCCACCGAATCACGATCGATCGTGTTGTCCACAGGGGTGGAGATCAAGGGACAGGCGCTCGAACACCGGCTTGAGAAGTTGATCGCCTACCGCAAGGTGCTGCAGGTGGTGGAACGACGCGGGCCCTCGCGCCGTGCCATTACCGCGCTGCTTGAAGGCGGCGCGCGTGACAAGACGTTCTGGACGGACCGGGCGCTGGTAGATGGTCTTGCGGCGCACCTCCAGCAGCCGCAGGTATCCGCGACCGTGGTTGATGATCCCGAACATCAGGCGTTTGCCGTGGTGCTGACAGACCGCTCCTTCGGCTACGACAAACATCACCGGCTCGATCTGGAGTTTGTCACCACCGCAGAATTCAGGATGCTGGCGGCCGCCTATGTCGATGTTCGCGACATCCTGATGGGCCCGGTGACGATTCGCACGGCCACGTCCACCCAGCCCGCCGAGGCGGAAGAGGACGACGAGCCAGAGGCCATCGACGCGACTGACGCCCCGGAGGTGTCGGCACCGCCGGCCGACGCGCCGGCCACCAGGTCAACAAAGGACAAAGACGCCGATCAGAGCATCTCGTCCATTGACGAGCTGGTGGACTACTTCGTGACGGCCGGCCGACGGGGACTGGCCATTAACCGCTACAAGGGTCTTGGTGAAATGAACCCGGAAACGCTCTGGGAAACCACCATGGATCCCACAAAGCGCACCCTGCTGCAGGTGCGGGCCGACGACCACCTGGAAGCGGATCTGATGTTCACCACACTGATGGGTGATCAGGTGGAACCGCGCCGGAAGTTTATTGAAGACAACGCGCTCGACGTGAAGAACCTGGATATCTAACGTGTCCGATCCGATCGATCAGAATCCATCGCTCCGCTTCCCCGTCAATATCGAAGACGAGATGAAGCGTTCGTACATGGATTACGCGATGAGCGTAATCATCGGGCGAGCCCTGCCCGACGTGCGGGACGGCCTCAAGCCGGCCAATCGCCGCGTGTTGTATGCCATGCGGCAAATGGGTCTCGCGTCGAACCGTCCGTACCGCAAGTGCGCGAAAATCGTCGGCGAAGTCATCGGCAATTACCACCCGCACGGCGACGCGTCGGCGTACGACACACTGGTCAGGCTCGCGCAGGACTTCAGCATGCGGTACACCCTGGTCGACGGCCAGGGCAACTTCGGCTCAATCGACGGCGACCCGCCCGCCGCGTACCGGTACACCGAGGCCCGCCTTGAGTCGCTGGCCGAAATGATGATGGCCGACCTTGACAAGGACACGGTCGACCATCGTCCCAACTTCGACGAAACAACCGAAGAGCCGACGACGTTTCCGGCGCCGTACCCGAACCTGCTGGTCAACGGATCGACGGGCATCGCCGTCGGCATGGCCACGAGCATCCCGCCGCACAACATGCGCGAGGTGATTGACGGCGTGCTCAAGGTCATCGAACTGCGTGAGTCTCCGCGGGACGACCAGTTCAAGGCGCTGATGCACTGCATCCCCGGGCCTGATTTTCCATCAGGCGGCACGATCGTCGGCCGCGCGGGCATCTGGCGCGCCTATCGCGAGGGCCGCGGCAACGTTGTTGTGCGCGCCAAGGCCGCGTTCGAAGAAAACAAGAAGGGCGACCGCGTCTCCATCGTCATCACCGAGATTCCGTATCAGGTGAACAAGGCGACGCTGATTTCCGACATTGCGCAGCTGGTGCGCGACAAGAAGCTCGAAGGCATCTCGGACCTGCGCGACGAATCAGACCGCGACGGCATGCGGATCGTGATCGAACTCAAACGCGGCGAGTTGCCCGATGTTGTCCTGAACAACCTGTACAAGCAGACGCGCCTGCAGACCGGATACGGGATCACACTGCTGGCCATCTCCCACAGCCGGCCGAAGGTCTTCAACCTTCTTGAGATCATCGAAGAGTTCATCACCTTCCGTCTGGAAGTGATCCGGCGCCGTATCGAGTTTGAGCTGCGCAAGGCCGAAGCCCGGGCGCACATCCTTGAAGGCCTGAAGATCGCGCTGGATCACCTGGATGCCGTCATTACCCTGATCCGGAGCTCGAAGAATCCCGGCGAGGCCCGCGTCGGGCTCATGACGAACTTCGGGTTGTCTGAACTGCAGTCGCAGGCGATCCTCGACATGCAACTCCAGCGCCTGACGGGCCTCGAACGGCAGAAGATTCTCGACGAACTTGCCGAATTGGTGGCCCTGATCACGCGTCTGCGCGAGATTCTCTCGAGCGACGCACTGGTGCTCGAGATTGTTGTCAACGAGCTTGAGGCGATTCGCGACAAGTACGGCGACGATCGGCGCACGGACATCATCGAAGACAGCGGTGACTTCCGCGTGGAAGACCTGATCGCCGACGAGGATGTCGTGATCACCGCGACCCAGACCGGCTACATCAAGCGCACACCGCTGGATGAGTACCGAAAACAACGGCGCGGCGGCAAGGGCCTGATCGGCATGCAGACCCGCGAAGAGGACATCGTTGAGCACCTCTTTGTCGCCAACACCCACGCCTACATTCTGATCTTCTCGGACAAGGGCAAGTGTTACTGGCTGCGGGTGTACGACATCCCGGAAGTGTCGCGCTCGAGCAAGGGCAAGTCCATTGCGAATCTCGTGCAGATGAGTGAAGGCGAAAAAATCGCCACACTGCTGCGGGTGCAGGACTTCCCCGAGGATGAAGACAAGCGCTTTATCGTGATGGGCACCGAACGCGGCACCATCAAGAAGACCGACCTCAAGGCGTACTCGAATCCGAGGTCCGCAGGGATCATCGCGATTCAAATTGACGACAACGATCGCCTGATTGCGGTCGCCGAAACAGACGGCTCAAAGGATCTCGTGATCGGCACCAGGAACGGTATGGCCATCCGGTTCAGCGAACAGGATGCTCGACCGATGGGCCGGACGGCGTACGGTGTACGGGGCATCAACCTGCGCGAGGGCGACCTCGTCGTCGCGATGGAAGTCGTCAGTGGCGACGCAACCTTGTTGACGGTGTGCGAGAAGGGCCACGGTAAGCGCACAGAAGTGTCGGAGTACCGGCAGCAGACGCGCGGGGGCATTGGCCTGAAGAACATCCAGACGTCAGACAGAAACGGCCCGGTCGTTGGCATTGCGTGCGTCACCGACAAACATGAACTGCTGTTGGTGACCGAGCAGGGCCAGATCATTCGAATGCCGGCCGCCGGCCTGCGTCCGATTGGCCGCGACACTCAGGGTGTGCGCCTGATCGATCTCGCTGAAGGCGACCGCGTGGTGTCCATTGCGACCCTCGAGGAGCCCGAAGGCGTCGACGCGCCGGAGTCTTCGGAACCTGAGGCAGGCTCGACTGAGCCGGAAGATGGAGCGCAAGGGCTTTAGCCCTTGCGTCTTACGCAGGTTCGAGGTTTGCGTAGCGCGCGAGCAACTTCTTCGTGCCGACCGCGTTGAATTTGACGGTCACGCGCGTGTCGTCGCCCTGGTCCTCGATGGCCATAATCGAGCCAACCCCAAACTGTTTGTGACGCACACGTCTGCCGACGCGGAGGCCTGAACTCGACGACTGATCCTCGTTTTCGTAGGACGCAAAGGGGGTCGGCTCCACTTCCTTCTTCCTGTTCGACTGGCCGAACCGGCGCGCGTACGGATTTTTTGTCTCGTAGCGCGTCGAATTCCACGACGGTGCGACGACAGGTTCGATCCGACGCATCAAGTCCGGAGGAATTTCGTCCAGGAACCGCGAGGGCTCGGTGGACTGATAGTCGCCAAATACCCGCCGCCTCGCCGCGCTCGTGAGAATCAGGCGCTCACGGGCCCGCGTCAGACCGACGTAACAGAGCCGGCGCTCCTCCTCGAGTTCCTCTTCGTCTTCAGTCGACCTCGAATGGGGGAACAACCCCTCCTCCAGGCCGGCGACGATGACGACGGGGAATTCCAAGCCTTTGGCCGCATGCATCGTCATCATCCAGACGTGCGCGTCCTTCTTGCCTTGCGCCTCGTCGGCCTCCGAGAGGAGCGACAGGCGATCGACGAAACCACCGAGTGTCGGATCGGACTCCCGCGTTTCGTATTCCCTGGCCGCCGAGACCAGTTCCATCAGGTTCTCAATTCGCGCTTCGGCCTCCTCGCTCCGCTCTTCACGGAGATCCTTGAGGTAACCCGTGCGATCCATGACGAGTCCGAGCGCGATGGACACACTCGCTGACGCGCATTCGGTCGTCAGGCCCGCGATCAGGTCGCGGAAGCCCCGCAGCGCAGTCAGGGCCCTGTTGGGGACCTCGCGCTTTTCGAGTCCGGCGAGCAGACGCGCCCACATCGACCGCGAGGAGGTAATCGGCTGTAACCCCACGGCGAAGAGCGGCGTCGTCAACTGATCGTCGACGTCAAGATTCACAGCCTCAAGGGCCTCGATCACCGTCTTGCCAATGCCGCGTGTGGGCACATTCACCACGCGCCTGAAGCTGACATCATCATGCGGATTCATGACGAGGCGCAGGTAGGCCAGCAGATCCTTGATTTCCTTGCGTTCGTAGAAGCGGACACCCCCGATGATCCGGTAGGCGATCCCCTCGCGCATCAGGGCGTCTTCAATTGCTCGAGACTGTGCGTTCGTCCGATACAAAATCGCGACCGTGGCTCGGGCATCCAGGGCCCTGGACTCCCGAATGGCCTTGGTGATGTAGTCGGCCTCCTCAATCTCATCGCCGGCGCGCACATACACGATGGGTTCGCCACCGAGTTTGTCGGTCCAGAGACGTTTGTCCTTCCGATTTCTGTTGCGGCTGATGACAGCCGACGCTGCATCCAGAATGACCTGTGTGGATCGGTAGTTCTGCTCGAGCTTGACCACGGTGGCTTCCGGGAAGTCCGCTTCAAAATCGAGAATGTTCTTCAGATCGGCACCGCGCCACTTGTAGATCGACTGATCGGGGTCGCCGACGACGCAGAGGTTGCGGTGGTGGTCGGCCAGACGTCGAATGAGGATGTACTGCGGCCGGTTGGTGTCCTGGTATTCGTCGACCAGGATGTACTTGAACTTCCTGGCGTAGGCCTCCCGGACGTGTTCCTTGGTTTCGACAAGCTCAACCGTCTTCAGCAGCAGGTCGTCGAAATCGAGCGCACCCGCCTCACGGAGCACTCGGAGGTAGGTCTCGTAGACCCTGGCGATCTGGGCGTCCCTGAGGTTCCAGCCGCTCGACTTCATGTCAGCGGGGGATTCCAGTTTGTTCTTGGCCTGGCTGATGCGGGAGAGTGCCGCTCTTGGCGTCAGCATCTTCTCGTCAACGTCCGCGCTTCGGAGGGCTTGCTTCACCACTGCCAACTGATCAGACGAGTCGTAAATGACGAAGTCACGTGTCAGGCCGATGTGCGGGGCTTCGCGCCTGAGGATGCGGGCGCACAACGAGTGGAAGGTGGACAGCCACATGTGGCGGCAGTCGTCGCCCACGAGGTCTTCGACCCGCTGCCGCATCTCTTCAGCGGCCTTGTTCGTGAATGTGACGCCCAGCACCTGGTCGGGTGACGCCTGGCCACTCATCACCAGGTGCGCCATGCGCACAGTGATCACGCGGGTTTTTCCCGACCCGGCCCCGGCCAGAATCAGCAGGGGACCATCGGTATGCGCCGCCGCATCGCGTTGTGCGGGATTAAGTCCTTCGAGCAAGTCCATCGAAGCTCTCAGGATACCACCCGAAAAACGACGCACCTTCGTCACTTACACGGACCGTGTACAAGAATCGGGCTATTCGACCGTCACCGACTTCGCGAGATTTCGCGGTTGGTCCACATCGCAGCCACGGCGGACCGCAATGTGGTACGCCAGCAACTGCAACGGCACGGTCAACAGGACCGGCATCAGAAGCGGATCAGCGTCAGGCACCGTCAACACCACATCGCGTGCCGAATCCAGGATCTCGTCAAAGGCGTGTGTGTGGGACTGGCTCGTCACCACGATGACCTGTCCCCCGCGGGCTTTTGCCTCCTGGATGTTGCCAATCATCTTCTCGAGGACGTGGTCGTCTGGTGCGATGGCCACGACGGGGAGATCCTCGTCGATCAGGGCAATTGGCCCGTGCTTCATTTCTCCAGCGGGGTACCCTTCCGCGTGGATATACGAAATTTCCTTCAGCTTCAGCGCGCCTTCCAGAGCGATCGGGTAATTGATGCCGCGGCCCAGGTAGAGGAAATCCCGAGACTGGTGCAGCTTCCTGGCCAATTCTTCGATGGCCGGATCCTCCTTGAGCGCTTCCTCAATCTGTAGCGGCAGTTGTTCAAGACCCTTGAGGAGCTGAATCGCTCGGGTGTCGTTGAGCACTCCTCTGACCTGGGCGATATGGATGGCCAGGAGCTGCAGGGCGACCAACTGCGCGGTAAACGCCTTGGTGGACGCGACCCCGATTTCCGGACCGGCGTGGGTGTACACGGTGCCATCTGACTCGCGGGTCGCCATGCTGCCGACCACGTTGCATATGGCGATACTGCGCGCACCCTTCTGCTTCGCTTCACGCAGGGCCGCAAGCGTGTCTGCGGTTTCCCCAGACTGCGTGATCACGATCGCGAGCGTCCTGGCATCGACGATGGGGTCTCGATAGCGATATTCGGACCCGTAATCCACTTCCACCGGGACCCGCGCCAGATCCTCGATGAGGAACTTGCCGATGAGCGCCGAGTGCCACGAGGTGCCGCAGGCGAGGATGACAATGCGGTCAATGTCGCGCAGGGCTTCCTGACTGAGCTTCATCTCGTCGAGGAAGACCTTGCCCGACTCGACAGACGCGCGGCCAAGGATGGTTTCACGCACAGCCCAGGGCTGCTCGTGAATTTCCTTGAGCATGAAGTGTTTGTAGCCGGCCTTTTCGGCCATGACCGGGTCCCAGTTGATGGTTTGGGCCTCACGGACGACGGGGAGACCGTCAAAATCGCAGAACTCGGCGCCCTTGCGCGTCACGACTACCATCTGGCGATCGTCGAGGAACACGACCCGTCGAGTGTGTGCGAGGATCGCCGGCACGTCGGAGGCGACGAAGAACTCGCCTTGTCCCAACCCAACGACCACCGGGGGGCCGTTGCGGGCGGCCACGATTGTGTCCGGGTCGTCTGCGGAGATCAGCACCAGCGCGAAGAGGCCGCGCAGTTGCGTCAGCGCGCGCCTGACGGCCGCCGCGAGTCCATCGCCCTTCCATTCTTCTTCCACCAGGTGGGCCACGACTTCGGTGTCGGTCTCGGTGACAAATTTGTGGCCCCTGGCGATCAGGGCGCGTTTCAGATCGAGATAGTTCTCGATGATGCCGTTGTGGACGACCACAATGCGGCCCTTGCAGTCCTGGTGGGGGTGGGCGTTTTCTTCTGTAGGCCGGCCATGGGTCGCCCAGCGCGTGTGCCCGATGCCGTACTCGCCCGTGATCGGCCTGGTGGCGATCACATCCTCGAGTCTTGAGAGCTTCCCGGCGCTCCGTCGGATATTGAGCTCGCCGTTCCTGACAACGGCGACGCCGGCGGAGTCGTACCCTCGGTATTCGAGTTTGCGCAGACCTTCGATCAGGACGGGCAGGAGCGGCTGATCGCCGACGTACCCCACAATGCCACACATACTTATGTCTTTTCTTTCTTTGCCGCGGCCCGGTCGGCCTTCAGTTTCTGCGCCCATCCATCCTTGATGGTCTGATGGCTTCGCGCAATGGCCAGCGCTCCTGCCGGCACATCGCGTGTGATGGACGATCCGGCGCCGATATAGGCGTCACGTCCGATTGTCACGGGTGCCACCAATTGCGAGTCGCTGCCGATGAACACGCCGTCCTCAATGACGGTCTTGTGTTTGTTGACGCCATCGTAATTGCAGGTGATGGTGCCGGCTCCGATGTTCGCGCCTTCGCCGATGGTGGCATCGCCAAGATACGCCAGATGGTTGGCCTTGGAGCCTCGGCCCAGTGACGTCTTCTTGAGTTCCACGAAATTTCCGACACGGGCCGAAGGGCCGACAACGGAGTTGGGGCGGATATGGGCCATGGGGCCGACAGCCGCGTGTGAGCCGACGGACGAATCAATAATCACCGAATAGTCCAGCACCACCACGTCGTCATCCAGCGTGGCATTGGTGAGACGGCTGCCTGCATGCACCCGGCAGCGGCTGCCGATGGCTGTGGTGCCTTCGAGCCGGACGCCGGGACCGAGTGTGGTGTCCTGGCCGACGGTGACGTCCATTTCGATGTAGGTGGTGGCCGGATCTTCGAGCGTCACGCCGCCCACCATCAGGGCGCGATTTTTCCGTTGCCGCATGACTGCAGAGAGCTCGGCGAGGTCGAGACGGCTGTTCACGCCGCGCAATTCGTCAGCGCTGTCGAGGCGGAGGGTTTCAACACGTTTGTCCTCCTGGCGATACATCGCCACAAGGTCCGTGAGGTAATACTCGCCCTGCGCGTTGTCGGTGGCCAGGCGATGGAGGTGATTAAAGAGTGGCGAGAGTGCGAACGTGTAGATCCCGCTGTTCACCTCGCGGATGGCCTGTTGTTCGGATGAGGCGTCGCGCTGTTCAACGATGCGGGTGATCACCCCCGCTTTGTCGCGCACAATGCGCCCGTAGCCGTACGGATCGGGAAGTTCCGCGGTGAGCACGGTGGCTGCTGCACGCGCGGAGCGGTGGGCCTCCACGAGACGGGACAAGGTGGACGACTGCAACAGTGGCACATCGGCGTACAACAGCAGCACCGTGCCCTTTTTGTCCTTCAGCACCGGTTCGGCCTGCAGCAGCGCATGTCCCGTGCCGAGCTGAGGTGCCTGCACCACATACTGGAGGTCGGGCCGACTGTGCAGCGCAGCCTTGACCTCGTCGGCACCGTGACCAACAACAAGCACTTTCGACGCCACGTCAAGCTGGTCCACGGTTCGCAGGACGTGTTCAATCAGCGGAAGGCCCGCGAGATGGTGCAGCACCTTTGGGATCGCAGATTTCATGCGCGTTCCCTTCCCGGCTGCGAGGATGACTACGTGAAGGTCGCCTGTGTCGCTCATACGTCTTCCTGATTATCCTGTGCGCGCTTCAACAGGATGCGCCCCTTCTTGAGGAGCTTCCGTGTGCGCGTGGGGCTCACCTTGAAATGCGCGGCCACCATCGCGGTCACTGCTTCCTCGGGAAGCCCAGTCGAATTTGTTATTTGACCAAACAAGACCGCAAGCTTGGTCTCGTCTGGGTCTGTGTCGTCGACCGTATCTGGGGAGCCAACGACAACTACGAACTCACCAAGGTCCTTTATGGGTTGATCTTTATTCCATTCAACCAACTCTTCGTTTATTTTTGTTATTTCTCGACATAAAACAACAGGTGATTTGACCAAATATTTTGATAAATCATCCATTGTTCTAACTATGCGATGAGGCGCCTCGTAAAAGACGGCAGTCCGTTTGCTTGATACGAGGTCTTCAAACCAACGATCGCGTTGCTGGCCTGACGCCGGAGGAAATCCGAGGAACAGAAACTGGTCTGCGGGCAAGCCCGCGGCCGACAGGGCGGCCGCGATCGCATTCGCTCCTGGAATTGGCACTACCCGGATGCCGGCAGCCCTGACCAGGCGCACAAGATCCGCTCCGGGGTCCGCGATTCCCGGCGTTCCGGCGTCTGACACCAGGGCAATGTTCTCGCCGGCTTCGAGGCGTGAGATAAGGCGATCGGCTTCCCTGGTCTCGTTATGCTCACGCAGGCTGACCATTGGCTTCTGTATCTCGTAGTGTGCAAGCAATTTGGAGGTTCGGCGCGTGTCTTCGGCGGCAATGAGGTCGACCTCTCGGAGGGTCCGCACCCCCCGGAAGGAGAAATCCTCGAGGTTGCCGATTGGCGTCGCGACGACAAAGAGGGTGCCTGGCACAGGGAAGCCTGAGGCAAGTGTATCTATAATCAGGGGTTGTCTGAGGAGACCAAATGCCTCTCTACGAGTATCAGTGTGACGCGTGTGGCGGACGGATTGAGCGGATTCGCAAGTTCTCGGACCCGCCGCTGGAGGATCCGTGCCCGACGTGTGGTGGGCATCTGACAAAGATGATTTCCTCACCCGCCATCCAGTTCAAGGGCGCTGGGTGGTACGTAAACGACTACGCCAAGTCCGGCTCGTCGGCGACCGGCACGTCGAAGACCGCCAAGGGCGAGGCTGCCGAAAAGGGTACAACCACGGACAGCAAGGCCGAGACAAAAGCCGAGACAAAGACCGAGACGAAGCCCGCAGGCAAGGAATAGGATCTCCTCATGTTGGATCCGGTGTTCGTCCGCGAAAACCCAGACCTGGTTGAAGCGCGCCTGCGCTCGCGCGGAATGGACCCGTCCACTGATCTCGCGTCGCTCGCCGCGCTCGAAGCCGCACGCCGGCGCGTGTTGCCGGAAGTAGAGGGACTCAAACGCGACCAGAACATGGCCGGCGAGTCCGTTGCCCGCGCCAAGAAGGCCGGCGAAGATCCCAGCGCGATCTTTGCTGAAAACAAGGCCCGAGGAGCGCGCATCAAGGCCCTTGAGGTTGAACTCGCCGAGATCGATGCGAAACGCGATGCGCTGCTCCTGACGTTCCCCAATCTGCCGCACGAGAGTGTCCCCGCTGGTGCCTCTCCCTCCGACAACGTTGAGGTGAGACGCTGGGGCACGCCGCCGACGTTTACGTTCACGCCGAAGCCGCATTGGGACCTCGGTGCCGCGCTCGGCATCCTCGACTTTGAACGCGCCACACGTATGGCCGGCGCCCGCTTCGCCGTGTTGATGGGGGCCGGGGCACAGCTCTCGCGCGCGCTGATCAACTTCATGCTCGAGGTGCATGCCACCGACCACGGCTACACGGAAGTGGAGCCGCCGTTCATGGTGAACCGTGACGCACTGACCGGTACAGGGCAGCTCCCGAAGTTTGAACAGGATTTGTTCAAGATTGCCGGTGACTGGGACCTCTTTCTGATTCCCACCGCCGAGGTTCCAGTCACGAATCTGCATCGCGAAGAGATCCTTGATGGTCGTCTGCTCCCGCTCAAGTACACCGCCTACACGCCGTGTTTCCGCAGCGAAGCCGGTTCGTATGGCGCTGATGTGCGCGGCCTGATCCGGCAGCATCAGTTCGACAAGGTGGAACTGGTCAAATTCACCACGCCCGAGCAGTCCTACGACGAGCTCGAGAAACTCACGCGCGACGCCGAGGCGATTCTTGAGCGTCTCGGTCTGCCGTACCGCCGCATGCTGCTCTGCACGGGCGACATGGGGTTCGGTGCCTCCAAGACCTTCGACATAGAGGTGTGGCTCCCAAGCCAGAACTCCTTCCGGGAAATCTCTTCCTGCTCAAACACGGAGAGCTTCCAGGCGCGCCGCGCGCAGATTCGCTACCGCGCTGAGGGCACCGGCAAGGCGCAACTGGTCCACACGCTCAACGGCTCAGGCCTCGCCGTGGGTCGCACACTGATCGCGATTCTTGAAAACTACCAACAGGAAGACGGCTCCGTTGTCGTCCCCGAAGCCCTGCGGCCCTACATGCGTGGGCGCGACGTCATCCGCGCCTGACGACGCAGGGCGCGGTGCCCAACTACATAGGGCGCCCAACTACGTAGGGCGCGCAACTACGTAGGGCGCGCTGGGTTTGAGCGCGCCGCCTCGGCCCGCTCAGGTTCAGCGGGCCCTCCAAGCCGGCCCGCTCAAGTTCAGCGGGCCCTCCAAACTGGCCCGCTCAAGTTCAGCGGGCCCTACTTCCTCAGATCGAACATCGCCATCTCTTTGAGGTTACGGACAAGCAGCCGTCCGTCGGAGAAAGCAGGGTGGTTCCAGGTCTTGCCGTCGAGGATGGGGAAGCGTGCGAGTTCATCGTGTTTGTCCGGCGTCGCCCGCACGAGTGCCATGTCGCCGTCTTCGGTCAGCACGATGATGTGGCCGCTGGCGAGCGCGATCTGGCCGTAGCCGTAGCGTCCACCCTTCCACTGCAGCGTGCCGTCTGACACACGGACGCAGGCGAGGATGCTCTCATCGAGTCCGTAGATGTATCCGTCGAGATACACGGAACTCGTGAACTGATTCTTCATCCGGTTGTTCTTCCAGATCTGGCGCGCAGTGCCAGTCGCACCGTTCACGTCCACTTCGATGACTGCGGCACCGTGGTCATAGGCTGACGACATGAACACCCGGTTCTCACCGATCACCAGCGGCTGCGCCGCATTCACGTCATACATCGTCTCCCACGGGAATTCCCAGAGGGGCGCGCCCTTTGTGGTCTCGAGTCCGACGATGCGGTTGGCGGTCACGAGCAGAATTTGTCTGACACCGTCGAGTGTGACGAGCATGGGTGATGAGTACGCAGCGCGATCGTTCAGGGACGACCAGAGCCGGGCACCCGTCCGGTGGTCATACGCCATCACCGAGTTGCCGCCCGATCCTCCGGGAACAGTGACCACCGCGTTGTCGACGATGAGTGGGGAGGTCGACATGCCCCACTGGATGTTGGATGCGCCGGCGTCCGTGAGGATGTTGGTGCGCCAGATGGTGGCGCCGGAGACTGCGTCGAGACTGCGAAGTTCCCCTGTGGCGCCCTGCGCGTAGAGGCGGCCATCGAAGTACGTCGGCGTTGCCCTGGGGCCGTCACCGCCCATGAATTCCTTGAACTCCGCGTTCCACTTGCTGGTCCAGATTTCCCGACCAGTGGCCACGTCGTAGGCACCGACCACTTCCTGCGGCCCCCGCTGCTCGATGGTAAACGCGACATCTCGATCACCGAGGCGGACCGTCACAAATGACGCGTACCCCCCGCCCACAGGCTGTTTCCAGACTGGCGTGAGCTGCCGATTGGGCCAGTCGGTCTTGATTGCACGCGCGGTGTAGTGTCCGTCCCATCGCGGGCCGCGGAAGAAACCCCAGTCAGCGGCCATGCTGATGGCTGGAGCTGCGGGTGGGGCGCCGATTGTGGCCACGGCCTCCGGAGTCGGAGTCGAAGTCGGCGCGATCGGGGCGGGCGCCAGCTCTGCGGCCTGCGCGGCCCGATGGCGATCCACCTCCGCCGCCTGATGATCCCGGGTTGTGACAAAAGCCAGCGTGGGTGTGCCGCCGCCGAGGATCACCACCCGGAGCCCAAAGAACTGGTAGAGGATGGCACCAGTCAAGCCGAGGACCGCAACACCAATGGCGCCGTAGCGCAGAATCCGCCTGAACATGGCATCCAGCCTACACCGGCGGTAAACTGGTCTCTCGCGGAGGGATGGCCGAGTGGTTGAAGGCGGCGGTCTTGAAAACCGCTGTGCGGGGAACTGCACCGGGGGTTCGAATCCCTCTCCCTCCGCCAGCCTTCGCTGAGCGCTCGCTTCGCTCGCAGCTACGGCTGGGCTTCGCCCAGCCCTCGCGACACGCGAGCGACTGTTCGGCGCAGGCGGACATCACCGCCAAACGCTCGCTACGCTCGCGGCTTCGGCTGGCTTCGCCAGCCCCACGCGACACACGCGAGCGGTCTGCGCAGGCTGTCCCGCCGAAGCTGTGAGCGTAGCGAACGCTTAGCGGAGGCGGACTACATTCCCCCGCCCTTGCGCACACCCCAGATTGGTGCGGGCGGTTCCTTGCTGAGACGATCGACCGGGTTCGCGGCGAGCAGTCGCAGGGCCTCCTGAACCGCGCGTTCAAGCTGCGGATCGCGGCCGGCGATGACGTCTTTCGGGAAGTTTTCAACCTCGATGTCCGGTGCGACGCCTTCGTTTTCGACGGCCCACTTGTTGTCGCGGGTGAAGAAGCCGCCACGCGGTGCAATCATCGACCCGCCATCAATGAACCCAGGTGTATCGGCCGTATGCACGAGGCCACCCCAGGTCGTCGTCCCCACCAGCGGTCCGATGCCTCGACGCCGGAACATGTAGGGCATCAGGTCGCCACCCGACCCGGCCATTTCATTGATGATCATTACCTTCGGCCCCCAGATGCCCGCCGAGGGACTTGTGAACGGATACCGATCGCCGGCGACGTTGTTGAAGTAGCCGTCAAAGTCACGGGCGAGCACCTCGATGATGTAGTCGGCCGCGGATCCACCGCCGTTGAAGCGTTCATCCACAACGACGCCGAGTTTGTCCTGCTGCGAGAAGTAGTACCGATTGAAGCTCTGGTACCCGCCCTGACCGGTGTTCGGCACATAGACGTACGCAAGTTTGCCCCCAGACAGTTCCGACACCTTGCGGCGGTTCTCTTCGACAAACGCCCGGGTCCGCAGACCCTGTTCGCTGCCAATCGGCACCACAGTGATCTGGCGCGCGCCTTCCATCACCGGCTTGTTGTTGACGGTCAGCTGCGTCTGCCGATTGGCCGTGCCGTCGAGCAGACGATGGATGTTGTCCGGCGCTACAAGCGGCTGACCATTGATCGCGAGCACGAAGTCGCCCACAGCGACCTCAACGCCAGGTGACGCGAGCGGCGCGCGGAGTTCAGGGTTCCAGTTCTCCGTGTCGTAGATCCGCGCGATCTTGTAGCGATTGCTCTCGATCGTGAAGTCTGCGCCAAGCAGGCCTCCGTCCGCAGCGTTTCCTTCCGTCTCCGGCATCGCACCGCCACGCACATACGAGTGACCCACCGCGAGCTCCGCGCCCATGGTGTCGAGCAGATAGTTCAGGTCTGACCGGTGATTAACGTGGGGAAGCAGCTGGCCGTACATCTCCTCCATCTGCGTCCAGGCCGATCCATGCATGTTCTGCACGTAAAGATAGTCGCGCTGCAGCCGCCACCCCTCGCGGAAGATCTGCTTGTACTCCTCCTTCGGATCCAGATGCATCGTCAGCGTCACGTTCAGCCGTCCGGCGCCGGCGGCCGGCACCGTGCGGTCGGCGTCGACGATGAACAGTGAGGGGCCGGCGGCGGCGCCACCCCCACCCCCACCGCCACGGCCGCCACCAGCGGCTCCGCCGCCGCGGTAGAGCATCTTGTGCCCGTCAGCTGATACGACGTAGGCCGTGACGCCCGTCAGAAACTGCGTGGCGCGTCGCTCACTGAGCCGATACCGCTGCAGGTTGGCGCCGTCCAGGTAGTAGACCGTGCCCGCCACACCAGAGCGGAGTTGCGAGTAGGCGCGCTCCGGCACACCAGGCACGGCAATGATGCGGCGGTCGAGACCGTCGGCATCAATCTGCACTGTCACCGGTGCGGGACGAGCTCCAGAGCGGCCTTCGCCTCCGCCGGCTGCCTCGGACGTCCTTGCAGTCTCTTCATCACTCTCAGGGAGCAGCGGCGTGGGATCGCCCTTCTTCAGGATCGCGAAATACAGGCCGTACGTCACCGGCCGGTCATACGACGTCATGTCGAGCCACTGCGACGCCAGACCAAAGTCACGCGAGGCCAGGAACCACAGGTACTTGCCGCTGGCATCCCAGGCAGGCCACACGGCCGCCGCCATGGGATCGGTAACCTGATGTGTCGCTCCGGTCTCGACATTGCTCACGAACACCGCGTGGTACATCGACCGCAGCCGGCTCGCATAGGCGACCCACTTCGAGTCCGGACTCCAGACGGGATTCAACGTGCGCTGAGGGACCATCCATGGGTCGCTGCCGACCACCTTGGCCGCTCCGGAGGCGACATCAACGACCCACACTTTGAGATCGGTGTCGGTGAACAGAATTTTCTTCGAATCGGGCGACCAGGACGGCGTGTAGTAGTGCTTCGGATTGGCGAACTCAATTTCGCGCGGCGGCGTAATGCCGTCCTGTGGTGCGATCACGAGCTTGTACTCGCCGGACCTGTCGCTGAAGTACGACACAAAGTTGCCATCGGGTGACCATGCCGGCGCGCGATCTGCGGCGCCGCTCGATCGCGTGATGTTGCGCACATCACCCTTGTCAGCAGGAATTGTGAAAATCTCTCCGCGCGCCTCGACGACGGCGCGGCGACCGGTGGGGGAGATCGCCATGTTGGTCACGCGGCTCGACACGTCCTCCCACTTCGGCATCATCCAGGGGAAGTCGCCGGTGGCAACGATGTCGATGACGCGGGAACGGCCGTTGGATGGGTCGAGCAGGTGGATGCGTCCGGCCTGTTCAAACACGACGGCACCGCCGCCGGAGTCGATGGACTTCACGTCAAAGTCGGTGAAGCGGGTGACCTGTCGCAGTTGTTTGTTGCCGGTGTCGAATGCCCACACGTTGCTCACGCTGTCGCGGTCGGAGAGGAAGTAGACGGAGCGTCCGACCCACACCGGATCGGTGTCTTTTGAATTCGTGAAGGGGGGCGTGACGAGATCGTGCGTCTTGAGATCGACGATCCAGATGGGTTTGTTCTGACCGCCGCGGTAGTTCCGGCGCTCTTCATCCCACGAACTGTTCATGCGGTAGGCGATGTGGCTGCCGTCCGCGGAGATCTTGCCCATATAGGCACGGGGAAGGGCCATTGGTGCTTCGATGCCGCCGGTCGCGGGCACCGTCCAGAACTTCGGCGCTCCGCTTGGGGCCCAGGTGGCGCGGGCTGAGGCGAACATCACCGAGCGGCCGTCAGGCGTCCAGCCCTGCACGGTGTCCGCGCCAGGATGCCACGTCAACCGCTTCGGCTCTCCACCGGCGGTCGGCACGACGTAGACGTCGCTGTTGCCGCCGTAGGAGGCAGTGAACGCGAGCGTCTGGCCGTCAGGGGAAAACCTGGGGCTGGAGGCGCCACCGGCAAAGCTCGTGATGCGCCGCGCGACGCCTCCCGCCCGCTCGACCATCCAGATGTTGTTCGCGTACGCAAACGCAATGTGGGTGGTGCTGACGGTGGGAGTGCGGAGCAGTCGCGTTGGTGTCGGCGCGGTCGTCACGGGTGCGACCGCCACCGCCAGCAGGACCAGAAGCAGGGTGGCAGGGGCGAGCAGTCGGCGAGTCATAAGGCCTCCAGAAGGCCCTACGATACCGCCACTTACCAGATCCGGACGCGTTTCTCCGGAGCGACGTACAGTTTGTCGCCCGGCTTCACGTTGAACGCCTCGTAAAACGCGTCGATGTTTGAGAGCGGCGCGTTCGCGCGGAACTCTTCGGGCGCGTGCGGGTCGGCCATCACCTGGTTGCGCAGGTACTGCTCGCGGGCTTTTGAGCGCCACGCCTGCGCCCAGCCCATGAAGAACCGCTGCGCTCCGGAAAAACCATCGATGGTCGGAGATGACGTTCCGCCGAGTGAGAGCCTCCACGCCTTGTAGGCGATCGAGAGACCACCAAGATCGCCGATGTTCTCCCCGAGCGTGAGTTCGCCGTTGACCTTGACGCCAGGTAGCGGACTCAGGGCGCTGAATTGATCGACCAGCACTTTTGATCGCTTCTGAAACTCCGTCTCGTCGGCGGGGGTCCACCAGTCGCGGAGCGCGCCGGATCCATCGAAGCGCCGGCCCTGGTCATCAAAGCCGTGTCCAATTTCATGACCGATGACCGCGCCGATGGCGCCGTAGTTCACCGCGTCGTCTGCGCCCAAGTCGAAGAACGGCGCCTGGAGGATGGCGGCCGGAAACACAATCTCGTTCTTGACAGGGTTGTAATACGCGTTCACGGTCTGCGGCGACATGAGCCACTCTTCGTGATCCACCGGGTGGTTCAATTTTCCGATCTGGTACTCGTGTTCGAGTCTCGCCGACCGCTCCACGTTGCCGAGCAGGTCGTCGGCCGAGACCTTCAGTGAACTGTAGTCGCGCCACTGATTCGGGTATCCGATCTTGGCCTTGAACTTCGACAACTTGTCGAGTGCTTCCTTGCGCGTCGGCTCGGTCATCCAGTCCAGCGTCGTGATTGACTGACGATACGCCTCGATCAAATTGGCGATCATCGTTTCCATGCGTTTCTTCGCGTCCGGCGGGAAGTGCCGTTCGACGTACAACTGGCCGAGCGCTTCGCCCATGCTGCCGTTGACCACCTGCACGCCGCGCTTCCAGCGCGGGCGCTGTGCCTGCTGCCCATTCAGCGTCCTGCCGAAGAACTCGAAGCGTGCGTCCACAAACGGCTGGCTGAGGTAGGCACCTGCGGTGGTGATGTACTGTGCGGCCACCCAGGACTTCCACGTGCTCATCGGCACGGCCGGCACCATCGCCGCAAAACTCCTGAAGAACGACGGCTGACCGATGACCACTTCCGGCGTCTTGTCGATGCCCTGCGCGGTCGCCCAGCCCATCCAGTCGAACCCGGGCATGTCGGTGACGACCTTCGACAACGCCATCTTGTTGTAGGTCTTCACCGCATCGCGACTTTCGACCTGTGTCCACTGAATCTTTGCGAGCTCAGTCTCAAGTCCCAGCACCGCTTTCGCAGCGCCGGCCGGATCAGCCCGTCCCGCCAGCGTGAAGGACGTTTGGAGGTAGTCGAGATACTTCGCGCGAATCTCGACGAACTTCGGTTCCTCCAGCAGGTAGTAATCACGGTCAGGCAACGCGGTGCCACCCTGGAAGAGATACAGTGCCACCCTGGTGGGATCGCCTGCATCCGCATCGATGAACGCGCCAGCCGGCCCTGGCAGACCGATGACCGAGAGTTCACCGATCACGCGTGCCAATTCCGCCGGCGTCGTGATGGCGTCGACCCGATCGAGGGTGGGTTTCAGCGGCGACGCGCCCAGCGTGTTGACGCGTGTTTCATTCGAAAAGCTCGCGAAGAGATCGCCGACCTGCTGCGCGATTGACCCGGGCTTCTTGTTCGGATCACCAGCCAACCGCTCGATGATCGCGTAGAGATCAGCCTCCGCTTTATCTGACAGCTGGACGAATGTGCCGGCGATCGGCCGGTCGGCCGGAATCTCGGTCTTCGCCAGCCACCCTCCATTCACAAACCTGAACAGGTCATCCTGCGGCCGGACGCTCCTGTCGAACGTAGTCAGGTCGAGGCCGGATGTCGGACGCCCCGCAGAAGTCGGGGCCTGTTGGGCCGAGACCTGGGAAACAAGGCAGGCACAGACAATGGCAAGAGCGAGGGTTCGGAGGCGCATGCCTCCGAGTCTACCTGAGGAATTCGACGATCACTTCCTTTGCGCCGTGTCCTGACACCGCAGACACCGTGAACCGAAATTGTCCGTACTCGACCACGTCACCCACGAGAGGAGGCCGGTCAACCAGCGCCATTACCAGACCACTGACGCTGTCGACTTCTTCGTGTTCGAGATCCACGTCGAACGCCTGGCCAAGCTCGTCGAGGCGCAAGGTGCCGGCCACTCGCGCTGATGTCTCGGACGTCCGGATGAGGTTCGGGGCCGTCGGCACACCCTCGTCGATCTCGCCGACGACCTCCTCGGCAAGATCCTCCAGGCTCAGCACGCCGGCCGTGCCGCCGTGTTCATCAATCACCACCGCAATGTGCGCATGGGTCCGCTGCATGGTGGACAACACGGAGTCAAGCGATGCCGTCTCGGGAACAACCGGCACCGGTCGCACGTCGGCGGGGCCGATGTGTTCCTCAAGGATCAGCCGGCGCAGCAAATCCTTGACGTGGAGCATGCCGACAATGTGGTCGAGGTCGCCGTCGTAGACCGGGTACCGCGTGTGGCGATGCGTCAGGAGGAGTCGCTGGACGTCGGCGGGAGACGCGCCGACCGGGATGCCGACCACACGCACGCGCGGCACCATGACCTCGCCAGCCGTCAAATCGCCGAACTCAAACAGTTCCCTGACGAGCCTGCCGGCCTCTTTGCCGAGGGCGCCTCCTGCTTCACTTTCTTCGACGATGAGCTGCAATTCCTCGGCGGAGTACGACTCCTCCTTTGTGTGGGCCTGCCGGCGGATCCCCACAAGACGGAGGCAGAAAGCACCGATGGCATCCAGAGTGAAGACGAAAGGATAAAACGCCAGCAACAATACGCGCATCGGCCAGAAGACCGCACGCGCGGTGCCCTCGGCGTGGCTGAGCGCCAGCGCTTTCGGGATCATCTCGCCAAGAAAGATGTGCAGGTAGGTCAGGCTCGCGATGGCGATCACACTCGCCGCGCCATGGGCTGACAACCAGCGGGCGTCCCCAAGGAACGTGAGCCGTGGTTCAAGCCACACCGCCAGCGTGTGTTCGCCATACATGCCGAGGCCAAGACTGGCCACGGTGATGCCGAGCTGGGCGGTGGCGATAAAGCGGTCGCGCGCCTGCGCAGAGACCAGCAGTGCCAGCAAGCGCTTCGACAGCCGTTCCCCCAGGGTGGCGCGGCGTTCGACCGCCGTGCGCGGCACCGCGACAATGGCGAATTCCGCCGCGACGAACAACGCGTTCGCCAGCAACAACGCCGCGACAACCAGGACCGCAATCACTGGCCGTCCTCCTCAAGAAACTCCGCCAGCACGTCTTGTATCGTCACCAACCCGATGACTCGGCCGGCAGCGTCGGTGACGACAGCCTGGTGGACGCGCCGGTCGCGGAGCAGGGCAATGATTCGGTCGGCCGGGAGGTCCTGCGCGACACTGGCGAGCGGACGCGCCAGTTGTCCCAACGCCGGCGGTTGGCCTGCGAGCACATAGTGGTGGACAAGGTCCTTCACGCGCAGTGTGCCAATGATGGTGTCCGGCGTGCCCCGATAAATCGGCAGGCGACTGAACGGACTTGCGGCGACCACGCGCACGACCTCGTTCCACGGAGTATCGTCCCGCAGCATCGTCAACTTTTCGAGCGGAACCATCAGATCGCGCGCCGTGCGAACGCCCAGTCTGAGAGCGCGGTGCAGCCGCTGTTGTTCGTCTGGCTCGAGGAGACCGCCGTCGCGGCTTTCGACCAGCAACATCTCGATCTCCTCGGGTGAATGGATGTGCCGATGGCTGCCGCCACCCAGTCCGAAGAGCCGGAGCACTGCGGTCGCTGATCCGTTCACCATTGCCAGAAACGGCCGGAACACTGCGAGGGACCAGCGCATCGGCAACACGGTGGCCAACGCGACCTGGGTGGGAAACTGCAGGGCGAGCGACTTGGGCACCAGTTCGCCCAACACCACCTGCGCAGTTGTCAGCACCAGCAGGACGGCGATCGCGGCGCTGGAGGTGGCGAGTTCGGTGTCAAGCTGGAGCCACTCCGCCAACATTGGCGCCAGTGCGACGGCGACCGTTGCCTGCGCGAATGCGCCGAGCACAAGGCTGGAGAGCGTGATACCGATCTGCGAAATGCCGACGTAACGATCAAGGCTGGTGGTGTCGTCCACGACCGGCAGCAGCCGTTTGGCCAGCCAGCTTCCCTCATCCGACAACTGCCGGATGCGGCTTCGCCGCGCACCGACCGCCGCAAATTCGGCCGCCACGTAGAGTGCGTTGATGAAGATAAGGACGAGGATGACCGTCCAGACGGCCGCAGACATGCCTCCCTAGTGTATCCGGGCGCGCACGGGTACGATGCGGTCCGCGGGTCGCGGGTCCAGGGGCCCAAGGCTTAGAAACAGGAGAGTGCCATGTTCAGTGAATTCAAGCAGTTCGTGAATCAGGGGAACGCGATCGACCTGGCGGTGGGCGTCGTCATTGGTGCCGCCTTCGGCAAGATCGTCAATTCGCTGGTCGCGGACGTGATCATGCCGGTCGTGGGGTTGGCACTGGGGCGGGTGGATTTCGCCAACTGTTTTGTGTCGCTCAGCGGCGAGTCGTTTCCGACCCTGGCCGCCGCGCGCGCCGCCGGCGCGCCCGTGCTCGCCTACGGCGCGTTCATCAACAACATCGTTGAGTTCTTCGTGATCGCGTTTTCGATCTTTCTGGTGGTGCGGCAGGTCAACAAGATGCGCACGACGAAGGTGTAGTCCGACTCCGCCAAGCGCTCGCTTCGCTCGCAGCTACGGCGGGACAGCCTTTGCACATCGCTCGCCCGTCGCCTGGGCTGGGCGAAGCCCAGCCGAAGCTGCGACCGAAGGGAGCGCTCAGCGAAGGCTGGCGGTGAGGCAGGGATTCGAACCCTGGGTACAGGTTTAAGCCCGTACAACGGTTTAGCAAACCGCCGCTTTCGGCCACTCAGCCACCTCACCCCGCACGGCGAACGAACAACGATAGCGTACTACGTCCGGCAGCAGTTAGCAGCGGCCGCGTTCAGTGTCTTGAGCGGAATGGAGACCAGATCACTCAATTTGCGCCGATCGGAGGTTGATGACGAGGCCGCGTTGACGGCTTCGAGGGAGGCCTTGAGGACCGCAGCCAGTGCGGGGGCGGCCGGCAGGGCGAGCCGGTAATGCATCCAGAGGCCGTCGCGTCTGGCCGACACGAGGCCTGACCTGCGGAGATAGGCCAGGTGTCGCGACACCGTCGGCTGGGGCAGGTCGAGTGCGCCGTGAATGTTGCACACACACACTTCACCAGCCGCGAGCAGCGCGAGGATCCGCAACCGGGTGTCGTCGGCCAGGGCCTTGAACAAGAGTTCCAGCGCGTCCAGGGAGGCAGTCTTCATATATGGCTTGACGAATATATCACGCGGCGCTATATTCGCTTCAACGTATATGGAAAACCTCACCCTCACCGTCAAGAAACGTTATGGATCCCTGGCCGAGAACGTCGCCAGGGGCGGATCGGCGACCTGCGGCCCCGGCGAATGCGGCTGTGGCGACCCCATCAGCAGCGATTTGTACGACGCGCTGCAGACGGATGGGCTCCCCGAACAGGCCGTGCTTGCATCGCTGGGCTGCGGCAATCCCACAGCGCTGGCCACACTGAACGCCGGCGAAACCGTGCTCGACCTCGGGTCGGGTGGCGGCATCGACGTGCTGTTGTCAGCGAAACGTGTGGGCCCGACCGGCAAGGTCTATGGGCTCGACATGACGGACCAGATGTTGTCGCTGGCGCGTGAAAATGCGCGCAAGGCCGGCGCAACCAATGTCGAGTTCCTCCAGGGCCACATCGAAGCGATTCCGCTTCCCGACAACAGCGTGGACGTCATCATCTCGAACTGCGTCATCAATCTTTCCGCCGACAAGGACCGCGTGCTTGCCGAGGCGTTCCGCGTGCTGAAGCCCGGTGGGCGGTTTGCCGTGTCCGATGTGGTCTCCCGCCGCCGGGACATCCCTGCAGAGATCCGGCGCAACGTCGAGCTCTGGATCGGCTGTGTCGCCGGCGCCCTGCACGAGGCCGATTTCCGCGCGAAGTTGCAGGCGGCAGGATTCACCGACGTCACCATCGAAATGGTCCGCGAGTACCGGGCAGCCGATGCCCGCACGTTCCTGGCGGACGCCGGCCTCGATGCGGACGCCATCGCCCCATACGTGGATGGCGCGTTTGGCAGCGCCTTCGTGCGGGCGACAAAACCGACCCACGCCGACGCCTGATGCCCGCTCCATTGCGGCTCTTGTTCCTCTGCGTGGCAAACTCGGCCCGCAGCCAGATGGCTGAGGGACTGGCACGCCACCTCTTTGGCGATCGTGCCACCGTCCAGAGCGCCGGAAGCGCACCAACACGGGTCAACCCGAATGCCATCGCGGTGCTGGCGGAGCTCGGCATTGACGCCACCGGACACGCGTCCACACTCGTTGACGATATTCCGTCCGATTCGATCGACCTCGTGATCACGCTGTGCGCCGAAGAGGTATGCCCCGTCTATCCAGGCCGGGTCGAGCGACTCCACTGGCCGCACCCCGACCCCGCCGGCGCGCCACCCGACAAGGCGCTGGAGCGCTTCCGCGAGGTGCGCGACATGCTTCGGGCACGCCTTGGCGCTTTTGGGCGCGAGCGGGGGCTGCTGTAGGGGCCGCCAGCATGGCGCACTACATCCCAGTGCGCCCTACATACGTGTCTCGCATGCAGGGCCCGCTGAAGTTGAGCGCGCCGTGACGCGGGTTGGGTGAGGTTGGGTAAGATCACCCGATGCCGCCTCGTGTGAGATTTGCGCCGTCGCCAACCGGGTACCTGCACGTGGGCGGGGCGAGGACGGCGTTGTTCAACTGGCTGTACGCACGCCGGCATGGTGGCACGTTCATCCTTCGCATCGAAGACACCGACGTCGCCCGCTCCTCGGACGACATGGTCAGCGGCATTCTGAGCAGCTTGACGTGGCTGGGGCTGACGTGGGACGAAGGCCCCGGTGTCGGCGGTCCGCACGCGCCGTATTTCCAGACAGAACGGCTCGACAAATACCGCGCAGCCGCGGATCGACTTGTGGCGTCGGGCCACGCGTACTTCTGTTACTGCACACCTGAAGACCTCAAGGCCAAACGCGATGCGGCAGAGGCCGCTGGAACCGCGTGGAGTTATGACCGCGCCTGCACGGCGCTGTCGGCTGAGGACATTGCCGCGCGGGAAGCCGCCGCCACACCCAGGGCCGTTCGGTTCCTCGTCCCGCCAGGCACCACGTCGTTTACCGATCTCGTTCGCGGGCACATTGAGTTTGCGCGTGAACACATTGACGACTTCGTGATCATCCGCTCGGATGGGTTCCCGACCTACCACCTCTCGGTTGTGGTCGACGACGTGGAGATGGAGATTACACAGGTGGTCCGCGGCGACGACCATATCTCCAACACGCCGAAGCAGGTGCTGTTGTATGAAGCACTGGGAGCCCCGGTCCCTGAGTTCGCGCACGTTCCGCTGATTCTCGGCCCTGACAAGAAGCGGCTGAGCAAGCGGCACGGCGCGACGTCGGTGGGCGAATACGAAACGCAGGGCTATCTGCCCGAAGCGATGATCAATTTCCTCGCGTTGCTCGGCTGGTCCCCTGGAGGCAACCAGGAGCTCTACAGTCGCGACGAACTGATCGAGCGTTTCACGCTCGACGGCATCAGCGGCGGCAACGCCGTGTTCAACGTGGACAAGCTCGACTGGTTCAATCAGCAGCACATCGTCAGGTTGTCCAATGACGACGTATTGCATCGACTGCAGAGGGACCTTCGTCTGGCAGGCCTGTGGCGCGACACATTGCTGAACACCGAGTTCGGCTGGGTCAGTTGCGTCCTCGACCTGTTGAAGCCACGGGCACGCAAACTCGCTGACGTGATTGAACCCCTGCGCGCGTTCCTGCTCGATGAGGTGGTGTACGACGAGGCCGCCGTGGCCAAACATCTGTCTGGACCGGACGTGCGTGAGCATTTGCGTGCGTGGGCGGCGGTGGTGGCGGAGTTGCCGGACCTCGAGCCGGCTGCGACCGAGGCCGCACTGCGATCAGTTGCTGACGCGCGAGGCATCAAGGCTGGTGTGCTGATTCACGGCACACGCGTCGCCGTGACAGGGCAGGCCGTCAGTCCTGGACTCTTCGAGGTACTCGAACTGGTGGGGAAGGCACGCGTCGTCGCGCGCCTTACCACCGCAGCGAACGGCGTCCCCGCCAGATAGGGCCTTCTTCGACGAATTGCCACTCCGGGTTGCGAGAAGGGGCTCGCATCGCCGCGAGTGTCCTGTCGAACAGCGCCTGACAACGTGGTCACCTGCGCCAGGTCACCGATGCGACGCCCCAGTTCCTTCTCCGCATCGTCCAGGCGGTAAGCTGCTATCGGTCCGGATACTCCATGGCTGCAACTCGATCCCCGGTTCCTCGACTTTCCCGTGTGCAATCGCGTGCAACCCCGGGCACTTCCAGCCCTGCCGAGGTCTTCGAGGTTGGACGCCGGTACCTGATGAGAGCCGATCCGCGCCTGGCCGAAGTGATCCGGCGAACGGGGCGGGTGCGGCCGGATTTTGGTCGCCGTGACCCGTTTGATGCCCTCGTGCGGGCCGTGATCTCCCAGCAGTTGTCGACAAGGGCCGCCGACACCATCCGGGGGCGCGTGGTGGCGTTGATGCCGCGGTTGTCGCCGGACGCGTTGCTGGGCGTCCCGGTCACGGCGCTTCGGGCCGCCGGATTAAGTGGACAGAAAGCCGCGTACTTGCGGGACCTTGCGGAGCGGGTCGCGGACGGACGCCTCGATCTGCACGCCCTGCAGGGACTCACCGATGAGGAAGTCATTGAAGTCATTGTCGCGGTCAAAGGGTTTGGCCGATGGACGGCTCAGATGTTCCTGATGTTTTGCCTCCACCGGCCTGACGTCCTGCCCACCGGCGACCTGGGCATCGTCAAAGGCTTTCAGCATGTGCTGGCCATGAAACGCCGGCCTTCGGTCCGCACAATGGAACGGGCGGCAAAAGTGTGGCGGCCGTACCGGTCGATCGCCTGCTGGTATCTCTGGCGAACCCAGGAATAGCAGGCAACGCCACCCAATCCCCGGACGTATCCGACTGCCAGATGCTCCTGAGACGCCTGCTGTTTATCGCCTTTCTGCTCTCCCTGGCCGCAGCGGCACTCGCGTTGTGGTCCGTCGACCGCGTGCGGGCCCGCGATCGGGCGTTGGCCGTCGAGTGGATGGCGGCGTCTTTTCAGACCGACCTCATTCGCGCGCGGTGTGAGGCAAACCCGAAGTGGTTCCTGGCCGGGCCCCGGGAAGATGCACCCAGCGCGGCACTGCTCGCGGACCCGGATGCCGATGTGCTGGCGCCACGTCCGGACGCCTCGCCGCGCCCGGTGGAGTTCTTCGCGTACGACGTCGAGCAGATTGGCCAGAGCACGGCGGCTCCGCGCATTCCGGCCACCATGCGGGCCCAGTTGAGCGCGGGAGCCCTGACCGTCACTGAATCGTTCACGACCCCACTCGGGACGGGCACACAAACCGCGTTGGCTACGCAGTGGGAAGGTCCCTGTGCCTTTCTGCTGTTCCGGATGCATCCTGCCGCCGGGCAGTTCCAGCAGCGCGCCCTTCTCTTCGGAGGATTCACGCTTGTGGCGTTTGCGGGGATCATGCTGGTGGCCTGGCCGATCGAGCGGCGCGTCCGCCGCATTGGTGCCCAGATGCGGGCATCGGCGCGCACTGAATACCGGGAGCCGGCCGCCGTCAGTGGGCGCGACGAGCTGAGTCAGCTCGGGTTTGCGTTCAACGAAGCCGGGCTCGACATCAATCGCCTGCACACGGACTTCCGCGATCGTGATGCCGACTCCCGCCGGTTTCTGTCCTACATCACGGCGGATACCGAAGCGTTGCTTCAGTCCGCGTTGACGTCGGCTGACGCGTCCCGGATCGTCGCCGAGGCGCTGCGCCTCAGCAACGTTGTCGTCGGTGCGCAACTGCGCGATGCCGCGCCGCGGGCCGCGACACCGGTCGATGTTGGTGGCGTTGTCACGACCGTTGCACGCGAGTTCGAACATCTCGCGGCCGCCCGCCACGTCACGATCGATCTTCACCGGCTGGACCCGGGCGTCATCCTGCAGTGTGATCCACTGCTCCTCGCGCAGGCCCTGCGCAACGTGATGGCTCTGGCCCTCGAGCGCGAACCGTCCGGCGGGCGTATCGTCGCCGAGGTGCGCAAAGGGACGGGCGAGAGTTTCTCGCTGCGGGTGACAGATACCGGTCAAAACCTGACGGATCCCGAAGTACGCAAGTTGAATGCGGTGCGCCGGTTCCGCGGCGACGAGGGACGGGGCGCAGACCTTCGCGGGGACATCGGCCTTGGTCTGGCCGTTGTCCACGAGGTGTGCCATCGCTACCACCTTCACCTGACCTTCCAGCGCCCGGTCACTGGCGGCCTTGAAGTCGAGATCGGGACAGCGGCGCTGGTGTAGCCTTGGACCATGGCGCACGAATGGTTGACCCGGGAAAGTGAACGCTGGACTGAAGACGGCCTGATCACGCCGGCCCAGCGGCAGGCCATCCTTGCCCGTTACCCGGATGAGCAGGCGGCGTTCGGCGGCGCCACGCTCGCGTGGCTGGCGTGGCTCGTCGCGGGGTTTGGTCTGATCCTGCTGGTCGCGTGGAATTGGGAGGGGCTCTCCCACGCAGTCAAAGTTGGCGGCACAGCGGTGTTGACGCTGGCTGCGTATGCGGCAACCGCGTGGTCCGCGCGGGCGGGTCGCGGTGGCCGGGCGGAGTTGCTGGCGTTTGCCGGCTCGCTGCTGGCGGGCGCGTTCATCGCTGCGGCCACCGACATGTGGAACGTCGGCGACACGCAGACGTGGTCGCTTCTGGCGTGGGCCGTCGTCATTGCGGTCACGGCCGCTGTGATGGCGTCGCCGACCACCGTGGCTCTTGGTGCCGGCGTGTTGTTGTTCTGGGTGATGACCGACACCGGTCGGCCGCCTGCGTCGTGGGCCTTTCTTGTGGTGTTCGCGGTGCTCGCCACCGCACTGGAGCGCCGAACCCACTGGCTGGCCTCCGGGTCGGTGAGTGTCGCGTTCGGCGGGTTTGTCACACTCACCGCGATGGAGTTGTGGCGCACGCCGTCGGCGGCTCCCGCCGCGTTTCTGCTGGCGGTTGGGGCGGCGCTCGATGCCTGGGCGCATCGAACAACGGGTCGTCCTGCGTTCGCCCGCACCACTCCGGCGCTGGGATTCACCATCGCCGGGTTCGGGTTCCTGACGATTGAGTCCCTCACGCGTTCGGCTCTTGGGCTGTGGATGCCGGACCCTGCGACGATGGGCCCGGCGCTCGTGCTGTTGGTCGCGCTGATCACGGTCGCGATCTGGACTCCTGGTGTCACTCGCGCCAGAGTGACGGGACTGGTCGCACTCGCCTGGATGGTGATGTGGATGACGACCGGGGCACTGGCCGACATGCCCATCGTGTTCGGCTGGGTCTGGCTGCTCGTGGCCAGCGCGGGGCTGGTTGGCGTGGCGATCTCGGCGATCCGGGAGTCGGCAACCATCCAGAGTCGTGCTGTCCTCCTGGCAGGGATCGCGTCGATTCTGACTCTGGTGCTGGTCCACGTGACCGCCGGCCCGAACAGGTTTGGCCGGTCGGCTCTGGTCCTGCTGGCATCGGCGGCGGCCTTGTGGTGGAGCACAACTCGTCAGAAGCCCTCGCGAGTACAGCCCGTTCTCTGATATCAGATCCCTGCATGAGAACTCTCCGAGTCGCACTGTACGTGTGTCTGGCCTCGGTCCTGACGTTGCCGCTCGCCGCCTCCCAGGCCGGTTCATCGGCTGCCAGGTGGGATATCAACGCGCCCGTCGGGCCGACAACGCCCATCGAGTTTGATACCAACGAAGGCACATGGATGAACGTCGACGTCAGCCCCGACGGTCTCTGGAATATCTGGACGATGCAGACTGATGGTTCGGACTGCGCCGTTACCTCTATGGTGATGTTGAATGGCCGCCTGCTTGACGGTTCATTGAACGACGTGGGCAGCACGACAAAGCGTCCGCCGTTCTGGTTCGAGGGTCGGTAGAAGAAGCACGATTGGTCAGTGTGATATGCGCGCTAAGTCACGTCGTACCTTTATCAAGTCCACCCTGGCGCTCGGTGCCATAACGGCGATCGCGCCTCGTGTGCTGCGTGCTGATGACGAGTTCGACTTCGTCGTCATTGGCGCCGGGTCGAGTGGGTGTGTGGTGGCGAATCGGCTGACAGCGGATCCGCAGACGCGGGTGTTGTTGCTCGAGGCGGGCGGGCCTGACATGCACCCGCTAATCCCGGCGATTGGGCAATGGACGTCGTTGGTCGGGTCGGAGGTTGACTGGAAGTACTCGACAGAGCCTGAGCCGGGACTTGGCGGGCGATCGGTTCCGTGGCCGAGGGGGAAAACGTACGGCGGATCGAGTGCGATCAGCGCGGCGGCCTACGTGCGCGGGCACCAGCGCAATTTTGATGACTGGTCGACCGGCTGTGGTCCGACGTGGAGTTTCCGCGAAGTGTTGCCGTGGTTCCGGAAGTCGGAGGACAACACACGCGGGCTGTCTGACTATCACGGCGTGGGCGGGCCGATGTCGGTCGCCGACACGACCGATCCACACGCGGGCCATGAGGCGTTCCTCGGGGGCGCACGCGAGCTGGGGTTTGCGGCCGACCCGCGCTGGGACTTCAACGGCGCGCAGCAGGAACAGGGCGCCGGGTATTACCAGAAGAATCTGAAAGACGGCCGGCGGCATTCAGCGGCGGATGGTTTTCTGAAACCAATCCTGAATCGACCCAACCTCACGGTTCGTCCCTGGAGCCAGGTCAAGCGTCTGCTCTTTACCGGCACGCGAGTCACGGGCGTCGAGTACCTCCGCCAATCGGTCGTCGAGCGCGTCTCGGTCACAAGGGAAGTGATCCTCTCTGCGGGCGCGATCGACTCGCCGAAGGTCCTGATGTTGTCCGGTGTTGGCCCGGCGGACCACCTGCGCGAGCGCGGAATTCCCGTCGTACTCGACCTGCCGGGCGTTGGGGGCAATCTGCATGACCACCCCCGGATCGGGTTGCGGTGGGCGGGTCTCACGACGCTGCCTGGCTCGTCGGTGTCGGCCGGGTTGTTCGCCAGTTCCGGCATCAATCGCGGGGCGCCGGACATCCAGTTCTACGTGGGGCGTGGCCTCAGCGCGCCAGATCCGGCGATTGCGTTTTCTGTGGTGCTGTCGCGGCCGCACAGCCGTGGCCGGCTGCGCCTTCGCTCGGCGGACCCATTGGCGGCGCCTGCCATCCACGCCGGGTATTTTTCGGATGCCCGGGACATGGACGTGGCAGTCGAGGCCGTTCGACTGGCCAGGGCGATCGCGCACACGAAGGGTTATGAACGCCTGCGTGGTGCCGCAGAGAGCCCGCTCCAGACGGACGTCTCTCCAGCGCAGGTGCGTGCGTTTGTTCGGCGCACGGCATCTACCATCTACCACCCCGGCGGCACGTGCCGGATGGGCCGGGGGCGAGACGCGGTCGTTGATCCCACATTACGGGTATTTGGCGTCGATGGATTGCGGGTCGCAGACGCCTCGGTCATGCCGACCGTCGTCAACAGCCAGACCCACGCGGCGTGCGTGATGATTGGCGAGCGGGCGGCCGCATTCGCCCTCGATTGACCCCGTCGCCGGGCTCCGGGCTTGCCGGGCCGGGCGCGGACCTGTTAACTTAGAGGGGTTCGTCGGTTGCGACCCGACCCGTGCTGGGACGTCGTTCAACGGTAGGACAGCAGACTCTGACTCTGCTTATTGGGGTTCGAATCCCTGCGTCCCAGCCAAATTTTCCCTTCATCCGGCAAGTCCCGCGATCTCAGCCCTGGTCAATTCCCGCCAGGTGCCAATCGGCAGGGTGCCGATCGCGATCTCCCCGATCTTCACGCGGACAAGTTTGAGGACATGGGAATCGAGCGCTTCGACCATCCGACGCACCTGACGGTTGCGCCCCTCGGTCAACGTGATTTCAAAGTGGGTGTACTTCCCTGAATCGCGGAGGCGGGTGATGCCGGCCGGGCGCGTCGGCCCATCAGTCAGCTCGATGCCATCGCGCAACTGATCCAGCTGGGCGTCTGTGAGCAGCGTTGAGGCTTTCACGAGATAGGTCTTCGGCACGTGCGACTGAGGATTGGTCACACGTTCGGCAAACTGGTTGTCGTTGGTCATGATCAGCAACCCGGACGTGTCCAGGTCGAGCCGCCCCACCGGAGACACAAAGGTGCCGACGTCGGCGATCAGGTCATACACCGTCGGGCGCCCCTCCGGGTCCTTGTAGGTGGTCAGGTAGCCCTTGGGTTTGTAGAGCAGCAGGTATACACGTTTCTGCTGCTGCAGGGGCTGGTCGTCAAAGCGGACACGGTCGCGATCCATGTCCACCCACTGGTCCGGGTTCTGCACGACACGCCCGTTCACCTTGACGCGCCCGGCATGGATCCAGCTCCGCGCCTCTACGCGTGACCCGATGCCGGCTTTGGACAGCACGCGTTCGAGGGTCTTTAAGGGCCGCTTCTCCGTGGTCACCGTCGTGGATTGTAGAACGGCCGATGCGAACTATTCCTCAACCCCGTGCACCGAATCCGGTGGACCTCTCGGAATTCAAACAGGACCGGAACGAACATCTGTCGGCGCCGCCTCCTCGCTCACAGACGAAGAGGTTGAACGCCGGGTGGACGCGAGTGTGTGGACGCCCGAGTACGTGCCCTATCGGTGTACTAATCCCACCATCGCCTGATAGTAGAACGGCTTGTAGTAGGGGCTGGTCTCGTTGTGGCACCGGGTACAGGTCGTCTCCGCGATCGCCGCCGTGCGGGCGTTGCTGGCGTCACCTCCCCGGGCGGCGTCCACGTGCCGTTTGCCAGGGCCGTGGCACGATTCGCACTGCACGTTGGGGTGCGTCGGCGTATCGCCTTCGGCCAGGATGGCCTCTGCCGGCCCTGTCACATGGCAACCGATGCACTTGCCGCCGATACGGTCGGCCGGCTGCAGCTTCATGAGGGCGCGGGCGTGTTTGGTCCGCGACCAGGCCTGGAAGACTTCTCCGTGACAATCCTTGCAGGTATCGGCGCCGACATAGTCGGCCATGGTCTGCGGTGAGGTGGCGGAGAGGGTGACGGAAGCGGGGTGTCGCGCGGCGAACGCTGTCACGAACAGAACGCCGGAGAGCAGCACCATGAATGAGCGAGCCATGGAGCCTCCTTGAACTGCTCTCAGTCTGCGCCTGTGCCGGGCCACTGTCAAACCGCGCGTGTTACGCTGCAGACGACCCTTTATGACCGTCGCGCGCACCTACCGGGCCGGACAATCCATCGAAGACGTCTGCCGCGCCTGCAAGACCGATCGCCTGCACACCGTCATGGCGACCGACGCGGCGGGCCACCCGATTCGTGTGGTGTGCGGCTACTGCCGCAGCGAACACAACTACCGTGGTGGACCACGCATCAACCTCGACAGCCGGCAGCCGTCCACGGCACCGACCTGCGCCGCGGATACACGCGAGCCACGTCAGCCGTTTCCCCTCGTCAGCGATCGCGAAAGGATCTCTGCTCCCATGTCCACCGGTTCGACCGACGATCTTGAGCTGCTGCTTCGACGCATCATTCGCGAGGAAACAGGACTGACGCCGGTCACACCGGAGGAGAAGTGGCGCGGTGGCCACCTCGTGCTTCGTCCAGGCAACCCGGCGTTGCAGGAGAAGTCCGGGCCCATCGAGACGTTTTTCAACAAGATCGTGATGCTCCGCAATCGCCTGCGCACACTTGAGCAGCGGGTGAATGCATCCGACCTGTCCGACGAAGCCAAAATCAAGCTGCAGGGATACATCACTGCGAGTTACGGTTCCCTTACCAGCTTCAACGTCCTGTTTGCTGATGATGAGGATCAATTCAAGGGCGCGGGACGCGACGGCGACTGATGTTTGCGCCCTCGTCGAAGAACCGTCTGACCGCGCATGACCTCGGTCGCTTTCCGACGGACTCACTCTTCGACGGCATCGCCCGCGCCGTCTGCCGGGCCGGGTGTCTCCCCCGCAAGGAACTGTATGAAGCGTGGGAGGTGGCGCGCCGCACGCGCCGCCATCTCCGCGGTGGCCGGGTCGTGGATCTTGGTGGGGGCCACGGTCTCGTCGGCCATCTCATGTTGTTGCTCGACGACTCGTCGCCGTCGGCGCTCGTGGCCGACCCTGCGGTGCCGGCATCGGCCGCGACCCTCCATGCGGCGATCCTGGAAGACTGGCCTCGCCTGGAAGGTCGCGTGGCATATCACGCGGCTTCCATCGAGGATGTGGCACTGGGTTCGACCGATGTCATTGTGTCGTGCCACGCCTGTGGTGCGCTGACGGATCAGGTCCTCGCGCGTGCGGCTGCGGCGCGGGCTCGAGTGTCGGTGCTGCCGTGTTGTCACGATGCGGAAACGTGCGACCCTGGTCCGCTCGGGGGGTGGATGGATCTCGCTCTGGCCATCGACACCATGCGGGCTGTTCGCCTTGAGGAGCAGGGCTACGACGTGCGGACGCAGATGATTCCGGCAGACATCACGCCGAAGAATCGGCTGCTGATCGGCACGCCGCGCTAATCCCGCTGGTCCACTTCATCCCAAATCCGATGCTGGTGTGTTTCCACCAGCAGCAGCGAGCCGATGACGCACGTGATCGCGGCCACGCCGATGGGGTAGTACAGCCCCGCGTAGATGTTGCCGGTGGCGGAGATGACGTAGAGACCAATGAGCGGCAACAAGCCCCCGAAGACGCCGTTGCCGATGTGATACGGCAACGACAGCGCGGTGTATCGGATCTTTGCCGGGAACGCCTCGACCAGATACGCCGCGATCGGGCCGTACACCATCGCCACAAATACAAGCTGGATGAACACCAGGCCCACCAGCATCCAGGCTGACGGCTCTGCGGCAAGGGCGCCGATGCTGGTGAAGGTCAGCACTTCCTTCGCCGGCTGCAGCGCACCGTCCACCATCGTCAATGGCGTGAGACTGATGGCCCCGGTGATGGGATTCTGCTGGGACACCGCCGTGACGACGCCGGAGCCCGCAGCAGACTGCATCGCCTGATAGATCGGCAGATAGGAGACGGTCGCCAGAAGGCACCCGGCCATCATGAGACGCTTGCGCCCCCAGCGATCAGACAGCGCTCCCATCAGAATGAACAGCGGCATGCCCGATAACAGCGCCGTGGCGATGATGTAGTTCGCCGACGTGGGGTGCACCTTGAGAATGGTCTGCAGGTAGAAGAGCGCATAAAACTGTCCGGTGTACCAGATGACGCCCTGTCCGGCGGTGGCGCCAAACAACGAGATCAGTACGCGGCGCAGGTTGTGCCATTCAGTGAAGGCCTCCTTCAGGGGTTTCGCTGACGTCATGCCTGTGGACTTGATGTGCGTGAAGATCGGGGACTCCTGCATCCGCAGACGGATGTAGAGCGAAATACCCACAAGCACGATCGAGATCAGGAAGGGCACGCGCCATCCCCACTCCCGGAAGGCCTCCGTGCCCACCGCGTTCTGCACGACAAGGATGACGACCAGGGAGACAAACAACCCCAGCGTGGCCGTGATCTGGATGAAGCTTGTGTAGAATCCGCGGCGATTGTCGGGCACGTGTTCGGCGACATAGACCGCCGCGCCGCCGTACTCGCCGCCCAGCGCGAGGCCCTGCAGGACGCGAATGACCAGCAGCGCAATTGGAGCAGCGATGCCGATGGTGGCGTAGGTGGGAAGGATGCCCACGAGGGCCGTGGCCGCGCCCATGATGATCAACGTGACGAGGAACGCGTACTTTCGACCCACCAGATCACCGATGCGACCGAACACCAGCGCGCCGAATGGTCGAACCACGAACCCCACCGCAAACGTCGAGAGGTACGCAATCAGTGCCCAGGTGTCATCGCCACTGGGGTAAAACAGCGGGGCGATGATTGTGGCCAGACTTCCGAAGATGTAGAAGTCGTACCACTCGATCATGGTGCCTACCGCCGATGCGGCGATGACTTTCCGGATTTCGGCGGGTGAGTGTCTCGTCACGGCCAGTAGCGTAGATCAGACGCCGCTGATCCGGGGTAGGATTTCGCGACCCCTGAGGTGCCTATGTCCCGATTGCCCAGACTGATCCGTCCGCTGCTCGTATCGTTCGCGTTGATTGCCCTGCTCGTCCCGATGCCGGCGGCCCAGTCCCGCCAGGACAATGACAAGGCGGTCACCGAGGCCAACCGGACCAAGGGCCTGCCGCTCATCACCTCGCGCACGATGGAGTTCACGACGTCCGAGGGCACCTGGCTCTCCCTGGACCTGTCGCCAGACGGCCGCACACTGGTGTTTGAGCTCCTGGGTGACCTCTACACGTTGCCGGTCACTGGCGGGGAAGCCACACGCATCACCAGCGGGCAGGGCTACGACATGCAGCCCGCGTTTTCCCCGGATGGCTCCCGTATCGCCTTCATCAGCGACAGGAACGGCTCCGAAAACGTCTGGATTGCCAACGCCGACGGCACAAGACCCCGGGCGGTGACAACGACGGAGCGCGAGAGTTACATGTCGCCGGTCTGGACGCCTGACGGCGACTACGTCGTCGCGTCCAAGGGCGCGCAGTTGTGGATGTATCACCAGAGTGGCGGGTCAGGCGTGCAGATGACCGGCCTTGCGCCGGTGGCCATTCCTGGCGGTCCACCGACGCCGACGGCACCGTCGCTGCAGGGGCCGGAGTTCGCGCGGGATTCACGTTATCTCTGGGTCAACGTCCGGGGCCTGGTGCCGACAGGATTTCCCACACGCCACGTCGACGAAGCCGACCCCGACTTTGACCCGCACACGCAGAATCGCAGCTCGGCGCGCATCGTTGGTCCCTACCAGATCGCGTTGCTGGATCGGGAGACAGGGCGACTTCATACGCGCACACACGAGCATGAGGGTGCCTTCCGGCCGACCGCCAGCCCGGATGGCCGCTGGCTGATGTACTCGACGCGGTTTGACGCCAGGCAGGCGCTCAAGTTGCTGGACCTGGCGACGGGCGAGGATCGCTGGTTGAAGATGGACGTGCAGCGCGACGACAGCGAAGGCGGCGGGGCTCGCGATCGCGACGCGTATCCGGCTTCTGCGTTCACGCCTGACTCGTCGGCGGTCATCACAAGTTACGGCGGCAAGATCTGGCGCGTGGCCGTGCCGTCTGGTGAAGCCACGGAGATTCCGTTCACCGCCAGGGTGGAGCAACAGCTTGGGCCGCTGGTGAAGTTCGACTATCCCATCGACGACCAGAAGCTCACGGTGTCGCAGATCCGCGGCGCCCGGCCGTCTCCCGACGGGCAGCGCGTCGTGTTCACGGCGCTGGATCGCCTGTATATCGCCGACCTGCCGCAGGGACGCGGCACTCGCAAGGAGAAGCCGGCGACACCGGCCGCCGGTGCCGCCGCCGCAGCGGTTTCCGAGCCGGTGCAGCCCGTGTATCCGATGATTCGGAATGCGCGACGCATGACGACGGGCGCGGATGTGGAACATGCCCCTGTGTGGTCGCCCGATGGCCAGTACATCGCGTACGTCACCTGGAATGACGACACCGGCGGTGATATTTACCGACTGCGCGCGGATGGCACGGGGCAGCCGCAGCGCCTGACGCCGGTCTCCGCGTTCTTCGACAAGGTCACCTACTCACGCGACGGCACACGGCTTATTGCCGTGCGTGGATCGAAGATGCATCGGCTGCGCACGCTCGAGGACTTCGGGAATCATGGGGGATCTGCCGAGCTTGAATACGTCTGGTTGCCGGCGGCCGGTGGTGCACCCACGCAAATCGCATGGGTGGCCAGCGGCGCCACGCAACAGGGGCGGAACGCGCCGCACATCGGACCCGATCCGGACCGCATCTACGTGTGGGGCGGCGCCGAGGGCCTGTTGTCCGTGCGGTTCGACGGCACGGACTTCAAGCCTGTCGTGAAAGTTACTGCGCCATCGGCGCCGGGTGGGGGCGGTGGTACCCCGGACGAAGTGGTGTTGTCCCCGGATGGCAAACGCGCGCTGGTGCGAGCCAACCGCAATGTCTACATGGTGACGGTGCCCCCGATTGGCGGCACGGTGCCGACGGTGTCTGCCGGTACGCCGTCCTCAGTGCCGACGTGGCGCCTCACGAAGATCGGCGGCGATTTTGTCGGATGGACCGACGACAGCCGCGCCGCGTTTTATTCGATGGGGCGCAGCTTCTTCCTGCACGACCTGGCACTGGCGTCTGAGGTGGACGCCGCCAACCGAGCCACCGCTGACGCCGAAGCCGAACGTACCGCCGCGACGCCACCGGCACAACCCCCCCCAACCCCCCA
>Ga0222714_10000109_pt1 | contig 96492 bp, 110 predicted proteins | sample C33_3DmetaG_FD_165048 | JGI IMG/M metagenome (GOLD analysis project Ga0222714, IMG submission 165048) | Estuarine water microbial communities from San Francisco Bay, California, United States - C33_3D | ecosystem: Environmental > Aquatic > Marine > Unclassified | place: USA: California...
TAACAAAGGGACAAATTGATATAAGGATTGAAAATAAAACTATATCATATAGTCAAAATCTCGGTTGTATTGATTGTGGTTTATCATTTGATAAATTAGAACCTAGAGATTTTTCTTTCAATTCACCATTTGGAGCCTGTGCAATTTGTAATGGTATAGGCGTTAGTTATGAGATTGATGAAAAGCTTCTAATTAAAGATTTTGATTTAACTATAGAGGAAAATGTATTTCCAGATATGTCAACTCGGAAATTTTTTAGAGCACAAATTTTTGGGGTTTGTGAAGAATTCAAAATTCCAATTGATGTTCCTTATAAAAATTTAAGCAGTAATCAAAAAGAAATTTTACTAAATGGAAGTAATGGAGTTGAGACAGTAATTAGGTATGTTAATAGATTTGGCAACTCAAGAAAATGGTACAGACCATTTAGCGGTATTATCCCTACATTTAAAAGACTTTACGAAGAAACAAAATCTGATTCTGCAAGAGAATACTATCAACAATTTATGAGGGAACTTCCATGTAGGGGATGTGAAGGTGAAAGGTTTAATGAAAGATCAAGAAAAGTAAGAGTAGATAATACTACATTAGGAGAATTTAATAATTTATCGATCTCTGATGCTTTAATTAAAATTAAACATTTCAATCTTTCTGGAAATGATTTAGAAATTTCAAATCCAATTATTCGTGAAATTATTGACCGACTTGAATTTCTCACAAAGGTTGGTCTAAGTTATTTACAATTAAGTAGAGGAGCATCAACATTATCAGGCGGTGAGGCTCAAAGGATTAGACTAGCTACACAAATTGGTTCGGGTTTAACTGGTGTGCTTTACGTCTTGGATGAACCATCTATTGGATTACATCAATCAGATAATAAAAAATTAATTGATACTTTACAAAGTTTAAAAGAACTTGGAAATACAGTTTTGGTTGTAGAACATGATGAAGAGACAATGAAGAGTTCTGATTATTTAATTGATATTGGTTGGGGGGCTGGTGAACAAGGGGGTAATATTGTTGCTCAAGGTTCATGGAAAGATGTTTCTAACAATATAAAATCAATTACTGGTCAGTTTTTATCTGGTAGGCAGTCAATAATTGTTCCAAAAAATCGAAGAAAAGGAAATGGTAGTCAAATTACTATCAGAGGTGCTGCAGAAAATAATTTAAAAAATTTAACTGTTCAATTTCCATTGGGAAAAATGATTTCTGTAACCGGTGTTTCTGGTAGTGGTAAGTCTACATTAATAACAGAAATTCTATCAAAATCAGTCCAAAATGAGTTTTCTAAAAACTTCATTTTGCCAGGGCTTCACAAAAGTATCTCAGGTATAGAAAATATAGATAAATTAATCGAAATAGATCAGTCACCAATTGGAAGAACTCCAAGATCTAATCCAGCTACTTATTCCGGTGTATTTGACCAGATTAGAAATTTGTTTTCTTTAACAGAAGATTCAAAAATTAGAGGTTATAAACCAGGAAGATTTTCGTTTAATGTTCCAGGTGGAAGATGTGAATACTGTAAAGGCGATGGAAATATAAAAGTAGAGATGTATTTTTTACCAGATATCTATGTTCTCTGTGAAGAATGTAACGGTTTAAGATACAATCCTGACACACTAGAAATTAAATGGAAAGGTTATAGCATTGCAGATATTTTGAATTCAACTGTTGAAAACGCACTCTTAATTTTTGAAAATCAGCCTAGTATTTATAGAATTATTAAAACTTTAGATGATGTTGGGTTGTCTTATATAACATTAGGGCAAGCAGCTACAACACTCTCAGGTGGAGAAGCTCAACGAGTTAAGTTAGCTAAAGAATTAAGTAAAAGATCTACTGGTAAAACTTTATATATTCTTGATGAACCAACTACAGGTTTACATTTTGCAGATGTACAAAAACTATTAGAAGTACTACATCTTTTAGTTGATAAAGGTAATACCGTAGTTGTTATTGAACATAATTTAGACGTTATAAAAAACTCTGATTGGATAATTGATTTAGGCCCAGAAGGTGGTGAAAATGGAGGCCAAATAATTGTAGAGGGAACCCCAGAAGCAGTTGCTAAAAATAAAAATTCATTAACAGGTATTTATTTAAAAGAATTGTTACATGGATAAATTAAATCCAAAAGAAATTCCTGATAGTCCAGGTGTATATATATTTAAAGATAAATACGACGAACCTATTTATATAGGAAAGGCAAAAAATTTAAGAAATAGAGTTGTCACTTATTTTAACCCAAACTCTGCATGGAAAGTTAAGAGATTGGTTTCTGAAGCTGAAAATATTTCGTTTGTATTATCGAAGAACGAAGCGAATGCTTTGTTAGCTGAATTTTCACTAATTCAAGAATTTAAACCAAAATACAATATTCAATTTAAAGATGATAAATCTTATCCTTATGTCACAATAACTAACGAAAAATGGCAAAGAGCTTTTGTTAGTAGGAATATCGATAAAAAAAATATAAACTTTGGTCCATTTCCATATATAGGTGCTGCAAAACGCTCATTAGATCACTTAATAAATATATTTCCATTAAGAACTTGTAATGAAAATACGTTTAATAGACATAATACTTTAGGTAAACCATGTCTTTTGTTTGAGATTGAAAAATGCAGTGCACCATGTGTTAATAAAATTAATGAAAAAGAATATCAAGCTTTAGTTAATAATGTAAAAAACTTCTATAAAGGCAATTCAGACCATTTTATTACAGAAAAAATTGTAGAAATGAGTGAATTATCTCAAAAGCAAGAGTATGAAAAAGCAAATAAAGTTAAAAAGCTACTTCAGCACTTAGAAAATGCAAGAATTAATCAAACATTAATGACTTCAAATGATAAGAATGTTGATGTTATCGGAATTGATGTTGGAAAATATGATGTAGTTGCAACTTGTTTATTTATTAGAAAAGGAAGAATTGTTGGCGAAATTAAAAAAAATTTTGAACCTATTAATACTGAAGAGTTCAATCAGTACTTACCACAAATTATATTCAATGTTTTTTCAACAGAAGAACCTTCATCAGAAATCATTGTTTCGCATAGTTTTTTATATAAAGATGATGTTGAAAAGGAGTTGTCTAGATTATGGAATAGAAAAATTAATATTCAAGTACCTCAACGAGGTTGGAAAAAGGACTTACTTTTAACAGCACTAGAAGATGCTGCAGAACTTAGAAGAGTTGCAGATCTAAAGCGAAGGAAAGATTTAGAGTTCAGAAGTCTATCTCTTGAACAACTAAAAAATAAATTAAATTTAAATAATGTTCCATACAGAATTGAAGCTTACGATGTTTCAAATTTAGGTGATAAATTTAGAGTGGGTTCAATGGTTGTTATGGAAGATGGATTAACTAAACCGTCTATGTATAGAAAATTTCATATAAAATCATTTGAAGGTCAAGATGATTTTCGATCAATGGAAGAAATGATTTTTAGAAGAATAAAGAGATTAGATAGCAATAATGAAGTAGACCAAAGCTTTAAACGTCTTCCAGATCTTATTTTAATAGATGGAGGTAAAGGCCAGCTTTCAAAAGCTAAAAGTGTAATTGATCATTTTAAATTAGAAATAGATGTAGTAGGACTTGCAAAAAAAGAAGAAGAATTATTCTTACCTAACAGGAAAGATGCAATAAAGTTAAACAAAAGCTCTGAAGCATTATTTATCCTACAAAATATTCGAGATGAAGCACATCGATTTGCTATTAGTGAAAATAGACGTCTTCGATTAAAAGATTTGGATATAAATAGTTCATTAACTATTAAAGGAGTAAATAATCACTCATTAGATAAATTGTTTAAGAAATATACGTCACTTAGTGAAATTTCAAATGTAAGTTTTGATGATTTACTTGAAATTTTAGATGAAAAAGAAGCACAAAAAGTTTTTAAATATTTTAACTAATTAATATTTAATTTTTCAATGAAATTAAACAATATGTATCATATAAATTAAAGGAAAAAATGATATCAAAAAGACCCGAGATACTTCTATTACTAGGAATGTCAGGTGCAGGTAGGTCTGCTAGCTCAAATGTGTTTGAAGATCTTGGATATTATGTTATTGAAAACTTACCTCCTGAGTTAGTAGAATCTGTAGCACAATCTAATGATGTAACAGAAACTAATAAGCAATTAGTTTTAACAATAGATGCTAGAGACAGCTCTGCTCAAAAAAAATTAAATGAAAGTATAAATAAGCTAAATCAATCTGGTGTATTAACAAGAATAATTTTTTTAGATGCAGATAACGAAACTTTAATAGAAAGATATGAAGAAAATAGAAGACCTCACCCAATGGGAATGGAAAGCATTTCTCAATCAGTAAAAACTGAACGAGATTTATTAAAACCTGTTAGAGAATTAGCAGATTTAGTTATTGATACTACAGACTTAAATGTACATGATTTACGCAAAAGAATTATCGAAGGATTTCAAGGAGAAGCTCAAAACCAAGATTTAAAAATTTCTGTCACTTCATTTGGTTTTAAAAATGGTTCACCAAGAGATGCAGATTTAGTTTTTGATGTTAGATTTTTACCCAATCCACATTGGAGGGAAGAGTTAAGAGCTTCTACAGGTCAATCTCCAATGGTTAGAAATTATGTTTTATCTTTTGAAGATGCACAATTATTTTTGGAAAAAATTAAAGATCTAGTACAGTTCTTGCTTCCAAGATTTATTTCAGAAGGCAAATCTTACGTTGGAATAGCTATAGGTTGTACCGGTGGTAAGCATAGGAGTGTTGTAATGGCCGAAGAGTTAACGAAGTGGTTAAAATCTGAAAAAAATGATGCTGTTGTACTTCATAGAGATATGAAAGATAGCTAACTTTGCCACTAGGGAAATCAAGCAAATTACTTATTAGAGCTGATCTGAATGTACCAATTAAAAATGGTAAAATTTTAGATAATTTTCGAATCAAAAAAACTTTGTCTAATATTAACCATTTTAAAAAATATTCTAAAAATATTACATTTATTAGTCACCTTGGCCGACCAAAAGGTAAAGATGAAGATCTTTCTCTAAAACATTTAATTTCAGAAATGAGTGACATAGCTGGTCAAGAAGTACATTTTATCAATGATTGCATAAATTTAGATCCGAAACTATTTGAAGACGAGGCAAAAATATTTTTACTTGAAAATTTAAGGTTTTACGAAGGGGAAGAACAAAATAATTTAGATTTTGCAAAAAATTTATCTAATCCTTTTGATACCTTTATTTTAGATGCATTTGGAGCTGCGCATAGATCACACGCCTCAATTGTTAGTATGGGTAAATTTTTAGATTCTTATCAGGGACCTTTGATGCAAAAAGAAGTTGACAATCTTCAATACTTACTATCTGAAACTAAAAGTCCATATACAGTTATTCTTGGTGGAGCTAAAATTTCAGAAAAACTAAATTTAGTTAATAACTTATTACCAAAAGTTGACAATTTAATCCTTGGTGGTGGAATGTGTTTTACTTTTTTAAAAGCATTAGGTCTAAATATAGGAAGTTCACTACTTGAAGAAAATTTTATTAGTACAGCATCTAATTTAATAAATTCTAAATACGGAAAAAAAATAATACTACCAATTGATTTTGCTACCACAAAAGATATAAGTAGTAATTTAAGAATTGAAAAAGATATTCAAGATTTTGATTTTGATGATATAGGTGTAGATATTGGAAAAAAAACAGTTGAAAGATTTAAACAAACTATAAATATCTCTAAAACAATTTTTTGGAATGGACCAATGGGTATTTTTGAAAATTCTAATTTTGAATTTGGTACTAAAGAAATTACTAAATTAGTTTCAAATTCTGATTCATATACTGTTGTAGGTGGTGGAGATTCAGTTAGTGCAATTAATAAGTTTTCAACATTAGATAAATTTAATCATGTTTCTACGGGTGGTGGAGCTTCTATAGAATTTTTGGAAGGAAAAATATTACCTGGTGTTAATATTTATAAACCTCTTATAATTTAAATTTATGAAAAAAATTATTATAGGTAACTGGAAACTAAACTTAACGCATTTAGAGGGAATTCAACTTTTACAAAAAATAAATTATTCATTACAAAAAGACACTGAAGAATATGTTGAAGTAGTTTTAGCACCATCTTTTACTTCCTTAAGATCAATTCAAACTGTAATTTCAACTGATAAATTAAAAATAAAACTTTCATCACAAGATGTTTCCAGGTATTCCGAAGGTGCTTATACGGGTGAGGTAAGCGCAAACCAATTATTAAAATTATCTGTTGATTATTGCATTGTTGGTCACTCTGAAAGAAGAGAGTACTTTCATGAAACTGATGAAATTGTAAATGAGAAAGTCTTAAAACTTTTAGATTCTGAAATTGTTCCAATATTTTGTTTTGGTGAATCGTTACAAAATAGAGAACAAGGAAACTATTTAGATTATATTAAAAATCAAATTAACACTGGTTTAAAAAATGTAAGAAAAGATAAAGTAAATAAACTAGTTTTAGCTTACGAACCTATTTGGGCAATTGGAACAGGAAATGTTGCAACGATAGATAATATTATTGAAGTTTTGGAGTATGTTAAAGTATTAGTTTCCGAAAAATCATTTTTTTCTGAAGAGAATATATTATTGATTTATGGCGGTAGCGTATCTCCAGATAATGCTTCTGAAATACTAAATACTAAAATAGTTAATGGTGCTTTAGTTGGTGGGGCTTCTTTAGATTCAGATAAGTTTGTGAAAATAATAAATTCTATTTCAATATGAATCTCGTTTTTGTTAGACACGGCCAAAGTTTATGGAATTTAGAAAATAAATTTACCGGTTGGGTAGATATTGCATTATCCGAAAGAGGAATAAAAGAAGCTAAGGAAGCTGGAAAAGTTTTAAAAAAGGAAGATTTTTATCCTGATTTCTGTTTCACATCGTATTTACTTAGATCTATACACACTAGTCAATTAATTTTAAATTCTTATGAAAAAACAGAAATTGAAAATATACAAATTAAAAAACTATGGCAGTTGAATGAAAGACACTACGGAGCCTTGCAAGGTTTAGATAAAAAAGAAACAGCAAAAAAATATGGTGAAAACCAAGTACATCAATGGAGAAGAGGGTATGATATTAAACCGCCTTTGATAAAACAAGGTGATAAGTTTGACCCAAATATTGATTCTTTATATTCTGAAGTCAACGAACAACTTCCTACTGGAGAATCACTTCATGATGTAGTGCTAAGAATAGAAAAAACTCTTAATGATTTAATTGAATATTCTAAAAGCAATAAAGTATTAGTTGTTGCTCATGGTAACAGTATTCGAGCTATGGTTAAGTTATTAGATAATTTGAGCAATGATCAAATTGTAGATGTAAACATACCAACAGGCATTCCTTTAGCATATAGCGTCTCATTTAATGATATTGAAAAAATTGGGTATGTGGGAAATCAAAGTAGAATTGAAGAACTTCAAAAAGAAGTAGAATTACAATCAAAATTAAGCAAAGATGAAGGCTAATATTTAATTATGGATACTTTAACAGCTGTTCTTATAGTAGTTCACATTTTAGTTTCAATTGCTTTAGTTGCATTAGTATTGTTAAACAGTGGTAAAGGCGGTGGTCTTTCGGATATGCTTGGTGGGCCAGGTTCTACTGGAAACATTGGGCAAACATTAGCTGAAAGAAACTTATCTAGAATTACAGCTTTTGTAGCAATTTTATTTGCAGTAACAACATTGACACTTTTTTGGTTTCTTGACTGATTTTGCGCGGGTGGCGGAACTGGTAGACGCGCAGGATTAAGGATCCTGTGGGATAAAACCCGTGGAGGTTCGAGTCCTCTTCCGCGCACAAATATGAGTAAAGTAAAAACAATTGCAATCGTAAACGATCCAAAGGTAACTTTAGGTTCTCTTCCTGATGAAATTGAATTAGTTTATGCATGGGAAATAAATTGGAATGCTCTTACTAATAAGAACGATTATATAGTCCTAGGTGGTCATATGGGAGCATATGATGAAAACGAATATCAATATTTAGTAAGTGAAAAAAAATGGTTAAGTGAAGCTGTAAACTCAGGATATAAAGTACTAGGAATATGCCTAGGTTCACAGTTAATAGCTGATTCTCTAGGTGGAAAAGCTTATCTTTCAAAAAATATAGAATTTGGTTTTAAAAATTTAGATTTTATTAGTAAAAATTTTTTATTTGATCCATTTAGTTCAATCAAAGTATTTACATGGCATAGAGATACATTCAATATACCAAATAAAGCTGAATTAGTTGCTAAGACAGAATTTCCTCAAATTTTTACATTAAAAAATTCAGTTTCATTACAATTTCACCCTGAAATAAATTTAGAACTATTTGATTCATGGTATTCTTCTGAACAATCTAAAGTTGATTTGAAATTATTTGATGTCGAATCAGAAAGAAGCTATTTAAAATCAAACGAAAAGATCATTTCTAATGCCGTAAATGAGTTTTTTTCTTTGTGGAAGAGAATATAATTTAAAGACTTTCAATATAATTATTTAATATAAAAAATCTTTTCATTGTATCTTTTTCGTTTAAAATCTTTTCTCTAATCTCAAAATCTAAAGGTGAATTTATACAAAGATCCCAAATCTTGTTAATCCTACTTTTGTAGCTATCTAAAAAAATAGGTAAATTTAAATCTAAACCTTGCTCTATTAATTGAGCTGTTTTATTTATTATTTTTTTTTCTAGATATTGAATTTCTTCCTCAGTAGGGGGTATACCTATGTTTAAATATTCTTCACACTTTGCAATTGGATATTCAATATTTAAATTTATGTCATTTATTAAAAATAACTTTTTACATTCTATAACAACTATTTGTTCAGCATTTTCTATATCTTTAAAATCTAAAATTTTAACTTCTGAAATTACTTGATTTTTAGATTCTAGGTTCTTCCCAACTACAAAGTTGCTATTTGAACTTATTGCATCTGCAATTAAAAGCAAATATCTTGGTTCAAATACTTTCAGAACTGAAATTTCTGTAGGGAAATAATTAATACCTGCTGCAAAAAACGGAAATTCAACTAACATTATTTCTGTTATTTAGGTTAACAAGGATATCATTTATGAGAATTGAAGATGAAATTAAACTAACTTTTGATGACGTTTTAATTAGACCTAAACGAAGCACTCTCGTTTCTCGTTCCGAAGTTGATTTAACAAGAGATTTTAAATTTAAATATACTCCAAAAACTTGGAGTGGTGTACCTATTATTTCAGCAAATATGGACACTACAGGTACTTTTGAAACAGCCAAATCATTAGAAAAGTTTGGTATTCTTACAGCGCTTCATAAATTCTATAATATTAAAGATTGGGAGGAAAATTTAGACTTCTTAAATCCAAAATATTTAATCGTTACAGTTGGTTCTTCAGAAGAGGAATTTGAAAAAGCTAAAAAAATATTAAATTTAAATAATGATTTAGATTTTATTTGTCTAGATGTAGCTAATGGCTACAGAGAAGACTTTTTGCAATCTGTAACAAAATTTAGAGAAGCTTTTCCAGAAAAAATTATTATGGCAGGAAATGTTGCAACCAGAGAAATGACTGAAGCAATAATTTTAGCAGGTGCCGATATAGTTAAAGTTGGAATTGGCCCAGGTTCAGTCTGTACTACTAGAAAAGTAGCTGGAGTAGGTTATCCACAATTATCATCGATTTCTGAGTGTGCTGATGCTGCTCATGGTTTAGGTGGACATGTAATCTCTGATGGAGGTTGTAAATTTCCTGGTGATGTAGCTAAAGCTTTTGGTGCTGGCTCCGATTTTGTTATGCTGGGAGGTATGTTTGCTGGCCATACAGAATCTGGTGGTGATTTAATAACTGATGATAATGGACAAATGTTTAAAGATTTTTATGGTATGTCATCGGAACTCGCACAACAAAGATATTACGGTGACCTTGCTGAACATAGAGCATCAGAAGGAAAAAAAGTTCGTCTGAAATACAAAGGAAGTATCGATATTACAGTACAGTCTATTCTCGGTGGTGTACGATCAGCATGTTCATACGTAGGTGCTAAAAACCTAAAAGATTTACCTAAATGTACAACATTTATTAGAGTTACTCAAACTACTAATGAAATATTTACAACATATGAAAATTAATGAAAGTTTTAATATATACGAGAAATAATTGTGTCTGGTGTGACAGAGCAAAAAACTTACTAAATAGCAAAAATTTAAAATACGATGAAATAGATTTATCTGATGACATTAGTAGAGAAAATTTCTATAAAAATTTTAATAATTCTATTAAGACTATGCCACAAATCTTTATAAACGATGAACGCATAGGGGGTTACGAAGCTTTAGTAGAATATTTAAATGGCCAAGAATAGTTCATCAAAAACTGTATTCTTAGCGCACATTGTTAATTTATTTAGGTGAGTTATCAAGTAAAAAAATTAAATCATTTTTAAAGAAATTTTTAATAGGTTTTGATGGAATTCTTAAAGTTGATGATAGGTATTCTTTGTTATATTTAGTTCCAGCTTAAAATAGTTTATGGAATTAAATAAGAATCAATTATCAAAAGAAGTATTTGAAGTAACACAAAATTGTGGAACAGAACCACCATTTTCTGGAAAATTACTAAATGAAAAAAGAATTGGTACTTACATTTGTGTTGTTTGTAAAGAAACATTATTTGACTCTAGTGCAAAGTATGATTCTGGTTCAGGTTGGCCAAGTTTCTTTGAATCTATTGAAGATAAAATTTTTAGAAAAAATGATTATTCACACGGGATGAAAAGAACTGAAATTACTTGTAAAAACTGCAATGCACATTTAGGTCACGTATTTAATGATGGTCCAAATCCAACAGGTGAAAGATATTGTGTTAATTCTTTAAGTATGGAGTTTTTACCTTTTGAATGAAGTTTTTATAGATGAAAATTGTAAACTATGTTCATCTTTTGGATCGTGGTTAGATAACAAGAATCATACAATTAAAATCTCTAATCAAAAAAACTTAGATAATGATTTACAGAGTTTAGACTCATTAATTTTTAAAGATCAAGTAAACACGTTTAAATATTCTGATGCTGTAATTATGACAATATATTCATTAGGTGGTTTGTATAAATCAGTATTGATTTTAAAAATAATTCCAAAATTTATAAGAGATAAAGTTTACAAAATTATTGCTAAGTATAGAAATAAATTCATTTTTTAAAAATGAATTCTCTTTCTAATAACAAGATATTTAAAACTTTTTTAATTTTTTCAATTTTCAGAGCGATTTATGGTTTATTAATTCTTTTAACGGCATATTTTATAAATACTGAATTAACAAATGGTTTTACTTTTTCAATTATATTTTTTTTAATTAGTATGTATATTTCTAGACTTTTATTTAAAAAAATTAAGAAAAAATTTAATCTCTAAAATTACCAAAATTGATAGGTGTATCAATATTTGAATTTTTTAAAAAGTTTATTATATCTTGAAGTTCATCTTTTTTCTTTGCAGTTACTCTAATTGATTCATTTTGATATGAGCTTTGAATTTTCTTATAATTATTTTTAATTAAATTTGTAATGAATTTAGATTCATCATGTGTAATACCAGATTTAAGATTATAAAAACGTTTTACTTCAGATGGAGTTTTTTCTTCTTTTATATTTGATAAAAATTTTATTGAAACATTTCTTTTAACAAATTTTTCTTTTAAAACTTGATCAGCTGCATTTAATCGATCTAAAGTTGAACTAACTAGGGTAATTGTTGATTCATTATAAGAAATATTTGTATTAGTATTTCTAAAATCAAATCTGTTTACGATTTCTCTTTTTGCTTGATCAATTGCATTTGTAACTTCTTGTTTGTCAAAATTCGAAGTTATGTCAAAAGTTGGCATAATTTATTTTAACCTTTGAGCTATTAAAATACCAAAGCCTGCAGCAATAATTGAAAATGTAACTGATGTAATTAGATATAGGATTGAAGTAAATACATTATTTTCATTTAGTTCTAAAAAATCAAACGAAAATTGAGAAAAAGTTGTAAATCCACCTAAAAAGCCCGTTAAAAGAAATAAATTAATTAAACTTGATTTATCTTTTAATACAATATATAAAAAACCAAATAAAAATGATCCCGTAGTATTTACTAAAATAGTTGCTAATTGTGATAAAAAATTTAATGAAACAATTTGATTTATTAAGTATCTTAAAATTGATCCTAATCCACCACCTATAAAGATAAAGAAAGCTTTACTTAACAAACTTTTGTCTCAATGATTCAAAAAGGACAGCACTTACAGCATTAGCGAGATTAATACTTCTTGAATTATCTTCCATTGGTATGGTTATAGTCTTAAACTCAGATAATACACTTTCAGGGAGTCCGATTGACTCAGGACCAAAAATTAAAAAATCAAAATTATTTAGATTTACATCCCAGTATGAATCAGCACCTTTAGAAGAAAGGCAGGCTATATTTTTACTTCTATTTATTTGAATAAATTCTTCCCATGAATCATATATAACTACAGAAGCTAAATCATGATAATCTAAACCAGCTCTTCTAATTTTGTTTTCTTGGAATTCAAATCCAAAAGGTTTTATAAAATTAACTCTTATTCCTGTGTTTGCTGAAAGTCTTATTATTGCACCGACGTTACCAGCTATTTCTGGTTGGTAAATTACAGTTTCCATAAACTTATTATATTCTTTTTAAACATTCTTTATAAATGTAAAATGTTATTGTGATTAACTTATTGAAATTATTTTTTCCTAATAACAATTCATTTAGATTAGTTAAAAAAGAAATAAACAGTACGTCAATTTCTAGAGAAAGATTTATAGATTTTATTAAAGTGAGCGGTTTATTGTTAATTATTTTTAACTCACATATCTTATTAAAAATTACTTTTTCAAGTGGTGAATATAATATTGTTAATTTTTCTGAAAATGTTATATCTCTTCAAATATTTACATGGTTCACAACAGGTATGTCATTGTTCATTTTTACAATGGGTTTTAATAATTTAATAGCGTGGTATTCAAATGTCGGTAGAGAAGGTAGTCAATGGCAGTATTTAGTTGATAGAACAAATTCTATCCTCGGTCCTGTTATTGTTTGGATAGTTTCTATAAGTTTGTTATTAAATTTTCTTTTTATAAATACAAATTTACCAAAATATCTCACTACTTCTGAAGATGGAATAATGTCATCAGTGGAATTTGTACTTTGGCCAATGTGGCTTGTAACTATTTATCTTGTACTTGTTATTTTTGCTCCAGTAACAATTTATCTACATAAAAAATTTCCATTTATTACAGTTGCTATATTGATTCTCTTTACAATTTTGATAGATTCATTTGAGTTTCCTATAAATTATTCATACTTAAGACTTTTAAATTATTTATTTTTCTGGTTAATGATTCACCAGTTAGGTTATTTTTTTGCCGATGGAAAAACTTTATTTTTGCAAAAGAATTTATTATTTTTTTTACCAATTTCACTCCTAGGATATTTGTTTTTCAAATTAGATCAGAATTCAGATAATTTCAGTATGGCAAGTTATAGATTAAGCTTGTTAAACAATGAAGATCCACCTACGACTCTTTATTTAATTGCTTCCTTAATGACACTATTTATATTTTTTAATTTTAAAAATTTTATTGAAAAGAAGTTGAGCTCAGTAATTGTTTGGAGGGTAATATCTATTATTCACTCTAATATTTATACATTATTTTTTTGGCATTTAGTGATTATTTATTTTGTTTATGTAAATAATTTATCAATATATCTTTCCCCACTCCTTTTAGTTGGATTCTCAATAATCTTTGGAAACTATGAAAGAACTTTGTTTAAACTATCAACCAATTTTATTAAAAAAGTCTCTCCGTTACAACCTTGGCCAACTCCTATAAAAGCAAAGTTTTCTATTAGTAATTTTTCACTTGCTTGGTTTGCAGTTTTGATAATACTACTTGGAATTATCCATATAACTCTAGGAGGAATAGGTCAAAATGGATTTTTTACATTAAGAGAATTCTATTTTATAAGAAGTAGTACCTACGAAGCTTTAGGGAGAATTTTAATTGGTATTTTATTGTTAAACATAACCGTAAGAGGATTAAAATATAAAAAAAGAGTAATGTTTTTAGCTATTTTGTTTTTTATTTCAGTTTTATTCTCAAGAACAGCAGTTCAAGAAGAAATTACTCAATTTGAACTAATTTTTTATCTTTTAACGTCACTTTATTTGCTTTATCAAATAGTTTCAAACAGTAACTATAAAACAATGCTTAAAGTCAAATAATTGTGAACTTTCCAAAAGGCGAAACTAGGGTAGAGCTTCTTAATAGAACTTTTATTTATGCATTTGCTGTTACAATTTCAGTTTTTTTATTTATCCAAGTCAAAGGACTTTTGTTTGATTTATTTGTAGCAGTTGTATTAGCAGCTTTAGCTGAACCAGTTGTTTATAGAATTTCTAGAAAGTTTAATAGAAAAGTTTCTGCAATTATTACGGTAATGACAGTTCTGTTAGTTATTGGAGGAATTTTATTTGCATTGATACCAATAATAATTCAGGAAATATATTTGTTAACAACTCAACTTCCTATCTACTTTGACGAATTTGTAAGCTATTTTGATAGTTTTATTGGGTATTCTATATCAAGTCAATCACTTGATTTACGATCTCAATTTAATTCATTAATTCAGAATTATGGAAGTACTGTTGGTTCAAGAGTGGTGTTTGCTGGACAAGGACTAATTCGAGCTCTTGGCCACGTATTTATTATTTTCTTTTTCACATATTACTTAATAAGCGAAGGGGATGGTTGGAGAGTAAAACTTAAAGAATCATTACCTGAAAATATTTCATCTTCAATAGAGCAAGTTTGGACAATTGGTGTATCTAAAGCTGGTGGATTTATAATTGCTAAAGTTACTCTGGGGATTTTAGCTAGTATTATTTTTTCAATAGCTTTTTCTATTATTGGATTACCTTCATCAGTCGCTTTAGGTATCTCTGCAGGTGTTTTGTCACAACTTATTCCTGTTCTTGGAACTTTTTTAGGTGGAGTAGTTCCTTTCGTTGCTTCAATTGCTTTAGGTTCTTCAGCAATAATATCTGTATTATTTGTGTTAATAGGATATCAAGTAATTGAAAATTATTTTATAAGTCCGCGTGTCACTAAATCAACAATGGAGATGCATCCAGCTATAGCAGTTTTTTCAACATTATTTGGAGCGTATACTCTTGGAGGTGTAGGGGCAATTATTGCCTTACCAATTGCAGCTACAATACAAGGTGTAATAAGCATAATAATTCTGAATAGAAAATCTAATGTTTAATATTCCTAAAAATGCAATAAAGACATTAGATGCGTTATTTAATAGTTTTCAAGATGAATTGATTGACCCTATTGAGAACTCAATTAAAAATGTAAAAAAAAATTTCAAGGCTAGTAGCTATTTATCTGTAGCAACAATTTTCTTTTTAATTGGAAGTTCTTTAGTTCTATCTAAGTCTTTTCAAGATCAATTTTTTATTCAAGCTATGATTTATTTTTCATATGCATTGTTTACTGTATTAATATTTATATTAATAATTTGGAGAATATTAAAATGAACGATTTTAAAAATGAATTTAATAATCTAAAAAAAAGTCTAAATAAAGATAATTCATCCATTGTAATATTTTTATTAGCCGGAATTTTAATTGGCAGGTTTTATGAAAAATTTTCAAAAACTAAAAAATCAATTTTAAAAAAATTTAGATGAGTAAAAGAGTACAAAAAATCATTATCATTACTGTTACAACTGCAATGATTGTTACATTACTACTTCCACTTCTATCTGTACTCTAAATTGAGTTCTAATTTAAATTTAGATAATGAACTAGTAGTTATTAAAAGTGAAAAAAATAAGTATTTAGCTGTTATTGATTACACTAAAGAATTCGTTACTAATGAAGGAAAAATATTTTTAAAGAATATAAATTCAATACCTTCTAAGATTTTATCTTCTACAGGCGTTGAGTTTAAGATATATAAACCTAGTTATAAAGAATTTGTGTTATTAATGAAACGTGGACCACAAATAATTTATCCAAAAGATTCTGCCCAGATATTAATAGAAGCAAATATTCATTCATCTAGTAATGTTTTAGAAATTGGAACTGGTTCAGGGGCTCTTACTTTGCTTTTGTATACTTTAATTTCTAAATCAGGTTCTCTCACAACTTTAGACATCAGTAAAACTAATCAAAGAAGAGCCCAAAAGACTATTAAAAGATATTTTTCTAAAAATGAAATAAATGATGAAAATATTCTTAAATTTATTAACGTTGAATTAGAAAATTTTAATTTTAAAGAATTAAATTATAAGATAGACACCATAATTACTGATGTGCCTGAACCATGGATATTTTTTAAAAATAATAAAATTGAAAACAGTATAACTTGGGTTTCATATTTACCTTCAATTTCTCAAATTGCTAAAATCAAGGAAACCTTAATAGAAAATTATTTTGAAAATATTGAAATTAAAGAAGTTATTGTAAGGGATTGGGTGGTTGATAATAAAATAATGAGACCAAGTAATAGATTAGTTTCTCATACTGGATTTATAATTTCTGCAAATTTTATAAAGTATTAAGGTTCAATCATTATACATTCGCCTGGACACTCTTCCGCAGCTTCAATAACTGCTTCTTCTTGTCCATTTGGAACGTTTGCTAAACCTTCTGCACCACCAACATTTCCATGCTCTTCAGAAAATATTTTGCTACCTTCTTTTACGTAAAAAAGGCCGTCATCTAATCCTACAAATACATCTGGCGCAATTTCTTCACAAAGGCCATCGCCTGTACATAAATCTTGATCAATCCAAACTTTCATAATGTAATAATACAATAAATCAGATATATAAATAATTTTGTGAAAATTATTTAATTACATTTGTAAAATTAAAATATGGGATTTGAAGAACATTTAAATAATTATATAAAATCATTTATGAATATAAATATTTCAGATTATAAAATATCTTCTTCTGAAAATGTAGACATTAAAAATTTAACCCCTATCGCAACAACTGTAGTTGCTTTGAAATTTGACAGTGGAGTTGTAATGGCAGGCGATAGAAGAGCTACGCAAGGAAATTACATTGCGCATGATGATGTAGTAAAAGTGTACAAAGTTGATGACCAATCAATGATTGGAATTGCTGGATCTGCTGCAGTTGCCTTTGATTTAGTCAAAAGATTTAAAACAGAGTTAGAACATTATGAAAAAATCCAAAATATTAAACTATCATATCCTGGTAAAGTTAGTTTCCTCTCAAGTTTAGTTAAATCGAATATGAATTTGATTTTTCAAGGTCTTATTGTTATACCGATATTTGCTGGTAGAAATAATTCTGATTTTTTTGTCCATACATATGATGCATTGGGTGGCTCTTATCTAGAACAGAACTACGCATCAGTAGGATCTGGGTCGTCTTTAGCTAATGTATTTTTACAGAATAATTATAAAAATATTGATAAAGATGGTGCTATAAAGTTAACTATTGAAAGTTTAAAAACTGCATCTAATAATGATTCTGCAACTGCTGGTATAAATTTAGAGAAAGATATACTCCCTACTGTTTTAATTTGTAATCAAAAAGAAGTTAAAGAAGTTAGCAAAGAAGAAATTAAACAAATTATTGGAGCTAAATAATGAATAATTTTTATGTATCACCTGAACAAATAATTAAAGATAAAGCAGAATTTGCTAAAAAAGGTATTGAAAAAGGTAGGACTACAATTTGTTGTGAAACTAAAGATGGAATTTTATTCGTAGCAGATAACCCATCTAAATATTTGTTTAAAACTTCAGAAATCTATGATCGTATAGGTTTTGCTGGTGCTGGAAAGTATAGCGAGTTTGAAAATCTTAGAGTTACAGGAATTAGACATGCTGACATGAAAGGATATAGTTACAGCAGAAACGACGTTATCGGAAGAGACATAGCAAATCTTTATTCTCAAGCTTTAGGATACGTATTCAATAATGAGCTAAAACCTTACGAAGTAGAGGTAGTTGTTGCAGAAATTTCTGAAAATAACGAACAACATCTATTTCATATTGGATATGACGGTACCTTAACTGACAAAGGTATAGCCTGCGCAATAGGTGGCAAATCAGATGAGTTAAATGAAAAAATTAATAAATTATATAAAAAAAAGTTAGATAGATTAGATGCATTAAATTTAATGAAAGAATTTTTATCTAATGAATCATTAAAAAAAATATTAAATTTTGAAGTTTCGGTTTTAGAAAATAAAGGCGACAACCGTTACTTTCAAAGAATTTCTTAGATGAAAAATGTATTTAAGAGAGCAATTGAGCTCATTTCACTATTTAATTCTGATGCATTAGTTTCTACAGATTTCATAAAAGATAACATTAAAGATTATAGAAGTTTAAGTGAACAATCTTTTCGTAGAGCATTTGAGAGAGACAAGAGTTTACTGAAATCATTTGGAATTAATTTAATTTATGAGAATGATAAATGGAGTAATGAAAAAGGATACTCAATATCTGGGAATTATGTATATAAAGAATTATTAAAAGATGATTCTATTGAACTAAGTACATTTTTTAACACTTATTTATATTTAAAAAAGTTATATTTTTTTGAAAACAACAAATTTTTTGTTTTAGAAAATATTTCACAGCTACTTAAATCAATCAATGAAAAAAGAAGAATTGCATTTGATTATCATGGTGTATATAAAAAAGTAAAACCTGTTGGAATTAGATTATTTAATAATATATGGTACTTAGCTGCTTTTGAAGATAAAAAATTAAAAACTTTTATTATTAAGAATATTTCCAATTTGAAAATTGGAAATAAACAGAATCTTTTTAGTCAATACGATAAAAAAAGTAAATTTTCTTGGGAAGATAAAAACACTGATATTTATTTAGAAATTAATTTGCCTACTTACTTGTACGAAATAAATAAGCACTTATTTCATGGGGGTAAAATTTTATCTACTAATATACAGGATATTAATTTAAGTATAAAAACAAATGATTTTTTAGGTTTGTATAAATTTTTGATGTTGGTTAGTGGAAGTTATAGAGTACTTAACATTAAAAATGAAAAATACTTTAAGGAATTCCTTAATGAAATTTAAGTTAACTTTACATGAGATATTAAAAACTATTCAAGTTATAGAAACTAAAAGTTCTTGGAAGCTTGATGAATTAATTCAAAAATTAAATTTTTCCAAAGACCATTTAATATATATTCTGACATTAATTTCAGATATTTATACCATTGATGGAAATTTATTTTTCGATTATGAACTTGATTTAGAAAATAATATTTTGAACTTCGAATTTAGCGAAGAAGCAACATATATAAATATTTTGAATGATGCAGAATTATTAAATTTATTTATATTAATGAGTTTTGATAAAAACTATAAAAAATTAGTTATTGAAGATTTTAATATACAAAAATTTTATGAAAAATTAAATAATATTTTTAAACAATTTGATCTTGGAAATTTAGAGTTGAATAATTTACAAAATATTAATTTTGACAACTCAACTTATATCGAATATATCAAACAAGGTTCCACAGAAAGGAATATATATAATATTAAACCCCAGGTCTTAAAAACAAATAACGATGGAATAATCTTAGAAGCTTATGATATTTTAGACAAAAGAGAAAAAACTTTTTTAGTTAACAGGATATTAAATGTTTATGAGAAAGTTGATGGTGAAATAAAATATAGAAACAATTCCAAGAATTTTATTCTTGAGTTTAAATCAAAAAATCAAATGGTATTAGATTATTTAGATAATGAGTATGTTATAAAAAAAGGTAATAATTTCAAATTTAATTTTTATTCTAAAAACAACGCTTTAGAATTTTGTTTAAAATTTATAAAAGATATTGAAATACTTTCCCCAAAAGAAATAATTGATGAAATAAACTATAGGAAGATAAAATTAATCGAAAGTTTGACCCATGAGCTTAATTGAATTAGCTGTTGTCGTTTTTTTTACACTTGGTTTAATTGACAAAAAAAAACTTTCAAAAATTTTATCTTATATAAAAACTGATAAAGATTTTCAATCAAGAAGTGTTATTGGAGATGATTCATTGAGTGAAAAATGGATTTGGTTGGAGGAAGAGTAATAATGGTTAAAAAACCATTTTTTGAACATTTTAATGAATTAAATAAAAGAGTTTTCGCTTCTATTACTGTGATTTTGTTTGTATCTAGTATTGTTTATATTAATTATTCACAAGTTTATCAATTATTAATTACTCCATTAAAACAAGCTGGCTTTTTAACTAGTGATCTTTTAGCTTTTTCAATTTATGAAGGTTTTCAAGTAAAAGTTGTAAATACTATATTTTTAGGTTTTCTAATTACATTGCCTATCACAATATTTATAGTTGGTAATTTTTTTAGTCCCGCTTTTGAAAAATTAACAAAATCTAAATTTATTTTTTATTTGCTTTTGTTTTTGATTTTATTTTATTCAGGTGTCATTGTCGCATTTAAATCTTTTCCAATAGCAATAGAGTTTTTTCTTTCTTTTAATGATTCAAATTTTATACTTCGTACTCAATCTTATTTTCAATTACTTTTTAGAATTTGTTTATTAATAGGATTAACGTTTCAGCTTCCACTAGTTGTAACTTTTTTAATTGCAAACAATTTTATTAAGGTTTCTTTAATTAAAAATAACAGACGTGAATTATTTATTTTAATACTAATCCTTTCAGCCATAGTTACACCTACTGGTGACCCCATTACATTATTTATTTTTGCTCTCCCTCTGTATTTGTTGATTGAACTTGCTATTTTTATACAAATAAAAAGAAGCAAGATTGATTAAATTAGATCAATTTCAAATAGATGGAATACAAGAAATAAAATCTAATAATAATGTTTTGGTTGTTGCTCCAACTGGTTCAGGGAAAACGTTAATTGCAAATGAAGCAATAAAGTATTATTTAAAAAAAAATTATAAAATATTTTACACAACACCTATTAAATCGTTATCAAATCAAAAATTTAATGATTTTAACAAAGATGGAATCGAGACAGGTTTATTAACAGGTGATAGATCAATTAATAGAGATGCATCACTTATAGTTGGTACAACTGAAATTTTAAGAAATATGATTTTCTCAAAAGATTCTTCAATTAAAGAAACCAGATTAGTAGTTCTTGATGAAGTACATTATCTAGGTGACAAAGAAAGAGGTACAACTTGGGAAGAAATATTAATACATGCACATAAAGATATAAAATTTTTATGTCTTTCAGCAACAATAAGCAACGAGAATGAGTTTTTAAACTGGATTGTTTCATTAAGAGGACCTACCGCTTTAATAAAATCAGATATAAGACCAGTACCACTAGAAATTTCCTTAATTGCAGAGTCAAAATATTCTAATAATTTAAAAATTATTAAAAATACAAAAACCGATATTGGTAAATCTTTATTTAAGTTTGAAAGAAATTTTATAAATTATAAAAAACCTGGATTTTTGAAAATCATAAACTTAATTAAAAATTTAGAAAGAGTTCCTACTATATTTTTTTATTTTTCGAGAGAAAAAGTTGAATCTAAAGCAAGAGAATTGGTTAGCAATCTTAAGCCTATTGATGAAAAAGATTTGATAAGAAAAGCATATGAAAATATATTTTCAGATTTAGAAAGCAATGAAATAGAACTATTAAATTTAGACGAACAATTATGGATGTGGACCAGGGGAGTAGCATTTCATCATGCTGGCTTAGCACCTATTGTTAAAGAATTTGTAGAGTATTTATTTCTAAACAGATTTATAAAATTTCTTTTTGCTACAGAAACTCTTGCCCTAGGAGTGAATCTACCTGCAAAATCTATATACATTGATAGGTTGTATAAATATGATGGTTTTAAAACTAGGTTATTAACCAATTCAGAATTTTTGCAACTTTCTGGCAGAGCTGGCAGAAGAGGTTTAGATAAAAAAGGATATGCTCATTTATCATTTGATAAAAATATTAATAAAGAATGGTACAACAGTTTATTTAAGTTAAAAGCAAGTAAACTCGAATCTGCTTTTTCAATAAACTATGCTTCAATTCTTAATTTACTCCACATATACTCTGAAGAAGAAGCTTTAAAAATACTAAAAAAAAGTTTTTTTGCGTATCAGAATAATTTTGATACAAAAAATTTAGAAACACTATTTATTGCAAAACTTAATGTTCTAAAAGAACTACAATTTTTAGATTCTCATAAAGGTGAAGTTATTAGAGAAACCAACAGAGACAATTTACTACCAGCTGTAATGTTTTATAATTCTAATTCTTCAAAAGATGAAGTATTTTACATATTATTTGTTTCCTCCGGAATTAGTTCAGAATTAGGAATTTTGAATTATAAAGATGAATTTGAAAATACTTTTGCCAAGTTAAATACATCTTTAGAAAAATTAAATAGAGTAGAAAATAAAAATAGAATTACAAATCCAACAACAATTAGCATCGACTGGTTTAGTGTTTTTTATGAATTTATAAAAACTGATAATATTGAATACACGTTAAATAAATTTAATTTAAATGTAGGAGATTTTATAAAAGTAGCAAAAGAAGGTTCCGAATTATCAAAAAAACTTTCGGTTTTATACAACGATAAAAATTTTGAAAATATTTTCAAAAATTTTAACAATAAAATAATTCAGAAAACTATGTCATGAGTAAATATATTGTCATACATAATAAAAACTCTAGAGGAAAACTTGTTGATAAAAGTATATTGGAGAAATTATTTTCTGAAAATAATTTATCTTTTGAAATCTTTCAAACTGCTGACACATTAGAAGTTGCTGAAATAATTAAGTTGCATGATAATCCTGATAAATACATATATTGTGCAGTTGGTGGAGACGGAACGTTAAGTAATTTGGTTGATACATTACTTAATTGTGATATTAACAAACCTAAAGTTGCATATTTACCTAGTGGTAGTGGGTCAGATTTTGTTCGTACATTTGCCTTACCTCAAACTATAGATAAAGCGTTTCAACATTTATTAACAGAAGATTTCTATGAAATAGATGCAGGGTGTGTTCAAACTGATAACATTACTAAACATTTTATTAACGTATTAAATGTTGGATTTTTAGCAAATACAGTAAGAGTAAGTGAGTTATTACCAAAATTTTTTAGAAGGTTTAGATATCCAATTAGTTTTTGGATAAAAATTATAACTGCAAAATCTAGAGAAATGGCGATAATCACTGAAAAAGGAGAATTTTCCTCAAAAGCATTTAATATTTGTGTTTGTAATGGCCAATATTTTGGTGGTGGATGGAATATTTCACCTAAATCAAGTCTTCAAGATGGAATTCTAAATGTGCAAATATTTGCTGTAAATAAATTAAAAGCTATGAAAATATTTTTTTTAGCTAAAAAGGGATTACATCTACGAGAAGAACAAGTATTGGTAAAAAAAGCTTCCAAAATTAAATTATTGTCTGAAATTGAAATAGAGATTGATGGTGATTTCTTTAGTGTTGGTCCTGCTGAGATATTTGTTAAAAAACGTGCTTTTCTTTTTAAAATTTAGTAATATTCAAAAATACATATAAGGAGAGATATGTCCAAAAAAGACATTGAAGATGATTTTGAAGAGCCCACGCTCGAAGATTTAGAAGACGAAGATTTAGAAGACAGTGATTCTCCAGCTGAAGAAGAAGAGAAAGAAGAAATAGAAACAGAGTCTTTAGAGGCTCGAGTTGAAACTGAAAAAAAATCAATTGACGATTCTGATGATGCTGAAGGTTCGTTTATGTCTGTTGATGCAGCTGAAAAAAGGCATGTTAAAAAAACAGATTTAAAACTTGATGATATTGTCCAAGATATTCAAGAAGATGAATTTACTTGTACAATATGTTTTCTTGTATTGAAAGATACTCAATTAGCTAAACCTCGAGCAAAAGTTTGCATAGATTGTGCATGAGTTCGATGATTTTGGTATAAAATTCACTATATCAAAATCTAATTCTGTAGATCAAAAATTAAAAGACGAATTTTATAGTGGTTTATCAGTAATTGATAAAGAAATTATTTTATATTATATAAAACAAAATTTTGAAATAGATAATTTCTATTTAATCGAATCATCCAAAATTATTTTTGGATATGCAGGTATGTTTATTGATAAATCATATGCAAATCTTGTTGAAATTTATATTAGAAATGAGTTTAGAGAACTAGGTTTAGGGACAAAATTATTAAATTATATAAGAGAAGATATTAAAAAAATGAATCTCTTATTTAGAGCAATTGTGCTACCAAGTGACAGAACAGCAAAGAACTTCTATGAATCCAATGCAGTTACAGCAAGAATTATACTTATGGAAGAAAAACGTGAAAACTCTCGCCGCAGACCTTGATGGGACAATTTATAAAGGTAATCTTCTTCTACCAAAAGTAAAAGAAACTTACGATTTTCTTAAAAATATAGGAATAAACATCATATTTTTAACTAACAATAGTTCGCAAACACCAGCTGAAATTAAATCTAAATTAGAAAAACTTCTTAAAGTAGAAATAAATATACATAGTATTGTTACTCCTTTAAATGTGTTACAGACTGTTGATGAGTTAGTAAATTCTAAAGTATATATATTCGGCTCATCAAATATTGAAAATTATATAAAAAAATTTAATAAAAATATAGTACCAATTGATAAAGCAGAATCAATAATTATAGGAAGAAAAGAAGATGTTGATTTCAACTTAGTTAATGAGATAGCTAGTTTTATTTTAAGTGGGAAAAAAGCATTTTGTTTAAATAAAGATCTTACATTTCCTACAGAAAAAGGTGAGAAACCTGGCAATGGTGCAGTCGTAAAAATACTTGAGGAACTAACTAATACGAAAGTTGAGTCACTTGGTAAGCCTGACCAGTTGTTTATTAACTATTTGAAGAATTATAATTACGAAATTAATTATGTAATAGGAGATAGAGTTGATACAGACATAATTTTAGCAAACAAATTAAAAATAGAATCAATTCTAATTAGATCGGGAGTTACAAATTTTATGAATGCAGAAAATGCAACTTATGTAATAGATGAATTTGATGAATTAATTAAAATATTATTTAAATAGATTTACTAAAAAATATCCAAATATAAACCCACTTATATGAGCTTCCCATGAAATACCTTGAACATTTATTGCTATATAAAACTGCGAAATGAACCACACTATCATAAAAAATTTTGCTTTAATAGTTGTTGGAAAAATAAATCCAAAAGGAACCAGAACAAGAAGTCTTGCATTTGGAAAAAGCTTTACATAAGCTCCCATTAAACCAGATACTATACCTGAAGCGCCAACAATCGGAATAAGACTTGAATAATTTAATATAGAATGAAATAAAATGCTAGTTAGACCGACTAATAAAATGAAAATTATAAATTTTATTTTTCCTAGTTTATCTTCTATGTTGTTTCCAAAAATCCAAAAACTCCAAAGATTTCCTAGAATGTGAAGAAAATTTGCATGAAAAAAATTTGCATAAATAATACTAAGCAAAATATTTTTTTCCAGAAAAATGGGAGTTGTTTTATTTGCAAAGCAATCATTAAGTAAATACTGATTTTCAGTTAATGGAGTATTATTGAATAATTCACAAGGTATTGCTGAAAGTCTATAGAAGAAATTGAAAAGTTCATATGGTTCTTTTGGTTGCAAAAATATATATGTCAGAATACAAGTTGTTATAAAGATTCTTGTAATTATAGGTTTATTTTTTGCTGGATTTATGTCTGAGATTGGTATCATTTTATCAACATTATAAAAGTCGTATAATATATTTATGAAACAAATAGTAATAGTTACTTCTAAAAAATATGAAAAAAATAAATCTTATACAGGTTTAATTAAATACCTAAAACAACTAAATTTTCATTTCGTTATTATCTATGCTTCAACAATTGATTATAAAATAAATTTCAAAAATTTTAACCTGGTTATAAGTTTTGGTGGAGACGGAACTTCATTGAGAGCAATGCATCTTGCTTGGTTAAATAAACTCCCAGTTTTAAATATTGGATTAGGAAGAGTTGGTTATTTAGTAAATAATCTTGATGAAAAAGGTTTCTCTAAAATTTCTGATATTAATAGTTTTCTTTATAGTCTTAGAAAGCCATTAATTGAAATTAGTAACAACAAACAGCCTGCATTTAATGAAATTGTTATTAATAAGAATTCACCCACTCGTCTTCTAGATATTGAAATCACTTTATACGAACAATTGGTTAATTTACGAGCAGATGGATTAATTATTTCTACATCATTAGGTTCTACAGCTTATAACTATTCTGCAGGTGGACCAATAGTTCAACAAAGTATTGAATCAATTATACTTACACCAATCGCTCCATTTACAAAATTTCCTCGTTCAATAGTTTTAGACAAAACAACTGAAATTGATATAAAAATTAAAAAAGAGCAACATTATTCTATTCAATTTGATGGCGAGGAGATTATTAGTTCTTTATCAGATGATGATTCTTGTTATAAATATAAACTATCAAAAAACAATGTACAGGTACTTAATACAAACAATGATCCAAAGTTAAAAAATTTTTTAAATCAAATCTTGAGATAGTTCTTTAAATAAAAAAATTTCCTGTTAATATTTTCAAGTGACCAAATACATTTTTGTAACTGGCGGTGTAGTCTCTGGTCTTGGTAAAGGGATTACTTCAGCATCTCTTGGAAACCTTCTAAAAGCAAGAGGATTAAGTGTTGTAAATCAAAAACTAGATCCTTATATCAATGTTGATCCTGATACAATGAATCCTTTTCAACATGGAGAAGTATTTGTTACTGAGGATGGAGCAACTACAGATTTAGATTTAGGACACTATGAAAGATTTACTGGGGTTAATTTAAGAAAAGACGCAAACGTAACTACAGGAAGCATTTATCGAAAAGTAATAGAAAGAGAACGAAAAGGTGATTACCTTGGTGCAACAGTACAAGTAATTCCACACATAACTGATGAAATAAAGCGAAGAATAAAAGGTATCTCAAATGATGTTGATGTTCAGATAACTGAGATCGGCGGTACTGTAGGTGATATAGAGATTTTACCTTTTTTAGAAGCAGCAAGACAAATAAGAAAAGAGTTTGGTAGTGAAAACGTTATGTTTGTTCATGTTACACTTGTACCATTTATTGGTCCAAGTTCTGAACTAAAGACAAAGCCAACACAGCACTCTGTATCTGTGTTAAGAAGTTATGGAATTAGCCCAGATATAATTGTCTTGCGCTCAGATAGAAGCTTAGATAAAGATATTAAAAACAAAGTTTCACAATTTTGTGATGTTGATATTGATAAAGTTATTAATGCACCTGATTTAGAAGATATATATGAAGTTCCACTTTATATGTTCAATGAAGGGCTTGATACAGCCGTAAATAATAGACTAAAATTAAATTCTTTAGAACCAAATCTAACAAACTGGAAAACCCTTCTTGAATTAAAGAATGAAGCAGATAAGGAGATTCAAATTGGTATTTTGGGTAAATACTTTGGACTTCCTGATAGCTATTTATCTGTTGTAGAAGCTTTAAATCATGCTTGTCTACACAATAAAGTTTATTTAAATCTTAAATGGATTGACGCTGATAATTACGAAATTGATGATTTACATAATTTAGATGGTGTAATTATTCCAGGTGGTTTTGGATATAGAGGAATCGAAGGAAAAATTACTGCAATAGAGTATTTGAGAAAAAACAATGTACCATTTCTAGGAATATGCCTTGGTTTACAATGTGCAGTAATTGAGTTTGCACGAAATGTGTGTGGTATAACAGATGCTAACTCTACAGAATTTTCTCAAACAACTCTCAATCCTGTAATTGATTTACTCCCAAACCAGAATTTAGAAAAAGATGATATTGGTGCAAGTATGAGATTAGGTACTTATCCTTGTAAGATAACAAAAAACACATTAGCTGAAAAGATTTACAACAATGAAATAATTTATGAGCGTCATAGACATCGTTATGAAGTTAATAATAAATTTAGAAAACAGTTGGAAGAAAATGGTTTGATAATTAGCGGAATGTCACCAGATAAAGATTTGGTAGAGATGATTGAAATTAAAGATCACCCATATTTTGTAGCTTCACAATTTCATCCAGAGTTTAAATCTAGACCATGGGAGCCTGCTCCTATGTTTAATGAATTTGTTAAATCAGCAAAAAGTCTTAGTAAAGTTGATATTAAAGTTGATGACAGAGAACAAGTCCGAGACTAATAAAATTCTTACTCAATTTAATGATTTTCTCTATTATGAAAAAAATGTTTCAGAAAATACAATTACTGCATATTTAAGTGACATTAGTCATTTTTTAAAATTTTTAGAACATAGAGAAATTAATAAAGATAACACTGAAGATTATTTAATAAATCTTTCAGATTTTCAATATTCCGATAATACCAAAAAAAGAATTTATTCATCTATAAAAGCTTTCTTAAATTTTGCTATGGAATCAAATTTAATTGATAAATTTGAAATTTTAAATATAAAAACTAAATCTAAAGAAGAGTTACCAGATGTATTACAAGTTTCTGAAATAGAAAATTTAATTAATTTTTATAATCACGATACATTTTTATCTTCAAGAAATAAGACAATAATTGATTTTATGTACTCTACTGGATGTAGGGTTTCTGAGTTATGTGATCTTAAATTATCGGATATTGATTTAAGTGAAGAATTCGCAAGATTAGATGGTAAAGGTAATAAACAGAGGATTGTTCCTATAGGTTCTTTATTGCTTATTAATTTGCAACTCTATCTTGAATTAAGAAATTCAATACATAAAGCAAATTCAGTATATTTGTTTTTAACTAAAAATTTTAAACAATTAGATAGAACTGCAGTATTTAGAATAATTAAAAGTACAGGTTCTCAAGTAGGAATTAAATCTAAGATTTATCCACATTCATTAAGACATAGTGCTGCAACTCACATGTTAGAAGGAGGCTGTGACTTAAGAACAGTTCAAGAATTTTTAGGTCATAGCTCTGTTTCTACTACACAAATATATACTAAAGTAACAAAAGATTTTTTAGAAGAAGCATTTACTGAAAGCCATCCAAGATCATGAGAGAATATTACTTAAAAGCAAAAAGAGCAATTAGATTTTTATTTTATAAAAATTTAAACATAATGCAACAAATGCAAGTTTCAGAAATATTAGATGACGAAAATTTGGAGATCCAATTTTGGAAAATGAGTAAAGCTGATAGAGAACATTCTCTTGAAGTACTCCAAAGAACTAAACTGCACACAAATGATAATCTACTCTTAAAACTTTCACTTCTACATGACGTAGGAAAATCATTAAACGAATACTCTTGGATTTTTAGAATATTCTGTGAACTAGGTTTTATACGAAATAACAAAAGTAAGCAATATTTAGCTCATGAGAATATTGGCAAAGAGCTTTTAATTAAGGGTAAATGCAACCCAGAAATAATTGAATATTACACTAAGCATCTTTTAGAAGAAAAACATGAAATTTTAGATAGCACTGATTATTAATGCAAATTGAATATTTAATTGAAAATTTAGAAGGACTTTTAATAAAGTACTCAACTTCTAAGTCACAAGTTGAAGAAGATTTAAGAACTTTATTTAAAAAAATTGGTTCTATGAAAGATAATACAAATTTCGATAATTTTACCGAATTAATTCTATTAGCAGCATCGATATTTGAATTAAAAGCTAAGAGAATGTTGCCTCAAGAAGAAGAAATAGATTGGTTAGATGAAATAACATTAATCAAGGATAAAGATCTTGCATTTGCAAGGTTGTTACAATTTAAAGCTTTTTCTGAAGTCGGTATAGCTTTTGCATCTAGAATCAAGTCAAATGAAAACGAAGTAAGTGCTTTTAAATATTATCAAACTAAAAATCTTTTTTCAAAACCAGATGTTGAATATTTTATAGATGTAAGTAAATTTTTAAACTTATCAGAAGAAGTGTTTAGAAGATACTCAACAATTGAAGGTTTTAAACATATTGATAGAGATTTACCAGATTTGCAGTCTGCTATAGATTCTTTCTTGAAAGTTATAGATGAAAGATTATCCTATTCCTTTGAATCTATGATAAAAGAATTAAGAACTTCCCAGGAAGCAATTGCATTCTTTCTAGCTTTACTTGAATCGATAAGATGGGGATTTGTAAAAGCAGAACAAATTGGTGATGATATTACAATAGAAAAAAATTATGAATCATAAAAAAATAATTACTGCAATATTACTCGTTAGCGATGGTCCTGTTCAACATTCATATTTTGAAGAATATTTTTCAATTGAGAAATCAGAATTGATGTCTTTATTTAATGAAATCAATATTGATTTAAAAAATAATTCATTTGGTTTTTTTATTAAGTTTAATGAATCAAATTCAGATTTTGTAACTGAAAGTAATTTAATAAATAATTTAGATGAATTCAAACCACCTTCAATATTAAGAGGTTTGTCTACACCAGCTTTAGAAACTTTAGCAATTGTTGCATATGAACAACCTGTTACCAAACTAAAAGTTTCTGAAATAAGAGGAGTTGAATCAGAATCATCTTTAAAAACCCTAGAATCCCGAGGATTAATAGAAAAATCAGGATATTTAGAATTACCAGGTACTCCTCATTTATACTCAACAACACAATTATTTTTAGAAAAGATGGATATTGTTTCAATTGACAAGCTTCCATTACTAGGTGATTATTTTTCAAAAACACATGAAGAAGAATAATTGAGAATAAATAAGTTTTTAGCTCTTTATTTACCAACGTCAAGAAGAAAAGCTGATGAATTAATTGCTAATTCAAAAGTTTTTGTTAATAATTTACCAGCTAGCCATGGAATGGAAATAACCAATTTAGACAAAGTTACAATAGATGGTAAAAAAATTTTACCTTTGACTAAATATGAATATTATGCTTTCTACAAACCAAAAGGATATATTTGCTCTCATTTGCAACAGGGTAAAGCACCAACTATCTATGAAATTATTGAATTTAAATATTTAAAATATGGTGGGCGACTCGATAAAGATTCTGAAGGTTTACTTCTTTTAAGTAATGATGGAGATTGGTTAAATAAAATATTTAGCTCTAAAAATAAAATTGAAAAAAAATATGTCATTTCAGTTAAAGATAAAATTGATAGGAGTAAAAAACTTCGTTTAAAGATAAATGATAAAGGTGAGCACTTGAAGATAAACAAACTAAAAATATTAAATGATTACAAATACGAAGCAACTTTAACTTCGGGTAAAAATCATGAGATACGTAGAATATTTGAATTTAATAATATCAAAATTAAGACCTTGAAAAGAGTTCAAATTGGTAACTATAAATTAGGTAAACTCTCTAAAGGAGAGCTTTCTATAATAAATCCTAATGAATAAATCCCTAATTACTTTAGATGGACCTTCAGGTGTCGGTAAAACAACTGTTGGAAAGAGGTTAGCAAAAGATTTAAATTTTGATTTTTTTTCATCAGGTTCTTTATATAGAGCTTTAGCAAAATTTTACCAGTCTACTAATAAATTACTATTTCAGGATTTTTCAATCGAAGCTCTAGCTCCTTTCAGGTGTAAGATTGATGATCTTGTCATTTCTGAAAGCGATTTGTATACAACTTATATTAATGAAAAAAGTTCGGAGATTGCGCAACTATCGGAAGTTAGGGGAGTAGTATTTAACATTCTTCATTCTATTTGTAATGAATCTCAACGAGGATTTGTTATTGAAGGTAGAGATATGGGTAGCGTAGTTTTTCCAAATGCAAAACTAAAACTTTATTTAGACGCATCTGAACAAGTTAGGTCTTTAAGACGTGGAAAGCAGTCTAATAATCAAGAGTCTGTAGATGATATTAAAAAAAGAGATGAACGAGACAAAAATAGAGTTAATTCACCTTTAGTAGTACCTGAAGGTGCATTAATAATTCAAACTGACTTATTAAGTATTGATGAAATATTGGAACTTATTAAAGAGAAGCTAGAGCTTCTGTAGCACTCCAATTTTTGTCATTTTGTATTCCAAAAAATTTATTTGGTTCTTCATTTGATAAATTCATTTTTTCCAAAAAATTACTTATTTTCCTAACATTATTTCTAAGCTCTTTAGGAAGTGGAAAATATTCAGATTCACTAATTGGATTTAAAAATAGAGTTTCGTGAGGGTTTATTTCTTTAGCTATATCCATTACTATATGGTCTGGGGCTGAAGCACCTGCCGTAATTGCAATAGTTTTTTTTAGCACAATATTCTTAAGATCGCTTATATTTTCGATTCTGGTTGCTTCAACACCATTACTTTGAACCATTTTTACTAATGCATTTGTGTTACTTGAATTTTTAGATCCAACAACTAAAACTTGTTCAACTAATTTTAAAGAATCCAAAATTGCTTTTTGTCTATTAGTAGTTGCATAACATAAATCACTTTTTCGAGGTAGTTGAAGGTTTTCGTAACTTTCTTTAGCTTTCTCCATTATGGGTTCCCATTCTGAAATTGCTAAAGTTGTTTGTGCAAGAAGTGCAACTTCTTTAGATATTTTTAAACTTTCTAAATCTTTTACGCTTTCTATTAAATGCATGTTCTTTGGAGCAACACCGATAGCTCCTTTTGCTTCATCGTGTCCTTTATGTCCAACATAAATAACCTCTATATTATTTTCTTCATATTTTTTTGCTTCATGATGAACTTTTGTAACTAGTGGACATACAGAATTAATAGTAATTGATGTTTTAGAGTGAAAAGCTTCTTCAATGTCAGGTGCTGTCCCATGAGCTGATAGCATGACAATAGATCCATGTGGAATATCATCTGGACTTTCAACAAATATTACATTTCTTTTTTCAAATTGTTTTACTATCCACTGGTTATGAACTATTTCGTGATAACAGTAAATTGTTTCATCGTAAATTTTTAACATCCATGTGAGAGCTTTTATTGCCATTTCAACGCCAGCACAAAATCCTCTAGGAGATACTAGATAAAGTTTTTCAACCATAGAATAAGAATAGCTATATTTAAATAATGAATAAAAATAATATTCCAGAAGTCTTGATTGTTGGATTACCCAATTCAGGAAAATCTACATTAATTAATACTTTATCAAAATCAAAAACTTCTATAATTGGGTCAACTCCTAATACAACAAGGGATAAAATTACAACAACTCTTAGATTTGAAGATGGTAAGTTACTTTTACTATCTGACTTACCAGGTTTTTTAGAAGATCCAAATCAAGTAGAAATAGATGCACAAAATATTTTCAAAAAGTATTTGGCACTAGCAGATTATGTAATTTTTTTAATAGACATAAATACTAAAAATTTTTCTGCTTTAGACAAAATATTTAAGTCTTTACATCAAAACAAAAATAATAAAAAAATTATTACCGTTTTCAATAAATGTGAAAATTTTAAAATTGAAGAAAAAGATGCAAAGTTATATAAATATGATTCAGATAAAAGTTTTTATATTTCAGCACACCACAAATTAGGCATTGATGAGTTATTGAGTGAACTTCATAAATATTCAATTTCTCAGGAATCAACTCACACTAGAAAAACTACAATTTCTTTATTAGGAAGGCCCAATGCTGGTAAATCAACATTATTTAACGCTTTGTTGTCTAACGAACGATCATTAGTTTCAAACGTTCCTGGTACAACTAGAGATAAAATTGAAGAAACTGTTTTACTTGGATTACGTGAATTTAATATTACCGATACAGCAGGAGTACCAAGAAAAAAACAAAAAAGTCAAATTGATAGGTACTCATCAACTGTTGCTCTAAAAACTTTAATAAACGCCAATATTGCATTAGTGGTAGTTGATTCAGAAGTTGGTCTATCTTTTGAAGATAAACGTATTTTAAAAGAATGTATTGAACAAAATGTAACACCAATTTTAGTTTTAAATAAGTGGGATACCTTAAACACTGAATCTAAAAATGATATAAATAATGAAATTAAAAATGATTTAAAACAGTATAAATGGATAAAAGTTATTAGGATTTCTGCTTTGAAAAAATCCAATATTAAACAAATCACTAAACAAATTTATGAACTTGAAGAGCAATTAAAAGTAAGAGTAACTACCTCAGAATTGAATAATTTTTTTCGGTCTATATGGCTTAAAAATCCTCCACATCCCATAAAAGGAAGGAGAGCAAAACTAAAATATGTTACACAGTTTGAAACATTTCCTCCTCAATTTTCATTCAAACTGAGTACTAATATTCCAGATAATTATTATTCATTTATTGAAAATCAAATAAGGATTAATTTCGACATTAAAAACATCGCTTTTAAAATAAAAATTGATGCATAGTTTTGGCTTTAAAATATTAGTATTCTTTGCTGGTTTCTATATCATTATCAGATTTTTTCAAATAATTTTTTACTTGTTCAGATAAATTTATGCAAATCATTTATTAAATTTATTTTTTAATAATTGAATATAAATAAAATATTTCTATTATGAATACATCCACATTTATGTGGATTTTTTGTATACAAAAAGAAGGAGAAAAATTGAGTAATTTCAAAGGATCCAAAACTTGGCGCCTTGTATTGCTTTTCTCAGTTTTTGCATTAGTTGTTGTCGCATGTGGTGGCGATACAGCAGAAGAAGAGGTAGTTGAAGAAACTACTGAAACTACTGCAGCCCCAGCAACAACCGCTGCAAGCTCTGAAGAAGCATCTCCATCAGTACCTGGTGGTGTTTACAAGATGGCAATTTTTTCAGATCCACAAACACAAAATTACTGGAATTATCTTGATACAGAGACAGATGTCTGGACACAATATGTAATGTCTGGACAAGCAGTATCATTATTCTCTATTTCATATCCTAACTATCAGTTGGTTACTGGTGTAGCTGCTGAATTAGTTGAAACATCAACAAATAATGGTGATGGTACTTGGACATATGTTGTTCCTTTAGTACAAGGATTTGAGTGGAGTAATGGTGATCCTATATCTGCAAATGATATGGTCTGGACATATAATACAGTTAACGATTTAGGACTTCTCAGCAACTGGGAAATTTACTATCGTAAAGCTGTAGGTACAGATTCTAGTGCAGAGGATTATCAACAAGGTATTGTTAGTCTCGTAGCTTTAGATGATTACACAGTTTCAATCACATTAAACTTCGATGCTGGTTTATCAGCATGGCAGTATAGAATAGCACAAGCTCCATTCTTGAATGAAACATATTGGTCACAATTTGCGACATCAAGAGAGGCATTACTTGCTGCTGATGGTGCTTCTGCTCCTGTAGCTAGCGCTTTTGTTTATGACAAAGTCGAACAAGGTGCTTTCTATACATGGGCATATGATGCTAATACGATGTGGTATGGTGGAGAAACTACTATATATAAGAGTGGTACGGAATTTACCTGGGACAACGGTGTTGCTCCAGCAATTGATCAATCATTTGGTGATACTACCGGTGAATCATTCACATATAGTTCTGGTCCATTTGTTGGAACAGTTGAGTTTACACTCTATAGCGATCAAGATGCTGCTTATTTAGCATTCCAAAATGGAGAAGTTGATTTCGTTCTTAACCCATTAGGCGTTAAGAGAAATCTTTTCGACCAACTTGCCAGAGTTCCTGGAGTTGAAACTATTGCTAACTTAGGTAACGGTATGCGTTACATGGCATTCAACACTAGAGTTTTCCCTGGTAGTGAAAAGTCATTTAGACAAGCTGTAGCTTGTATTTCTGACAAGGAATTCGTTCTAAATAACGTTTTACAAGGTGTAGCTGTCAATATGGATGGTCAAATGCCTGAAGCATTAACTGCATGGGTTGCTCCTGTAACAGGTGTACTTGCAGATTGTAAAGGTCTATCAGCTGAAGAAAGATGGAATAAATCTGTCGAAATTCTTCAAGCTGCTGGTTGGACTGCTTCAGATTGGGGTTCACACCCAGGTGGTGCAGATAGAGCTGTAGCACCTACAGGTCTTAAAGGTCCTGGTGGTCAAACACCTCCTGCAGACATGTTGCTATATGCTCCAGGTGCAGGTTATGATCCATTGAGATCTACTATGTCATTATTCATAGCTGATTGGATGCAACAGCTTGGATTTGATGTAACTGCTAGACCTACTGGATTTAGCGTTATTGTAGACAAAGTTTTCACACCTGAATTGTGTGAAGATTGGTACTTCTATATGTTAGGTTGGGGATTGTCCGCATTCCCTGATCATCCAGAAGCATTCTTTGGATCCGTCAACGACAGTTGTGAGGGTGGATATAATACACCTGGATTTAATAATGCTGAGTTTGATGCATTAACTGCTGCTTTCTTAGAAGCTAAGACAGTTGCAGAGGCGATTTCGATCTCGCAACAAATGGAAGCAATATTATTTGAAGAATTACCTTATTTGGTACTATTTAACGTACCTACACTTGAGGTATACAGAAGTAATGTTGAATTCCCATTCACTGATGTATTAGACGGTTTAACTGGAACTGGTGCAGGATACCCTTCATTAGTAAAGGTTTCTAGCTAATAGAAATTCAATTAAAATGGCGGGTTTATTTAACCCGCCATTTTATAATTAAAAAGTAAAAATTATGGCAGAGTATATATTTAGAAGAACATATCAGATGACTATTGTCTTTTTTCTATTCCTGATTTTTTCTTATCTTCTTTTTAATGCTATACCTGGTAATGCTTTCTCAAATCTTCTTTTAAATCCACAGCTACCACCGGATGCTTATGAAAAAGTTCTTGAAACTTATGGTTTAGACAAACCCCTTCTAGAGAGATTGCAACTTTATATAATAAACTTTTTCAAAGGAGATTTTGGTTATTCTTATAAAAATTTTCCTAAAACACCTATAGAGTTAATTGCTGAAAGACTTCCAAGAACATTAATGCTTTTTTCTATAGTAAATATAGTTGCATTTTACACAGGATTTTTTATTGGAAAAGTATTGGCATGGAGGAGAGGTTCCAAATCAGAAACTTGGATTACCGTAACATCTGTTTTTTCATATACTGTTTTCTATCCATGGTTTGCTTTAATGATGCTTTGGATATTCGGTTATAAATTAGGATGGCTTCCTATTGGAAAGTTTTTATATCCAGAAAAATGGTATGATGCCCCTTTTGATAGTGATATTGTTTTCTCATCGATGATTAAATTTACTGTTATTGTAACAATAGTTCAATTTATAGCTTATTTAGCTACACGTAGTATTGAATCTTTGTCTATAAGGAGAAATCTTAGATTTGGTAGTTTAATTTTAATTTTTATTGGTAGCTATTTTTATTGGAATACTGGCGCTGCTTTAATTAAAAAACCTTACGCTTCTGATATCGCATATCATATGATACTCCCTGTAATGGTAGTTACTATAGTAGCTTTTGCTGGTACTGCTTTATTAACGAGAACCACAATGATGGAAGTATTAAAAGAAGACTATATATTAACTGCTAGAGCAAAGGGAATAAGCCAGAAGAGAATTAGAGATAGACATGCCGCTAGAACCGCATTGTTGCCAGTTGTCACTTCTTTCATTTTTACAATAGTTACAATTATTGATGGTTCGGTTCTAACTGAACAAATATTTTCATGGCCAGGTATGGGCCAACTACTTCTACAAAGCGTTTTAGAAGAAGATATACCAGTAGCAATGGCAACATTTTCTTTTGTAGGAATATTTGCTTTGATTGCACATCTAATAGCTGATATATCGTATTCTTATTTAGACCCAAGAATTAGAATAAAATCTCAAGGATAATCATGTCAAAAGAAAAAAATGAATTAGATCTACGCAAAGAATTACGTAAAGAAACGATTAGGAGAAATTGGAAACTATTCAAGCAAAGTAAGTTAGGTATGATAGGTTTATACATTGTTATATTCTTTTTATTTTTAGCTTTACTACAACCATTTCTATTCTTAACAGGTATATGGAATCGTTCAATCTATGATCCAGTTGTTGGGTATGAAGAAATTAGACAAAATTTAGTTGTTGTAGCATGTCCAAAAGAATTTCCTACAGAAAAATATGAAACAGCTGCTGATTGTCCAGCTAAAGATGAAGTTAATATTAAAACTTTATACAACGCACCAAATGTAAAAGTTGGAGATATTTATGAAGCATATGTTCAACCTGCACCTCCATCTAGTAAACATCTTCTAGGTACAGATTCATTAGGAAGAGACGTCTTTTCTCAAATAATGGAAGGTAGTCAAGTAGCTTTTGTTCTTGGATTACTTAGCGCAACATTAGGCGTAGGAATTTCAACATTATTAGGAACCATAGCTGCTTTTTTTGGAGGAAAGGTTGATGCATACTTAATGAGGCAATCAGATCTCATTTTAATGTTACCTAGTTTGCCGCTACTTTTTATAATTTCTGCTTTCGCTGAATTAAAAGTTTGGCATCTTGCAGTTGTTCTTGGTGTTTTAGGTGGATTAGGCGGTTCTGTTATTACTATTAAGTCTCAAGCTCTACAGGTAAAAGTAAAACCTTTTGTTGATTCTGCAAGAATAACTGGTGGTTCAAAAATGAAAATCATGTTTTCACATGTATTACCAAATGTTGCACCACTAGCTTTGTTATTTATGGTATTTAGCGTTACAGGAGCAATTGCTTCAGAGTCTGTATTATCTTTTTTAGGTTTGCTAAATATAGACATGAGTTGGGGCATCATGATTTATTTAGCTCAGACGGATGGTTTTATTTTTTCAGGACTTAGATTTTGGTGGTTGATTTTACCAGCTGGTTTAGCTGTAACGTTATTAGCAGGTGGTTTTTATCTTGTTGGAAGAGGTCTAGATGATGTCTTTAATCCAAGGTTAAGAAAGAGATAATAGTGGTAAAAGAAGTTCTTAAAGTTTCCAATTTAAATATGTATTATGAAACTATTTCTGGCAATGTTTCAGCAGTTAAAGATATCTCGTTTACAGTACATGAAGGTGAGTCTTTTGGATTAGTAGGGGAATCTGGTTGTGGTAAAACTTCTGTTGCTATGTCCCTGCTTCAATTACAAGCAGATAATGCAAAAATTTCAAGCGGAAGCATAATTTTAGACGGTCAAGAATTAATAGGATTAAGTGAGAATGAACTAAGAAAAGTAAGGTGGGATGGCATATCTATAGTTTTTCAAGGTGCAATGAATGCTTGGAATCCTGTAGTTAAAATTGGAGAACAAATTCGAGAAGCTATAAGAGAGCATTATCCTAATAATTCCAAAGCTGAAAATACTGAAAAAATTGAAAGTTTATTTAAAATTGTTGGATTAGATTCATCAATAATGGATAGATATCCTCACGAATTATCAGGAGGCATGAAACAAAGAGCTGTAATTGCACTTGCTTTATCATGTGATCCAAAAATTGTAATTGCTGATGAACCAACAACTGCATTAGATGTTGTTATTCAAGATCAGATTCTTAAAGAAATTAAAAAAGTTCAAGAACTTTTCGGTTTAAGTTTAATTTATATTTCTCATGATATAGCGGTTATTGCTGAGATGACTAATCAAATGGCAGTTATGTATGCAGGTAGAATAGTAGAAATTGGTCCTACGAGTCAGCTTTTTTCTAATCCAAGACATGCATATACTCGATTACTACTCGAGTCTACACCTTCAGTTGTTGGTGAAAAGAAAAAATTAAGATCTTTAGACGGTGAGCCACCTAGTTTGATAAATGAAATTAAGGGATGTTCTTTTTCACCAAGATGTCCAAATCCTACAGATAGTTGTAAAAACGGTACAAAAGAAATGGGCTTAATTGAAGTATCACCAGGTCATTTTGCTGATCAATGTTGTGTGGAGTGTATTTAATGAAAAAAAATCTAATTGAAGTAAAAAATTTAGAAAAGTATTTCGAGATTACAGGTGGCTTTTTAAGAAGAAAAAAAAGTACAGTAAAAGCTGTTGACAATATATCGTTTGAAATTCCGTTTGGTGAGAGTTTAGGTTTAGTAGGTCAAAGTGGTTGTGGAAAAACAACTACTGCTAGGGCATTGTGCTTACTTGATCCTAAAACTGGGGGAGAAGTAAATTTCTACAATAAAGATTTAGATAAGATGGAAAGTATAGATAATCTTGACGATGATGAATTAAAACAATTTAGAAGAAATATTCAAATGATATTTCAAGATCCTTACGAAGCATTAAATCCTCGTTGGACTATAAAAGATATAATCTTAGAACCTTTAAACATACATAATATAGGAAGTATTTCAGATAGAGATGAAGCAGTTTTTGAAATTTTAAAAACCGTAGGACTAACTCCACCAGAGAACTATCTCCCTAGGTATCCTCATGAATTATCTGGAGGACAAAGACAAAGAGTTTCTATAGCTAGAGCATTGATAATGAAACCAAAGTTTGTCGTATGTGATGAGCCTACGTCTATGTTGGATGTTTCAATTAGGATCTCAATTATGGATTTAATGCTTAATCTTGCAAAAGACTTAGAGGTTTCTTATTTATATATTACACACGACTTAGCAGTTGCTAGATATATGTGTAACAGAATAGCAGTTATGTTTAATGGAAAAATTGTTGAAATTGCAGAGACTGAAGAGCTTTTGAAGAATCCTATTCACCCATATACTAAGAGATTAATATCATCTATCCCTGTTCCTGATCCTTCTTATGTAAGAGAAAATTACGAATTAAATTATGATGAATTAGACTCAATAATTGCTAAGGATACAGATCAAAAAGGGATGGTTGATATCGGTAATCAACATTATGTTGCAACTCATGATGTCAAAGGTCTTCTTTGAGCTTTAAAGATTTATTAGTTTTACCAAATTTAATTACACTTTCTCGTTTTACTACTGTACTTTTTTTATTCTTTTTTTATGAACCTGATGATTTTAATAAAATTACTTTAATTTTCATTATTGCAGTTATTGGGTTAAGTGATTCTTTAGATGGAATTGTTGCTAGAAAATATAATCTAGTAACTAAATTAGGAACTTTGTTAGATCCTTTTACAGATAGAACAGTTTTTATATTTTTATTGTTTTGGTTAGATTCTTTTTTAAATAAAAGTTTTATCTATTCAATACTTTTTAGGGAGCTTTTTATATTATTCGGCTCCTTATATATTTTAAAATCAAAAAAGAAATTTAAAGTATCTAATAAAGGAAAAATTGCAACAGTTTTGTTATTTATTACTATTTGTCTTTTTATTTTAAATTCAATATTTTTAATCCCATATTTAAATGTAATTTCGTATATAGTTATTTTTTTCTATTTTTATGTTGCAATAGAATATTTATACAATCTAATATTTAATAGTGGATAACCATACTAAACCTTTAAACGAAAAAAATTCAATTGAGCTTGTTCCTTTATTTATTTTGTCTTTGCTAAACAGTGAACTTTCTTCAACTTCATGGAAACTCAATATTGGAAATTATAAAATAGGAAGATCTTCAGATAATATTATAATCCTTGATGATATAACAGTTTCTAGATTTCACGCTGAAATTTCTATTTCTGAAAATAGTATATTAATTAATGATAAAAACTCTACAAATGGAACATATTTAAATAATAAAATAATAACATCTAGTTCTTTAAATTCTGGTGACAAAATCCAAATTGGAAAATATTTATTTTTATTAACTAAGGTTTAGTATGAATATAGGTGAAGCTGTTAAAAAAATTCAAAAAGATTTTCCATCAGTAACTATTTCTAGAATCAGATTTCTTGAAAAAGAAGGTTTAATTAAATTAAATCGTTCAAAAGGTGGTACAAGACAATTTAGTAATAAAGACATTGAAAGAATAATTAAAATACTAGAACTACAAGAAATTAAATTCTATTCACTAAAAGCAATAAAAAATAATCCACAATTAATAACTAACAAAGAAGGACCAAGTTTAAAGATTTCTGAATATTCTCATCATAATGTTTTAAAACAGTCAGGATTATCTGATGATGATTTCGAGCAACTTGTTAGTTATGATTTTGAGTTTAAAAAAGATAAATATGATTCTTCTGATCTGGATAGGTTGAAATCTTGGTCATTTTTTTTTAGATTAGGTCTAGAGCCGAAACATTTTTCTGTACTTAAATCTTTATCTGAAAGGACTAGTGATTTCGTTGAGCTTTCAACTACATTGCTAGATGAAATTAATTTTGATGAAAAATTATTAATTTTAAACAATTTTACTAATTTAATTAGGAGTTATTCATCAAAAAATTTATCTTAATATTTTTAGTAGTTATATTAATTTCTAATATTGCTGAATCTAAAGAATTAGAGCCGAATGAATTATCTACTGATATTTATCTCAGCTATGACATAACTAATAAGAATATTATGTATTTTAATAACATTGATTTACCTATATCACCAGCTTCATTAACAAAACTAATGACAGGATTGATTTTATTTGAAAATTATGAATTATCTGAACAATTAACTATCTTGCTTCCTGAAAATTATAAGTATGAGGGTAAAGTTGCTTATTTACAAACTGGTGATGTAATGTCAACTGAACAACTTCTAGAGTTTCTTCTTGTTTATTCTGCAAATGATGCAGCTTACGCCGCAGCATTGCAAGTATCAAGTTCAGTTGATGAATTTGTTTATTTAATGAATTTAAAAGCAAAACAATTAGGTATGCAAAATACTAATTTTACTAATCCAGAAGGTTTAGATGATAACAATCACTTCACAACACTTAGTGATTTATTAAAACTTTCAATTTATATTGTTGAAAAAACAAAATTAATTGACATAACTAGTAAAAACTCATTTCTTTACGAATCAGAAAATAAAATTGAAACTTATAATACAACAAATATGTTATTAAAAAAAGGATATGTAGGGCTTAAGACTGGATGGACTACAAATGCTGGATTAACATTTATAGGTTTAAAATCAATTAATGATAGGAGTATATTAACTATTGTTAATCGATCTAATGTTAATGAAGAAAAAACAAAACACTTTGATGATACAGAAATATTATTTGAGACTTCAGTACAAAATTTTGGAATTCAAATATTATTAAAAAATGGTGAACCACTTTATTTACAAAGAATTCCAGAGCAATCCTATCTTTTTTATATAAAACAGGATTGGATTAAATTTGGTGAATTAAAAAATATTCCTAAAATCAACTTTCGTTTAAATGGTAATCAGAATATAGAATTTTCTATATCTGATGAAATATCAAATAATATGTATATTGATAAAAAATCTGTTTCTGTTAAATATAATTTTTTTAAGTCAAACTTGATTTCAAAATTAATTAATAAATAAATGTCTGTATTAGTTTTTACATGTAGTCTTTTGTTATGAAGAAAAATATAGATGTTGAAGTAACCGGTATTCGATTAGAGGATGAAACTGATACTCCAATTATGTTACTACTTGATCCAGTGACTAATCGCATACTTCCACTATGGATTGGTACAATTGAGGCAGTTTCAATTGCTTATGCTCAGGAAGGCATAGTTCACCCAAGACCTCAAACTCATGATTTGCTTATTAATATAATTGAAACACTTAATGCTAGTATTACAGAAGTTTGTATAGTTGATTTACAAGACAAAACTTATTTTGCAGAAATAAAAATTATTAATCTCGATGGTGAAGTTACACTTTCTGCTAGACCTAGTGATGCAATAGCGTTAGCACTTAGATCAAATTCTAAAATTTGTGTTGATAGAAATATATTTTATAATAATTCAATTGAGCTTTACAGTGAAAATACCCAGGAAATTCAGGAGTTCCAATCATTTATTAATAATATTTCACCTGACGATTTTTTGTAAAACCTTGATTTAATATATAACTATAGTAAATTTAAATTATGCAACAGGGTTACACAGGTCCAGAAGTATGTAAAATTACTGGAATTTCATATAGACAATTAGATCATTGGACTACTACTAATCTTATATCAGCATCTTTAAGGAACATTAAAGGTTCAGGTTATCACAGAATATATTCTTTTAATGATATTATTCTTGTTAAACTGGTTAATAAATTAAGATCTGCTGGTATCAGCTTGCAAAAGATAAGATTAGCACTTAAAAATGTAAATAAAATTTTAGGGTCTAAAAAAAGTATTTCTGACGTATCAATTTTTTCTGATGGATCTTCAATTTTTGTCGTTACTGAAAGCGACCAAATGGTTGATTTACTCAAGAGGGGACAAGCAGTTTTTGGTATTTCTCTAGGTCCAGTTCATACAGAAACTCAAGCAGAAGTATTTTCTTTATATCCAGAAAAAATAGCTACTGCAAATAAATGAAATTTGCACATCATTCTGAAAAACTTTTTGCTGAACATTTAGATTTATTTAATATTCATTGGTTGTATGAACCTACTAGCTTTCCGTTAAAGTGGGGTAGTGGTTCGATAAAAATGATGTTTACACCAGATTTTTATTTGCCTGAATTAAATATATATATTGAAATTACAACTATGAATCAAAATTTAATTACTAAAAAACAAAAAAAAGTTAAATTGTGTAAGAAGCTTTATCCTCAATTTAACTTTAAATTAATTAATGAAAAAGAGTTTATATCTATTTTAGAGCAAAACCGAATCAGTTTATTTAAAGAAGCTATCGCTAGCTGAATACTTAAGCAATTCATCTGAGTTATTAACATTTAACATTTTTGCAATTTTTAACTCTTGTTTTATTGATGTATTGCTCATTAATCTGTTGTCAGTATTTAAATAAACATTAAAACCAAGATCAACAAGTATTTTGATAGGATGTTCTTCATAATTTTTATACATATTTGTATGAATATTAGAAGTTATACAAACTTCTAATGGTATTTGGTCTTCTAGTATTTTTGATGCCGTTTTTCCTAACTTATTGGTTTGTGAATCTACATCTTCAATTATCCTAACGCCATGTCCAATTCTTTGAGCGCCATTATCAAGGGCATCTTGAATTGAATTAACTCCATCACCTTCACCAGCATGAATAGTAATGTTAATATTTGCTTCTTTTACCTTTAAAAAGGATGTTTTAAAATATTTTGGTGAATATCCTTTCTCAGGACCAGCAATATCAAATCCTATGATATTATCTTTTTCTTTTATAGCTAGTTCTGAAACGAGATTTACATTTTCTAAATCATGTCTCATGCCACATAGGATAATTCCTGAAAAAATACCTAACTCTTTTTCAGCAAGTTTAAAACCTGAGTTTATAGCTTTTATGACATTCTCTGGTGATAAAGAATCATTTACTGAGTAAAATGGGGCATATCTACATTCGTAATAATTAATTCCATCAGTGTGCATATCAACAGCAGCTTCATAAGAGATTCTCTCAATATTTTCAAAAGATTGCATTAACGCTATGGTATGCGTAAAAGCTTCAAGATATTCTTCTAGTGAATTACTTTGAGATCTATTAAAGAATTGTGAAACATCTTCACAGTCGAGTAAAGGCCTATAATTTAACTTTTTAGCTAACTCAAATGCTGTTAGGGGTCTCAAACCACCATCCAAGTGGTCATGTAACACCATACTATACATAACGCAACATAATATATATTATAGGACAAACATTAAGTATTGCTAAATTCATCAATGATGCTCTCCTTATGAGTTAATGGTAACCAATGATCTGCGTTTTTTACTTCTTTAATGGTTATATTTGTTCCTGAAGATTTCAATCTATTAATCATCTTATCATTTAATTTCACTGCAGCATCTAATTGACCAAATAAAAAAGTAATTTCTAAGTCGAGTTTCTTCCTCCATTTACTTGAGATTTCTAAATTCAAGTCAATATTTGAATACCAAGATATTGCTTGCTTTAATCCTCCTTTAAAATGGTTAATTAATGATTCGATGTTTACATCATGAAGTTTGCTATCAGAGTTATAAGATGAAAATAGATTTTTTAACGACAAATCTAATAAGTTGTAGTCAATTTTTGGAGTAATTCTGTATGCAGACCTAAAAAATAAGTCTAGATCTTTCATTATTAGACTATTTGCATGTACAGGATCTTGAAATGTACTTATATAGTGCTTACCTTTATCAAAAATTAGTTTATTATAAACTTTTGATGAAGGAAATTCGGTACCACCACATACAGAAACTAGTTTATTAATTTTTACATTTCCTCTTGAAGCTACAGACCAAGCAACTATTGAACCCCAGTCATGCCCAACAATTGCAAGGTTATTATTTAACTTAAGTTTATCTATTAACCTTTCTATATCTGATGATAAGTTTTCAATATTAAAATTAGTAAGAATTGAATTTTCAGTGGATGACAGAGGGTACCCTCTTTGTTCAACAATTGTAACTCTTGCTATTTTTTTTAATTCGTGTTTAATATTGTTCCAAAAAAACATATTAGATGGAAAACCATGTAATAAAAGTATATCTCTACCTTCTCCTTCAGTAGAGTAAGATATTTCAAAATCATCTAATTGCAATTTGTCTATCATAGAATTTTATTTTTCCTTAAAATAACAATACATAAACATATAGCAAAAAATAACCACTGTAAAGCGTAACTTAAATGCGGAGCATCGAAAGGTTTCTGTAAATCAATGCACTCTACCCCACTCCCACAACCTTCAGTTAGTGTAAGGTAATAATCAGGTAGTACTATGTTTTCTTCATTTTCTATAAATTCTTTATCGATTCTAAATAAATATTCTGAATTAGATATATCATCTTGTCCAAGAGTTTGTTTATCATATTCAGTAAGACGTCCAGTAAAAGAAATTTCTTGATATGTAAATGTTTTAGTTACATTTTTATCCAATGGAATCCAACCATTGTTAACTAATAAATATTGATTACTATAAATTTCTTTATATAAAGTGATTAAATTATAACCATTTTGACCATTGTTTACTCTTGAACGTAAATACCAAACTCTTATTGGTGTTAAATTATTATTATCTGTAATTTCAACAGAATTAAATTCGAAAATGGTATCACTATTATTTAAATAAAGTTGTGAAATATTGATTGGCGTTGGTTGGTAAGTATTTTCAAACTTATCTAATGCAACTTTGTCATTTTGATAACTAGTATATTGCCAGAAAGAAAGAAAAATAAAGAATAGAACTACACAAAATCCAAAATAAAATAATACCTTATGAGGAAGCTTACTTAATTTTTCCATGAAGTATCTCCCCTTCTTTTGTCTCCGTATGAAAAAAGATTATTATACATTCCTGAAACACATACTCCACCAAAATACATATCGTAAATATCAGTAATATCGAAGTCTACATCACTAACATCTAATGAGCCAGGTTCACCTCTAACTGTGCCGTCACCATTTACGTGAAATCTAGGTTCGTCAATAGCTTTTCTCCAGTCTTTACTTATTGAATAATTTAATAAAACTTGTGCTAAGGCTGTACTAATTCTGTCTGCTCCAGGAGACCCAATAGTTGAAATTCCATTTTCAGATTCAATAATCATTGGACTCATGTTTGATATTAGTCTATCTTCTTTTGTGTCTCCTAAGAAGCCTTGTGGGTTCAATTCAATTTCACCAAGAGAGTTATTGAAATACATACCTGTATTAGGACATAAGATACCTGAACCGTACCCACTTGAAAATGTTATAGAGAAGTGATTGTTCAATTCATCCGAAGTGTTAATTTGAATTGTAGAAGAAGATTTAGACATATTTAAGATTTCTTGATTTATAAAAGTTTTTCTGTCTCCAAAAAATTCATAATTCCCTTTTCTTGATTCATAAACTTCTTTCAAAGGCTGAATATTTTTACCTTTACTAAGCTCTTCTAGATATTTTAAAACCATCAATCCTCCAATTGATGGACCAGAATGGCCAATTAGTTTTAAATTTCTGTAATTAAAATTAAATTTACTATCTTCAATTAATTTATAATTTGAAAAATCGTCTGAGGTGGCATGACCACCCTCATCTTTAACAGTCTTTAATATCTCATTAGAAATATCACCAAAATAAAAATCATTAAAACCTTCATTGGCTAAATGTTCAAGTGAATCACTTAATTTGACTAACTTTACTATTCCGTTATTTAGATCATGAGAAACATTTTCTAAAATATTTTTTGAAAAATAGTGCCACATAAACAATGGTTCTAATGAGTGCTTAAAGTAATCTTTTGTAGGTTGTGTTAATCTAAAACCCTTTTTAGCTATATTGATAGGAAATTCTAATAGTTTATCTAAAGGTAGAGAAGCATAATTTTTATAAATAAAATCTAAAATTTTAAAAATACCCGGGATTGCAAAAGTATTAGCACCTTTGCATGTCTCAACATACCCTCCGTAAGTCAATATTATTCTATGTTCTTCATGGTCATTACCTTTAAAATTTTTAGGAGATACAAAGTAACCATCAATTGTATGTGCTTTATTAGTTTTACCATCGTAAAAAGATAAAAGACCTGAAGATGTTGGTGCAATAACTCCTAAATCTGTCACCATTGATGTTATAATGCTCGTTATCATTATATCTGCGGCATTAGGGTATAAATCTACGATTGCATCTGCTGCTTTAGAACTATATTCTGCTGTACTTGATAAAGAAACTTTCATTAAAACATTGTAGTTTAATAAACTCTTATGCAAAAATGTTATATGAAACAAGATGTAGTTAAATTTGATAACAATATTTACCAAATTGATGTTTTCATGGAAAATAAATCAGGAAGAATGTCTTGTTACTATATAGATTCTTCAAATCCAATCTTAATAGAAGTTGGACCATCAAATTCTTTTCCCTATTTGATATCAAGCTTAAAGAGTCTCGGAATAAATGAAGTAAAAAGATCTGCAATGACACATTTGCATTTAGATCATATCGGTGGCATTGGTCACTTAGTAGAAAAATATAAAAAACATTTTGTATATATTCATGAGTTAGGTTTAAAACATTTACCTAATCCAGAAAAATTGTGGAAAGCAGTTTCAGATATATATACAGAAGAATGGTTGATTGAAAATTGGGGAAAAATAAAACCTACTCCAATTGATAGAATCAAAACATTAAATGATAATCAATTCTTAGACTTAGGAAATAAGAGGAAATTAATAGCTTTTCATGATCCAGGACATGCAAAACATCACTATTCTTTTTATGATGAATTATCAAAAACACTGTTTATTGGAGATACTTTAGGGTTAATTTATCCTCATGGAAATTTTGTACAACCTAATCTTCCGCCACCAGATTTTGATAAAGAGATACTATTCAATACACTTGAAAAATTTGAAAAATTAGATTTAGAATACCTAGCGCTAGCACATTTCGGTATTCATAAAAATCCATATCAGTTAATAAATAGTGCAAAAGAAAGTATAGAAATTTGGATTAATTTTATAAAAAATTTACCAGATATTTCAAATTCTGAAGCTGGTTCAATAATGGAAAAATGGATACGTACAAACTATGAAATATTAGAAGTTGATGCTGAAACTATTAAAAATTACACTAGTAATGTAAATTTTGAGATGCAGGTTTCTGGAATTCGTAATTATTTATTAAAAATGAAAAACCCCTAGTTTCCTAGGGGCTCTTCATTAAAAGTCGGCAGTGTCCTACTCTCCCAAGGGGTTGCCCCCCAAGTACCATCGGCGCTAATGGGCTTAACTTCCGTGTTCGGAATGGGAACGGGTGTATCTCCATTGCTATCACCACCGTAAAATTGGTTCTAAAAATTCTATAGCAAGCGCGTTTACGCCGTCTTCAGTTCAAGCCCTCGACTTATTAGTATCAGTCAGCTGCATACATTACTGTACTTACACTTCTGACCTATCAACCTCATGTTATATAAGGAGTCTTACCCGGTTAATCCGGTGAGAGTTCTTATCTTAGAAGGGGCTTCGCACTTAGATGCTTTCAGCGCTTATCCTTTCCAAACGTAGCTAACCAGCCGTGCTCTTGGCAGAACAACTGGCACACCAGCGGTTTGTTCATCCCGGTCCTCTCGTACTAGGGACAACTTTCTTCAAAACTCTTGCGTGCGCGACGGATAGGGACCGAACTGTCTCACGACGTTCTGAACCCAGCTCGCGTTCCTCTTTAATAGGCGAACAGCCTAACCCTTGGGACCTGCTCCAGCCCCAGGATGAGAAGAGCCGACATCGAGGTGCCAAACACCCCCGTCGATTTGGACTCTTGGGGGGTATAAGCCTGTTATCCCCGGAGTACCTTTTAGCCGATGAGCCATGGCGCACCCACATGCAACCATGGGATCACTAGTTCCTACTTTCGTACCTGCTTCACTTGTATGTGTCACAGTCAAGCCACCTTTTGCACTTACACTCAATGCGTGATTGCCGTCCACGCTGAGGTGACCTTAGAGCGCCTCCGTTACTTTTTCGGAGGCCACCGCCCCAGTGAAACTGCCTACCAGACAATGTCCCTGATCCGGATTACGGATCTAGGTTAGAAGCTCAATATGAAGAAAGTGGTATCTCAAGGATGACTCCACAACCACTAGCGTAGTTGCTTCAAAGTCTCCCACTTATCCTGCATACTGCACACCAAACATCAATATCAAGTTGCAGTAAAGGTTCCGGGGTCTTTCCGTCCTGTCGCGCATAGTGAGCATCTTTACTCACATTGCAATTTCGCCGAGTCTCTGGTTGAGACAGTACTCAAATCGTTACACCATTCGTGCAGGTCGGAACTTACCCGACAAGGAATTTCGCTACCTTAGGACCGTTATAGTTACGGCCGCCGTTTACTGGGGCTTAATTTCAAAGCTTCGCCGAAGCTAACCTCTCCACTTAACCTTCCAGCACCGGGCAGGTGTCAGAGGGTATACGTTGTATATAAACTTTGCACCCTCCTGTGTTTTTGATAAACAGTCGCTTGAGTCTGATCACTGCGGCCTGTTCAAGCTCTTAAAGTTAATTAATCACTTTACTTAGGCGTTCCTTCTCCCGAAGTTACGGAACTATTTTGCCGAGTTCCTTAACCAGAGTTCTCTCGCTCGCCTTAGTATTCTCTACTTGTCCACCTGTGTCGGTTTGGGGTACGGGCACTAAAAAAACTAACTAGAAGTTTTTCTTGGAAGTATGGAATTAATGACTTCGCCTAAAAGCGGCTCGGCATCGTGTCTCAGGTGTAAAGTTAACGGATTTACCTATTAACTACCCTACTCACTTACCCCAGGACAACCATCGCCTGGGATCATCTATCCTTCTCCGTCGCTCCATTGCTAATCTAAAAATATGTGGGTCGGTAGGCCCGAAGGCTTTCCTTAGCAACATATATTCGATTTGGGCGTTTATTTAGTGGTACAGAAATATCAATCTGTTATCCATCGACTACGTCTCTCGACCTCGCCTTAGGTCCCGACTAACCCTGGGCGGACGAACCTTCCCCAGGAACCCTTGGACATTCGGCGGAAGAGATTCTCACTCTTCCTTCGCTACTCATGCCTACATTCTCACTTGTATGGTCTCCACGACTAACTCTCGTTGCCGCTTCACTGCCCATACAACGCTCTCCTACCGATCCTACCTTCTGGATATAAATATCAGAATTAGTAGAATCCCATAGCTTCGGCTGTATGTTTAGCCCCGTTACATCTTCCGCGCGAGAACATTCGACCAGTGAGCTGTTACGCACTCTTTAAAGGAATGGCTGCTTCTAAGCCAACCTCCTGGCTGTCTGAACACTCTCACATCGTTTCACACTTAACATACAATTAGGGGCCTTAGCTGATGATCTGGGTTGTTTCCCTCTTGTCTATGGAGCTTATCCCCCATAGGCTCACTGCTATATTTAAACACTTTGGCATTCGGAGTTTGACTGAGTTCAGTAAGCTTGTTGGCCCCCTAGCTCAATCAGTGCTCTACCTCCAAAGCGCAACATATAACGCTGTCCCTAAAGACATTTCGGAGAGAACCAGCTATCACCAAGTTTGATTGGCCTTTCACCCCTATCCACAAGTCATCCCCTAATTTTGCAACATTAGTGGGTTCGGGCCTTCACGAAGTCTTACCTTCGCTTCACCCTGCTCATGGATAGATCACTTGGCTTCGGGTCTATTGCATACGACTAAACGCTCTATTAAAACTCGCTTTCGCTGCGGCTACGGAATTACTCCTTAACCTTGCCATATACAGATAACTCGTAGGCTCATTCTTCAAAAGGCAGGCAGTCAGGATATAAATATCCCTCCTACTGCTTGTAAGCTATTGGTTTCAGGTACTATTTCACTCCCCTCGCCGGGGTTCTTTTCACCTTTCCCTCACGGTACTTGTTCACTATCGGTCGCTGGTTGTACTTAGCCTTACGAGGTGGTCCTCGCAGATTCACAAGGAATATCCTCCTTGTTACTCGGGGTGGCCTTAATAAGTAAAAAGATTTTCGAATACGTGACTGTTACACACTATGGTTTAACTTTCCAGAAAATTTTTCTAATCTCTTTATTTGTAACTTATTGAAAGATCTGATGCTCTTTCAAAAGGACCCCACAACACCAAAAAAACAACGACATCAGTCTTGACATTAATTTGGTTTAGGCTCTTCCCGTTTCGCTCGCCGCTACTCAGGGAGTCGCTATTTGCTTTCCTTTCCTCTAGGTACTGAGATGTTTCACTTCCCCTAGTTCCCTCTACCTACCCTATATATTCAGGTAGGAGTAATTTATAATAATAAATTGGGTTTCCCCATTCGGACATCTACGGATCAAAGCTTGTTTGACAACTTCCCGTAGCTTTTCGCAGTCTTCCACGTCCTTCATCGGCTTCCAGCGCCAAGGCATCCACCAATAGCCCTTCGTAGCTTGAACTATATGAATACTTTGCAATTGCGCTTGCTATACAATTTTCAAAAAGCCAATTTGACTTCTTCACAGCTGAGTAATGTACTAGTCTTGTAGACAACCGACGATTGACCTTAGAACCGAAGTTCTATGCTCCTTAGAAAGGAGGTGATCCAGCCGCACGTTCCCGTACGGCTACCTTGTTACGACTTAGTCCCAGTTACCGACCCTACCTTCGACAGCTTCCTCCCTAAAAGGGTTGGACCACTGGCTTCGGGTATTGCCGACTTCCGTGACTTGACGGGCGGTGTGTACAAACCCCGAGAACGTATTCACCGCAACTTTGCTGATTTGCGATTACTAGCGACTCCAACTTCAAGGAGTCGAGTTGCAGACTCCTATCCGAACTGAGACAAGCTTTAAGAGATTTGCTCCACCTCGCGGTATTGCGACTCGTTGTACTTGCCATTGTAGCATGCGTGCAGCCCTGGACATAAGGGGCATGATGACTTGACGTCGTCCCCACCTTCCTCCGGTTTATCACCGGCAGTCTCCTATGAGTCCCCAACTAAATGCTGGCAACATAGGATAGGGGTTGCGCTCGTTGCGGGACTTAACCCAACATCTCACGACACGAGCTGACGACAGCCATGCACCACCTGTATAGGGCGCTAATGCACACTATATCTCTATAGCTAGACCCTATATGTCAAGTCCAGGTAAGGTTCTACGGGTATCATCGAATTAAGCCGCATGCTCCGCCGCTTGTGCGGGGTCCCGTCAATTCCTTTGAGTTTTAGTCTTGCGACCGTACTCCCCAGGCGGGATACTTAACGCGTTAGCTACGACACAGAAACCGTCAATCCAGTTCCTACGTCTAGTATCCATCGTTTACAGCTAGGACTACCAGGGTATCTAATCCTGTTTGCTCCCCTAGCTTTCGCTCCTCAGCGTCGATAGCGGCCCAGTGAGCTGCCTTCGCAATTGGTGTTCCTCCGAATATCTACGCATTTCACCGCTACACTCGGAATTCCACTCACCTCTACCGTATCCTAGTCACAACAGTATCGATCGACATTTCAGGGTTGAGCCCTGAACTTTCACGACCGACTTGTTGAACCGCCTACGAGCTCTTTACGCCCAATAAATCCGGACAACGCTCGCCCCCTACGTATTACCGCGGCTGCTGGCACGTAGTTGGCCGGGGCTTCTTATGGAGGTACCGTCATTTTCTTCCCTCCTGAAAGTGGTTTACAAACCTAGATCCGTCATCCCACACGCGGTGTCGCTGTGTCAAGCTTTCGCTCATTGCACAATATTCCCTGCTGCAGCCTCCCGTAGGAGTCTGGGCCGTGTCTCAGTCCCAGTGTGGCTGATCGTCCTCTCAGACCAGCTATCCGTCGTTGCCTTGGTGAGCTATTACCTCACCAACTAGCTGATAGAACGCGAGCTCATCTTAGTTCGGCTGACCTTTCCTTTAAAACTCATGCGAGAAAAAAAGAATATCAGGTATTAATCCGAGTTTCCTCGGGCTATCCCTGTAACTAAGGTAGATTGCTCACGCGTTACTCACCCGTTCGCCGCTCAGTCATTTTCTGTAGTAAACTACAGAAAAGCTTCGCTCGACTTGCATGCATAAGGCGCACCGCCAGCGTTCGTCCTGAGCCAGGATCAAACTCTCCAACATAATCTTTGAATTTAAATCTGACCAAAGAATCAACATGGGTTTTACCCATTTCAACTTAATAAAAAGTTGAATCAACTTAATAAAAAGTTGACAAAAAAAGAGTGCTAGATATTTCTATCTGCACTACCGGCGTTTATACATTACTCAGTTGTCAAAAAGCCAATAATTTTCGTAATATTGAGAATAACACAACGTTGTTTAACGTGACATTATTTTTTATTTATTGTAAAAAATGTCCTTTTACCTAATTGAAGTGTTTTATTAATTAAATATTCAAAATTAATATCTAATAATTCAAATTTTTGATTATCAACTTTAAAACTTCCAGATTCGATTAATCTTCTTGCTTCAGAATTTGATTTTGTTAATTTAAGATCTGTTAAGAGTTTTGGTATATGGATAATTTCAATTTCATCAATTAAGTAATTATCAATATGATCGGGTAAACTTTTGTTAATAGTAATAGAATTAAATATTTTTTTAGCTTGATCAGCTTCACTTTCAGAGTAAATCTCCGATACTATATGATGACCTAGTTTTTTCTTAAATTCAAATGGATTAGTTTCACTTTCAGATTTCATTTTATCAATTTCCGATATATCAAAATCTGTTAGTAGTAAAAAGTAATCCCACATCGCTTCATCAGGGATACTCATAATTTGTCCGTATATGTTTTCTGGTTTGTCTGATATTGAAATATAGTTACCTAAAGATTGTGACATTTTTTTTGTACCATCAGTACCTACAAGAAGTGGAAAAGTCATTGCTACTTGTGGTTGTAAGTTATAAAATTTCTGTATCTCCCTACCTAGCATGAGGTTCCATAATTGATCATGACCCCCTATTTCTATATCAGCTTTTACTGCAACCGAATCATAACCTTGGAAAAGTGGATAAAAGAATTCCATTAAAGAAATTGGATTACCATTTTTGTATCTGATTGAAAAATCATCTCTTTCTAACATTTGAGCAAGAGTTGTTGAAGAAGCAAGATTAACCATTTCTACTGTAGAAATAGTTGATAACCAATCTTTATTTGATACAATTTCTAAATTATCTGAATTCAAAATATTTTTAATTATAGGTAAAACACCCTCAGTGTTTTTATTTACATTTGCTTCTTCAAGTTTATTTCTAGTTTCAGATTTTCCAGAAGGATCACCAACTTGTGCAGTAAATTCACCGAGTATCAAAATAGCAGTATGACCATAATCTTGAAATTTTTTGAGCATTCTTAAGATTGCATACCAACCTAGAGTTACGTCTGGTGCAGTAGGGTCAACGCCAAGCTTTACTCGTAATTTTTTGTTAGATTTTAAAAGTGATTCAAAATCTTCTTTAGGTGTGATTGCACTAGCTCTATCAATTAAGTATTTCATTTTAAAATTAAAGTAAATCGCCAGAGATGTTTATCTCCTCTTTTAGTATTTTTTCTTTTCATGGCAATAGCTCTTTCAACTGGATGAATTCTAGGACTTAAATTTAAAGAACCACTTAAAATATTTTCTGAGTCATTTACTAAATCAATACCTAATGATTTAGTAATATTTCCAGGACCAATTATTTTGTTATGCTTCATCTTTGTCTTACGTCTACTTTCAACATGTCTCTTGCCTAACAAAACTACTCCTGATTTTATAAGAATTGCCTCTCCAGAACCCTTTTTCCCAGCAAGCAAAAATAAACTTTTGTTAGTTCCATATGTTTTTAATACAGAAATATATGGAGGACCTAAGGTTAAAGAAGTGGGTATGTTCTTATATGAATTTAATAAAGATAAGTTATCTATATTTTTTTTTCCATATGCTTCAGTTTCAGTAATCATAATTTCGACAAATTTATTTTTATAATTAGTCGAAATCCTCATACCAAGAATATCAATGGCAGCTTTGTTAGCTGGTTGGGATAACAATTTCAGAACTCTGTTATTTAGTCCTTTTGTTTCCATGATTATCCTTTTTGATTTAGTTTAATACTAAAAGAATTTTCTAAAACTTCTGATATTTCAATTAAAAGATTATTAACTTCACTTTCAGTATATGTCTTATCGAAACTTCTAGTAATTATTCTTATTCCTAAATTTCTATTTTTATCTTTGGTAAAATCATCAAAAATAAATATCTCGTTCTCATTATCTTTTAAAATTTCAGTAGTTTTATTAATTAATTTACTTGCTTCAAATTCAATAGGAACTTTGAATGATAAGTCAAATTTTGCAAATGGATATTGTGACAATGGAGTGTATTTGTTACTAAACATATCTGTGTAATCAATATTTTCAAGATTAATTTGAGCTAAAAAGAGATTTTCATTAACATCGTATCTTTCAATTGATTTATATGATAACTGACCTAGGTAACCAATTTTCTTACCATTTAAGGTAATTAAAAATGATGCATTTTTATGGAATGCAGGTCTGTTAATTTTTTGCAACTCACTTTGAGGAAATAAAGACTTAACTACAGAAGCTAAATCATGAATATTTAAATCAATCATTGGAGAATTTATACTTTTATTAGATATTTTTGAAGGGATGATTATACCTAATGAATATGTTTGATTTGGAATGTCATCAAACTTTTTATGTTCAGAGTTATCAAAAATATTATTTAATTCAAAGTATTTTGCATGGTAACTATTGTTCTTAACATTTTGTATGTAAGAATTGATTAATGACGAAAATAAACTCGTTCTTAAATTTTCTTGTGTTTTATCTATTGGGTTCAATAAAGAAACGCTTTCTTTTTCTGGTGTAAAATAATCGTTCTCATTTTTATCTGCAAAAGAAAGAGTTTGAAGTTCATGAAAATTATTTGAGGTTAATCTTTTTACAATTTCTTTTCTTATTTTCCAGTACTCACCAACATCATTAAGGTTATTTCCTATTGGAAGGGTTGAAGGAAAATTGTTAAATCCATAGTGCTTAGCTAGTTCTTCAATCATGTCTATAGGTCTTTCGAGGTCGTATCTCCATGAAGGTTGCTTGAATTTAAGAGTTTTTTTATTTAGAGAACATTCAATATTTAAATAATTGAGTGTCTCTAAAATAAAATCTTCATTAATGGAAATACCAAGAATTTTATTTATTTCATCAATTTCAAAAGTTACTTCTTGGTTGTCTATATTGTTTTTTAAATGACTGACAATTTCTGTATATTGGATTTCTTGATCTGCTTTAAATAAGTTAATAAATCTTTTTAAAGCATATGTTTGTAAATTAAAATCAATACCTCGTTCAAATCTAACAGATGCGTCCGAAATTAAATTTAATCTTCTTGAAGTCTTCATAATTGAAACTTTGTCAAAATATGCACTTTCGATTAATAAATTCTTTGTGTTATCAGTTACTTCAGTTTCTAAACCACCCATAACACCCGCTAAAGCAATTGGTTTATCATTATCAGTAATTACTAAATCACTTTTTTCAAGAGTTCTTGTTTGACTGTCTAGAGTTACTATTTTTTCATCAGGTTTAGCTAACCTTACAGATATTGTTCCAAACAACTTATCTCTATCAAATGCGTGTAATGGTTGACCAATATCATGAAGAACATAATTTGTATAATCTACAACGTTGTTGATAACCCTTACGCCAATATTTGATAATCTGTACTTAGTTTCAAAACCTGATTCTTGAATTACAATATCTTCTATTTCAACAGAATCGTAACTATTACATAATGTAGTTTTTCCACTATTAACTTTTAAAAGAGGATTCAATTTTGGTTTGAAATTAAAGTTTGGATACTTTAATTCCTTTTTAAAATAATTAGATAACTCTCTAGCAACTCCTAGGTGAGACATACAATCACCTCTATTTGGTGTGACGTTAATTTCCCATAGTGCGTCTTTTGAATCATAAATTGTTGAAAAATCAGCACCAACTGAGACATTTTGATCTAATAGAAGTATTCCTGAATGATCATCCCAAAGACCTAGTTCAGATGCTGAGCAAATCATACCATTTGAAACTACACCTCTAATATCTCTTTTATCGATTAAAAAATTATTTTTAATATAACTTTTAGGTAAAGCAACTGGAACAATTGCACCAACATCAAAATTCCAGGCACCACAAACTATTTCGTATATGTTTGATCCAACATCTACTTTTGTTACCCTAACTTTGTCAGCATTAGGATGTTGATAAAGTTCTACAACTTTTCCTACAACAATATTTTTGTAGTCAGGACTTAAGCTGTTGAAGTTTTCAATTTCAAATCCTAAACTTTCCAGTGCATCTGAAATTATTTCGTTCTCAACTTCTATTAAATCAATCCAATCATTTAACCAAGATTTTAAAATGTTCATTAAAATTGCCTTAAAAATCTAATATCGTTTTCATAAAAATTTTTTATGTGATTAATTTTGTACTTAAGCATTGCTAATCGTTCTATACCTACACCCCAAGCAAATCCTTGAAATTTTTTTTCATATCCAACGTTTGATAATACGTTGGGGTCGACCATACCACATCCAAGAATTTCAAGCCACTCACCGTTGTTCCACTTCACAAGAACTTCAGCTGATGGCTCAGTAAATGGAAAAAAGTGAGGTATAAATTTAGTTTCAATATTGTTACCAAAATATTGTTTAACAAAATACTCTAAAGTACCTTTGAGATCTGTAAAAGTTAGATTTTCATCTATAGCTAATCCTTCTAGTTGATGGAACACAGGAGAATGTGTTGCATCTAATTGATCAGATCTGTAAACCCTTCCAGGTGCAACTATATAAACAGGCGGTGAATTATTCTCCATATGTCTTATTTGCACAGTACTAGTTTGTGTTCTTAATAATTTAGTTAAGTCTTTATCTAAATAAAGAGTATCTGACTCGTATCTTGCTGGATGCCAGTCAGGTGTATTCAGAGCATCAAAGTTATGCCAGGCTGTTTCTGCTTCTGGACCATAAGCAACTTTGTAACCAATAGATGAAAAAATATCAACCACTTCTTCCATAACAGAAGTTAAAACATGCTTATAGGAACCAAAATCTTTTTGTTTTGATACAGTTAAATCAAATATCTCAGATTGTTCAAGATTTTCATAAAACTTATTTTTAAAACTATTTTTGGCATTTGAAATAAGATCGTTTATTTCAGTTGAAACATTTGTTATTACTTGGCCATAATCTTTTTTATCTACATCAGAAAGATTTTTCAATTTTTTTCTCTCTTCAGAAATTAAAGAATCTCTTCCAAGAAATTCTTTTGAAATTAAATCAAATTCTAATTCTTCATGAACATTTTCTAATCTCAGCTTTAAGGATGAGATTACTTTGTCAAAATTAAGTTCAGGCATCTAGACTATTTTGAGCTACTTCAACTAATTTTTTAAAACCTTTCGGGTCGTTTACAGCAATATCAGCTAGTATTTTCCTGTCTACTTGTATACCGGCTTTTGTAATACCATTAATAAACTTTGAATAACTCATTCCATGTTGTCTCGATGCCGCATTAATTCTAGCTATCCACAGTTTTCTAAAATTAGCTTTCTTATCTCTCCTATGGGTGAATGCATCAGCACCAGCTTGCATGACTTGTTCTTTTGCAGCTCTAAGTCTCTTACTACGTGCACCGGTGTAACCCTTAGCATTTTTCATAGTCTTTCTTCTAGACTTTTTACTATTTACTGATCTTTTTATTCTTACCATAACTAACCTAATAACTTTCTAATTTTTTTACTGTCACCTTTTGATGTTTCAACATCTCTTTTTAGTCTTGCCCATGTTCCAGAACCTTTAGCTAGCTTATAATGTGATCTATGTGATCTTCTTCTCATAAACTTTCCAGTACCAGTTACCCGTATTCTTTTAGACATACCTTTATGTGTTTTATGTTTCATTTTCTTCCTCCTAAAGGTGCTAAGACCATAGTTATTGATCTACCATCAGGTTGTGAAGTAGATTCAACAGTTGAAATATCACTTAGTTGTTCTTTAAAGCTATCTAATACTTTTTGACCAAACTCTGGATACTCAGCTTCCCTACCTCTGAACCTCATTGTAAACTTTACTTTATCTCCTTCGTTTAAAAATTTTATAGATTGATTTAGCTTAATCTTAAAATCATGAGAGTTAATTCTGGCTTTAAGCTGAATCTCTTTGACGGAAATTTTTACTTGCTTCTTTTTCGATTCTTTAGCTTTTTGAGCTAGTTCATATTTGTATTTACCATAATCCATAAGTCGTGCGACTGGTGGTTTTGCTTCTGGTGAAATTTCAACAAGATCTAAATTAAGTTCGTTTGCAAGAACTAATGCTTTTTTGAGTTCAAGAACACCTATCTGAACACCATCAGGCGCTATAACTCTTAATTCTTTAGACTTTATCCCATCATTTATTTTTAATTCTGGTATTTTATCCCCTTTCATAAAAAAAACAGCACGAGGCTGTTCTATTTAACCTTGCTATTATTCACAACAGGTGGAACATTGTTCGCTTAATTAAATTATACAATAGCTAAATATTAAGTATTAGGAAAATAGTTTGTTTAATGATAACGCAGCTTCTGAACCTTTATTATTAGATTTGGTAGCTCTTTCTTTTGCTTGTTGAAGATTCAAAACATTGAGAATAGAGTTAGCTATATATACATTTTTTGATACAACAGTACTAATCAGTCCATTAGCAACACCAGCAGAGATATATTCATAATGATCAGTATCTCCTTTGCATATAACACCTATTGCAATGAATTTATCAATTTTTTCAATTTCAATTATCGAATTAATTTTGTATACAACTTCCCATGCTCCAGGTACTTCATAAATAGTTTGTGAAAATTTATTATCTAAAGTGTTTAATACGCCTTCTAATAAGGCTGAAGTTATTTCAGGATAATAATTAGCAACTACTATGCCTACTCTATTCATCTGAAAAATTATGTCCCATTTTATCTTGTTTTGTTTCTAAATATTTAATATTATCAGGTGTAGTTGTTCCAATTAATGGTGTTCTTTTTACTATTTCTAACCCATACCCTTCAAGTCCGGCACGTTTACTAGGATTATTAGTTAACAAATTCATTTTTTCAATTCCTAAACTCCTCAGAATTAAAGCACCAGTTCCATAATCTCGCTGATCATTTTTAAAACCTAATTTTATATTTGCATCTACTGTATCATCCCCTTGTTCTTGTAAAGAGTATGCTTTAATTTTATTGCCTAGTCCGATTCCACGACCTTCATGACCACGCATATATAAAAGAACTCCAGCACCATTTTCTTTAATCATTGCTAAAGCATTTTCTAATTGGGAACCACAATCACATTTGCTTGAAAACAAGGTATCTCCTGTCAAACATTCTGAATGAACACGTACCATTGTTTCATTTTCACTTAAATAATCTCCGTATGTTAATGCCATATGTTCTGTGTTGTCGTTTATATCTCTATATACATGTCCCAAAAAATTACCAAATTTAGTTGGAATATTAGCTTTTGATACAAACTCAATAGGATTTGCATTGCTCAATTTATACTCAATGAGGTCTTTAATTGTACCAATTTTTAAATTGTGTTTTTCTGAAAATTTAGTTAAATCATCAAGTCTAGCCATTGTTCCATCTTCATTTATTATTTCGCATATTACAGCTACAGGTTCGTGATTAGAAAGATAACACAAATCTATGGCAGCCTCAGTATGACCTGCTCTTCTGAGAACACCTCCATCCATTGCTTGAAGTGGGAAAATATGTCCAGGAACATTAAAAGAATCTCTAGTTGAATTTTTATTTAATAAGCCTTTAATAGTTAAATACCTATCTTTAGCTGAAATCCCTGTAGTGACTTCTTTATCTTTTAAGTCGACAGATGCAGTGTAATGTGTTTGCATCTCATTATTAACACCTTGCATTAACGGTAACTTTAGTTTTTTAGCAATTTTTGAAGATATAGGTGCGCAAACTAAACCTTTGCCATAAGAAATCATGAAGTTTATATGTTCAGGTGTTAGGTGTGTAGCAGAAACAACTAGATCACCTTCATTTTCTCTTTCTTCATCGTCAATCAAGATTATCATTTCACCTTGACTAAATGAATTTATTATTGATTCGATATCAGTTATCATTTTGTAAGCTTTCTAAATATTTAATAATTATGTCGTATTCAACATTAACAAAATCGTTTATATTCAAATATTGTAAATTAGTTTTATTAAAAGTTTCATCAATAATAGCAACTGAAAAATCGTTACTTCTTGGCGAAACAACTGTAAGTGAAATTCCATTTAAGGTAATTGAACCTTTATCTACAACAAATTTATTATTTTGTTTTTCGAATTTAAATGTCCAAGTATTATTTTGGTGATTAATGATATCTAATATTTTTAAAGTGTCATCCACATGACCTTGAACAATGTGTCCACTCATTAACGATGAAGGGGTTAAAGGTAATTCTAAATTGACACTTCCACAATGTTCTTTGTTTAAAGTTGTTCTTCGAAACGTTTCCTCAGATATTTGAAAAGATAAAATTTCATTTACCTCTGAAATTAATGTTAAACAACATCCGTCTACTGCAACACTTGTTCCTATTTCTAAATTTTTAAATTTTTCATCATATGTTGAGATAGACAAAATATTTTGATCTAATCTAGTAATTTTTCCTATTGATGAAATTATGCCTGTGAACATTAATATCTAGTATAAATATTTAGAGTATTATCAATAAGTTGAATTTCTTTATTTGAATATTTTTCAACGTTTAACAAGTCTATTTCTCTAGTTATTTTTAAGCCATCTCCTAACTCATTACTTGATTTAAATAAATAAAAGTTATCATAAGAATTGTTTTTTAAAAAATATTCATGTATTTTGTTACCACCTTCTATTAGAACTGAAAAATTATCAATTTCTTTAAAATAATCATTTATATTTTTAAAAGTTAAATTTCCAATATTTACAATATTTTTATAACCTTCTATAGAAAAATTTGTTAGAAAAATAAAATCTTCTTTTATAAAGTTTAAAATATTTTTATCGTTTCCCCATAAAACAAATTTAAGTGGATTTAAATTAACATCTAAATTTTCTAAAAATCGAGTATCAAGTAAAGGATTATCAATAATAAAAGTATTTTTACCAATTAAAATTGAATTTATATTAGCTCTTAATATATGAGTAATTACAAGCGATTCTTTGTTACTTATATATCTATTTTTTTCAGAATATATAAAGTTATCACTACTTACAGCTAGCTTGCCAATATAAGTAACTTTTTTTTTATTAATCTTTTGATTTATATAATGTGGATTTAATAATTCATTAACTCCTTCTACTAGAATAGTTTTTACTTTATTATCATTTAATTTTTGGATACTTTTTCCGTTTGTTCTTATATCCTGATCAATTCCTCCGTAGTATATATTTTTTATTCCGTATTTAATAATTTCAGAAGCACAAGATGGTGAGGTATCACTGTGAAAACATGGTTCTAATGTCACAAATAGAATGTCATCTGGATTAATTTCAACATTTTTTAAAGCATCAATCTCAGCATGAGGAAAACCTGGTCCTTTATGATATCCCTTAGATTTAATTTTAAAATATTTATCAGTAACTACAGCTCCAACTTTAGGATTTGGAAAAGGTTGTGAGTTAATACCTAATTTAAAAGCTTCAATCATTGAATCTGGAAAACTAAAACATTTTAATGCTTTATCCAAAGATTGCACCACCTTGAACTAAAATATCAACTCCTAATTTTTCAGATTCTTTTTTGTGATTATTTGTAATACCTCCGTCTAGGATTAATAAACCTGAGTAGTTATCAAAAAGATTTTTAAAATTTTTTCCTTTAATAAGTAAATCAATAGATTGTTTTTGATTTGAGTAACCTGGTGTTACACCTAATAAAAGGACTGCACTTGCATAATCTAAATACTCTTTAAGATTTTCGTTTTTAGTTCCAGGCAATGTAGCAATGCCTAAATTTGGAAAATTTTGTTTAAGGTTCTTAAAAGTATTAATCGATGTTGTTTCTTGATGTACACAAACTAAATCAGCACCATTATCGAAAGCTAATGGAACAAATTTTTCATTGTTTTCCAACATTAAATGAACATCAACTTTGAAATCTGTGTTTTTTTTAATTAAGTTAATGTGATTAAACGACATACTTATATTATTTGTAAAATGACCATCAGTAATATCAATATGAATTTGATTAAATTTATTTTTATTTTTATTTATTTCTTCCAATAGAATTAATTGATTTGCTGCTTGAATACTTGCTGAAATAATCATTTGAGTCCCCTTGTATAATCATGAAAATTCATTCTTTTTTTTCCTTCTGGAGTTACTTCGTTGGGGTAAATAATGCCATCAATTAATTCTATACCAGGAGTAATTTCATCTAGAAAGTAGTTATGAATTTTTAAAAATTTATTTTTATATATTATATAAGCAGGACCAATAGCATCAAAAGCTCTAATTTTTCTTTTAGCATCTGCGAGAGTTTGTCCAGTTATATTGAAGTCACTTTTAGAAAACTTAAATGTTAAACTACCCTGAGCATTTTGATTTTTTAAATTCGAGTTAAAGTTAATTAAATTATATTGATTTTCAAAGTGATAATATATATATTTATATATTTCAGACGCATAAATCTCAGTATTGACTTTAAATTTAAATTGATAAAGAATTTTTCCTGTATCGATACCTTGGTTAATTTGAAAAATTGTGTATCCAGCAAAATCAAAATTTTTTAAAATAGTGTTTTCAACTGGAGTTGGCCCTCTTAATTCAGGAAGGATACTTAAGTGAATATTGTAAAGATTTTTATTTTTTTTAATAAAATTATCACTAAAAATTTTTGAAAAGCTTGCAACAATGCCGTAATCCATATCCTCATAGACAGAATTTTCAGAATAATATGTGTATTCTATATTATTTTTGAGAGCGAATAATTCAACTTTATTAGGTTTAACTTTTCTTCCTCTTCCCTGTTTAGAAGGTTGTAATGTAACAATTTTTATATTTTCATTATTTTTATAAATTGTATTAAGAAAATGAACACTTCTTTCATCTGAACCAAAAAAATATTTAAATTTGGTCACCTGGAAATCCTTTTATTGAAATTTCTTTTAGTGCATTTCTTCTTTCTTTTCTTTTTAATGAACTTAACAGTAATTTACCATTTAGATGATCAAATTCATGTTGCAATACTCTACCTAAAAGATCATCACCCTCGTAAATTACTTGTTGATTCTTTTCATTTAAACATGAAATTCTTGCATATTCGTACCTTTCAATATCCCAGTAGTAACCAGGTAGTGATAGACATCCTTCCATGAAAATTATTTCTCCGCTAACTTTTTCTAGAACGGGATTAATAGCTACTTTTGGTCCATCTCCAGCATCAAAAACAAAAATATTTTTATTTATACCGATTTGAGGAGCAGCAAGTCCTACTCCAGGTGCTTCATACATTATTTTTATCATCTTTTTTGATAAATTTATAATGTAATCATCAATAGATGTTATGTTCGTTGATTTTTGCTTCAACGAAGGATGTCCAAATACAACAATTTCACTCATAAATATCTAACCCTCTTTACTTCAAATTCAGTTAACTTAGAAAATAAGTTGATAATTTCTAAATATTTTACATTAATTAACTTTAAATGTAGTTCATAAATATTCCTATCGTTACTATTGATAGGTCCCAAGAGTTTATTTTCTAAATTATCCTTAATCAAATAGTTTGATTTAATAGAAAATATCTTCATCAATAAATTAGGTCCAAAAGATTTCCTAATTTCGATTTCTTTATTAACCCATCTATCAAAATTATTACTATTTAAAGTATTGTTAATATTTAATTCCTTATTTGAAACAACATAAATTGGTTTATTTTTTTCAGAAAAATAATTTAGGAGTCTAATTAAATATATCAATCTACTTGAATCTAATATATTATTTCTAGCAATTTTTGGATTAATTAAAACTAAAGCATCAATGTCATTATTTGATATATCTTTTAATTTTGTAAAACTATTTGGAAAAACGAATTCATCATTAGAAAAAAAATTTAATCTTTTTATTTTATTAAATAGCAAATTTAGAGAATTTTCAGTTGTACTAGATATAAAGTATTCAATTTGATATTGATAATTTTTTCTTAATTTAGGTTTTTTATTATTGAATTCAAGATTTTGAAATTCATTAATGAAATAAAAGTTACCTCCGAAAATTCTATTTTTTAAATATGCTGATTCTATAATATTGAGCTGATTTAATTTTGGTAATTTATAAGATGAGGAATTTGAGTCGTAAAAATAATAATCTGTATCAGAAGTAATATTTATGTTTTCGAAATTATTAGAAAGTACGATTGCTACTTGAAAATCTTTTAGTTTTAGGAAATTATTAAATTCTTCCTTACCTCCAGCTTTTTGATAAAAACTAATTTTATATCTATTACTTAATTCTCTTTGAATTAAAGAAATCTCTTTTAATGAAGGTGCAAAAATTAAATTTTTTTTGTTTTTTAACTCTAATTTTTTAAAATCATATAGTTCTAGATTCTCTATTTTTTTATTTTTTAAAATTTTCTGATTTGATAAAACTTTAATATTGACTAAATTTTTAAGTAATATTCCAATATTCAGATAATTTGATAAAGAAATATATTTTAAGTATTCAAGTTGAATTTGAGAGATTTTCTCGCCAGTTATATTTAAAATATCATTAATTTTTTTGAGACTTGAATCATTTTTTAAATTTAAAACTATAGCTTTGTATAATTTATTTCTAAATTTAACTTCGACAACTGAACCTATTGTAATTTTGTTTGTTAACGTTTTAGGAACAAAATAAGTAAAAATATTGAATTTGTAAGTGTTATTTGAAATTATTTCTACATCAGCATACATTATTTAATAATTGTATCAATTATTATATTTGCTATTTCGTTTTTATCATGTGTTCCGGACTCTATTAATAATTTATCCTTATCTATAAGATAAATTTTGTTATTTTTTGAACCAAATGGATTATCTAAAATATTATTTATAACAAGAAAATCTATATTTTTATATTTCAATTTTTCAAAGTTAAGTTCATTATTAACTTGAGCTGAAAATCCAATAGTAATTAAATTTTTATTTTTTTCTTTTATTGCTTTTACTACGTCTATGTTTGGATTAAGAGTTAAGTTGAAAGGTCCATTATCACGACTTATTTTTCCTGATGATTTATTTATAATAAAATCTGAGACAGCTGCAGTCATAAATAAGTATTTTGAATCTATTGACTCTTTTTCGATTATATTAAATAAAGCTTTTGAATCAGAGAAAGCTTTATTTTTAGCGTGTGGCAGTGGTTCAATATTTGACGAATGCACATAGATAACTTCATAACCTCTTGCTAAGAGTTCTATTGCAATTGCTCTACCTTGCTTTCCAGATGAAGTATTTGATATAACCTTCACATCATCTATTTTTTCTGTAGTTGGACCTGATGTAACTATTATCTTATCTTTAGACTTTGTTATTATATTAAAAACTTCATCTGGTTCAATTAATCTACCTAAACCTTTGTCACCAATATCTAGTGATCCAAATCTTGGACCAATAATTAAATTTTTAGTGCTCAATTTAGAAACATTATTTTGTATAACTGGATTTAAATACATTTCTTCATGCATAGCGGGAGCTATATAAACAGGATTTTTATACATTAAATATGTTGAAGTTAATAAATCATCAGCAATTCCATTAGCTAGTTTTGATATCAAATTTGCTGAAGCAGGGTAAATTAAAAATATATCTGCCCATCGTGCTAATTCTATATGTGGAGAACCTTTTAAATCTGACCAATCGGAAAGAGGCTTATATTCTTCAATAAACTTGTCGGATATATAATTTAATCCATTAAAAGTTGATAATATTTTAAAATTAAAATTTTTTGAGTAAGTTGAAACTAATAATTCAGTTTTAGAACAAGCAACACTACCTGAAATACCAAGTAGAATATTATTGCTCATTAACTTTTTTCTGAAACTTCTACCTTTCCTGCTGCTATTTCTTCAAATGCAACAGTAAGTGGCTTTCTACTCAAACTTTGAACTTGTGGGGGTGTGTAAGCACCAATTCCTTCTCCAAGTTGATTAAAATAAGAATTAATATCTCTAGCTCTACGAGCAGCGGTAATTACAAGTGCGAACCTTCCAGGTGTTTGTTCTAGTAGTTCTTCAATAGGCGGTTTTATCATCTTTCCTCCAAATCATATATTATATCAATTATTTCTTTAACAGAAGTATTTAAATCTACATTCTTAATATTGAAATTGTATAAATGCTTTTTTTCACGTTGAAGATTTGCTAATTTCATTCTTTCTTGAATAAATGAATTATCGTGACCTCTTATTTTTAGTCTTTCCTTTAAACTATCATTATCAATATCTATGAAAATACCAATAAAATGTGGATATTGTTTAAGTAATTTTGTAGCACCGTTTACTTCCAAATCTAAAAGGATTACTTCTTTTTTGTTTTTGATTTGATCTTTTCCTGTTCCATAGAAAGCATCACCATATTGTTCAAATTCTATAAAAAAGTTTTTGTCTATTAGATTTTTAAATTCTTCTTCACTGACAAAAAAGTAATCTTTTCCATCTACTTCTCCTTGACGTTTTTCTCTTGTTGTATGAGAGACAGAAAAATGAATATTAATATGATTAGAAAGTTCGTTAATAATTGTATTTTTTCCAACACCTGAGGGTCCTGTAATTATATAAATCACTGTTTTAAAAATTTTACAATATTATCGATATCTAAGTCAGTTAAATCTTTAAAAATTGTTTTTTCATTTAAATTGATAGACTCTAAAAAACGTGCAGTTTCAACTTTACCTTTTTGACCACCATCAGTTAAATATTTGTGAACTCTAATTGAACATAATGAGTTATTATTTCTAGCATTATAAAAATTACTAATTAAATTTGGATCATCAATATTAAAATTTTTTATAAAATTTAATCTAGCTTTCTTTACTTGTTTAATTTCAATCAATAAATTCATTTTTACTTATCTTATCCAGTATCGCATTAACAAACTTAGCTCCATCAGAGCTTGAATGAATATCTGTTAATTTAGTCCATTCAGAAATAATAACTTTATTAGGAGAAAGTTTTAACTGTAACTCCCCTATGCCTAGTAAAAGTGAAGTTTTTTCTGATTTTCCTATTCTTTCATATGTCCAATTCTCACTATATTTCATAATTAAATTTTTTATTGTTTCGATATTATCAGTAATTTGTTTAGATAATTGTTTGGCTCGAAGTGATTGATTTTCACTTAAATCATTTTCTATAAGAATGAGTTCATCAGTTTTTAAATTAGATTCAAACAGTGATTCAAAACAAATATATCTAAAGTCTTTTTTCATGCTCTAGTCATATACGATTTTGTTTTTGTATCAATTTTAATAATGTCATTTTCATTAATAAACATAGGTACTTGTAAAGTTAAACCTGTTTCACAAGTAACTTCTTTTGTAGAAGAGTTAACGGAATCTCCTTTAACTGCTGGTTCAGCTTTTGTGACTAATAAAGAAATTGCTGTAGGCAGGATAACCTCAATAGGATTTTCATTATGCATCGATATAGTTACATCTTGATTAGCCTTTAATAAACTTTCATCACCCTGAAGAAAATCTTTATTTAATGAAATTTGATTATATGTTTCAGTATTCATAAAGTAGAAATTTTCTCCTTCAGAATATAAAAATTGAAAAGGTTGTTTATCAACAAAAGCTTGTTCCACATCTTCATCAGCTCTAAAAGTTTTATCAACAACTCCTCCGCTTGTTATATTTTTTAACTTTGTTTTGACAAAAGCTCTACCCTTACCTGGCTTTACATGTTGGTATTCCAAAATTAAATAAAGATTATTTTCATAAATAATTGACTGTCCCGGTCTTATATCATTTGTTGAAACCATTAAGGTATAACTCCTTCCTCTTTTGCTTTATTTTTAAGGTTAATGAACTCTTCATAATCACTCGTAAAACTCATTTTCCCATTTAATTCAGTTAAAAGATAATAAATAAAATCATTCTCAGGAGTTTGTAAAATAGCAATCATTGATCTTTCACCAAATCCAGAAATAGGTGTAGGTGGTAAACCGCTGTATTTATATGTATTGTAAGGACTATCTGTTTGTAAATCTATTAGCAATACTGATGATTTTCTTTTTTGTAATGAATAAAGTACTGTTGCATCAATTTGTAATATCATATTATCTTCTAATCTATTTTTAATAACAGAAGAAACCAAAGGTCTGTCTTCATCTAGTTTTGATTCAGCTTCGATCAGGCTTGCTATAGTAAAAAATTCATTTGGAGTATTAATCCAACTAGGTAGTGAACTGCTTTCTATTAAATTTGAATATCTAATTTCAAGCTCATCTACTAGTTTTTGTAGAATATCTTCTCCATTTGCTTCTACATCTATTTCGTAAGTGTTAGGAAATAAAAGACCTTCCCAATTTTGTAATATTTTATAATCACCATTGGGTAGATAATTACTTAAAACTCTACCTGAAAGTAACGAGTTTTCTAATTGCACTACTTCAAATCCAGTTTGTGCAGATATAGTTTCTAGAGTTTCTTTTATCCACAAACCTTCTGGAATAGTTATATTGTATGTTTTTAATGGAGGTCCTTTTAGCAACAAAGCTGTTAATTCTTCATACGAAAGATTGTTTGGAAGTTCGTATGAACCTGCTCTAAGCTTATCTGTTAAATTTTCATTTCTTAAATAAAGCTCAAATGCAAGTTGTGAGTTTATAACACCAGATGAATCCAAAATAGATGCAATCTGTGAAGCTGAAGCACCTTGGGGAATATTAATGTTTAGTATTTGAAAGCTTTCATTTACTTCATTTGAAATAAGATTAGAAGACTTTATACCGTCTGCAATATTACTTGAAAAATTAATGAATAAAAAAATAATTAAAATTACTGAAAAAAGCTGGATTGTAAGTCTATTTTTTATATAAAAATTATTCATTTTTTTTAAGAAAGCTTTCTAGAATTTCCAAAGCAGATAAGTCATCATTTCTTTCTATATTTCTTTTTGAAACTATGTTTGAGGTAAATCGTTCATCAATTTTTTCTATAGGTATATTAAAAGTTAAAGAATCTATAAACTCATCTACTACTGCAGTCATTCTGTTCATCTGCTTATTTAATCCCAATGGATATCCTACAACAATTAGATTTATTTCATTTTCTTTGATTTTATTATCTAATTCATCATGTAAATTATTTAATTTTTGATCAATTATTTTTAAAGGAAAGCCAATATTTGCCGATGATTTTTTAAGAGCTAATCCGACGTACCTCTCACCATAATCAATTGAAAGTATATTTAAATTACTTAAATTCACTATATAATATTTCTTTAACTTTAGTTAGAGCTTCATTAACATCAATTAAATTTGGACTTCCTCCTATTGATAATTTAGAATCTTTTGAAGCTCCTCCACCATATTCTTTGGAAATATTTGAAACTAGTGTTGAAACATCAAAATTTAAACTATTGTCTACTGCTCCTACAATTGATTTTTTCCCATCAATTGAAGAAATTAAAAAAGCAATGTGAATTTTATGTGTATTAATAAGTGATAAAGCAATTTCTTTTAATTCATTGACACTTTCTGCCTCAACTTCATCTATTACAACATTAAGATTTGAAACGGTATCTATTTTATCTAGACATTTAGATATTATGGAATTTATTTCTAGTTGTCTAAATTTAACAATTTTATCTTTGTATTCTTCTAACATTTGTAGTTGAGAATTCAACTTTTTGCTTACTTCAGATGGTTGAACTTGCAAAATGTTGGCTACATTTTTGTATGAATTATATGCATTACTCAAAAATTCAAATGCTAAAAAGCCTGAAAGCATTTCAACTCTTCTTAAGTTAGAACCTATTGACGATTCTTGTAATAAAACTATTAGCCCAACATCGTGAGAGTTATGAACATGTGTTCCTCCACAAAGTTCTTTTGAGAAATTACCAATATTTACTACTCTAACATCGTTATCATACTTATCTCCAAAGAAAGCAAGAGCACCTTCTTTTTTTGCTTTTTCGATATTCATAATTTTGGTATCTACATCTAAATCTTCAAAAATCTTAAGATTGGATAATTGAAATATTTCATCTAGTTCATTAGAAGATACTTTAGAAGTATGACTGAAATCAAATCTAAATTTACCTGGAGTTACGTTTGATCCTGCTTGGGAGACATGTTCACCTAAAACCTGTCTCAATGATTGATGAACAATATGCGCTCCAGTGTGGCTTTTAGAAACACCATTGCGAAAAGATGAATCTATAATGAGCTCAACATTTTGTCCTAATTCAAAATTAGTACTTTCTAGAACTATCCCTATAGCGTTATTTGAATTTTTTATAACATCATGTACCTTATGAACTTTATTATCGTAACGTATGCTTCCTTCGTCAGAAATTTGTCCACCAGCTTCAAAATAAAATGGATTTTCTTTTGTAAAAATTATTTGCTTATTTCCTATTGATTCAATATGGTAAATTTCAGATGTAACATTTTTGCTCTCATAACCGATAAAAGAATTAACTTCAATATCAAAATTAAATAGGTCATTGTTTTCCTTACTTATTGTTTTAGATTTCTTTTTATGTTCATCGAATAATTTATAAAACTCATCATCATCTATAACAATATTGAATTCATTAGCAATTTCCTTTGTAAGTTCAAATGGAAAACCATATGTTTCGAATAATCGGAATGCATCTTTAGAATTTAAACTATTTTTTTCATTCAATATATTTTGTATTTCTAAATTACCTTTTATTAAGGTTTTACTAAATAGATTTTCTTCAGTAGTAAAAAGTTTTAAAGTCTTAGGTAAATTTGTTTTTAAATCTGGGTATTGAATTGAATACATTTCAACAACTTTTTCAATTAAAAAAGTTAAAGAAACATCTTTATTTGAAATTTGATTAAAAGCACGTATTGCTCTTCTAATTAACCTTCTTAAAATATAACCTCTTCCTTCGTTAGTCGGAATTACACCATCTGAGATCATGAAAGTTGTAGATTTTATATGATCTAAAATTACTTTTTCATATTTTGGATTAGGTTTATCTATATACTTATGCAGTTCATCGTATAGTGGTTGAAATAAATCAGTTTCAAATAACGTATCCTTTTCTTGCATAATCATGGAAATTCTTTCTAGGCCCATTCCAGTATCAATATTTTTTTGTGGTAATTTATCAACTACATTAAAAGGTTTGTCCTGAATTGATTCCATAAAAACAAGATTCCAAATTTCTATAAACCGATCTTCACCCCCACCGATTGGACCACCATCTTTTCCATATTTTGAACCTCTATCAATAAAAATTTCGGAACATGGACCACAAGGACCTGGAATATTCATATGCCAAAAATTATCTTCATCGCCACGTTGTATTCTATCTTCTGGAACACCAACAATATTTTTCCAAATGTTATAAGACTCTTCATCTGTTTTGTAAACGGTAAACCATAATTTATCTTTATCGATATTTAACTCATCTACAATAAATGAGTAAGCAAATTTAATTGCATCTTCTTTAAAATATTTACCTATACTAAAGTTCCCAAGCATTTCAAAAAAAGTAAGATGTCTATCTGTTTCACCGATAATATCTATATCAACTGTTCTAATACATTTTTGAGATGAAGTCATATTTACATTTTCTGGAATAATTTTTCCTAAAAAATAATCTTTAAGTGGTACCATTCCTGCCGCTGTAAATAATAAAGTAGGGTCATGTGGAATTAGTGAAGCAGAAGGTAAAATTTTATGATTATTCTTTTCAAAATAATTTAGAAATGCTGTTCTTATTTCACTACTGTTCATTATCTTCAATCACTTTTATGTTGTATTCTTTAAGTAATTCTTTATCTAATTTAGTAGGAGCGTCTGTAAGTGGATCCATACCAGATTGAGTTTTAGGAAATGGAATTACATCACGAATTGAAGGTTGACGCATTACCTCTGCAACTAATCTATCTATACCTATTGCAAAGCCTGCATGTTCTGGTGTTCCATATGATAGTGCTTCAATAAACCAGCCAAATCTATTTTGAATTTCATCTTCACTTAATCCCCATTTTTTCAAAACTAATGTTTGAAGATCAGGATTATTAATTCTTTGAGAGCCAGAACCTAGTTCTACACCATTTAAAACTAAATCATAGTGTAGCGCTAATGCTTCTAAAGGATTATTTTCAAATTCATGTATATTATTAGGTGATGTAAATGGATGGTGTGAGGGCTGTAAAATTCCATTATCTATTTCAAAATATGGAAAATCTTCAATCCATAAAAAAATGTGTTCATTTTGTTCAGTTTTACTAAATAAGGTTGTTCTTAAGAAATCCATTGTTTTAGAAATATCATTTAAATTACCTACTTGAAATAAAAAAGTACCTTTGCCAAAAGATTTTATAAAAGAAGATTCTTGTTCGTTTAAAAATTTAACTAAAGGACCAGTTAGCTCATTATTTTCAGATTTTATCCACCCTAATCCATTACTACCAAGTTCTTTAGATTGAATTTCTAATTCGTCAATCTCTTTTCTTGAAAGAATATTTTTTGTAAATAAATATTTAAAAACACCGGAGTTATTAATTGAATCTTTTACAAATGTAATAGAAGTATTGATAAATATATCTGTAGCATCATTGATTGTTTCAGTAATTCTTAAATCTGGTTTATCAGTTCCATATAAATTGATAGCTTCAGTAAAAGATAGTGACTTGAAAGGTATGTTTATTTTTAAATCGAATGCTTCTGCAAATATGTGTTGAACAATTATTTCTAATTTTTCCTTTACAATTTTTGGATTTGAATTTGAAAATTCAAGATCTAATTGGGTAAATTCAGGTTGTCTGTCTTTACGTGAATCTTCATCTCTATAACATTTAGCAATTTGGTAATAATTTGGAAAACCAGACATCATGAATAACTGTTTATACATTTGAGGTGATTGTGGAAGTGCGTAAAAGGTACCAGGATTTTTTCTAGAAGGAACAAGGAAGTCTTTTGCACCTTCAGGAGTAGATTTAATTAAAGTTGGTGTATCTATTTCCAAAATGTTTAAATTGTTCATAACGTTTCTGATGCTTTTAAATACTTTTGATCTTGCCAAAATATTTTGTTTCATTTCATTTCTTCTTAAATCTAAATATCGATATTTTAAACGAATACTTTCATCTGTTTCTATACCGTCTTCAATTTGAAAAGGAAGATTTTTACTTTTATTAATAATATTAATTTCTTTCACATGAATTTCGTAAGTACCAAATTCTTGTTTTTTATTTATTAAATTTTCATCTCTATTTTTAAATATTCCAGTTACAGAAATGTAAAATTCATTCTTAATTTTTAATTCATCTATTAATTTTTTATCAATAATTAATTGTATAAATGATTCATAATCTCTTAAATCAATAAAGGTTAATCCACCATGATCTCGAATCGTATCTACCCAACCAGTAAGATTCTCAACTAAAGTGTCATTTTTTATATTTTTTAATTCTTTTATATTCATGACAACGCTTTTTTGGAAAATTTAACTGTAGTGTTAGTTCTTAAGTTCTTAATTGTATCTTCATCTGTATTTATAATATATTGATAATTTTTGGACTTAGCTTCTTTGAATTGTGAATTTATTTTAGATAGCCTTGCAGGTTTATCGTAAGGAATATTAAGGGAGTCTAAAGTTATGGAATAATTTATCATTTTTGATATATTAGAGCCTATTAGATAGTACTTATTAGAAGTTTCAATTTTATTTATTTGATTAATTATGCGTTCTACTCCAAAAGCAACTCCAATTCCTTGAAACTTTCCAATATTTAAAATTTCAGATAATTTATCATATCTTCCACCACCTCCAACGACAACCCCTTGATCTGAAATGAATTCAAAAGTTAAATCATTGTAATAATCTAAACCTCTCACTAACCTTTCATTTTTTTGATACTTAATTCCTTTATTATCTAAAAGAAGTAACAAACTATTAAATTTTTCTAATGATTCTTCAGATAAAAATTTATACATAGTTGGTGCATCATTAATAATTTTTAAATCAGTTTTTTCATTTGAATCAAGAATTCTTAAAGTGTTATTTTCGAGTTTATCTTGGGATTCTTTACTAAGTTTTTTCAAATTCGATCTAAAATATTTATAAAGTTCTTTAGTGTATTTTTCTCTTTCTTTAACAGATCCAATCGTATTAATGTTTAATTTAAATTCTAGATTTAAACTTTTTAAAAAATTAATAGAGTCATTTATAACTTGAAATTCTGAATATAAATCAACATTACCAATGATTTCAGCACCAGCTTGAGAAAATTCTCTATATCTGTTCTTTTGTGGATTTTCATATCTAAACATCTGACCAAAATAAATATATTTTTTAGTAAAATCTTTGTTATTTTCTGCATGGTATCTTACAAGACTAGATGTACCTTCAGGTCTTAAAACAATGTCTCTACCTGCTTTATCTTTAAATTGGTACATTTGTTTAGTTACAATTTCCGAATTTTCTCCTATGGATTTTTTAAAAAGTTCGGCATGTTCAAGTGTTGGTGTGATTACTTGTTCGTATCCGTAACTTTTAAATATTTTATAAAAGGTGTTGTGAATAAGATTATATTTTACAGCTAATTCACCATCAATATTATTAGTACCTTTGACTTGTTCAATCATTGATGTATTCCTTTAAAACATAGTTATTTAATAATATATTTTGTACAGATTCATAATCTCCATGTCCAGGAAATACGTCATAATTTTTATTAAATTTCAGAAATATATTATTTATAGATTCTTTCATTTCGAATATATCACCGCTAAAAAGATCAGTTCTTCCGATGCTATCTTTAAATACGAAATCGCCAGTAAACACAATCCCTAAATTATTAAATTCAAAAGAAACACTACCCTTAGTATGTCCTGGGTTTGAATGGACTTTTAAAAAATCAAAGTTATGAGAAAAAACATCATTTATTTCACCGTCATATTTATTTAAAGAAATTCCATTTAGTAATTGTCCTATTTGCTCTTGAGGATTTCGTGCTAAAAACTCATCATCTAAATTCATATATATATTCTTGTTTATTTCTTTCATTCCAAGTGCATGGTCATAATGTCCATGAGTTATAAATGCACCAGCGATTGCTAAATTATTAGATTTAATAAAACTTAATGTTTCATCTAAATCTGGTGGTAAATCAATTAAAAAGCATACTCCACTGTTGTCTGGTGTCACAACATAGCAATTTGATGTCGTAAAACTTGTAAACCTTTTAACTGTTTGCACTATTTCTTACCTGGGAATATTCTAGAAGCATCAAAAACGTTTTCAATTTTCTTGGCATCTTCGATTATTGCATCTAGTTGATTGTTGTCGCTAATTTCAACTTGAAAAATTAGAGACACAATTCTTTTACTGTTAGTTACCGATTTAGCAACTAAAATATTTCCGCCATTGTCAGAAATAGCAATTGTTGCATCACGCAGCAGGTAAGGTCTATCTATAGCTTCAATTTCTAGCCAAACTACCGTTCCTGAATTAGCTGTGTAACCCCAAGATACGTCTACAATTCTTTCACCAATAGTTGGATTAATTTGAACATTTAAACAATCAGATCTGTGAATAGCAATACCATTTGATATAGTAACAAATCCAATAATATCATCACCGGGGACAGGTACACAACATTTTGCCATTCTTACTTGAATATCATCGTATCCTTCAACAATTATGAGATCAGATTTTGAATCTGGTTTTATTTCTGGTGAAAACAAGTCTTCGTCTAAAGAAATTTCTTCAGGAAAAATTTGTTTTCGTATCTTATTTCCAATAGTGTTTACTCCAGTATTACCACTACCTAGAGTTTGGTAAAGTGACTCTAAATTTGGAATTTTCATCTCTGAAAGTAAATCTTGTAATAAATTATCTTTTGATTTCTTATTTAAAACATCAGAGTTTTCCTCAAACCATGAATTTAGAAGTGTTTTACCCTTCTGAATATCTTCATTTTTTAATTGTTTTTGATGCCATTGTCTTATTTTCGACCTAGCTGTTGTAGTTTTAACAATATTTAGCCAATCTCTGCTTGGACCTTTTTCTTTATCCTTACTTGTTAGAATTTCGATTGTATCACCAGATTTAAGAATGCTTCCTAGGTTAACTAACTTTCCATTAACTTTTGCACCTATTAGTTTTTCTCCAAGTTCAGTATGAATAGCAAAAGCAAAATCAACTGGTGATGAACCTTGTGGTAAAGAAATGACATCACCATTAGGAGTTAAACAGAAAACTTCATTCTCATAGAGATCCAACTTCATATGCTGTAAAAATTCATTAGGATCTGGGTATTCTGTAGAAATAGTAGACAATTCGTTTGTCCATTTAGTTAAATCATTTGATGGTTTTTCTTTGTATTTCCAATGTGCTGCAACTCCAAACTCAGCACGATAATGCATTTCATGAGTGCGTATTTGAATTTCCATTTTGTGACCTAATTGGGTTAAGACGGTAGTGTGTAAGCTTTGGTATAAATTAAATTTTGGCATAGAAATAAAATCTTTAAATCTTCCAAGCACTGGTTGAAAATTAGCGTGAATTAAACCTAAGATGGTATAACAATTTTTGACATCATCAGTAATTATACGAATACCTATCAGATCATTAATTTCATTAAAAGATAAACCATTATTGACTATTTTTTTATAAATAGAATAGTTATGTTTAGGTCTACCGTTAACATTAGCGGAAATAGAGTTATCTTCTAAAAGTGTGCGAATTATCCTTATAGACTCGTCAATTTGTTTTGATCTATTTGGATTTGATAAATTTATTTGTTCTTGTAATTCTTTGTTTTGCTTTTCATATAATATTTTAAAAGATATATCTTCTAATTCATGTTTTATTGACTGCAATCCTAATCTGTGAGCTAAAGGTGCATATACGTAGAGAGTTTCACTTGCAATTTTTTCCTGCTTCCAATCATTATGAAATTCTATTGTTTTGATATTATGTAATCTATCTGCTAGTTTCAAGATCAAAACTCTAATATCTTTTGACATTGCAATAACCATTTTTCTTATAGCGTCTGCCTTAGCTTCTTCATTAGAGTTATATTTAATTTTGTCTAATTTTGTAACACCGTCAACAATATCAGCAATCTCCTTGCCAAATTTAGTATGAAGGTCATCATAAGTTATATCTGTATCTTCAATTAAATCATGCAGTAACGCAGCAACAATAGTTTCAATATCTAAACTTAATTCAGATAAATAAATAGCAACTTGGAGAGGATGAGTAATATAAGGTTCTCCTGATTTTCTTTTTTGATTTTCATGACCTTTACTAGCAAATTGAAAACCTTCATTAATTAAATTGTGATGTTTTATATCAGTATTTGACAATAATCTTTCAAGCAATTCGCTCGTTTGGTTAGTCGGATTTAAAGTATCCATATATTTATGGTAGTAAAATTAATTTGTTTTAATTATTTTTGACAAAAATGGTACAGTTACAAATATTGAACTATAAGTTCCTGATAATATCCCAATTAATAATGGAACAGCAAAATCAGATAAACTACCATCTATACCTAAATAATTTCCTAAAAATAAGATTGAAATAATTGGAAAAGCTGAGGTTAACGATGTGTTGATACTTCTCATGAGAACTTCATTAAATGTTTTATTTAATATATCACTATTAAGGTTATTACGTTTATAAATTTTTTGTGAATCTTTTAATTTATCAAATAAAATTACAGTGTCATAAAGTGAGTATCCTAATATTGTTAATAAAGCGATAATTGTCGAAGGTGTAATCTCTAAACCGAGTAACTCATAAACTGTATAGCTTAAAAGTAAGTCATGAAATAGCGCAACAAGTGCAATAATTGCAAACTTTAATTCATATCTAAAAGATATTAAAGCAACGATTATTGCTAAAAATATAAATAGAGCTCTCAATCCTTTAGATGTAATTTCGGCACCAAAAGTCGGGCCAACTCTTTGAAACTCTATATTTTCAGTTGGAACATCAAATTTATAAGATAAATAATTTAATAATTCAGTTTCTTTGTCTTGTGTTGATTCAACTGCTCTAAATATTATTGAATTTGAATTTTCAAATGTTTGATATCTGGAAACTTTTAATATTGTATTATTCATAACATCTGATATGTCGTCTGAAGAATAGTCTGTTGATAGCTGATAAGTTGTACCTCCTGTGAAGTCAACAGATAAATTTAAGTCTCGATATCCTGATAGTGATAAACCTATAACTGCAATAAATATTGTCATTTCAACTATAAAAACTTTTAGAAACGTATTTCCTAATTTATAGAAGTTAATTTCTGTTGTACCCAAAAATAATTTTTTAAACATTACTTAAAACTTCTTTCTTAATAGGGAAAAATAATCGTGTATTGTCTGAAACTTTAGCAAATAAAGGAACTGCATTCTTAGTGAAAAATCTTGTAAATATTAAATCAAAAATAGTAGCTAATCCTAGTGTGAGGGCAAATCCTCTAATAGGACCAATTGCTAAGACATATAATATTACTGATGCTGTTAAAGATACAAAATCTGCAGTTAAAATAGTTTTCCATGCTTCTGTTACAGCTTTCTCTGAAGCATATTGAAAAGATCTTCCAATCTTAAGTTCATCTTTAAATTTTTCAAAAGTAACTATATAAGAGTCTGCAGCTAAACCGATTGATACAATTATTCCAGCTATCCCAGCGAGTGTTAACGTATATCCCTGATATTTACCTAAAAGAGAAATTGCTGAATAAAACAACATACCAAATGAAGATAATCCAAGAATTGCGATAAAACCATTAATTCTGTAATAAAAAATTAAAAACAAACTAACAAATATTAATCCTATTAAACCAGCTTCTAAACCAAGTCTTAATGTATTTTCACCTAATGTAGCTGAGACTTTTTGAATTGAAGATCTTTCAAAGGATACAGGTAAAGCACCGTACCTTAATACAACTGCTAGATTGTTAGCAGATTCTCCTTGGTCGGCATTACCCATTGAAATTGCTGCTGTGCCACCTGTTATCCCAATATTTGGGTTAACATCAAGTGCTATCCCAGGTGCTGAAATAACTTGACTGTCTAAAACTATTGCGAGTTTACGTTGCTCCCCTGTTAAACTTGCTAACTGTTTAGTTAATTCAGTAAATTTATTTGCAGAGTTATCTTTTAAAACTAATTGTACAATCCATTCATTCTGAGGATATACGGCTAATGCGTCACTTATATCATTACCAGTTAGTACAGCTGGACCGAGTTCATAAATTACTGGATATCCCCCACTCAATGAAAGTAAATAAGAAACTTTCGTAGGATCATCATTTATAGTTAATCCTGTCAAACTATCTACACCATTTGGTGCAGATATAATTGGATTTTCTGGATCGTCAGGATTTTCAACAATTGTTAATGCTGGTGAATAACCTAAAGATAGAGATGAGTTGAGGACTGGCCTAAAAGTTAATAAACCAGTTGTACCTACAGCTTCTATTGCTTTTTCTTGATCGGTAATTCCAGGTAATTGAACTAATACAGAATTTTCACCACTTATCGATATCTCAGGTTCCTGTACATCACCAAATGCTGATATTCTAGATCTCATTATATTGACAGCTTGTTCAATAAGTTCTGAATCAGTACCTTCTTCAGCTGTCAAAATAAGTGATATTCCACCCTGTAAATCTAATCCTAACTTGGGACTGATATCATTTATAAAGACATAAATAAATAATGATAATGAAATCATTGGAAGAAACAAAAATTTTATTATTGTTTTCATGAATTATTTGAATGAGATATTATTTTTAAGTATCTCGATTTCTCCCTTTTTTAAAACAAGAGTGACTTTATCGTCTTTTATGCTGACAACACGCCCTAAAATACCTGAATCAGTTATGACATTGTCACCAATTTTTAAAGAATTAACATATGATTTGTGTTTTTTTTGTCTTCTTCTTTGAGGAATGTAAAGAATTACATAAAAAATAATAAATACAAATATTAAAGGTAGTAGTGCTATTAAATCATTCATTAATTAAATTTTCCTTATATTTATCAAAATTTGAGTTTAATATACTTTCTTGTATTTCTTTAATTATATTTTCTGTTTGAACAATGTTATGAAGAGTTAAATAAAACCAAGAAGAAGTATTTTCATTAATCAATAAATGTCTTAAATATGATTTCGAATAATTTTTACAAGTGTAACAATAACAATCTAGTACAAGCGGGTTTATGTCATTTTGATATTTTGCGTTCTTTAAGTTGAAAAAAGTAGATTTATTTATTATTTTTCCATGTCTTGCTAGCCTAGCTGGCCAAACACAGTCAAACATATCTATACCTAACTCAATAAGATCGATCATGCCTTTAATATCACCTAAACCCATCACATACCTTAGTTTATTTTTTGGTAAATAATCAACGGTATGCTTTACTATATCGATTCTGTCTTCTGATGATTCACCTATAGCAAGCCCGCCGATTGCGTATCCGTCAAAGTCTAATGAAATCATTTGCTCTGCTGAAATACCTCTTAATTCTTTGCTTAAGCCACCTTGTACAATTCCAAATAGAGATTGATTTTTATTTGTATGTATATTTCTAGCCTCAGATGCCCAATTAAAAGTGGTTGTTATTGCATTTTTTTGGTTTTCATAAGAAGCATCAATATTGACTAAATTATCAAGAATCATCGCTATATCACTATTTAAAATATTTTGAATTTCCATAGATAACTTAGGAGTCATTTTAAAACTTGAACCGTCATAAATATTTTTAAAATTTATTCCTGAATTATCTAATTTATTTGGAATTGACCAACCTTGAAATCCACCAGAATCAGTTAAAATTAGATTTTTCCAATTTATAAATTCATGTAAGCCATTAGATCTTTTAATAACATCTAGACCAGGTCTAAGATACAAATGATAAGTATTAGCGAGAAGAATTTTTGAATTTTGCAAGTAATCAAGTGGTAATGATTTAATTGAACCTCTTGTTGCAACTGGCATGAAGATTGGTGTTAAAAATTCTTTACCATTTATATTAACTTTGTTAACTCTAGCTTTTTTATCTATTGCAATTGTTTCAAATTTATAACTATTCATTTATATCAAATAATACAGCGTCTCCAAAACTTAAAAATTTCATTTTATTAGTTATTGCGTAACTGTATAACTCTTTCCAATTTTCTCCATATACATTTTGAACAATAGAAAGTAAACTACTTTTTGGAGCATGGAAATTAGTAATTAATTGAGTAGTTAAATTTAATTTTGTATCAGGCAAAATAAAAAGATCTGTCTCACCATAAAATTTATTACTAAGAAACACAGATTCTATAGTCCTGAGCGAAGTGGTACCAACACAAATAATATTTTTATTATTTTTTTTATGTTTTAGTAATTTTTGAAAATCAAATTCAGAGATATGGTATTTCTCTGAATGTATTTTATGATCTTGAATATATTTAGTATTTATAGGTTTAAAAGTTCCAAGATTTACATCTAAATTAATATAAATAACATCATGACCTTTTTCTTTCAAACTTTGAATTTTTTCTAAAGAAAAATGAAGTCCTGCAGTAGGCGATGCTACTGAGAATCCATTCTCAGAAAATTGATTATTGTAATATTTAAATTTATATCTTTCTTCCTTTATATATGGTGGTAGAGGAAGAACCCCAATATTGTTAATTAAATCTAATACTTTTTCAGAAAATAATATTTCAAAGTAATCTTTTTTAATATCTGTAATTTTTGCATTAAAGGTATTTAAAAAATATTCTTTTCCAATGTATTTTTTATCTGTAGACTTAATTAAACACTTCGCTGAAAAATCACTTGTTAATTCTAAAATAAAAATTTCTATCTTACCTCCAGTTAATTTTTTTTCAAGGATTCTAACTTTTTGAACTTTTGACTTATTAAAAACAAAAATTGAATTATCTGGAATATAATTGTCTATATCTTTAAATAATATAATTTTTTTAGTTGATGCAATAAGTAATTTAGATTTATCTGGATCCTTATAAGGTTCTTGTTTTATGGATTTTTCTGGTAAAAAATAATTTAAATACTCTGTTTCATTTTGCATTATTTAATAACTTAACAAATAGCTCATAAGACATAGAAACAATTTCAGGTATTCCATCTGAAGATCTTCTTGAATTTCCTTTTGACTTCTTTAATTTCTTCCAAAACAGAATTGTGTTTAAAGATCCGGATTTATTTATTGCTTTATCTAGTGATTGATGTGCGTTAAGATTTTGTCTAGATTTTGCTTCGATAAAATATTCTTCTTCATTAACAAATAATTGAATATCACCCATGTCATTAGAGCCACCTTCAGCAAATCTTTGAGCTTTAAATTGTGAATGTTCATTTAATCTTTTAACAATGTTTGATTCGTAGGTAGTACCTTGTTTTTTTGCTTTATTTACCATATATAAATTTTAGTTTTTTTAATGAGAAAGTAGTGTTTCTAAATCTTTTTCTTGAATATCAAAATTTGTATACACATCTTGTACGTCATCAAGGTCTTCAAGTGCATCAATTAATTTAGATATTTTTAAAAATTGTTCCATACTTAAATTTATATAAGTTGACGGAACATAGGCTATTTGAGAACTAGAGGGAATAAAGTTGTGTTTAAGAAATGCTTCATTTGCTTTTTTAAAATTGAGAACAGAAAATTCAAAAGTAATAAAATCTTTTTGTTCAACAATGTCTTCAGCTTCATTCATTATTGCCAAATTGATTAAATCGTCACTTAAATTATCAAATTGAAAAACTGCTTTTCTTTCAAATAAGTAGTTAACACTACCAGGTGTTCCCATTGAACCGCCATGTTTAGTAAGTGCTGCTTTTACATCTGAAGAAGTTCTGTTTTTATTATCTGTTAAGCAATTAATTAATATAGCAACACCATATAAGCCGTATCCTTCGTATGTTAATTCAAATAACTCATCTGAGTTCTGATCACCTTCTATGCGTTTTAATGCTCTTTCAATATTTTCATTAGGTACTGAATTAGATTTAGCTTTTGAAATAGCTTGATAAAGTGGAGCATTATTCGATGGATCAGTTCCTCCATTTTTAGCTGCAATTTCAATAGCTTTTACAAGTTTTGCAAATAATTTACCTCTTTTAGCATCATTAGCACCTTTTTTTCTTTTAATTGTTGACCATTTAGAATGACCCGACATGCTCCCCGCTTTTTAAATATTCTTTTAGCCAATTTAAATAAAAATTATCATTTGTTAATTCTGGATGGTAAGTAAGACCAATAATATTTTGCTGTTGAACCCCTACAATTTCTTCATTATGAAATGCGATAGGTTTAACATCACTAGATAGTAATTCAATTATTTTTGGTGCCCTTATAAAACAATAAATATCTGAATTATCTAAAAACTTAACATCGCCTTCAAATGATTGATTCTGTCTTCCATAAGCGTTTCTTTGAATGCTTATATCAATATTTGGAATAGATATATCTCCATCAATAACTTTTTTCGAAAGTATTATTGTTCCAGCACATGTGGTTAAAGTCGGTAACCCTTTTTTAATATACTTATCTATTGCAAAAAATAAATTTTCTTCTTTTTCAATAATTTTCATTGAAGTGGATTCTCCACCAGGAATAATTAAAGAATTTATAGACTTTAAATCCGATAATCTTTTTATTAAAACATAATCTAAATCACATAGTTCTAATGATTTACAATGGTTAAAAAAACTACCTTGAAGAGCAAGAACTCCGACTTTCAACTACCAACCTCTTTTAGCTAACTTCTCTTCCTCAGGTAATGTGTTAATGTTTATTCCAACCATTGGCTCTCCTAAATTTTTAGAAACCTCTATGAGAACCGATGGATTATTAAAGTTAGTTGTAGCTAAAACAATTGCTTCAGCTCTTGCTGCAGGATCTCCACTTTTGAATATTCCAGAACCTACAAATACACCGTCACAACCTAGTTGCATCATTAAAGCTGCATCTGCTGGTGTAGCAATACCTCCAGCTGCAAAATTTACAACTGGAAGTTTTTTTAGACTTTTAATCTCTTCTAAAATATTAAGAGGAGCTCCAAACTTTTTGCTTAAAGAAACAAGTTCATGTTCATCTGAATTAATTACTTGGTTCATTTCAGAAGTAACAGTTCTCATATGTCTTACAGCTTCTACCACATTGCCTGTACCCGCTTCACCTTTTGTGCGAATCATTGAAGCTCCTTCAGCTATTCTTCTTGCAGCTTCGCCTAATCCTGTAGCACCACATACAAATGGAGCTCTAAAATTTCTTTTATTTATATGATTTACTTCATCAGCTGGTGTTAATACTTCTGATTCGTCTATAAAATCAATTCCTAGTTCTTGAAGCATTTGTGCTTCAACAAAATGCCCTATCCTTGCTTTAGCCATTACAGGAATAGATACTGATTGCATCACTTCTTTTATAACACTTACAGACGACATTCGTGCAACTCCACCATTAGCTCTTATGTCAGCTGGAATTCTTTCAAGTGCCATTACAGCACAAGCTCCAGCTTTTTCGGCAATAACAGCCTGCTCAGCGTTAACTACATCCATTATTACGCCACCTTTTAGCATTTCTGCTAAACCTTTTTTTACTTTTTCAGATGCTTCAATTTTCATAATCTATATTTTACTCTAGAAATGTTTATAAATTGAAAGGTACATTTTTATAATATTTTTAATATTAAATTTTTGAATTTGTTCAAATTGATATTTCCATAATTTTGGTAATTCTTCATCTTTGAGATTATCTAAAACTTCGATTAATGAATAAATACTATTATTTTCAAAGTAAATACCTGAATTTTCTAAAACATATTTAGAAGAAGGTAGATTAGAAGATACGACTAGACAACCATTATTAATAGCTTCAATAATAGTAATTCCAAAACTTTCCGATTTTGTATTCAAAGAAAGATATATTCCTGATTTCCTCAAAATATTGTTTCTCTCTTGATCATTAGGTTGGTTGTAGACATTTATATTATCTATAGTCAAATTTTCATTTGTTATTGCGTTATATTTATAATTTGATTCATATGTACTTGAAAGTTTTATAAACAAATCTAAATTTTTTCTTTTTTCGTTTCTTCCAATAAACAAAAATGATCTATTGAAATTAAATGTCATTTCAGGATTAATTTCTATAGCGTTTGGAATTAAAGTTGAATATTTTGATAAAGATAGTGCATTGCTTAAAGCGAGTGGGCTTACATGTGTGCTAATACAAGATAAATTCTTAAAGATATACAAAAATTTCATAAAAATTAAATAAATTTTGGATATATTTGCATGATGAGTAACTATATATTTTTTATTTTTGGGTAATCTCCAAAAAAATATTGGTATAAAAGGTTCATGAATATGAATAATATCCGCCCATTCAAACGCTTTTAGTAGAGATTTTCTATTTGGAAATAAACCAATAGTTGAAATAGAACTATTAAATTTAATTTTTATTGTTTTAGAAAAACTAAATTCTTTAGTATCAGGTGCAAATATTTTTGATTCATATTTTTTAATTTTATTTATAGATGTATTTAGTAAATTTACTTGATTTTGGACTCCACCATAGTGCTTGAAACTATAAGGAGTAACTAATAATATCTTAGTATTCACTAGTCCACACAGGCTGTATAGAATGCCATTGGTTTGGATCTAGTAGAATTAATTTTTCAAGTTCTCTAGCTAATACATTTAGTCCATGTTGTATGCTTTGCGCTTCGTTATCGAAATAAGGAACTATAAATGGTGTACCAAAAACTAATTGAAATTTATTATTCAAATGTAGAAAAGCTGCTGGAACAATTGGAACTTGTGTTTTTAGAGAAAGTGCAACAGCTCCTTTTGGAAATGCAGCTATTCTATTAAAAAACTCTACTCCAATTCCACTATTAGCAATATGTCTTTCTGATAATAAACATACGTGGTATCCAGATTCTATTTTCTTTACTAAATTATCGAAAGTATTTTGTCCCTTACCTCCTAATATAATTTCACATCCTAAATTTTCTCGTAAATTTTTAAACCAATCAAGAATATTTTTATCTGATAGAGGTTCTGCAACTGCTAATAAATTTAGATTTAATTCTTTACCGAATGGAATCGCAAATTCCCAATTACCTAGATGTGGAAGAGCAATTACGTAACCTTCGTTACTCTTGTTTAATTTTTCAATTACAATTTTATTTTTTATTTCAGTATTATTAAGAACATATTTTGAATGACCTTCGCTGGTTAACCATATTGTTTCAAGCCAATATTTTACATAATTTAGTTTTACTAAAAAAATATTATAGGTTTTAATATATTTTTTTCTTTTTGAAAGTCTCAAGTTCTGAAGTGGAAATAAAAGATAGTAAATAGCAGCTATTGGGTAAGCAATGTAATATAAATTACTTAATTTTCTATTTTTTAGGAGATTATGAAGTATCTTAATGACTTGGAACTTCATCGCAAGTTTTTATACAAATAGAGAAATCTTTGAACTGCTGTAGTCCAAGTAATTAGAGAGAATATATAAAAATATATAAAATCTAAATTAAAAAACATAAACAATACAGCAAATATTACGCGTTCTGGTCTTGAAGCGACACCTTTTTTATTTTCAATACCATAACTTTCTGATTTAGCTCTCATATAAGGTATTAAATTCGAAGCGACAACAACAGAAATAACAACTAGAACTTGAAAATCTGTATAAGTATAGTTAATGACAATAACACCCCAAATTATCATTTCACCAAGTCTATCTAGTAGTGAATCAAGCAAAGCACCTTGTTTAGATGTTAAATTATAAGTTCTTGCATAAGGTCCATCAAGTCCGTCTATAGCACTACCAAGAAAAATTAATGAAATTCCTAAAGTTTTATTATCTAAATAAAAACAGTATGAACCAATTAAAACTATAACCAGACCTCCAGCAGATACTGTATTTGGCTTAATATTTAAGAATTTTAAAAATTTAATAAACGGAATTGCAAATTTTTCAGAATAAGATTTAAAGTACTTTTCAAGCATCTAAGTTTTCTGTATAAAGTTTGTCTATTGTTTCTCCAGAAAGAGCATCTATTTCAATTATTGTTCTTTTTTTTGGTGGATTTTCACTTGAGTAAACAATTACAGTCCAAACAGGCTTAAGTAAGGAGGTTAATTTAAATTGAAAGGTTAATGCAATGGAATAATAACCGACAGCAAAATCAATTTTATCTAAAATAGTTTCAATTATTATTTTTTGATCAATATAAAAGTCGTTGTTGATTACAAATAAAAAAATTGTTAAAAATATTAGTATTAAAAAAACTGGAATAAAATTTATAAATTTATAACTTAAAGAAAAAAAATAAAATAACAGTAGGACAATTAAACTTAAATAAGGATAAATTTTCCTTTTAGATGGTATTGGTACAGTGTAGTTACCAACAGCTAGTGAGTTTAAGTCAGCTGGAACAAACTGCTCTTCAGCAACTTTACTCGGGATATTTATTCCATCAACCATTAATATCAAAAATTGGTTCTTTTAGATAATTTTTTATAACCTTTAATGCTTTAGTAAGTTCTATATCTTTTAGATTATCTTGGTTATAAATATTTACCGCTAATGTCTTATTACCAACATCATTTGGACCAATAATTATTCTTATAGGTGTTTTGTTTTTTTCAGATGTATAAATTTTTTCTCCTAATCTTAATTTTCTATTGTCCAAATGAACTCTGTAATCGCTTAATTCATTAATAATACTTGTAACATAATCATCAACATCACCAATTGTTAAGATATCGATTTGAACTGGTGAAAGCCAACCAGGTAAATGACCTGCATAGTGTTCAAGTAATACTCCAGTAAAACGTTCTACTGAACCTAATAACGCTCTATGTATCATGACAGGTCTTATCTTTTTGTTATCTTGATTTACATATTCAACTTCAAAATTTTCTGGTTGCGCAAAATCTATCTGGATAGTAGAGAGTTGCCATCGTCTACCTATTGCATCTTTTGCATGAAGATCTATTTTTGGACCATAAAAAGCACCCTCCCCTTCTGCTGTTATAAAAGGAATGCCTAAGTCCGTTAAAGAATCTTTTAAACTATTGGTTGAAATTTCCCAATCATTTTCATTTCCAATATATTTATCTGGTTTAGTAGATAAATCAGCTTCTATATCCTCCAAACCAAATGATTTTAAAAGTTGAATTGAAAATTTTAATAACGTTTTTACTTCTTGATTTATTTGTTCATTGGAACAGAATATATGTGCGTCATCTTGCGTAAAACCTCTTAATCTTAATAATCCATGAAGTACACCAGTTTTTTCATACCTATAAACTGATCCAAATTCGAAATATCTTAAAGGTAAGTCTCTATAAGAATGTATATCACTTTTGTAAACAAGTATATGAAATGGGCAATTCATAGGTTTTAAATAATAAGTTTCGTTATTCTCTTTATGCTCAATAGGAGGATACATATTTTCTTTATAATGTTTTAAATGTCCAGAAGTCTCCCAAAGGACCGAACGTCCAATATGTGGTGTATTAACTAAATTATATCCGTTTTTTAAATGAGCATTTTTACTGTAGGTTTCAATAACATCACGTAAAATAGCTCCTTTTGGCTTCCATAAGAAATTCCCAGAACCAAGTTCGTTAGCAGTAGTAAATAAATTTAGTTCATTTCCTATTTTTCTATGATCTCTTTTTTCTGCTTCTTCTTGTTGTGTAATATACTTTTCAAGATCATCTTTAGCAAACCATGCAGTTCCATAGATTCTTTGAAGTTGAGGATTGTTTTCGTCACCTCTCCAATATGCTCCACTTAATTTAGTTAATTTAAAATACTTTAAAAAACCTGTGTTAGGTATGTGAGGCCCCATACATAGGTCAATAAAATTATTATTACTATATGTAGAGACAATGTTATCTTCAACACCTTCTGAAGATTCTGCGGAATCTATTAACTCTATTTTAAAAGGTTGATTTTTAAATATTTTTTTTGCTTCACTTTTTGGTATTGTATTTCGAACAAAATCTTGTTTTTCTTTTGAAATTCTAAGCATTTCATCTTCAATATTTGATAGATCAACTTCACTTAATGGTTTTGAAAATTTGAAATCATAATAAAAACCGTTTTCAATACTTGGTCCAACACCGTAATTTGTGTCTGGAAATAAGTTTAAAACTGCTTGTGCAAGTATATGAGCTGCTGAATGTCTTAAAATATGAAGAGCGTCTAAATCACGTGTTGTTACTATTCTTATTTTTACATCAGAAGTAAATGCATAAGATAAGTCATAAAATTTATTATTGACTTCAATACAAACAGCATCTTTTGCAAGACTATTAGAAATATCAGAAGCAACTTGCAAACCATTAACAGGTTCTCTGTATTCTCTTACAGAACCATCAGTTAAAGTAATGTTTATTGTCATACTCTACATGTTAATTTAATAGTGACAAATTACTATTAAGAGAAAAGAATATTAATTTTTTATAAAATTAGATTATGAAGAATATAGAAATATCTTTCATTAAAAAAGAAATAGAAATTACATTTAATAATTTAAGTTCATACTTTTACACCAAACTTCGTTATAAATTCATAAATGATTATCAACTTTTACTTTCTAATATAACTATTGAAAGTAAAAAAAATAATCAAGTTACTTCAATTGACTTAAGATCGTTAAATATTTTCTCTTTAAATAAAAAATCTTTAACATTGATAAGAAGATTCTCTGAAATCGATCAAAATCACTTCTATAAAAATACATATAATTCAAAATTTAATTCGATAAATATTAATAAATTAAAAAACATTATTAAAAGAAGGAAATTTACATCAAGAAATGAATTATTGGCTTTATATGCATATTTGTATGTATTTACTTCTGAGTTAACTAATAAAAATATAACTACAGTTTTATCTATAAATACTGGATATAGCGAATCTTATATAAAAAGTTTAAATAAAGAAATATTTAGAAAAAAATACTTAAAAAAAATATCAAAGGGAACTTCAGGTGGAGTCTTAACTAGTAAAACCCTTGATTATTTTAATTCTCTAAAATTTCAACAGTACTGATTGTTACATCATCTAAAGGTTTATCAGATGAATCAGTTTGAACAGAAGCAATTTTGTCAACAACTTCTAGACCATCAACAACTTTACCGAATATTGTGTAATTATATGGTAAAGGATAATCAACATGCATAATAAAAAACTGACTTCCGTTAGTGTTGGGGCCTCTATTAGCCATCGCAAGAATTCCTTTAGAGTAAGGAACCTGATTATTTAGTTCATCTTCAAATTCATACCCAGGATATTTTCCATAATCTCCATGACCTGTACCGGAGGGATCTCCGCCTTGAATCATAAACCCTGAGATTACTCGATGAAAAATAACATTATCGTAATATCCATCTTTTGATAAAGTTATAAAGTTATTTACAGTTTTTGGAGCATCTGTCGTGAAAAATTCGACTTCGATATCACCTAAATTTGTTTTAATAAGCGCTGTATATTTTTTTGAGACATCAATTGTCATTGGATGTTCATTGGTGTAAGTTTTATCGTTCATTTCAACTCCTATCGTTGTAGTCTCACTTTCAATTATTTCTACGGCAGGTGTGCCGGATTCACTACTGCATGAAATAAAAATAATAAGTAAAAGTATTAATTTTTTCATTTTCAATCTTTATAACTATAACATTTAAATTTTAAAATTTAGTTTTTTTTTGGAGTCTTACTTTTGACACTGCACAAAGAATATCGTTATTAAATATTTTACATTCCCACAATTGGTAGGTATTACCTTTTGAAATTGGACGAGCTTCACAAATTAAATCACCACTGCTGGCACTTTTGATAAAATCAGTGTTGTTATTTACACCAACAAAAGTACCTAGTTGATCATAATTTGCTCCATAAGAGCAAACTGTTTCAGATAAAGAAGCATAAGTTCCACCGTGTACTACTCCCATAGGTTGTTTATGGTTATCAGTTATAACTAACTTAGATTTAACGTAGTCTGTTTCAATTGAAATTAATTCGTGACCAAGATGATGATCAAGTGTCTTTTCAGGAAAATTTTCAAACTTCATTTAAATAAGCATCCTTTAATCTTTTTTCACCTATATTCTTTATGAACCACCAGTAGCCAATTATAAAAGTAATTAAGAATATAAAAACTGAAAAATAAGTAAATAGTTTATTTTGAATTAAGAAATATATATTGTACAGAGAATAGACATACAAACTTAAACCAAAAAATGTAATAAACAAAGTGACAAACCCAAACCATGAAAAATTTTTTCCAATTTTAGCAACAACAATTTTTTTATCATTAATAGGAAACATATAATTATTTTCTAATTTATGAGTAATAAAAACATCACTACCTACTAATTTGTTTATTCTTTTTTCTAAATATTCTGAATAGTGACGTGAAAATATTAAATAATATGCGTGGAATGCAAGCAGGACACTTCCGAATATTGCAGAAAGATTTAATAAATAATTTGAATAATTGTTAGTAAAAGAAAAATATAGAAATATCAAACCTACAACTAGGAATATTCGAACATCTAACAAAAACTGTTGGTGATAAAACCTATTCATAGATCTCATCCTATTAAGTTGTTTTTCTAGTAAATTAATTTCATCCATTAATTAAAGTGTATTTAGATTGTGATTAATAAAAATAAATTTATATATTTTTTAATTTTTTTAATTCTTTTTTCTATATTTTATTTATTTAGTGATGTAATTATTAAATATGAAGGAGTATCTCTTAGAGAATTTAAAGAATTTGAATTAAACTGCGGTTCAGTAATTGATATTTTAATTTATAAAGATCAATATATAGGCCAAAGTAGTCTTCGAATGAATGCATCTGTTTGTTACAATCTAGCGATTCTAAAAGTTTTGAATTCTACCTTACTTTTAACATCGATAGTGATTGCCTCGATTTTTGGTTTTAAATATTTTAATAATAAAAAAAATAGAGAAGATTTAACAGATCTAATTAAAATATTGAAAAATCGAAACAATCGTTCACTATACTAACTATATGAAAATTGGCGGTTTCGTTCCTCAAGGGTGGCGTATGGATCTTAATGGTATTCCATTAGATAAGCAATGGAATACAATAATTGAATCTGCTAATAAATTAGAAAATTTAAATTATGAATCTATTTGGGTTTATGATCATTTCCACACAGTCCCTAAACCCACACAAGATCCAACTTACGAATGCTGGACACTTATGGCTGCTTTATCACAAACTACAAAAAAAGTCAGACTCGGTCAAATGTGTACATGTAATTCTTATAGAAACCCCGCTTACTTAACTAAAGTAGCATCCAACATAGATGTCATATCAGGTGGTCGCCTAGAGTATGCTATTGGTGCAGGATGGTATGATCATGAGTATAAAGCATACGGTTACGAATATCCCTCTGATGGTGAAAGACTTAAAATGTTAGAAGAGTCTCTTATCATTTATCAATTAATGACTACTCAAGAGTTACCTGAATTTGAAGGAAAATATTATTCAATATCTGGAGCTATTAACCAACCTAAACCATTGCAAAAACCCTATCCACCATTGTGGGTTTGTGGAGGCGGAGAAAAAGTAACATTAAAACTATTAGCTAAATATGGAGATTATGGTAATTGGGACGTAGATGTTGAGGGATTTAAGCATAAATCAAATATTCTTAAAAAACATTGCGAAGAACAAGAGCGTACATATGAATCAATAGGAAGAACTTTACACACTAATGTAGTTATAGGTGAGGATAAAAATGATCTTGATAATAAGATTAAAAAACTAGCCTCTTACTCTAATATTCCAGAAGATTATTTCTACAAAAGACCTTTAATAGGCGTCAAAGAAGAAGTTTTTGAAAAATTAGATGAGTACGAATCTGAAGGTTGCTCTTATCTTATTGCATACATTCCTGATATTGTATGGGGTAATACCTCGGAAATTTTAGCTGAAAAAATTTAATACATAGTTTGCTGATCAATTTTACCGTTAGATCTTGCTCGATAGAATGAAAAAGAATATATTAAAAATCCAAATATTGAAAATATTAAGCCTGTAAATATTAAAGCATTCCAATCATAAGAAGCTGTTCTAAAAGAAGGTGAAAGCGCATATCTATATAAATTTATTAAATGAGACAGTGGCAAGTTTATTGATATATTTTGAAATATATTAGGTAATATTTCAGGTCTAACAATTGAACCTGAAATAAGATAAAGAACTCCAACTAAAGCTTCACCTACTCCTATAGGATATTTTGGAGTACTTAGAGTTATTCCTGCTGTTAATAATCCTAAAAAAAATAAAATAATGAAACTTAAAAATATTGCTAAGAATAAATAAGGAAAATAGATAGTACTAAATGTTATACCTAAATCAAGAAGAAGATTTGATGTTAAAAGAATTACTGTAAAACTAAAAAGACCAAAAGGAAGACCAGCGCTTGATCTACCTGTTAGATATACAATAAAAGGTGTTGGGCTAATTATTACATTTTTAATATTTCTCAACCACTCTCTCTCGGAAACAATTGCCCAATACATAAACTCAACTTGATTTTGGACAAAACCCCAAGTGCTAATACCAATTAAAACCCATAAAAGATCTTCTTTTTGTGTGCCTTGTGAAGTTATGGTGTACATAAAACTTAAGATTAGTGCTGATGAAATTGGTCGGGCAGTTCTGACTAAGAGAACAGAGAATGGTTTTCCCC
>Ga0222714_10000110_pt1 | contig 96060 bp, 96 predicted proteins | sample C33_3DmetaG_FD_165048 | JGI IMG/M metagenome (GOLD analysis project Ga0222714, IMG submission 165048) | Estuarine water microbial communities from San Francisco Bay, California, United States - C33_3D | ecosystem: Environmental > Aquatic > Marine > Unclassified | place: USA: California...
CTACTAATGAGGTAGATATTATCACTGGAAACATTTCTAATTTAGGGCAATACGAAAATGAACTCTCGTATAGTCCTCCCTCTCATACGATAAGTCATATCCTTGTTGGCAATCGATCGATAAGGCCAGGACAATTGGCAGATGAAAACTTGAATATTGTCGTCTCGAAAGGATCTATAGCTGAGAATATCATCAATCAACATACAGAATTAAGATCTAAAGTTTCGGTGATTGATAGCTCAAATCCTTATTTTTTGCTTAATCTTATCGAGGATCAAATTGCTGACTTTGCTATTCTCCCTAGAGAAACATTTGAAATTTTAAGGTTTAGCTTTCCATCTGTGAAAATTTTTTTAGAGTTTGAGAATCTATCTCCTATTTCTTGGGCTATGTCTAACTCGGATAGCAGTCTGTTTGATAAGGTCTCAGAGTTTTATCTTGACTATCATTTTGAAGCGGCAGATAGAAATCTCTCATTGGATATTGCAGCCCTTGAGAGCTTTAATTTCTTTGACTTAAGGGCGTTTAAAAGAGATTTTGAAAATATCCTTCCTAATTATCTTGATGCCTTCATAGAAGCTGAAAATATCTATAATTTTGATTGGGAGCTACTTGCGGCGATTGCTTACCAAGAATCAAAATGGAATCAGGATGCTGTCTCTTTCACAGGAGTAAGAGGCATGATGATGCTTACGCAAGATACTGCTGATTTTGTATCGGTAAATAATATTAATGATCCTGTGGATCAAATTATAGGCGGTGCTCGCTATTTACGTGAGCTTGATACAAAACTGCCTGAGCGAATTCAGGGTGCAGATCGCTTATGGCTTACCGTAGCTTCATATAATCTTGGATTTGGCCATCTTGAGGATGCCAGGATACTCACAGAAATCAGGGGTGGCAATCCAGACGTATGGAGCGACGTCGAGAGCAATCTCTCTAGGCTCGAAGACGAGTATTGGATCTCCTTTCTAAAGAGAGGTTATGCCAGGGGTAATGAGGCAAGTAATTACGTAAAAAATGTGAGGCGCTACTATGAGCTATTAAAGCTTATGAGCTTTAATGAGTACTTTGCCTCTAACTGATTAACGCCTCTCTCTGAAAAAGTCTTTCAGTATTTTTGAGCAGTCCTCCTCCAATATCCCACCTATGACCTCATACTTTTGGTGTTTCAATAAATATTTATTATCGGCTGAATTAAAAGTTCCCTCTTGATAGTCAGAGGCACCGTAAACCACACGTTTGATTCTTGACTCTGCAATAGCGTTAGCACACATCAAACATGGCTCTAAGGTAACAAAAAGAATCATCTCATTAAGTCTACAGTTTTTAATTAATCTGCATGCCTCTCTGATTGCATTGATCTCTGCATGGGCTGTTGGGTCATGCCGAGAGATTACTTGATTGTATGCAGATGCTATCACCTTCCCGGTTTCATCAATAATCACAGATCCTACTGGTACCTCACCACTCTTCTTGGCTTTTTTTGCCTGATCGATTGCTAACAGCATGCTCTCTTGAAGTGTCATAATTGTCTTATGAATAAAAACATTAATCCCGTATTTTCTCAGCTAACTGACGAAAAGCAAATGAAGGAATATTATGAATTTCGCTGGTTACAACTTAGAGCACCACTTGGCATGGGCTTTGAAACTACTAAAGATGACAAAGAGGATGAGGCTGAACACTTTGTTGCTAGGCATAAAGAAAAGATTATTGCCTGCGCAAGAGTGCAAGAGGTCCAGCCGAAAATATTTCAACTAAGATATATGGCTGTAGAAGAAGAATTTAGAAAACTTAATATAGGAAAAAAGCTTATCGAGCATATCGAAGATCATATAAAAGCAAAGGATGCTAAAACCCTCTTTCTCAATGCAAGGAACTACGCGATCCCTTTCTACCTAAAAGTTGGCTTTAAGAAGCAAGGCGAGGGGCATACCGAGATTGGCATGATCCACCAAAAAATGATTAAGGATTTTAGCTAAAACGTTTCCAACGTTAAGACTGCGTCGCAGTACTCGCCATCATAAGTTCCGATCCAAATGTCATAGATACCGTTAGGTGCATTAGTAAATCTAATTTTTGGATCTAATGAGCCATTGCTATCATCATCATGAAACCAATTGCCCGCTGGGCCATTAACAAGAAGAACAGAATCACAATCGCTATCGACTCTCATTTCAAGCTCTCTAACCGGCTTAAGTTGTTCGAAATCAAGCTCAAAGTCTGGGCTGTAGGCAACCCAGCCTGACCCAGGGAGATCATAACAGGTACTGAGGTCCTCACCACCTCCAGCAATAACATCATGTCTTTTAGGCGCATAGAGCTCTTGCGAGTCATAAGTTAAGCTCGTTCCAGAGCCGCTAACGGATGGGCAAGACCACAGCACAAAGCTTGAAAAAAATAATAAAATAGCAATCAGATGTCTCATAATTAATTCTCCTTACATAGAAGTTAACACAACGCTATTTCACTTCCAAGTAATTGATTAAAGTAGATATATTTTTTTACTGCTATCCCATAGTGGATACTTTTGCATGGCTAAGCTAAAAAGATTGGAATTGATTAAGAGCTCTAACCGTGTCTTTATAAAATCTAGATCTAGGGCATCAAACCAACCCGGCTCTGGCATTTTGAACTGCCTGATTAGAGTTAGGAACGCAAAATCATAAAAATTAAGTTCCTCATTACTGCCCATAGTCCTCCAAGATGCCTCTAATTTTTTTAGCGTATCAAGGCATGCATCACGATGATTATAGGACCTGGTATTCTGATATCGATTAGGATACTTGTACCTATCCAAATGATATTTAAAATCAGTATCGATTCTAATAATCCATGACTCCAGCTCATCATTGATTTTATAATTCTGGTCGAAGGACCACCTCATAATATCGATACTCTCATCTAGAACGTTACCGTCATTTAAAATAAGAACAGGAACAGTGCCCTTGCTTGACCTTTCGATCATATCCGCGGGTTTATTTGAGAGCTTAATCTCCCTAACCTCACATTGTTTTTGATTAACGCACAGTGCCAATCTCGCTCTAATGGCAAAGGGGCATCTTCTGAATGTGTAGAGGACTGGATACTTATCCAACTTGACGGGCCTTATTGAGTTCAAGCTGTTTCTGTCTCTCAGCAAATCTGGCTTTACTTTCGGAGGAAGTTTTGTGTATGCAGTTTGGACAGCTCACCCCTTTGACATAGTCCTCTGAATCGATGTCAATTCGTGTAATTGGTGATCTGCAGGCGTGACACATCTGATACCGCCCTTTATTTAGATGCTCATCGACAGCCACCCTCTCGTCAAAAACAAAACATTCACCCTCCCAGCTTGAAGATGACTCCTGCTCCTCAAGAAACTTCAATATCCCACCCTCTAATTGATAAACTTCTTTGTACCCATTTTTAATCATGTAAGAGGATGCCTTCTCGCAACGGATGCCTCCGGTACAGAACATGGCAATTTTTTTTCCTTCGAGTTTGAGCTTATTTGCTTCAATCCAATCAGGGAAATCTCTAAAGGAATTCGTCTCGGGGTTGATGGCTCCTCTAAAGCTTCCAATCGAGAACTCATACTCATTCCTAGTATCGATAAGTACCGTGTTTTCTTCTTGAATAAGCTTTTCCCAATCTTGCGGTCTAACAAATTTCCCCGTGGAATTTTTAACGTCTAAGGGGCCTTTGCCCAACGTGACGATCTCCTTCTTAATCCTCACCTTAAAACGCTTAAAGGCATGATCCATGGTCTCTGCTTCTTTCACTACGGGTATGCTAATACCCTCTATAGTTCTTAGTTTTTCAATAAAGGTAGTGATTTCAGCTTCTGGCCCTGTGATGGTTGCATTGATACCTTCTTCGGCAATTAATACAGTACCAAAAATATCACCAGCACCTCTCGCCTCCTCAATTAATAGCTTTATCCGCTTTAAATCTTGCAACGGAGCGAACTCATAAAAGGACAAAACTTTTATCATTAATCGCTCTGCATTAAATCTAATAAAGCTATCACCGTGGATTCCATACCAAGAGTTATAGAACTCTCCGGATCAACTTGAAATAAGGCGGAGTGATGTGGCGCAATGGTTCTCAGGCCTTGTGCTTGCTCATCGAGCCATGCCTGAGGGGTACCTCCAACCTTAAAATAGGTACTTGGGATATAAGGGTCAAGAGTAAACAACGAGAAGTCCTCTGCCTTCATATCAAGCCTTTCTTCTGGATAAAAGATATCAGTACCAAAGTGCTCTCCCCATCGTGCCATGAGACGATCAGTAAGTGGTCGATCATTAATCGTTGGGGGAACGGACTCATTTGAAATAATTACCTCGGGCAATAAATGCTCGGGCAATCCGGCAGCACGTCCAAGGTTAATAGCGATACGCTCAATACCCTCAAGGAGCGTTGCTCTGGTCTCAAAGCTATCATTTCTGACAGTGAGCTGGAGCCTTGCCTCGTCTGGGATAATATTATGTTTAGTTCCGCCATGAAAACTGCCAACGGTAATCACTCCAGACTCGCGGGGTGCAAGATCTCGACTGATAATGCTTTGTAAAGCAATCACGATTTGACTCCCGAGTACAATAGGATCAATCCCCTGGTGCGGTGTAGCACCGTGGGAGCCAATACCATGGACTATAATATCAATCGTATCTGCGCCACTATAGGGTGAGGCATTTGTCACGAATAATTGCCCTGAAGGTGTCTCAGCAGAGACATGCAGGGCCAAGGCGTAGTCGGGCACTCCATAATCGTCCCAAATATTTTCAGCCATCATATTTCTCGCACCCAGAACCCTCTCCTCTGCAGGTTGGCCCACCAGCATAAGCGTACCTTGCCATTGGCCTCTGTTAGCGCTCATGAATGATGCGGTACCTATTAAGCTGCTCATGTGAATATCATGTCCACAAGCATGCATGACAAATACCTCATTACCATCAGGGTCTATCTGCTTATTCGTCGATGCATAAGAGAGTCCGGTAGCCTCTTGTATGGGCAGGCCATCCATATCGGCCCTGACCATAACCATGGGTCCGTTGCCATTTTCTAAGATAGCAATCAATCCCGTTCCTCCGATTCCCTCTGCTACATCGAAACCTCTTTCTCGTAGCTCTTCAGCGAGCCTAGCTGAGGTACTATGCTCCATCAAAGATAGCTCGGCATTGCTATGGAAGAATTCAAATGTATCGGTTAGCTCAGATTGATATATTTCATGTATCTGATGGCTCAAATTTTGGGCATTCAAGCCAATGGACATAAAACAAAGAATTAAAAATACTAGTCTCATAATTTCACCCCTATTTTGGAGACATTATATCAACTTAACTTGAAAAATTTTTTTCCAAGAGGGCTAATGGGGTCCTGTGGCACTGCCTTATGATTAGTCAGTTGCTCAACTTTTTTTATGAGATAGGTAGCAATTCCCTTCCTTCTAAAAGGCGAACTGACAAATATATACTCAACCTCAGCAATTTCGTTATAACGTACAAATGCGATTGTGGTATTTGCATTCTTGAGGATGATAATCTCACTCTCAACGATCTCCTGATAATCAATGCCTAGGTTAAGATTTTGTTCGATCAAGAATTAAAAAGGGTACATAGGTTATAAAAAAAACAGCAATGACTAGTGGAACCAGGATCAATAAGTGTATCGGCGGGTCAGGGAAAAAATCCAGTACCGTCGCTACCTGAGGCTTTCGATTTAAATACCAAAAATTTGATCCCAGCATTAAATTGATGACATAGATAAAGACAGCGCTGACAGCAGTCAGAGAAGTCACTAAAATATAATCTCTAAAAAAAGGCCTCACTTTAAGGCAACTTAGACCAAAGACAATACCTAAAAGAGTCATCGCATGTCCATAGAAAAATGGTACATAGAGTCCATCGGGGAAGCCCAGCGATAGATCGGGTGTGATCATGGCTATCAGTGCCCCCCCGCTCCCCCAAAAGAAAGCAATATTAAAGAACAAGGGCTTCCTGTAAATGAGATAAATAGCAATGCTAGTCGCAGAAAGGTCACACATATGAAAAGGTAAGGACTCATACCATGCTAAACCGAAGGAAAACGCATGAAAAACCTGCATGACCTCATGCACCAATAAAAGAACACCAATGGATACCGCGAAAATATGTTTTTCTTCAGCTGACTTCTTAGAGGCGATATAGGGAACCAACCCAATGATTAAAAAACTTACAATCAGAGTGATTAGGTGCTGAGTTCCAAATAAAACAAACGGCATAGTTTAGTTTATAAAGTTATATCTGAACATTGTAATTAGGCTTTGATCTTTTTTAAATGCATTATCAGGGGGATCCTCATCATAGGCATGACTAAATTCTATGGCAATGGTAAATCGCTCCGATATATCAAAGTCCAAGCCCATGATGAATGATGACTTGTAATCCTGGGTGTAATCATTGATCGACGGTTGGAAGAAAAAACTGTAATTCAATGAAGCGATGTCATTCAAATGATGTGCATTCCTCAGGTAAAAGTTTGCCCTATTGGTCTTTTTATTTACGCCTAAAATGCTATTTTCTTCCTCCATAAATAGGGAGGAACCAAATCTTAATTCGTCTGTCATTGCCAATCGAAAGCCAAGCCCAGTGAGATAGCGATTTTGATACCTCTGAAAGGGATTCTCAGATCTTTGAATGAAAACCTCCAGATCCATATTTTCTAGCGTGATTGGGAAAGTGCCTCTTAAATGAAGAAAGGACATCTCATCCTCAACTGTCTCCCGTCGCATTCGCTTGGACTGGTTAGCGACAAATAAAAATTGCCTTGCTTGACTGTTTATATTTAGGTCAAGAGATAGCAAATAGCTCTCTCTTTCCTCATTGCCTGAGCTTTGGGAATAAGAGAACGATGATGAGAGAAATGTTCCAATTTCACCATCCCGTCTTAGGTTTTCTATGTTAATGATGGCCTGCGACCAAAGAGGATCCAAAGTAAAAAATAAGCCAAGAAAAATAAAGAATCTAATCATGGATACCTCAGCCTATCGAGATTGCCCCTTTATCAAGAAGGGCAAGTAGGTCAAGAAGAACGCAAATATTGCGACTGGAATTAACCCTATCAGATGAAAGGGTGCATCAGGAAAATAATTCATAATGGTATCGCCAGGTGGTTTATCTTTTAAATACCAAAAGTTAGCTCCCTCACCTAAAAGATGGTTGATAAAAAATAAAATGACTGCCAAAGCTAAGGTTACTTGAACCAACCATAAAAAATCACTAAAGGTGGGTGATTGATTAAGTGCGAACACAGAAACACTGACACCAAGAATGATCAGTCCATGGCCATAATAAAAATTTATAAATTCCGCATCGGGAAATGTGAATGGTAATGCAGGCGTAAGTAAGGCCATGATGGCTGGAATGCTTCCCCAAAAAAGACCGCAGAAAAAGAATTTTTTTCCATAGCCTAAGAGAAAAAGCGCAATGGTCAACTTAGAAAGGTCGCACATATGCAAGGGAATAGATTCTTGCCAAGGTAATCCATAGCTAAAACTATTAAAAAGCTGCATAAATAAATGTACAAGCAATAAGACGCCCAGTGATACCCTGGCATGCTCAAGACGATGCCCATCTAAATGTTTAATCCAGTACGTTGCAACAATAATAATGATAAAAGTTACAGCTAGCGTAGCAAGATGAATAGGATCAAAAAGTACAAAAGGTCTCATGCACTACTAATCATATCATTCATCGTTATGAATAAAAAAAGGGCGGCCATAGGCCGCCCTTAATGTTTCATTTGAATTTAAAATTTATAAATCAAACCTGTCAGCATTCATTACCTTATTCCATGCCTCAACAAAGTCTGTGAGTAATTTCACCTCTCCATCGTTTACAGCATAGTACTCAGCAACAGCCCTCAGCTCGGTATTTGATCCAAAAATAAGATCGACTGGAGTTGCAGTCCACTTCATAGCACCGTTATCCCGATCAGACCCTACATAGATACCTTGCTCGTCTGATGAGGCGCTCCATACAGTAGACATATCAACAAGGTTTACAAAATAATCATTTGAAAATACGCCTGGATTATCTGTAAAAACTCCATGCTGACTGTCGTTATAATTAGCCCCAAGAACTCTCAAGCCACCAACTAAAGCGACCATCTCAGGGATGTTCAGATCCAATAAAGCTGCTTTTTCAATCATAGCGTTGACCGGTGAAACAGGATTATCAGACTGATGATAGTTTCTAAAAGGATCTGATGTAGGCTCAAGCACGGCAAATGCATTTGCATCGGTCATGTCTTGAGTCGCATCAGTTCTACCAGGATGAAATGGAATAGAGACCGAGTGTCCTGCCATCAAAACAGCATGCTCAATCGCAGCATTGCCCGCAAGAACAATCACGTCAGCAAGCGATACTTGGACTCCATCATCTGAATTTGCATTAAAGCTCTCTTGAACCTCAGTCAGGGCATCAAGCACTCCAGCAAGCGCTGCAGGCTCATTTACTTCCCAAGTATTTTGGGGGGCAAGATTAATACGCGCTCCATTAGCACCTCCCCTCATATCAGTACCTCTATAAGTGGAAGCTGATGCCCAGGCGGTTCTAATTAAATCAGCAGTATCGATGCCAGTCGCTAAAATATTCTCTTTGAGCAATTCTTGGTCAGCTGTTGAAACAAGCTCGTGATCAACGCTTGGAACTGGATCCTGCCAAATCAATACTTCGCTTGGACTCATGGATCCGAGGTATCTTGCTCTGGGCCCTAAGTCTCTATGCGTGAGTTTAAACCAGGCTCTTGCAAATGCGTCTTCAAACTCCAGAGGATTTTGCAGCCATCGAGATGTAATCTCTCTGTAAGCAGGATCCTCTCTCAAGGAAAGGTCGGTTGTAAACATGATTGGAGCATGTCTTACGTTTGGATCGAAAGCATCCGGCACTAAATTAGACGCGCTCTCGTCACTCGGTACCCATTGAATAGCGCCACTTGGTGTTGTGGTTTGAACCCAATCAAAGGCGTATAGATTTTGAAGGTAGTTATAGGTCCATGCAGCAGGGTTTACTGTCCAAGCCCCTTCAAGGCCGCTGGTTATCGTATCTGCACCATTACCTGTACCACAAATGTTAGACCATCCAAAGCCTTGTTGCTCAATATCTCCGCCCTCTGGCTCAACACCCACGCACTCGGCCGCGTTTGCAGCACCATGAGCTTTACCAAAAGTATGACCACCTGCGATCAATGCAACCGTCTCCTCATCGTTCATAGCCATTCTTCCAAAAGTAGTTCGGATATCATGTGCAGCAGCTAAGGGATCCGGATTTCCGTTAGGTCCAACTGGGTTAACGTAAATTAAGCCCATTTGTGTGGCACCAAGAGTTCTCGCAAGTTGACGTCCTTCGCCATGTCTCTCATCTGCAAGCCACTCTCCTTCGGGCCCCCAGTACACATCATCAGGGATCCAGGCATCGGTTCTGCCTCCGGCAAAACCAAAAGTCTCAAAACCCATCGACTCCATGGCGACAGTTCCTGCAAGAATCATCAGATCAGCCCATGAGATGCTATCACCATATTTTGCTTTTACTGGCCATAGTAACCTTTGCGCCTTGTCCAGGTTGGCGTTATCAGGCCAGCTATTTAGGGGAGCAAATCTTTGATAGCCTCCGTCTGATCCGCCCCTTCCATCTGATACGCGATACGTACCAGCGCTATGCCATGCCATTCTAATGAAAAAAGGACCGTAATGACCGTAGTCAGCTGGCCACCAATCTTGTGATGTTGTCATCACATCGATTAGGTCTTGCTTTACCTCATCAAGATCAAGTGCATTGAATGCATCTGCATAGTCAAAATCCTCTGCCAATGGATTAGCACTTGGATTATTCATTCTTAGTGGATCTAGATTTAATCTATTAGGCCACCAGTAATCATTATCTGGTGAGCCCTGTGCATGCAATCCACCAGTAACAAAAGTTGCCATTAGCACTACAGAGCATAATGGTCTTAACATGTTATTTAACATAAAATTTCCTCGTATTTGGATTTAGTCTAATTTAGACTAAGTCTAAATAAAGAAAAATGTAAAGTCAATCTAATTCGACTTAGTCTGAAATTTTTTGCAGCAGTTGCCTGGCGCCCCAAAGAAACCAAGTGATCACTCCTCCCCACCAGAGAATGAAAAACCAGTCATTTTTGTCAGTGCCGTTCCATTTAAGCCACTCAAATACAATGGCCTCCATAAATAGATCAAAGGAGAGAAGCACAAAAAAACAAAAAAACCAGAATAGAAAAAAGTTAAATAGCTTTGCGGTCCTGTGACGCCAAAAAGAAAATATACCAACAGATATAAAGGCCAACGCTGCAATAAATATTTTCTCCATTAGATCCCCGTAATATTAGTAAAAGGTAAGCTTTGTCTCATCAATTCAATTTTATCAAAGAGCTCTCCCACCCCAAGGCTTGCCCAAAGGATTAATACTCCAAGCACAATCATCATCCACCTTATTAGAACAATATCAAGATTTCGCTCAATCATCTTGATCAAAGGCAGATAGTAAATAAAGGATAAAGCAAAGATGATCAATCCAAAATAAGGATCATTGCCCCAAAAGGTATTGACAAAGCCAATCCATGAAAAAAGCAAGGCAAATAGTAAACTAACCCAAATCATAACTTTCAGCGATCATGAAAAAAGTAAGGAAGAATATGAAAACTAAATGAAAAATTTTATTTGTTAGCTTCATGCCGTCATGAAAAATAATTTTTCGGTCATTGGTTAAAAAATATTTAGTGAACCATAACAAAACAACTAATCCAGAAAAAAGAAAAAACCATGGTAAGTCTTGCCTAGGACTGAATCCCTCATCTAGCACTATAATTAAAACCGATACCCACCAGAGCAGGTAAAAACTAAAATAGATTGAGTAACAATTTTTGATTAAAATGCTAAACATTGCTCTATTTCATTTTAGGTTGATCTAATTGAAAAAACTATCATTAATTATTCTTCTCGTATTCATTGCAGTCTTGTTTATCTTCTTTAATCGAAACAGTGAACAAAGCTTTGGCATGCCTGAAATCACGACGAGAAATATACTTTTTTTACCCCAGGAAGTGAGAGAGTTTGCCTTTGCAAATGTAGATCATCTTGCGCCTACAAGAACAGTCGCTGCTGGCAATAATATCAAAGAGCTAAATTACTCGCTGCAAGACTGGAATGACTTTAGATATCAAGTTGATGATGAAATTTATAGCTTGGATGACTTTAAGGGTCGAGAGGCTTTTCGCGGACTTATCGTGGTCCAAGGTAATAATATCTTACTGGAAGATTATGCAGATGGTCATGAAGAGGATACTACTTGGATCTCATTTTCAGTGACAAAATCGATTACCTCTATGCTAATCGGTGCGGCAATTAAAGATGGATACATAGAAAGCATAGACGACCCTATCAGTGATTACATCATTGCACTTAAAGGGACAGAATACGAAGCTGTCACCATTAGAAATTTACTGCAAATGTCTACCGGCATTGCTTGGAATGAGGATTATGGAGATCCAGAATCAGATGTTGCTATCGCAGGTACTTATAATGGAGAGAGGCTTATTTCATATTTATCTGGTCTGCCACGAGTCGCAGCTCCTGGGGCACTTTATAATTACAATACCGCTGAATCCAACTTAGCTGGAGAATTGTTACGCTCTGCAATAAATGTTAATGCCTCAAGCTATCTTGAGGAAAAAATATGGTCTTCTTATGGTATGGAGCATAATGCCTATTGGCTTCTATCAAGCCCTAATGGAAGTGAAACGGGTGGTTGTTGCCTGAATGCAACCTTGAGAGACTATGCACGGATTGGGCTCTTTGCCCTTGATGGCGGTATTTTGGCAGATGGTACAGAGACCTTTGCAGCTGACTGGATGGAGATTTCTACTTCACCCTCAGATCAAAATTCAGGTTATGGGCTTTCATGGTGGCTAGCAGACGAGGAAGCCTATTATGCAAGGGGTATTTTCCAGCAATGGATATACATCAACCCTAATAAGAATTTAGTTATTGCCACCCATAACAATGCACTTAGGGCCAATCAAGATGAGGATTTTCAACATGTGCAAGCAATTATCAATGCATTGAGCAGCCAGATCATAAGTCTTAATTAATTTCGTTTACTTTTAATCCCTAAATAAAATCCGAGAGTATTGAAGATGATGTCAGAAAATTTATTTTCAAAGGTTTCAACTGCAAACTGAAAAGGAAGAAAAATTTCAAGAAGCTCCCAGGACAGAGATATAAGAAGAAAAATTCCCCATGAAAAAAATAGATACCTTCCAAAGAAAAAATAAAGAATGAAATGGAGAAAAGAATAAAAATTAATCATTTCTTAAAGGTTTAATTTCTCCATCAGGTATTGTCTTTATTTTTTTCCAGAGGTGAAGTCTTCCTTCAATAGACGATTTGTCTAACTCTTGAATTTTCAAATCTTCCATTTTAGTTTGTCACTCCCATTCAATAGTAGCGGGTGGCTTTCCTGAGATATCATAGACAACCCTACTAACGCCTCTCACCTCATTGATAATTCTTAAGGAAACCCTCTCTAGAAAATCATAAGGCAGTCTCGCCCAATTTGCTGTCATAAAATCTTTTGTCTCAACCGCTCTTAATGCAATGACATGTTCGTATGCACGACCATCCCCGACAACACCAACTGAGGCAATAGGCAAGTAAACTGCAAAAGCCTGGCTGACTTGATGATATAAATTATTTGAAATTAACTCTTCAATGAAAATATGATCTGCGAGGCGTAATTTATCGGCATACTCCCTCTTCACTTCATTTAATATTCTTACGCCCAATCCTGGACCTGGGAAGGGATGCCTACGAATAATTGAATCAGGGATGCCAATTGCACTTCCAATCGAGCGAACCTCATCCTTAAAGAAACTTCTTAAGGGCTCAACTAAATCAAGCTTCATGTATTCAGGAAGTCCGCCCACATTATGATGTGATTTTATTACATGAGCCGCTTGACCTTCCACTCCTCCTGCAGATTCAATGACATCTGGATATATGGTGCCTTGAGCAAGATATTTGACGCCCTCCAGCCTTGCCGATTCTTCCTCAAATACTTCAATAAATTTATTTCCTATTATCTTTCTTTTTTCTTCGGGATCGGTCACGCCTTTTAGTGCATCAAGAAATTTTTCAGAAGCATCGACGCATACTAGTTTGATGTCCATATTCTTCTTAAAGGTTTGCTCAACTTGGTTGCGTTCATTAAGCCTGAGCAGTCCATTATCAACGAAAATACAAGTTAACTGGTCTCCAATAGCTTTATGCAGTAGGCCAGCAACTACCGATGAGTCGACACCCCCAGACAGACCGAGCAAGACTTCAGAGTTTCCAATTTTATCTTTAAGCCCCCTGATAATATTTTCAGCTAAATCATCTATTTGCCAAGTTGATTTACATTTTGCAATTTCAAAAATGAAATTACTTAGAATTGTTTCTCCCTTTTCGGTATGCGTGACCTCAGGATGAAACTGAATGCCAAAGATTTTTTGATTTGTATCTTCCATCGCAACAAAGGGCGTATTGCTTGATGATGAGGTAGCTTTAAAGCCTTCAGGGATTTGGGTAAGGCTATCTCCGTGACTCATCCAAACATTGAGTTCTTGAGCTTTAAGGTTCTTAAAGAGACTGCTTTCATGATTAAGCTGGATTGTTGCGAGACCATACTCTCTTTTATCAGAAGGCTTTACCTCTCCACCTAATTCATTAGCAAGAAGCTGCATGCCATAACAAATACCAAGAATTGGGATATCTAGTTTTAGTAGCTCCTTGTTAAGTGTTGGTGATTTTTCATCGAATACTGAATTTGGTCCACCCGATAAAATAATCGCCTTTGGATTATTCTGCAGGATAGTGTCAAGTGAAACACTATGATTAAGTATTTCACTAAAAACACCGAGCTCTCTGACTCTTCGGGCAATAAGCTGTGTGTATTGGCTTCCATAGTCAATAATAGCGATGCCATTAGACTTGAGTTCTTTATTTAAAAAATCCATCTAAAGTTAAATGGACCTATAGTTGGGAGCTTCTTTGGTGATAACGACGTCATGAACATGACTCTCCTGTCTTCCTGCTGAGGAGATTTTTACAAACTGGCCATTTTTTTGAAGCTCAGCAATCGTTGAGCAGCCGGTATAGCCCATCGATGCACGCAAACCACCAGCAAGCTGATGCACAATAGCTCCAAGCGGCCCTTTATACGCCACTCTTCCTTCAATACCCTCAGGTACAAGTTTTGATAATTGATCATTAGCATCCTGGAAATAACGATCAGAAGAACCATGCTTGGATGCCATAGCACCAATAGAGCCCATACCTCGATAATTTTTATAGGATCTGCCTTGATAGAGCTCTACCTCGCCTGGGGATTCCTCCGTACCAGCAAATAGTCCACCTATCATCACGCTCGATGCACCAGCGGCGATAGCCTTTGCGATATCACCAGAATATCGAATACCTCCATCTGAAATAATTGGGATATGCTTACTCTTTGTTGCTTCATAAATATTCTGAACTGCGGTTACTTGTGGCACCCCAACACCGGCAATAATTCTTGTGGTACAAATTGATCCGGGACCAATTCCCACCTTAACAGCATCAACCCCAGCCTTAATAAGTAATTCAGCAGCTTCTGCTGTCACAATATTTCCTGCGATTAATTCTATATCTTTAAAAGTTCCTTTGATCTCCTTGATCTTATCTATCACGCTTTTAGAGTGAGCATGGGCTGTGTCAATGACTACTACATCTACCCTCGTATTGACCAGTGCCTCCACCCTCTCCAGAGTGTCGGGAGTAGTTCCTACCGCCGCTCCAACTCTTAGAGCACCAAACTCATCTCGGCAAGCAATAGGAAAGTCAGTTGCCTTTTGAAAGTCTTTGGCTGTAATCATCCCCTTAAGGTTAAAACTCCTGTCGACCACAAGCACTTTTTCAATGCGGTGATGATTTAGTAGGGATAGCACTTCATCCTCAGAAGCACCCTCATTGACCGTGACCAATCTATCTTTGGGGGTCATGACATTAGCGATAGACTGATCTACATTGCTCTCAAATTTAAGATCTCGGTTAGTTACAATACCGACCAGAGCATCTTGCTCAACGACAGGTACCCCCGAGATACCATTCTTTCTAGTTATTTCAATCACGTCCCTAACGGTCATGCTTGGGTTTGCCGTAATGGGATTTGTAATCACTCCGCTTTCATACTTTTTAACTTTTCTTACTTCTAAAGATTGTTTCTCAATCGACATATTTTTATGGATTATGCCGATGCCTCCCTCTTGCGCTAGAGCTATCGCTAACCTCGCTTCTGTCACAGAGTCCATTGCAGAAGAGACTAAAGGCAGATTTAATGAGATATTCCTGGTGAGCTTTGTATCTAATAGGACTTCTCTGGGAAGTATTTCTGAATAGGCAGGAAGCAGTAAAACATCATCAAATGTCAGTGCTTCTTGAACAATTTTGCTTCTGACCATGGAACTTATAATGAGTTACGGTATGTTATTCTACTTGTCTTTCTCTCAATTTACTACTAAGACACATAATTCTTTAAAATTACAAAACTTTCAAAATATACTATTTATATGCATGAACTACACAGCACTCAAGATCCTGAGATACTCTCAGTTTCCGAGCTCAATGAAATTGCGAAAAATTGTGTTGAGAGCATCATCGGTCATATTCATGTGGAGGGAGAAATATCAAATTTAGCCCGGCCCTCTTCGGGTCATATTTATTTGACTCTTAAAGATAGCCAATCGCAAATCAGATGTGCCATGTTTAAGGCCCAAGCTATGGGGCTACTTTTTGATCTAGAGAATGGTGATCATGTCATAATCTCTGGCAAAGTAACCATTTATCCTACGCAGGGAACCTTTCAAATTATTGCGCAAAAGATAAGCGAGGTGGGCGAAGGCAAGCTTAGGAAGAAGTATGAAGCGCTTAAGACAAAACTAGATTCTGAGGGACTCTTTGATGCTGCTCGCAAAAAACCATTACCTAAAATACCCAATGGCATTGCAATCATTACCTCGCAAACAGGAGCTGCTCTTAGGGATATTATCTCAACAGTCACTCGTAGATTTATCTCTATGCCCATATACATCTACCCCACTCCTGTGCAGGGTAGTCTTGCTCATTTGGAAATCATTAAAAATCTTCATTTGGCGAACGAAGATAATTTCGCTGATGTGATTATCTTGGCCCGAGGGGGAGGATCCATCGAGGATCTATGGTGTTTTAATGAAGAGGAGCTTGCTAGGGCTATGCTTTTATCAAAGTTACCTATCGTTACAGGAGTTGGACATGAGACAGATTATACCATTGCAGACTTTGTAGCAGATTTCAGAGCACCCACACCCACTGCGGCTGCTGAAATTACTACGCCTCATACAGTTGAGATTAAAAACTTGATCACCGCTATGAATAAAGCAGCTTTATCCCATGTAAAAGAAAGAATGGTTGATCTAAAAAGTCAGCTCGCAGAGAGAGAATTTAAATTAAAGTCCATGCATCCTCTTGAAAAACTAAGAATCTATTCACAAACAATCGACTACTACTCTGAACAAATTCATTCTGCCATTAAAGCAAAAGTTAAGAATTTATATTCATCCTATAAGCTAATATCTCCTCGACTAAAAACTGAAATGATCCATAGACGATTGCAAGCTTATACAGAAAAGATAGTGCATTTGAATAAAACATTAAAGAATGGGATTCGCTATAAAGTAGATTTAAACAAAAATACACTCGCGCGCCTTGTCCATGTGCTTGATACCCAAAGCCCTCTTGGCATTCTCAAGAAAGGTTATAGCATCACTACACCTCAAGGCAGTTCACAGGCAATAAGAAAATCTTCGCAAGTTGAAAAGGGTCAGCTTATAGAGACATCTCTCAATGATGGAAGAATTTTAAGTGAAGTTAAAGAAGTCTTAAATTGATGATAAAAACTTAGCGATGGGCGGCCTAAAATCATCCATACTCGCCAAAAAGGAATCATGGCCCTGCTTACAGTCCAGAGTAATAAGTGAAACCTCTTTTCCAGCTTCTTTAAATAGATTATAGAGCTCTTCTTGCTGCCAATAAGGGAATAATTGGTCTTTTCTAACCCCAATAACCAGAATTTTATCGCTCCTAATTAAATTCATAGCAGCCTCTAATGAGCCGCCATGGTCTGCTAAATCAAAAAGATCTGATGCCCTTGATAAAGATAAGTAACAATTTGGATCAAATTGGCCAATGAATTGTCTTGCGTGATAATCCAAGTAGGATTCGACCTCAAAGTCTAGGCTTAATAAATCATCTGATTCATGACCTATTGAGACCCGCTCCCTTCCAAATCGTTTTTGAAACTCGAAGCTGGATCGATAGCTCAGCATACCAATTTTTCTAGCAAGTCTAATTCCAGATATGGGTAAGTTCTTATCATCATATTCGCCCGCCTTCCAGTTTGGGTCGGACCTAATAATTTCTCTTTGTATCGATCTAATTGCAATGGACATGGATGCAGCTCTGGCGCATGTACTGATTAATAAGCATGACTTAGTTAGCCCTGAAAATACTACTTCAAAAGCGAGGGCCGTCATCCCCCCCATGGATGGACCTATCAAGCATGCAAGCTTTGATATACCGTGATATTTGATAACCTCATATCCGCCTTTTGCCACATCTTCTAATGATAATACTGGGAAAGTTGATTTATATTTTTTGCCTGTAGAGGGATTAATAGAGTTTGCTCCTGTAGAGCCAAAACAACTGCCCAATGAATTTACACAAATTACGAAAAACTTATTAGTATCTATCGCATGATCGGGTCCAATCATATCCTCCCACCACCCTGCACTTGAATCATCAGGAGAGGAAGCGGCATGCGCCGAGGGGGATAGACCTGTAAAGATCAAGATAGCATTTGTCTTTTCTTGATTGAGAGAGCCCCAAGTCTCGTAAGCAATGCTTGGGTCTTGTAGTTTTCCACCCCTATATAAGTCAAAGTTACCTCTGATATTTAAATATTTTCTTGCTTTACTCATTAATCTGCAAAAGTTTAATCAATTGGAGGGAAAAATACTAAAACTTTTTATTATTTAATTATGCATATTTCTTAAGGTTTCTTGGTAAGCCTACTTTCCTGCATATGGGTTATTTGAGGATTTAAAATTCATCCGAATGATTGCGCCTTTAAGCTTAAGGAACTTTCGAAAACCATTGATTAAGAAACGCTTATAGGAGTCAGGTAGTTTTTCGGTTAGATTTCCATGGACCAATAGTGTAAGCGGATCATGATCTATTTGATTAATGTATTTTAGTTGGATTTTAAATCTTCCTGATGCGGGTGGGTTATGCTCTTGTTTAAGTAAATCGAGGATATTATTTAATTGCGAGGTGCTGTATTTTCTTTTTGATTGCTTAAATAACTTTAATATTATCTTCAGGAGATCATTAATAGAGCTTCCATGCAATGCTGAGATATTCACTCTTTGAACAAAATGGGCAAATGAGAGCTTTTCTTTATATTGCAAATCAAATTGAGCCCTTTCTTTCTTAGATAACAAATCCCACTTATTGATCCCGATTGCTAATGATTTACCTTGCTCTAGTATTAAGCCAATAAGCGAGCGATCATTCTCTGTAAGACCCTGCTGAGCATTAATCAAAAAAATTACTGCATTAGATCTTCTAATAGCCTCAAGGGATTTTGCTAAGCTAAATTTTTCAACAAGATCTTTATTCTTTGATTTTTTTCTTATTCCAGCCGTATCTACTAAAGTAAAATCCTGTTCAAATTTCTGACAAGGAAGAAAAATATTATCTCTGGTTGTACCAGGTACGTCAGATGTGATTACTTGACTATCATTAAGGTATCTGTTTGTAAGGGTAGATTTGCCTGCGTTTGGTGCGCCAATGATTGCTATGAAAGGCTCTTGAAATTTTAATTGATTGGTATTTGAATCACTTGGTAAATGTTCATGTAAAAAGTCTTCGATTTCAGGAAATTGCTTCCTAGACTTTGCAGAAATTATAACTTGATCCTTTAGCCCAAGAGAAGAAAACTCTGCGCTAATAAAATTTGAATCAGACTGATCGGCTTTATTAATAATAAGAAGAGTCGGTTTATTTAGCTTTCTGATCTCTTTAAGAAAATCTGCATCAATTGAGCTAAGGCTCTTTGAACCATCCACAATAAAAAATATAATGCTAGCCTCAAGCGCAGCTAACTCTGCTTGCGCTTGCGTTTCAGCTTTTAGCCCATCATGTTCATAGGTCACGCCACCGGTATCTATAAAAATATATTCCTGATCAAATACGGATGAAATTCCATATTTTCTATCACGAGTAACGCCCTCGTAATCAGCTACAATGGCATCCTTAGATCGAGTCAGCTTATTAAATAATGTTGATTTTCCAACATTGGGGCGTCCGACGATGGCTATACTCTGCATCACAATATCCAAACATTACTAATTTAAAGTATAGCTTGCTAGATTACCTGAATCCGATAAAACAAAAAAATTATTCCCAAGCGCAAAAATTGGTATTGAGATCGGAGATCTTGCAGATCGAACCCTGTTTACAACTTCCCCATTTGTGCTATCAATAAGATGGACATAACCCTCGAAGTCACCTGCCACAATATAACCGGGCAATATCGTAGGTAAAGTTAAATCTCTATATGTAAAACTATCATTGGTCCAATCTGGTAAAGAAGATTGTGCTTGGTAGGTATAGATATCTCCGATCTCATCAAGAACTATCAGCCGAGTATCATTTGCACTTACTCCGGCATGACTTGAGATCTCCCTATTCCAGAGCGGGGTTCCATTATTAATCTCAATTGCAGTCAAATAACCATGTAAATTTATGCAATAAAGTATATTCCCCCTTAGTACCATTCGATCTGCTACATCAATCAATCGCTCAAGTTGAGAAGTTCCTGACGCAAGAGACAAAGGTATCTCCCAAAGTGTATCTCCAGTAAACAAGTTGTATGCAGCAACTCGACCATTATCAAATCCTGCCAATACTGTCCCTCCAGAGATTATGGGCTTGGTACCACCCCTAATTGTTAAAACTGGTACCTCTTGCTGATTTTCCCAAAGAACACCGCCACTGCTAGGGTTTATCCCGATAATGGTTCCCTCAGAAGTACCTATTACCAAACCTTGATTCGTGGCGGTTAGAGGGGTACTGACCTCAGCATTGATTGAAATTTCCCAATTTACTGAGCCGTTTTCAGCATTTAAGCTGACAATTCTTCCTTCAGCGCTCGCGACGAATAAGCGACCTGCGGCATGCTCTGGTCCTGACATAATATTAAAATCTAGCTGCTGAGACCAAACTTCCATCCCCCTCTCAATGTCAAGAGCTAAGATCTCGCTGTTTCCACTCGAGACATATAATAGAGTCCCATCTGAACTCAAAGTTATATTATCTGAAGATAAATTAAGACGACCGATGTTTGTTTGCCACACCTCTGTAATTTGACGTGTCTCAATAAAATCAACAAGTAGATCGGGAGGATTGATGACAACCTCATCCTCCTCGAACATAAAGCAACCGGATAGAATCAGGCCAATGGCTAATAAATAGATTTTTTTAAGCATGGATCTTTTCTAAAACTCGGCTGCAAGATTATTAATCTTTAGCATTAAAATATTTAAATCAACTGAATTGATATTAGGATCTGACAAGATAGACATATAGGTAGTACTTGCCAAATCAAATTCACCCCTAAAGAAATAAACGTCCCCCTCAAGTTCAGTAAAGTTTGCAGAGAGCGGATGATTTTTATTCTGCACAAGCTCGAGCGCTCTATCATAGTTTGTCATTTCTACATTAACTCTTGCCAATCTCCATGTAGCAATCAACTGCAGGTATTCATCACTAGTGTTATTGAGCACATACTCGATTTCGACTGCAGCATCCGCAGTATTCCCATTGCTTAAGAGATACGTTGAATAGAGCAAACCAAGAAAATCTGTATATGGACTGCTGTTATAGTTTGATCTTAAATTTTGCAGCATGGTTAAGGCTGAATCGAAGTTACCTAGAGTGAGCTCCTGTTGTGCTTGATCAAAGATAGCCAGTGCTTGTGTATTTCTCTCATACACGGAGTCTTGGTACCAATTCCAAGAAATAAGTCCAGCAAATCCTACAATTACACCAGCGACCAAGGCAATCCAATTTTCCTTAAGCCAAGATTTAATCTCTTCAATCTGTTCTTTTTCGTCTAAATAATCATCCATTATTTTTTTCCTTTTTAAGAAGCTTTAATAGACCTGCGGTAAAGACCGATTTTTGCTCGCTACTATCTCTCATGTCTTTAAGAGAAACTTGAGATTGCTTCAATTCATCTTCACCAACTATAACTGCATACTTCGCGCCTGCCTTGTCAGCTTTTTTCATTCTCGACTTAAGGCTGGTATCTGCATAATCTGCAAAAATTATAATATCTTTTAATTCACGGTTCATCTTATCCATAAGATTTATCGTAAAAGATACAGCATCTTTACCCACTGGAATGACATAAACATCACAATTATTCTCATAAACTTGGTTGCTCAATTTCATAAGCTCGATAATTCTCTCTATGCCAAGTGCCCATCCACACGCTGGTACATCAGAGCCACCTAATTGCTCAACCAATGAGTCGTACCTGCCTCCAGAGCAAATTGCAGACTGCGAACCTAATTTATCCGTAGTCCACTCAAAGACAGTCTTATTGTAGTAATCCAAACCTCTGACAAGCTTATTATTTATATGATACTTAATGCCAAGCTGATCAAGTAATGCAAGAAGTTCAATAAATTCATTTTTTGACTCTTCATCTATAAAGTCAAACATTGACGGAGCTTCCTCGATAGCTTTCTTTAGTTTTATATTTTTAGAATCTAATAGTCTTAATGGATTAAGTTCGATTCTTCTTTTGTCATCCTGATCAAAATCTTTTTTAAATTTTTTAAAATAATTAACCAAGACACTCTTGTAATCTTCTCTTGATTCAAAGGATCCCATGGTGTTAATTTCCAAAGTAGGCTTGTCAATTTTTAATCGGTCCCAAATTAAATTGGAAATTGCAATGAGCTCAGCATCAATACCAATATTACTGTACCCAAATGTTTCAACGCTTACCTGATGGAACTGCCTGAATCTCCCTTTTTGTGGCCTCTCATATCGAAACATCGGCCCATAGCACCATAATTTTCTCTGAGCCCCATAAAATAAATTGTTCGTTATGCCTGCCCTAACCATACCAGCCGTAGCCTCAGGTCGCAGAGTAATGCTCTCATCACTTTTATCAAAAAACGTATACATCTCCTTTGAGACGATGTCTGTAGCCCCACCAATTGATCTTGCAAAGAGGTCTGTTTTTTCTAAAATTGGTATCGATATTTCCTCGTAGCCGTAACCTGATAAGGTCTTCTTGACAACATCAAGTAGGCAATTAAATAAAGCCATTTCATGTGGCAAAATATCATTCATACCCTTAATAGAATTTATCTGTTTGCGCATGCTAAAAGAATAAGAAGTAGCTCGCTCCTAAAGCTATTAGAAGAACTGCCCCAATCAATAAATAGAATTGAACCTGTTCTTTAGATTGGCTGGTAATAGATTCTTCATCTGGAGTTTCGATTCTGTTTAAAGGATCACGATAGTAAAGCGCTATAGCCTCATTAGCATCAAGTCCAACAAGCTTACAATATAATCTCAAATATCCCGTGATATAGACTTTTGCCTCAAAGGTATTAAATAGCTCTTTCTCTAAATTATCGACCACTTCAGGAATGAGGTTCATTTTATTTGCAAGCTCCTCTATACTCAATCCTTTTGCATCTCTAGCATTAATGAGCCTTTGCCCTAATGAGAGCAGTACCTCTTTCTTCTCTTTTGTTTTATTTTCCATAGTCATAATTTTTGTTGGCCTAATCGATTCTTAATTCTATCATTGACCTTACCAGCAAGCTGTCCACAGGCCGCATCAATATCATCGCCTCGGGTTTTTCTTATACTTGTAAATATACCCTTGCTTTGAAGCACTTTACAAAATTTATTAATTTGATTCTCATCCGAACACTGATAAGACGATTCTGAAAACGGATTAAAAGGAATCAGGTTAACCTTTGCTGGGAAATTTTTTAACAGAGTCGCAAGCTCATTTGCAGCTGCTAATGAGTCATTGATTTCTTTTAGCATGACATATTCAAAGGTAATGTATCGGGCCTTTGTTTCCTTTGCATAGAAATTACAAGCCTCAAGCAGCTGTTCAATATTGTAAAATTTATTTATTGGGACTAATTCATTTCTTAATTTATCGTTAGCCGCATGTAATGAAATAGCCAGTGAGGCATTAGTCTCTCTAGCAAGCTTATAGATATTTGGAACTACTCCTGAAGTGCTTATGGTTACCCTTCGACGCGAAATACCGTAGAGCAAATCACTCATCAATAGATTGGTAACCTTTACTACCTCAGTCAAGTTCGTGAGTGGTTCGCCCATTCCCATAAAAACAACATTGGATATAGGTTTTAAATTATTGCTGTTTAGATAAGATGAGACCGCAATAAATTGGCCCATAATCTCGTTCGCGTCTAAATTTCTGCTAAACCCTTGGTAACCCGTTGCACAGAAACTGCAATCCATAGCGCATCCTACCTGAGAGGATATGCACAATGTTGCTCTAGTTGCCTCAGGAATATAGACACTCTCAATAAACTGATCGTTGCCAACTGGAAACAGAAATTTCTGAGTCCCGTCAGCAGATGAATGAACAGAAATTGGAACAGGAATATCAATGCAGAATTGATTCGATAGCTTTTCCCTCACCTGCATACTGATATCTGTCATCAGACTGATATCTACGGCTCCTTTTTTATGAAGCCAAGATAGCACCTGTTTACTTCTATAGGATCGCTCGCCTATAGAATAAAAAAAATCATTGAGTTCTTTTTCAGATTTACCGATCAAATTTAGTTTTGACACATTGACCAGCCTATCTCATAAAGATCTGATCCTGACCAAAAAAGAAAGCAATTTCTACTTTTGCTGTTTCTGGTGCATCTGAGCCATGAACTGCATTTTTATCAATGGAGTCAGCAAAATCTGCTCTTATGGTTCCTGGGTCTGCCTCTTTTGGATTAGTGGCGCCCATCAGCTCCCTATTTTTTTGGATAGCATTTTCACCATACAGCGCCTGAACCATAATCGGACCTGATGACATATAAGTTATGAGCTCACCATAGAAGGGTCTTTCCTTATGTACTTCATAAAATTTTCCGGCCTGCTCCTCAGTCAGATGCATCATTTTTGAAGCAACAATCTTAAGACCGGCTTGCTCAAACCTTTTATAAACTTCACCAATGATGTTCTTTTCAACACCATCAGGCTTAATAATCGATAAAGTTAATTCCATAATATCTCCTTCTAGCTAAATTATTCTTCAATTGTGAAGCTCTCTCCGCAGCCACACTCACTGAGAATCTTTGGATTAGAAAATCGAAAAGCCTCTTGAAAGCCTGACTTCACAAAATCAATAGTTGTATTATTCACAACTGCAGAACTTTGACTATCAATATAAAATTTTATGTCATCGATAGTAATCTCTATGTCCTCTTTGAGTTTAGTATTTGCATAATCAATAAAAAAAGAATAACCAGAGCAACCTGTCTTCTTAATACCAAAGCGAATAGCCTCACGGTCAGTATTCGTTTTAAGATATTTTTTTATTCTTGAGCTCGCTGTCTCGGTAAGCTTAATGTCTAGTGAATGCTGCAATTTAGTTCCTCAAAAAAAGCCTCTTTTATTAATATAAACTTTCCAAAAAGCTTTCTTGGTAAATCTATTGATCCTATCTTATTATCCAATGCTTCTGAAGTGATGTTATCTAGGCTTTGACCAAGAAAGCTGTCAATAATAACTCCACATATTGCTATTGTATAGGGGCACCCATATAAATTGAAATTAATTGAATACAATTGTCCGTCCGTAATCGTTAACTGAAATTTAACCCATGTCCTAAGGGATTTATCATATTTTTCGCCAGCCCTTGCATCGGATCTGATTTCGCTCTCATGAACGCATGCAATTTCAAAATAGTGCCTGATTGTTTGGTTAAAATTCATTTGAGAAACCATTCAGGCACACCTGAAGAAATCTTTTTTAACTTAATTGAGCAGTGAATTAATTTTTCTAGCATCTGATCGATATCTTTGATTTTTGTAAAGCGTCCAATGCTAATCCTAATGGTTGAGTAGGCCAACCCATCGCCTAAACCAATTGCCTTTAAAACTCTAGATGGCTCAGTAGTGAGTGAATTGCAGGCGGAACCTACAGAGATAATATAGGGGGTGATCATTTGCTGCAAAGACTGGGCATGGACGCCAGGAATGGTGATACTTATTATGCTTCTCGCTCGATTAGTGTTCTTTGCATTTAATATAAATGCATTGTGTGCAAGGATTTCATTTTCTAGATACTGTTCAGCCTTATGCAGATCGGAATTTTTTTCATAAGAATTTTCAATAATTAAGCTAAGTGACTTAAGGCAGCCGATAATTTGATGGGTCGGCAATGTCCCGGGTCGTCCAAGATGCTCTGATCCAAAAATCAGGCTTGGTAATGATTCATTTTTTTTCTTAAATAAAATACCAATACCTTTAGGTCCATAGAATTTATGCGCTGAAACCGTAATATAATCGGCCAGCTGAAATAGATCATCAAAGCGCGTTTTCCCTAATGTCTGTGAAGCATCAATATGTAGTTTTGCATCATATTTTCTGCATAAAAAAGAAACATCATTTAATTCATTGATTGTTCCAATTTCATTATTTACATGTATGAGTGATACTAATGAAGGTGCTACTTTCAATGATTCCTCTAGTTCATTGAGGTCAATTTCAGCATTTAAGTTATTAGAAATAAAAACCTTATTTAAGGGTATTTGATCTAAAATTTTATAAGTGACGCTGTGCTCTAGGTTTGAAGTAATGATCTTAGATTTTGGGTATTTATTTGAAAATCCCCTTAAAACATAGTTCAGGGATTCGGTTGCTCCAGAGGTAAAAATTATTTCATGCGCATCAAGATCCAATTTATTTTGAATCAGCTGCATTCTCTCATTCAAAGTAGCTTGAACTGCATAAGCCAAGCTATGAGAAGAGGAAAAATTTGCAACTGATTCAGGAGACTCTAAAAATGCAGTCATTTCATCTAATACCAGCGGGTCCATCGGCGTGCTGGCAGCATAGTCAAAATAATATCGATATAACTCGTTCATTTTTTAAAATTCTTTAAAAATCCTCTCATCAAACTTACCTCACTTGAGGTGAAATTAGACTTCGATACGATTTGTCTTATGCGAACACTCAACTTTTTCGGTTGCCCTGGATTAGAAAACTTAACCTCAGTAGCTAATTCTTCAATAAATTCTACCAAACTTTCCTTTTCTCCTGATGTTGCGCTTTCATCCGTTGCAGTTATAGCATGCTTCTGGTCGAACTGGTGCGCCGTATAAAGCTCATAACAAACTATCTGAACAGCCATCGCTAAATTTAAAGAAGAAAATTTTTCTTGAGTGGGAATAATTAATTGCTTATTGCATAAGGCCAACTGACGATTTTCAAGGCCAACGCGTTCATTTCCAAATACGCATGCAATATTAATATTCATGAGAGCAAGCGTATCATTAGCAAATTCTCTTGGGGTAATAGTAGGAAGGGAGAGCTCTCGTGCTCTTGCGCTTGCACCAATCACATATTGACAATCAGCTACAGCATCCTTGAGGGATGAGAATATTTGTGCATTTCTAAGAATGTCATCCGCGCCGGAAGATCGTGCAGTTGCGTCTTCGGAAGGATAGTCTTTAGGGTTCACTAAATAAAGATGATAAAGATCCATATTCTTCATTGCTCTTGCAACCGCACCTATGTTGCCACCATGTGATGTTTGATCTAGGACTATCCTTATGTTTTGCATGTCAAAAATTATACTGTACTCATAATTTAAAAAAACGGATAATCATGCACTATGGAAGGGATGCTAAACATAGCTGTTAAAGCTTGCAGAGAAGCAGCGATTGTAATGTTAAGGTCGTTGCATCGTCTGGATTCTATCAAGGTAAGAGAAAAAGAGCTCAATGACTTTGTCACAAATGTTGATCTTCAGTCAGAAGAGGTAATCACTGATATCATAAGAAAACACTATCCCTCGCATGCAATTTATTCTGAAGAGCTTGGTCATGAGGGAGAGGATGAGACTGTTTGGATTATTGATCCCCTTGATGGGACTAATAATTTTTTGCATGGATTTCCACATTTCTCAATATCAATTGGAATTCAGCATAAGGGTCAAATGCAGCATGGAGTTATCTTTGATCCACTCAGACAAGAGCTCTTTACTGCATCAAGAGGAAATGGCGCAAAACTGAATAACTCAAAAATTCGTGTAAGCAAAACATTAAAGTTAACAAAAGCTCTGATCAATATGGCTGCACACTGTCAGAGAGAGGATGAAACCAATAAATCACAGTTAAAACGCTTAGAGAGCCTGATGACAAATGTTTCAGGTATTAGAATTAGTGGGTCTGCGGCACTTGATCTTGCTTACGTTGCTTGCGGTAGGATCGATGCCTTCTGGGAAAAAGGTCTCAAGCCATGGGATGTTTCGGCAGGCTCACTGCTTATCGAAGAAGCTGGTGGTATGATCTCAGATTTTTCGGGTGGTAATAAATTTTTTGAAGGAGAGGTAATTGCTGGAAACCCTAAAATTCATCTCCAGCTATTAAGCTTAATAAAATAAAAGCTAAGGAAGGTCGTCTATTTCTTCGACTTTTCTCTCCATAAAATCTTCATTAGAGATCCTCAGAGATAGTACCAGTGTACATGCTATAAATATCGACGAGTAAGTTCCGACGAAAATACCTACGATCAGTGCTAGGGCAAAACCAGAAACCGTCTCTCCCCCCAAAAAAAACAAGGCAAGCAATACAAGCAATGTCGTTCCTGAAGTGATAATCGTTCTGCCCAGCATTTGAGTGATTGATTGATTGATAATGGCTAATGGAGCCTCGCCTCGCATGACTCTGAAGTTCTCTCTGATACGATCATAAACGACAATCGTATCATTTAATGAATAGCCAATCGTAGCAAGAACAGCTGCGAGAATCGTTAGATCAAAATTACGTTGAAAAATTGCAAAAAACCCTATCAAAATAATTACATCATGCACCAATGCAGTCAGTGCGCCTAACGCAAACTTCCACTTAAACCTGAATGTGACATAGAAAAATATCATGATCAGGGCAAATAGCATCGCCAGCGATCCTTGTTCAGTGAGGTCTTGGCCTACCTGGGGTCCTACAAATTCAATCCTAAGAAGCTCTGCCGAGGAATCAATGCTTGTGAGCAGAGACAATATCTGATCCCTGACGGCGCCACCATCCATGTTTTCTTGAGGCTCTAACCTTATAAGCACATCATTGGGGGATCCAAAGTTTTGCACCAATGCATTTTGAAATTCATTTTCATTAAGCCGGTCCCTAATATCTTGTAAATTAGATTCCTGCTCAAATTCAGCCTCAATAATAATTCCACCAGTAAAATCTATCCCAAAGTTTAAACCCTTAAAAAAGACCATAAAAAATGAAGTCACAATCAAAATCAAAGATATAGCTACCGCAAGTTTTTGATAAGACATGAAGTTAATGACTTTATTAATATTCATGACTAGACCTTGATTCCTATAGGAAGGCTTTGAAGTCTTACTTTTCTTTCAAAAAATAAATTTACTAGGAGCCTTGAGACCAGAATGGAGGTAAACATCGAAGTCGCGATACCTATAGCGAGAGTAATGGCAAAACCTTTAATAGGACCAGTCCCAAAAGTAAATAGAACTATGGCGGCAATAAATGTTGTAATATTGGCATCAGCAATTGTAGATAATGCCTTCTCGAAGCCCGCCTTAATACTTGCAAGCGGGGTAACGCCATTTCTAAGCTCCTCCCTAATTCTTTCAAAAATAAGTACGTTTGCATCAACTGCCATACCAATGGTCAAAACTATACCAGCTATGCCAGGGAGCGTTAGTGATGCCTGCAAAAAAGAGAGTGTCCCAACAATTAAAACTACATTTGAAATTAGTGCTAAATTTGCAATGATTCCAAAAGCACGATAATACAAAATCATGAATAACATTACAGTAATTAAACCGACAACGACTGCTAACCTTCCACGATCAATATTGTCCTGACCTAAACTTGGTCCGATAGTTCTCTCTTCAACTTTGACTATTGGGGTTGCCAAAGATCCTGATCTTAGTAGAAGCGCTAAATCTTGGCCTTCAAACGGAGTGACTCCAGTTATTTGAAAGCTGTTTGAAAAAACTCCCCTAATGGTAGCCTTATTTATAACTGTCTCTGTCCGATTTGAGATCAATTCAATCGCTCCATTAACCTCAACTAGCTCGGGGCTATCCTCAATAAATAATACCGCCATAGGACGATTCAAATTTGCTTGGGTTGCATCAAGCATCCTTGCTGCACCTTGCGCGTTTAGTCTGATCGATACCGCGGGCTGTCCCTGAGAGTACATGAAGGTAGCATCTGTGAGTTCACTTCCGGATACAATGACCTCTCGTCTTAAAAGTTCTGGAAATCCTGTTCGATCATATCTAAGAATAGAGTTTAAAGGAGGTCGATTAGTTCGATCTGCCTCAAATGGATCATTCTCAAAGTCTACTAATCTAAACTCAATGGTAGCAGTAGACCCTAGAATTCGCTCGGCCTGTGATGGGTCTTGAATGCCTGGTAATTGCACAAGTATTCTGTCTAATCCTTGTCTTTGAACGACAGGCTCTGCAACACCTAATTCATTGACACGATTTCTTAGTGTCAGGATATTTTGTTGCAAGGCGATATTTTGTCTTTGGGTGATTTGTATGTTTGACAAAGCAACATTCAATTGGAATCCTTGGGCTGATTGGGACGCAGTTACATCAAGCAATGGGTCTAGAAGAAAGAGTAATTCTTCTGCTTGAATAATAGCCTCTTCACTGTCAAAGCTAAAAATTATGGCATCTATATTTCTTTGGACATTAACTGGGATACCCTCAGACCTAAATGCCTGACTGATTGAAGCTTGATAGCTATCCAAGTATTGTTGCGTGGCCGATGCGAGATCGACCTGATATAAGAAGTAAACTCCACCTCGAAGATCTAAGCCAAGACTCATGGGTCTGAAGCCTAAATTTTGAATTACTCTTGGCGCTCTTGATGCAAGTGTTAGTGCAACAACATGCTGATTAAGAGATTCACGCAAGAGTGCGCTCGCTGCCTGCTGGTCATCCGTATTGCTCAGTCGGATAATCAATGCGTTTCCTTGAAAATCAATTGTATTAAAATTAATTTCATTTTGGTTTAGTATTTCTTCAGCTTGTTCAATGGTAGCGGCAAGAACTGGTGAACCATCTTCGCGAGTTACCTGCAATGCTGGGTCATCTCCAAAAATATTTGGGAGCGCATATAGAAAACCTATCAACATTACAAATAAGATGAGCAAGGTTTTCCAAAGGGCAATTTTATTCATATAAATTCTATGCTTTTAGATTTTTATAGGTTCCTTTTGGCATTAATCTACCAATCGTTCCTCTTTGCACTTTAATCACTGTTCCTTCAGCAATTTCTAGATGGATCCAATCATCACTGATCGAGTCAATGATACCAATCACCCCGCCCGCAGTAATAATTTCAGCTCCAACCTCAAGGGCATCAACCATTTCCTGATGTTCTTTTTGTTTTTTTTGTTGTGGGCGTATTAGTAGAAAATAAAAGATCGCAAATATGACGATTAAAGGCAGAAAACTTGCAACAACGCTTGGCTGTTCAGGCGCAGCCTGGGCAAAAGCTGGTGGAATCAATACATCTAATATCTTGTCTAAAAACATCGGCATATTATGACACAGCTGCCCCCACATTAAACAGTTTATAGCATGTAATTAGCTAGAAATTCCTGCTTAAATTGTTGAAAATTATTCACTCTTAGCTGCTCACGGGCTGTTTCCATAAGATTTAAATAGAAGTAAAGGTTATGTATCGTATTGAGTCTTAAACCAAGGATTTCCTTACATTTATCTAAGTGATGCAAGTAGGATAGGGAAAATTTTTGACATGTGAGGCATCTACATTTCTCATCGATGGGCTGGTTGCTATTTTTGTATTGGGAATTTCTTATGTTTATGGGTCCATGGTTTGTAAATAATTGTCCGGTCCGAGCGTGTCTGGTTGGTATGACACAATCAAACATATCAATACCTTGTGCAATGCTATTAAGAAGATCCGATGGCGTGCCAACGCCCATTAAATACCTAGGCTTACCAGGTGGTAGATAAGGATTCAAGCCATTTATAATCTTCATCCTGAGCTCCTCTGGCTCTCCAACAGCCAAACCACCGATAGCCAGCCCGTCAAAGTTCATCTCTAATAGGGCTTCTAATGACTTTAATCGGAGATCCGGATACTCACCACCCTGAATAATGCCAAATATTTTTGCATGATCAGAATTTCTATTTTGAAATGTGTGAAAGGATCTTTGTGCCCACCTTATAGATAAATCAGTCGAGCTCTCAAGATAAGCCTTGTTGCATCCATAGGGGGGGCACTCATCAAAAATCATGATGATATCGATACCGCAGTCAACCTGGAAGTTGATTGAAATTTCTGGGGATAAAAATATCTCGGATCCATTAATGGGAGACTTAAACTTTACTCCCTCCTCAGTTATCGTATTTAAACCATCGAGGCTAAATACTTGGTATCCTCCAGAGTCCATTAGGATTGGACCGTCCCAACCGATAAATGGGTGCATGCCGCCTTGCCCTTTAATCAGACTTAAGCCAGGGCGCTCATACATATGATAGGCATTCGTAAGAATGATGTCCGCACCCAAACTCTTAATTTCATCGGGTAGCATTGATTTTACTGAACCGTAGGTGCCTACAGGCATGAAGGCAGGAGTTCTAATGACGCCTCTTTGGCAGACCAATCTTCCTAAACGTGCATGACCCTCTTGATTTAGAATCTCGAACATTTATGACCTCTCTAAAAGCGTTACATCGCCATAACTTAAGAATCTATACCTATTATTTATAGCGGATTGATATATTTTTTTAACTGTCTCAGTACCGATAAATGCAGCTATCATAACCATCAGTGATGATTTAGGTTGATGGAAGTTTGTGATCATGACATCAACCACATTAAATTTAAATCCCGGACAAATATATAAATTTGTATAGCCTTTTTTAGGCTCGAGGTCTTTGCCTTGGTGACACGACTCCAGCGCGCGAGTAGTGGTCGTTCCAACAGCAATCACTCGACCCCCCCGCTTTTTAGTTTCAATAATTTTATTGCATAAATGCTCTGATACATGAACATACTCCTCATGCATTCTATGATCAGAAATATTTTGAGTCTTTATTGGTGTAAAGGTCCCAAACCCTACATGCAAGGTTAAAAATTCAATATCAATGCCATTATTTTTTATTTTCTCGATCATTGGTTTGTCAAAGTGAAGTCCTGCAGTAGGGGCTGCAATGGCGCCCTCTTCTTTTGCATAGACGGTTTGATAACGACTGCTATCATTTAAATCAGGCTTTCTGGTTATATAGGGTGGTAAAGGAACGGATCCATATTCATTTAGGATCTCAGATATATTAGTATCAAATTCCAGAGTAAATATATTTCCATTCCTTTCAATGACTTTAATGCTTTGCTTATGATCAATATGAAGATTTTCCCCTTCTGAAATATTTTTTGCATTGCCTAATCTCGCTAATGCGATCAATGGGGACATCACCCTCTCAAGCATGATCTCGACGTCTCTGCCTGTAATTCGCTTAGCATAGATCCTGGCATTGATGACTTTAGTATCATTGAGAACGATCAAATCACCTTTATTAACAAAATGATCTAAGTCTTGAAATTTTGCATGAATGATTCTTTTTGAATTAGCGACGAGCAATTTACTGCCTGCCCTGTCGCGTAATGGAATTTGAGCAATAAGGTTCTCGGGAAGATCATAATTAAATTCTTCTAAATCCATAGTAGTGGATTGTAGATTGGATAAAATTTAAATTAAAGTGGAGTTATTGGCCGTAAAGATCAAAATAAACCGTTTGAGACTGATATTCACGTGTTATTCCAATCAATGCAGAACCATCAGATTCAATAGCATTGATAAATTTTTGGGCAAAATCTCTAAGCCCGCTAAAAGATTCGCCCTCGATACTCGTAATGACATCTCCTTCATGAAATAGTTCGCTCCCGTCGAGTGTGTGATCATCATCAAAGACTACGAGCAGACCATGTTCTACCCCAAAATATGGAGCGAGCTGGGAACTCATAGGGACTAGATCATAATGTTCAAATAAATCCCAATAATGATAGCGATCGCGAATACGGGCTCTGTTTCTGTCTCCATCCCTATCCCTTTCTCTTTCTCTATCTCTGCCTTCATCTCTGACGATTGGATCATTTCTTGGTCGATCATGTTGTAATTGCGAGGCAAGTCTTTGCCTAAAGATAAATACATTTTCACCATCTTCATTGTAGTAATCATTCATCTCTTCGATGGAGTCATTGATGCTATCCTCAAGCCAAATAAAGTCATCAAACTCGCCACTAATGATGCCATCTTCCGTGCTGAGGATCATTCGTCTTGCTCCGCCCTCAGGTAATGGAAATCTATTCATAGACTGCATAGGATGCATGGCTACAGATGCAAAATTTAAAGTAGCCGAGAATCCATCTCTCTCTACCGAGAGTGATACCTCATCGCCAGGAGATAATTCTGTCATCAAATCAATAACTTCTGATACATCAGAAATTGATTGTCCATTAAGGTTTGTAATGATGTCGCCAGGCAATACTCCAGCTGACTGTGCTGGGCTACCCGGTGACACCCTCTCTACAATGACATCGCCTCCCTCGTTAGCAACAATAACGCCGATCATTGCTCGAGGAAGAGATCTATCTGACGGCATGGACTGCCTGGCCATCATGCTCAGCTCTGCCAGCCTTCTAGCTGCTGCCTCTAGTTCTGATCTTGCTGTGCTAATCTCCTCCTGAAGGGTTTCGTAATTGAATAAATCTTCTTCAGTTTCTTGGCCAGATAGATTGCCAAGCATTAGCATGCATATTAAAAATAAAATGAGCAAAACTGGATATAAATAAGGCCTCATAGTATCGATATGGATTGTTATCTTGAGGTAACGATGCATTTAAAGCTGTATGAGTCGCAAACTAGACGCATCATTAATCAGTGATACATGAAGCAATGCATCGATCAGGCTATCTCTTTGTATAATTAAATCCTTGTTTTGGCTAAAGGGATCGTCTTGTGAGTCTAAATTTAAGAGCATATCTATGGCAGCAATTTCACGATAAATCAACTCTTGTGTTAATAGCGCATACATATTGGATGCAGTAGATACATCCCCAATTTGATCTACAGATGAGGCCATAAGATTATTTGACTGAATGATTCCGGTATCAGGAATAAAATTAAATGGCTGAATAAAACATACAAAAACAATTAGCGATAGGGCTAATAGTCTCTTTAAGGGAGGCCATGATGGAGACTTTATGCTTTCATTTTGAATTGATTGTTGAATTAAATCCCAATTTGAGTCATCTGGTTGAAATTTAGGTAAATTCTTTAACGACTTTCTTAATGATTTAATCCTATTGATCTCAAGGAGGTGAATATCGCTCTCATTAATCTCTTGGATGGTTTTAACATCCACCAGATTATCGTCAAGATACTTTAAATAGTTATCGATACTCTTTGACATCATTATTTATAGTTTGATTGGTTTCTAATAATTCTTTAAGTTTTTTATGAGTTCTTGCAAGCTGTGACTTTGAAAAACTTTCTGTCTTTTTCATCATTTTTCCAATTTCGGCATGAGTATAGCCCTCTACATCATGAAGCCAAAGTACTGATCTTGAAACAGGGTTTAAAGTTTCCAGAGCAAACTCAAGCTCATCATTATTGTGCAATTGATGTTCAAAAGATAGATAGGGCCCTTCCTCAATCTCTACATCAGATTTTCTGGCAATCCAAGGAGTTCTTAACATCATCAATGCTCGATTGGTTGCTATGCGTTTAATCCAGGCTCCTAACTGATAGTGCTTGCCTTCAAAAGTACTAAGCTTAGTAAATACATCAATAAATGTTTCCTGAAGAATATCCTCAGCATAGCCAGTATTAAGGAAAATTCTCTTGGCAATTGAGTAAACCATTACTCTGTAAGCATCATAGATTTTTTTTTGAGAGGTAGGACACATTTGCTTTGCGGCTTTAATATCCTCATCAGTTATTTTTAATTTTTCTCTCATCACTTTATTTAAAGATGCATAAACGTAAAAATAAGTTTCAGGGTTACCAAAACTTAATTGTACCTATTTCTAGAATACTATAATCTATATGGCTTGACATGGTCAGCCGGGATGGCGGAATTGGTAGACGCGCCGGATTCAAAATCCGGTACTGGCAACAGTGTGTCGGTTCGACTCCGACTCTCGGCACCACATCAAGGATCAAGAGTTGCCAAGTAGGCAACAATATCGACCATGTCCTCAGTCGTGAGATTTGCGACGACCGGCGACATCAAGGCCCCCATGGCGCCACCTCTAGTCCCAGTTTGGAAATCATACAGCTGTCTAATGCTGTATACGGGCGAGCCTCCTGCAATACCAGGGTAATCTAAAAAACCACCTCGTAAGTCTGCTCCATGGCACGCTGCGCAGGGCAAGGTTTTTCCACCGCCTGTCGTGACTAAATTTCTGCCCCTCTCAATACTTCCAACCGGAGTATAGGCGATAAATCCAGAGTAAGGATGCCTTGTCGTCGCCAATTCTCTGTCTTCTGGCACCTCGATAATCTTATAACCAAGCTCTTCAGTGCCACCATCTGGATGAATAAACCTCATTCTTCCATCACCGATATAAGTTCTTGGTACCGTATCCGTCTCAATGACATCCATGACCCATTTAATTGGCTCGATAGCTGAAAAATATTCTGCGGCCTCAAGAATCTCCTCATCGCTGATGTACTCGGCAAACCTATTCATCCAATAACGATCAGTCCTCTCTCCTGTTCTAAAGTACTCCATCTGTCTTACAAGATAGCTAACAGGATATCCAGCGAGCTGCGAGGACTCTGGATGTCCCATACCAGATGCGAGATGACAAGCTGCGCATGCTCTTACCTCTCTTCCTTTTCCATGAGCAACAATCGCTGGCCAAGGAGCATGATCGTTTGGAAACCAATCAGGTGGGTTCCAGTGATCATCTATTTGATCCTGCGTAAGTTGTAAATCACTACCCGGTACTGATCTTAATTCATTTGGATCAAAATGATGAGCCTCAGGGATTTCCTCTGTAACTGACTGATAAGCCCACTCAGGACCTTGCGCGAACAGGCTTGATGTAAGCAGGAAAAGTGATAATGAAAGTAATCTCATAAATGCTCTCCGATGGATTGATAGTTTCAAAATAGCTTCAAATGCAAAAAAATTCAACTAGGACGGATCCAACTCCGATAGCCTTTGAATAAGCATCTCAGGGCTTAAATAACCGCCAAGCTGAATACCGTTTTCATCAAAAATCGCAGGTGTTCCTCTGATGCCGACTCTCTGGCCTAAATTAAAGTGATCGCTAACAGGTGAACCAAAGCAAGATTGCGCATTAATGGAGCCAGTTGCTTTTGCCTGCGTTATCGCCTCTTGTCGATTCTGTGAACACCATACGCTCTCCGCCTTAGACCATGACTCGGTATTGGGCCCCGTGCGTGGATAAAATAAGTATTCTACCTCCACTCCCAAATCAAGCACCTGATTAATATCTCTATGGAATTGTCTGCAATAACCACAGTCCACATCGGTAAAGACAAAGATTTTATAATTCTTTGTCTCGGGAGAAAAAACAATCGTCTTTTCATGATCAACTGAGTTGATCATATTAATTCGAATCTCCGCGCGCCGGAGGTCAGATAAATTTTCTCTTGAATCAATAGAATACAGATCACCCTGAAGAATATACTTTCCATCCATACTGACATAGGCAATAGATGTATCTAGAGCAACCTCATAAAAACCATCAATTGGAGACTCAAAAACATCACTTGGAAGGACTGCCGGAAAAAGCGCTGCTATCTCCTCTGGTGAGAGCACATCCTGAGCCGAGCTCAAGGATGTTAAAACTAAAAAGAAAACAAAACCGAATATTTTCATACAATTATTATAACTCGATAGTATCAATTTATTCATCCTCTTGGGTGATGCTTGCTATGTGCCGCCTTCATTCGTTCTCTGGCAACATGGGTATAAATTTGCGTCGTTGCGACATCGCTATGTCCTAATAGCATTTGAACGACCCTTAGATCCGCACCATGATTGATCAAGTGCGTGGCAAAAGCATGTCTCACGGTATGTGGTGATATGGGTTTAGTAATACCAACTTGTCGCGCGTATCGCTTTATCAGCTGCCAGAAACCCTGTCTGGACATATACACTGCCTTCTGGCTTGGAAATAAATAATCAGATAATTTTTCTTTGACCAAGATGGGGCGATGATGCAGAGCATAATCTTCAAGCACATCTAAAGCTATCTCCCCAATAGGGACAATCCTCTCTTTATTACCTTTTCCCATCAATCTAATCAGGCCTTGCTCGAAATTGACCTGATTTAATTTCAGTGAGACAAGCTCTGAAGTTCTAATTCCCGTTGCATACATTAGTTCAAGCATCGCTTTATCTCGCATGCCAATAAGCTTCTTTCCATCAGGTGCTGCCAATAATTTTATGACCTCATCCTCAGTCAGGGTCTTTGGCAAAGACTTTCCAATTTTTGGTAAATTGATTTGGGATGTTGGGTTTATCTTAATGAAATTATGCTGCATCAAATATGCATAAAATTTTCTTAGGGTGCTAAGTTTTCTGGCTTGAGTTCTAGCTGTAATCCCATTAAGCACGCATTGACCGATGTATTGCTTTATGAGACTTTCATCAACATCTTGGATATTTTTTTTATTTGTCTTTATATAGTTATCAAAATGACTCAGATCATTGCTGTATGATTTGATGGTATTGTCAGCCAAGCCCAGTTCAGACCAAACATAATCAATAAATTGCTCAATTAATGTTATATTTTTATTCAAGTTAGGTAACCTTCTATTAAATATAAATGCCTATTAAGCTTACTACTATTATGATAACGCGATTTATATTTAACCTAATTTATTGTTGTTGGTGTTACTTAGCATTTATTATTGTCATCATTCCAGGATATTTGCTCGTAACGCTTTCCCCAAAGCTTTCATACAGGCAGGCATTTTGTAAAATGACCGCTCAAGCATTACTCCTACTGATGGGCCAAAAGATAACCAATGCCTCTGATAATTTAATTCCTAGGAATGCTCTAATTCTCATCAATCATACAAGTTATATTGATGCAGTTATCATGCGAGCTTCACTGCCTAAGGACACCTCTTTCTTGATAAAAGATGAGGTCAAAACAGTGCCATTCGTTGGATTATTTCTTATGAGAATTGATTCAATTTTTGTTAAAAGAAAATCTAGGAGCTCGAGAGCAGATTCACTGCTAGCCATTAGAACTAAGCTAAAAAATGGAGGAAGGGTTGCACTTTTTCCTGAAGGGACTTTTTCGAAAAATCCTGGAATCAAAAAGTTTCATCTAAGTAGCATTTCTGTTGCCCATGAGGAGAAGGTTCCCATCGTATCAATGGCCATCAGTGGTGCGAGAAAAATGCTGACTTCAGGTTCCTGGTTTTTAAAATACTCAAGACTATCTTTAACGTTTGACCAGTTAATCCGACCTGAAGAATTTGAAGAGCCTTTAGTCATGGCTGAAAATATAAGAAATAATTTCTCTAAAATTACTGGTGAAGAGCTTTTGAATGGATAGAGTGCCCTTATGGAAGCCTAGTAGCAAAAGCTTCATTGAGTCCCACCTCGCAAAATTTATGCAGACTCAAAACTTTGACCCTGACTCTCATACGTATGAGCTTTTTTGGAAATGGTCTGTAAATCATCCTGAAAAATTTTGGCATGCCTTCGCTGAGTATTCAAAGATAGATTTTAAAAAGGAGTCCTCGAGAATCTTCGTGGAAAATGATCATTTCACTAGCTCAGAGTGGTTTCCAGATCATCAGTTAAGTTTTTCTGAGAATTTACTTCTCAACCAATCAAACCCAGTAGCAATTATTTACGTTGATGAGAGTGGCGTAAGGAAAACCATTGATAGAACTGAATTGATTCAAAAAGTAAAAAGTACTGCAGGTTTTCTTAGATCGATCGGTCTGAGATCAGGGGATCGCGTAGCGGGATATCTTTCAAATACACCTGAGGCTGTCATTGCAATGCTGGCAAGCAACATGATTGGATGCATTTGGACTGCCTGCTCACCAGATTTCGGGGCAACTGCTTTTATCGAGAGAATCGGTCAAGTCACGCCAAAAGTTCTTTTTGCGCATACTCAATATTCATTTAAGGGAGAGAAATTTAATAGGGTTAGAGAAATTGAGTCAATCCTAAATGATATTGATTCATTGGAGCATCTTATTTTGATAGGCGATCACAAAGTAGGCTCTAAAAATCAAGTAGTGGCGACTCGCATGCAAGATTTGTACTCACACAATGAGGAGGATGAATTTCTATCACTTCCTTTTAATCATCCTCTCTATATTTTGTATTCATCCGGTACTACCGGCAGGCCAAAAGCTATAGTTCATGGTCAGGGCGGAACGCTCATTCAGCACAAAAAAGAACACTTGCTGCATTGTAATATTCAAGATTTTGATAGAGTTTTCTATTACTCGACATGTAGCTGGATGATGTGGCATTGGCTAGTATCAAGCCTAGCATCCAATGCAACAATAATCTTATGGGAGGGATCTCCATTCTACCCAGATAGTTCAAGGCTATGGAAACTTGCTGAAGACGAGGCTATTAATGTATTTGGCACCAGTGCAGCCTATATAAACCATTGCAAAAATACTGAAGTCAATCCGATCAAAGACTTCAATTTCGATCAGATGAGAGTAATCTTATCGACTGGATCGCCATTGAGCGAAGATAACTTTAAATATGTATATGAACATGTTAAGGAAGATGTTCAATTATCTTCTATAGCAGGGGGTACCGATCTAATATCATGTTTTGTACTCGGTAACCCCTTAAAGCCAGTTTATGCAGGTGAAATCCAGTCTATTGGACTTGGGATGGATGTTGATGTTTTTGATGAAGCTGGCAATTCAATTATAAAAAGCAAGGGGGAGTTAGTCTGCAAGCAATCTTTTCCATCAAAACCTATTTATTTTTGGAATGACATGGAGAGTGAGAAATATAAAAAAGCCTATTTTGAAACATATCCAGATATATGGAGGCATGGAGATTTTGCTGAAAGGACAATTGATGGATCCATTATTCTTTACGGTCGTTCAGATGCCGTTCTAAATAGGGCTGGTATTCGTATCGGAACAAATGAGATATATCAGGTCACCAATGCCATTTCAGGAATTAAAGAAAGTTTAGCCGTCATGCTAAGTAATCATGACAAAGATCAAATTCTTCTCTTTATTGTTCTTAATGAAGGCATTCAAATGAATCAGTTATTGCATGAAAAAATAAATTCTACCCTTAGGAAATATGCTTCTCCGCATCATATTCCTAATCAAATACATATGGTTTCAGATTTACCTAGAACTGCTAATGGTAAAATTATGGAGCTAGCGGTTAAGGAGATTCTTGAAACTGGAAAAATTAACAACATTGAGTCAGTAAGCAATAAAGACTCTCTGGATTTTTTCTTCGAATTTAGAAAGAGCTATGATTTTTGAAAAATACCAGAACTTAATAAAAAATGGTGAAATCGTCGCTGATACCTATCAAGAAAAAGCGGCAAAGCAATTACAAAGTCTGGAAATTGAGCTTCTCAACTTTGACAAATTGAAAAACTCACTTTTCACTAAAATCCTACTTAAAAAACAAAATAAGCCACCTGGCTTGTACCTCTATGGTCCTGTTGGGAGAGGCAAAACCTTCTTGATGGATCTCTTTTTTGATAATACCAATATCAAAGCAAAAGAAAGAATGCACTTCTATAGATTTATGAAGCTAATTCACGAAAATTTAAATAAACAAAAAGATCGGGAGGATCCGATTAACCTCGTCGCTAAAGACTTATCTTCACAAATTGATCTTTTATGCCTTGACGAACTTATCGTTGAGGATATTGGTGACGCAATGATTCTAGGTTCGTTATTTAGATCGCTGACACTCAACGGCACAGTCATTGTCACGACCTCTAACACTCATCCAAGTGATCTTTATAAAAATGGCTTGCAGAGAGATAGATTCTTACCTGCCATTAAATTTATCCAAGAGCATATGAAGGTTTTCAATTTAATCGGCGATGAGGATTATAGACTTTCTGCAATTCAAGACTCTAAAACATTTTTATTGCTCTCTCCAAAAGAGGACCATGACTTTACAAGTCATTTTAGTAAGTTAACAAAAAATAAAATTATTGTGGGTTCATCCATCCCTGTTTTAGGAAGAGAGATAAATTATCGGATGCGCTCACAAGGATATATATGGTTTGATTTTGATGAAATATGTTCTGGACCAAGAAGTCAAAACGACTATATCGAAATATCTAGCCGATTTCATACGGTATTCATAAGTGGAATTCATCAATTAGATAAAGTATATGAAAATGAAGCAAGAAGATTTATGTCTCTCATTGACGAATTCTATGATAGGCATGTCAATTTATTTATTATGAGCGAAGTACCTCTTAATCAAATATATAATGGGACTAAATTGATTAATGTTTTTCAAAGAACAGTGAGCCGAATCGAGGAAATGCAAAGTACTGAGTACCTATCTTTACCTCACTTAGCCTAATCATGGAGTAGATATGAAATTAGTAATGGTCAGACATGGGCAAAGTCTATGGAATAAAGAAAATTTATTTACCGGTTGGGCAGACATCGATTTAACTGAACAAGGAAAAATTGAGGCCATTGAGGCAGGAAAATTATTAGCTGACTATAACTTTGATCGAATTTTTTGCTCTGAACTAACGCGAGCTAAAGAGACACTTAAAGGGATACTGGCTGGCAAAACAACAAACGCTCACATCACATATGACTGGCATCTTAATGAGAGACACTATGGCGCTCTGGAGGGTCTGAATAAAAAAGATACCGCTGAAAAGTATGGCGAAGAGCAAGTCAAAATATGGCGAAGAAGTTTTGATATCCCCCCTCCTCCCTTAGACGACAATGACCAAAGATTTATTGCGCATCAGAAAAAATATCCCAACCTAAGCCTGACGGAGCTACCAAAATCGGAATCGCTTAAAGACACCTTAGCAAGAGTACAGCCGTATTGGGAAAATAAAATTAAACCTCATTTGGCGCGAGAAAATATTTTAATTGTCGCTCATGGAAATAGCCTAAGGGCACTTATTAAAATTCTCGAAGAGATTGATGATCAGAAAATTTTAGAGGTTAATATGCCCACAGGTGCACCGCGTGAGTATGTTTTTACTAAAAATTTGAGCTTGGAAAAATTTGGTTACCTAGGAAATCAAGATGACATTGCAAAAAGGGCTAAGGAGGTTGCGAATCAAGCAAAATAAATTTTATGCTGTTGCCTTTTGAAAAAATCATACCTTCAGTAAATCCTGAGAATAACTTTATTGCACCCTCTTCAGTATTAATTGGAAAAGTCACACTTCATGCCAATGCAAGCATCTGGTTTAATACTGTGCTTAGAGCGGATAATGATGAGATTGTGATTGGTGAAAATTCAAATATTCAAGATGGGAGTGTGCTGCATGTTGACAAAGGAAGTCCTGTTAAAATTGGGACAAATGTTACCGTTGGTCATGCTGCTATAGTGCATGCCTGCTCAATCGGGGATTATTGTTTAATTGGGATGGGGAGCACCATTCTGAGCAGGGCTAATATAGGTATTGAATCAATCGTAGGAGCCGGGGCCTTAGTCACAGAGGATAAATCTTTTCCACCAAGATCATTAATTTTAGGCGCACCAGCTAAACTTATTCGTGAAGTGACAGAGGAAGAAATCAATGCCATTCGATTAAATGCCCTACACTACGTAAATTTATCAAAAAAATATATTAAGGATCTCGAATCAAGTTTATCAAACTAGAGGTATCCCATCGAGGATGGCCTTTTTGAATAAGTCTTTCATAAAGCTTTTGCACTAAACCCAATACCGGTAAGGAAATATTATTTCTTTTGGCTACATCAATGCATAAAAGCAAATCTTTATTCATGAGCTCATTGGCGAATCCAAAATCGAACTCATCTTGAAGCATGGTATGAGCACGATTATCCATCTGCCAGGATTGTGCAGCTCCTTGAGAAATAGCCTCAACTACTCTACCAATATCGATACCAGATTTCTTTCCGAATGCGAGCGCCTCAGATAAGCCCTGAATAAGACCAGCGAGTGCTATTTGATTTACCATTTTTGCCAATTGCCCGTGACCCCCCTCGCCAACTAGAACATGTCGCTTACTGTAGCAATCAAGAATTGGCTTAGCTTTGTTGTAAATCTGCTGGTCGCCACCTACCATGACAGTTAATTGCCCATTAACCGCGCCAGATTCACCACCAGAAACAGGCGCATCTAAAAAACCAATTTGATTTTTCTCTGCAAGCAGATGTAATTCCCTCGCAATCGTCTCGGAGGCAGTAGTATGATCAATTAGCAATGCACCGTTTTTCATAGTTGATAATACCTTGGACTCTATCAGTAAGGCTCTAAGGGACTCATCGTCTCTCAAGCATGTCACAACTGCATCACATGTTTTAAACAATAAAGCAAAATCCTCAGCTATTGCTCCTTGATATTGCTTTATCCACTTATCTGCTTTGACCTTATCTCTATTGAAAACAGCGCAATCAAATTCTTTGCTTAACCAACCAGCCATAGGAAAACCCATAACGCCTAGTCCAATAAATCCAACCTTTTTTATTTCAGTCATATAGCCAAATTATAGTTAGACTTAAAATCATTGTATTCTGATTCTATAGATTCTACATTTTTTTGGTCATGGATCACTCTCCATAGATTATTTCTTAAAAAAATAAATGCTAGCCATAATTCTAAATTCTTAAAATCATAGTCAGGATGCAATGTAAAAAAGTAATTCTTCATAAGTGAAAAAAGAGGATCTTGAATTTGATCCTCAACAATTAAATTTGCGAAATCTACTTCTGGGGGAGCATAGGACGCATACTCAAGATCAAGCAAATAACATCTTTCATTCTTCAAAACCGAATTGATAGAAGAAAAATCTCCATGCACGGGGACCAAAGTTGTCGTTTTTTCAATTAATTGCCTAGCAATTAAGTTCATTTCATCGATGATGCTCATCAGTACATCTTTGTCAGAGCTTTTCAGCTGAGAAACATAATGTACGACTATATTTAATAAATTTATATTTTTTAATTTAGTCTTGATGGGCATACGATGCAAATGGCTCACCTTTTCTAATAGTAAGGTATATTCTTTCATGCCTTTAATTTCAGCAACGCTTTCAATCCATTCCTGAACAATAATTCTATTTTCAGCATCAATCATGATCAGTTTTGGAGTAAGCTCATGATGTGATAACTCTGTTAAAAGTAACTTCTGTAATTTAAAGGGAAGACAAAACATTTCTTCTTTTTTAGAAAACTGTTTCACAAAAAAGATATTTTTTTCTGATTTTGCCTTGTAGCTACATGCCCTAAAGCTTGATGATAGCAACTGGTAAGAATACTTCTCATTTGGGATAGCATGGTCTGAGTATTGATTCAATTGGTGGTCCATAATTGAAGAAATAGAACTGCTTTTCATATCACTTTTAAATTTTTATGCCACTTTAACAAGCCTATCACTGACATAAAAAAGTAAATGACATACATCAAGCTCGAAACAAAAAGTCCCTGCGAAACAAGTAAATAAATAGTTAAAAGATCAACAATGATCCAAAAAAACCAATTTTCAATTTTCTTTTCTGAAGCTAGGTATGTCGCTGTGATTGCCAGTATCGAAATAAACAGATCGATGGGAATAAGAGCGATGCTGAGATCCCTGATCAAGCTATAGATTATAAAAAATAAGGATGCAGCAAAGAGAAAATAGAAAATTGATTTCAGTATGCCAATTCTGGTGATAGGTAATGGATTGCTTTGAGATCCCCAATTTAACCATCCGTATACCGCGACAAAACAATAGAATAACTGCAGAAGCGCCTGCATATATATCTCAGACTGATAAAAAATAAATAAAAAGATGAAGGAACTAAAGAATCCAAAAATCCAGCAGATCCTATTCTCTAAGATTGCGAGCAAGACGTATGCAAAACCAAAAAGTACTGCAAATATCTGGATTAATACCTCCATGCTAATGATTTCATTGGAATAAGTAGTCTAAAGTAATGCCTGCCTGAACTGGATCACCGGATCGGATAAATAAATTAGGGAGATATAAAGGGTCATTGGGATCATTACTAAAATAAAATCCTCGAATTGGATAATCCTGATTAAGGATATTTTTTGTCCAAAATGTAATTTGCGTACGCTCTAATGAATACACTACGGCGATATCAACTAAACTATAAGCGGTTGCTTGTTGATCATGGCTCTCATCAAAAAAATAACCATCTTGTTTAAAGAATGATCCTTGTATTTGAAGGTTGGCATTTAATTGATAGTTAAGGAGTGCGCTCCATTGAAAGCTTGGAGCATAAGCCTGCTCCCTACCCCTCAAGTTTAAAGGGATCTCAGGTGTGTCCGCAAATACTGCATCTAAAAATCCTGCGCTTAATCGAGCATGCAAGCGCTCAGAAAAAAATATGCCTACTTCGGCTTCTATGCCCTTATTCTCTCCAGCATCAAAATTTTTTGTAAGGTATATAAAACTTAAGGGATCCTGAGGATCCAACTGCATTGAGGTACTTATCTGTTGATTATTGCGTGAAGAAAAAAATATTTGGCTTTTTAATCTGACCGCCCCATCGAGAAGCTCGCTGTTTACGCCAAGCTCATAGCTCATTAAATTCTCACTGTCATAGAATCGAAATTCATTTGGCACAACAGTTCCAATATTTATTCCTCCAAATTTATACCCTTGGCTTGCAGTAAATATAATTTGGGTCAAGTCAGATAGTTGGTAGACACCCCCAAGCGTAAAAGCCTGGTTAATATAATCCGGCGAGGAATAGTCTAAATCACCATCCAAGTAATCAAAAAGGTGCTCCTCAGTTCTTAGCCCAATATTGAATGTGAGTTGATCGCTTAGAAAATATTTAAAGTATCCATACAGAGCGAGATAGCTTCCATTAAAAACTGAATCAGAATCTCGGTAGACAAAACCATTATAGATTTCGTCAATCATATTTTCTTCATCAACTTTTTTTAGGTACAAACCCCCAATCAGACTGTAATTATCTTCAGGGCTATTTGTTGAAATACTCCAATCAAATGTTCTTTGCTTTCTTACTCTTTGCGTCTCAGAGGTAAAGTCATATAACACGCCCCAATAATCATTATTTCCCCAATCACCATCATAAGCGATAAACATATTTGAATTCGACTGGCTCATAACCAACCTTGAGCTCAATTTATCAAACTGATGATGATAATTTAATGAAAAAGCATTAAGGTTTTGCTTATCTTTGCCAAGATAATCTGAATAAGTTTTTCTAGTATTATCATTAGTCCAAGCATCATAGCCATTATTAAAATCAGCGACTAATAAATTAAGGTTTAGTTCACTCCTGGACGTAAGATTAATTCGCGAATTTAATCGATGAATGAGCTCATTGCGATGGTTGGTATCATAAGCTTTGTAGAATTCATTCTCCATGAATCCATTTTGTCCCATTTTTTGCACCATGTACCTCGCACTCACGGTATTCGATAGGGGTAATGAAAAATTAAACCCGTAAGCTTTAAGGTCATCCGAGCCAAATTGAAAATTCGTATCAATGGATAATTCATCTTTAGGGTCTTCGCTCTTTAGGTATACCAATCCGGCAAGTGCATTTGAGCCATTGATTGTGCCCTGAGGCCCCCTCAAAACTTCAACTTGGGAAATACCATATAAATTTGAAGCCATTGCAATGCCTGTTAAATCAATATCATCTATGATAAAGCCAACAGAAGCATTAGGAGCACCTTGATATTGCTCGCGCTCACCAATGCCTCTAATTTGAAAATATCGTGTTCTTGATCCCTCACCAGACCAATTTAAATTAGGAATAAACTTGGAAATATCCTGAATACTAAAAACAGAAAAGGCCTCGTATTGATCCCTTAATAAAACTGTCGTACTAATTAAGTCCTCTGATAGACTATTATCTAAACTTGCGTATACGGTAATTTCCTCAATTATATCCATATCATCTTGAGTCCAAGCCAAGCTTATGAGAAAGAATAAAAAGAGTAAGAATTTAAATTTCAATGAAGCCTCCTTCTAATTCTGAGGCCTCAAGCTCTGTCCCTTCGCCGTCATTAAACGTATCAGGTTCAAAGGGTTGAATAATTCTCTCAGGCTAATTGCCACCCCTCAGATTTCAATATTTTATCAAACTATTTTTCTAAAAACCTAGGAATCAGGTCAGCAAGGTTACAAGGCTTCGTATTGCTATTGAGCTGGGGTTCTATAATTTCATTCCAAGCAAGTTGACAGGCATTAGTTGACCCAGGCAAGCAAAAGATAATTGTCCCATTGGCAACACCTGCAAAGCATCTTGATTGTAAAGTTGAAGTCTTAATTTCTGTAACCGACAAATACCTAAAGTATTCCGCAAAACCATCAATAACTTTATCAAGGAGTGGCAGTGCAGCCTCTGGGGTACCATCCCTTCCAGTTAAACCAGTACCACCGGTTGAAATAATTACGTCTATATTTTGATCATATATCCAACTAGAAAGACATGCACGAATGGCATACTTATCATCCGCAACCAGTCCACGATCAATGACTTGATGTTGAGATTTTTCAATAGCCTCTACTAGCCAAGACCCGCTGGTATCATTTTCAACAGTTCTTGAATCAGAGACAGTAAGAACAGCAATGTTAAGACCAATTTGTGAGCTCATCCATAAAGTATATTTTATTGGTGTATCAAGTTACAACGAAATCTAGAAAATGAATCATTCAATTCATGCTAAACTTTTTTTCGATGGCGCAATCGATTACTTCTCCTCTTAAAATTTCTATCTTTAGAAATATATGGATTGCCAATATAGTTTCAAACATTGGTACCTGGATGCATGAGGTGGGCGCCGGTTGGCTAATGGCTACTATGTCTAGCGACCCTCTTCTTGTCTCTCTTGTACAAACTGCTTTATTCTTACCTAGTTTTTTCTTAATACTCCCCGCAGGCGCACTTGCTGATCTGGTTGATCGTAGAAAATTATTAATTTTTGCTATTGCCTGGATGCTAATTATTGCTTGTTTTTGTGCATTTTTTGCATTTACAGCTCTAGTCACACCAAGAACCTTACTCACCCTCACTTTTTGTCTTGGAATTGGATCTGCCATCTATCTTCCCGTTATGGCCTCAATTATGCCTGATATAGTACCCAAGGAGTATCTTGTAAATGCATTAACTCTCAATAGCATATCTGCGAATATTACAAGAACTGTAGGTCCGGTTATTGCTGGCTATTTAATTGCATTATCAGGGCCATGGGTGGTTTTTAGTGCGAATGCAATTAGTTTTTTAATCATTTTATTTGTCATTTTTAGCTACAAACATAAGCAGCCGAGGAGTAGCTTACCAAGTGAAAGGTTTTTTGGAGCAATTAGAAATGGCTTTGCTTATGTCAAACAAACCCCTGAAATCAAATCAATTCTCTTCATTGCAGGTAGTTTCTTCTTATCGCTAAGCTCTATTTTTTCATTCATGCCACTTATCATTAGACAGGAAATGGGCTTAGGGCCAGAGTCTTATGGCTTGGTTGTCACCAGCATGGGTTTGGGCGCAGTGATAACAGGTATTTTTTTACCTCGAATTAGAGAGCGCTATGAACCAAGAAGTATTGCAAGTATCTCATTTCTTATTGGATTGCTCTGTATTATATCGGTCAACTATACAAGAATATTTCCATTGCTGTTAGCGAGCATGGCCCTGGTGGGTATAGCATGGATTAGTATGATCTCGACCATGCAAGTAGTACTTCAACTTGCATTAACAAGCTGGATTCGTGCAAGGGGATTATCGATGTTCTATGCAACATTCATGGGATCCATGGCTTTAGGGGGTATTGGTTGGGGATTGATAGCAAACAATAGCTCGATTACAACCGCATTAAATATTGCGCTCGTCTTCGGTATTTTTAGTCTATTTATTTTTAGAAAAAGAACCTTGCCTCAACCATTAAATTCCTCAGATACCGATATACAAGATGCAGACCATCTATCTTTGCTTCCTCATAGCTCCTCGGAGCAAGTCATGATAAATGTCGAGTATATGATCAAGGAAGAGGATGTCACTCAATTTGAAAAATTAATGCGTGATGTAAGAAGATTAAGGTTAAGAAATGGTTCGATCGCTTGGGGCTTGTATAAAGATCTCGAAGTGGAGCATCGATACGTAGAGCACTTTATTGATGAAAGTTGGGTTGAACATTTAAGAAGACATCAAAGACAATCTGTCGATAGAAATGATCCTCTCATCAAGGTATATGAGCTTCATATGAAGGATGAGAAGCCTAGAGTGTCTCACTATCTCTCTCGAAGCGCACCGAGAAGAATAAAAAAATGGAAGGAATTAATTGATTAAACGTCATGGGCTTTCTGCTGTAATACTCGCGGCTGGAGCATCCACAAGGCTCGGCTTTCCAAAGCAGCTGATCAAATATAAAGCTAAGTCACTCATACTAAGAAAAATTGATCTTCTACACCAATTAAATATAAAAGATGTATACGTAGTTTTAGGTGCCCATCATTTACGCATTAGGAATAATTTAAAAATATCAAAAAATGTAAAAATTATATTAAATAAAAATTGGAGCTCTGGGCTCTCAAGTTCATTACGCTGCATTCTAAATTTAAAGAAAAAAAGTAATGATCTAATTTTATTAATGCTAGTGGATCAAGTTTTATTAAATAGATTTGATATAGAAAAACTAATATCAACCTCACAAAAAAATAACAGTCATCAGGCAGCTACAAAATATCCAGATGGCTTGGGAACACCGGCTATTGTCAATTATGCTTTTAAGAAATATTTGAAGAGTCAGCGAGGCGATACCGGCGCAAAAATCATATTTTCGAACATTCAATCTATTAGATCTGTTCAATTAAAAAACGCTCTCTTCGATATAGATACGAAGAAAGATCTAGCTCGCCTGACTAACTAATCTTTGTTTTACAATTAACCCAGTCACTGGTTCCGTCTGAATAATATTCTTTCTTCCAAATAGTAAGTCTGGTCTTGAGTTCTTCAATAATAAATCTATTGGCTTGATAGCAAGCGTCTCTATGAGAGGCAAGACAGCCAATCCATACTGCAATATCACCAATTTCAAGTTTACCCGTTCGATGAACCGCATAACATCCGAGAATATCAAAACTTTCTCTCGCTTCCTCTAATATTTTTTTTCCTTCGGATTCAGCGATCTTCTGGTGTGCTTCGTATTCTAAGTAAGCAACATCCCTTCCCTCATGATGATTACGAACAATTCCTTCAAAGGTAATAAAAGCACCTGCCCTAGGATTTGAAAATTGATCCAGGAGATCAATTCTACTGATTCTATTGTCTTGCAATTGAAACATTAGCCTCCAGCTACAGGAGGGAATAATAAAATATCATCTCCATCACTAAGCTTAAAATCCCAGTCTACTAAATTATCATTCACAGCTACTTTACAGCCAGATTGCTTTTCTAAAAAAGCATGCACTATCGAAAGTTGATTAAAAAGATCAGAGCAACTCAACCCATGAAATTCAATTTCTTCGCTCTGCAGTCCTGCTTTTTCTCTAAAAACTGCAAAATAAGTGACTTTAATCTTCATCTGAGCCTTTAAATTCGCTTTTGCCACCTGACTTAGCAATCAATTTTATTTCTTGGATTTTGATGTGATGAGATAAGGCCTTGCACATATCATAAATGGTTAAAGCAGCAATGCTGGCACCCGTTAATGCTTCCATTTCTACTCCCGTTTTACCAGTGGTCACCGCTGTGCATATAATTTCCAATGTATTATCACCTGACCAATCTACCTCAACCGAACAATTTTCAAGATTTATTTGATGACAAAAAGGAATAAGATCTGAGGTTTTTTTCGCTCCCATTGTTCCAGCTATAATTGCAGTATCAATGACAGGCCCCTTCTTGGTTTTAAAATCTTTTTCATTAAAAAGATTAGCCACTTCAGTAGGAAGAATAATGATTGCAGATGCTCGAGCCATTCTCTCTGTAGAGTCTTTACTTCCAACATTCACCATTTGCGGTCTATTTTTTTTATCTAAGTGTGAAAGCATTATCCCCCCATATGAAACATTTCAACTTTTTCAGTAGGAAACTTAATTTTTATATCTCTTGTCTCACTATACCTGTCATTTCGTGCTTTCCATAAGGATGAAATATGATTAATGAGCTCCTTTTCATCAACATCACTCTTAATCAAGCCTGCCAAATTATGCCCCCGATTAGCAAATAAACAAGTATAGAACTTTCCATCAGCAGTAATTCTTGCTCTGTGACAATCACCACAAAATGGATTTGAAATTGAGGATATGAATCCAATTTCCATATTTATATCCTCGATCAGATACCTCGAAGCAACTTCCCCTACATAATTACTTTCAAGGGGTTTGGCTTGCCACTCCTTGTTAATAGTATCAAGAATAATTTTTGATGTAACAACCTCTGAGTGATTCCACTGATTAAGATTACCCACATCCATATATTCAATAAACCTAAGGATTACAGGTGCCCCCTTAAAACAATCAATAAAATTTAAGACTTCCATATCATTAATATTTTTTTTAATAACTACGTTTAGCTTAATTGGTGCAAAGCCATGATCAATGGCATCATAGACTCCCTCAAGAACTTTAGTAAGATCACCTTTACCACCAGACATATATTTAAATGTATCTTCATTGATACTATCTAGACTGACCGTAATCCTATCTAGTCCAGATAACTTAAGCTTATCCAGAGACCTAGATAGATACATACCATTTGTAGTTAATGCAATATCCTCAATACCATCAATTGACTTAAGTTTTTGGATAATCTCAAAGACATCCTTTCTAAGTAGTGGCTCGCCACCGGTAATTCTAAATTTTCTTACACCCAGACTATTAAATGCACGTCCAAGCTTGAGTATTTGATCTGGGGTAAGCCATTGATCTTTTTTAATAAACTCAAATTGATCTCCATAAATTTCTTCGGGCATACAATAAGGGCATCTAAAATTACATCTATCAATAACTGAGATTCTAAGATCTCTAATAGGTCTTTTTAATTGATCCGTTACACCTTCTCTTTGCATTAATTTTTATTTAATTTTTCCCAGGTATCTCTCAATGTTGATGTCCTGAAAAAAAGCAAATCCCCTGAAGATTTCTTATTGGTCTTTTTAATAAAATAACCCATCCGCTCAAACTGAAAAACTGAATCTGTAGGTGCCTCATCTAAACTATTTTCTAATTTAGCATTATGGATTATTACTAGCGACGTAGGATTAATCGTATCCTGATCAACTTCGTTCGAGCTAAGTTGAGGTTCCTTGAAAAGCCTATCATACAGATGTATTTCAGCATTCACTGCATTGTTTGCATCTACCCAATGAATGGTACCCTTGACTTTTTTCCCCGAGGTATCGCTACCGCTTTTTGTCATTGGATCAAAAGTGCAGCGCAACTCAATAACATTTCCTTGGTCATCCTTAATGGCTTTATGACAATGGATAATGTATGCCGACCTTAATCTCACCTCTTTATCAACTGATAGCCTAAAGAATTTCTTGGGGGGGTCCTCCATAAAATCTGACCTCTCAATATATATCTCTCTTGAAAAACTTATTTGTCGCTTGCCCAATGAATCATCTTGAGGATGGTTGGAAGTTTCTAATAGCTCAACACTATCCTCAGGATAATTCTCAATAATAATTTTTAATGGATCTATCACTGCCATCCTTCTCTCACACTTTTCATTTAAGTCATCACGAATACAACTCTCTAAAAGAGAAATCTCCACAGTATGGAATTTTTTAGTGACCCCGGTTTTCTTGATAAATCTCTTAATACTTTCAGGAAAATATCCACGATTTCTAAGGGCTGAGAGTGTTGGCATTCTAGGATCATCCCACCCTTTAACATAATTCTCTTCAATAAGTTGTCTCAATTTCCTTTTACTCATCGCCGTATATTCCAAGTTGAGCCTTGAAAACTCTATCTGTCTTGGCTTATTGATGACTGAGCAATTATTTACGAACCAATCATATAGTGGGCGGTGATCTTCGAATTCCAATGAGCACAAGGAGTGTGTGGTTCCTTCAATCGCATCAGAGAGTGAATGTGCAAAATCATACATTGGATAGATGCACCATTTGGATCCTGTCTGTTGATGATCCATATGTTTAATCCTATATATTGTTGGATCTCTGAGATTTAAATTTGGAGACTGCATATTAATCTTAGCTCGAAGAACGCATTCTCCATCAGCAAACTTTCCACTTTTCATTTCATCAAAAAGCTTAAGGTTTTCATCCAAAGATCGTTCCCTGTAGGGACTTTCCCTTCCAGATTCTTTCAATGTTCCTCGATAAGATCTAATTTCATCGGGGGATAAGTGATCTACGTAGGCTTTCCCATTCTTTATTAATTCAATTGCATAATCGTAGAGCGAAGGGAAATAATCAGAGGCATGTGTGAGCTCATCCCACTTATATCCAAGCCAACTTACATCATGCTTGATTTGTTCTACATATTCTGACGATTCCTTTTCAGGATTGGTGTCATCCATTCTAAGATAACATTTACCACCCAATTCTTTTGCAAGATCGAATGAAATGCAAATCGCTTTTGCATGACCGATATGCAAAAATCCATTTGGTTCAGGAGGAAATCTTGTTTGCAAACGAAAGTCGTTCCCAAGCCTAGATTTATCTTCAAGTATGATCTCTTTAATAAAATTCGTAGCTTGTAATTCTATATTTTCCATATAAATATTTTCCTTGATTTATCATGTCTGGCACAATGATAAATAATTGATTAGGTAATTATCTCAAAAAATTAAGTTCTTATGGAAAGAAGAAAATTTCTCGGGCTTGCCCCACTTGCTGTAGCTGCATGTGCTTCAGAGACGAATCCAACTAATTTAGCGAATACTTCTGCCAGCTTTAGGTGGCGTATGGTCACCTCATGGCCTCCAAACTTTCCAGGTCACGGTGTTTCTGCAGCCAGGCTAGCCAGAAGATTCTCCGAGCTCTCTGGGGGAAGGCTTCAAGTGGAGGTTTTCGCTGCCGGCGAACTAGTTCCTGCGCTTGAGGTGCTTGATGCTGTATCAAGTGGTGCCATTGAAATGGGTCATACCGGGCCCATTTACTGGAGAGGTAAGATACCTGCGGCACAAATATTTGGAAGTATTCCTTTTGGTATGCAGGCCGATGAATTTAATGCATGGATCTATCATGGTGGAGGAATGGATCTATGGCGCGAAGCATATGAACCCATCAACGTCATTCCTTTCCTTGCTGGAAATACAGGCCCTCAGATGGGAGGCTGGTTCAATCGCGAAATCAATTCCTTAGAGGATCTTGATGGACTAAAAATGAGAATTCCAGGACTTGGGGGAGATGTCATGAATAGAGCTGGAGTGCTTCCCGTAACGCTTCCAGCTGGTGAAATCTTTACCGCTCTTCAAACTGGTACCATCGATGCCGCTGAGTGGGTTGGGCCTTATAATGACCTCGCGTTTGGTCTTTATCAAGCTGCGAGATATTACTATTACCCAGGATGGCAAGAACCTTCCGGTGCCCTTGAGTGCATTATCTCTAGGCAGGCATATGAACGGCTTCCTGAGGATTTAAAATTTATAGTTCAAACTGCATGCATTGCTGAAACCGACTATGTTTTAGCCGAGTTTAATGCGAGAAACTTTCAAGCGCTCAATGCCCTGATTAATGACCACGGAGTTGAGCTTAAGGCATTTCCAGAAGATGTTTTACAAACTCTGAAAGCACAAAGTTCAATTATTATGAATGAAATGTCTAATCAGGATCCTTTGGTGGAAAAGATATACAGTTCGTATATGGCCTTCGCTAATGGATTAGACGCATGGATGAAAATTTCTGGGGATGCGCATTCGCTCTACTAGTCAAGTGCGCTATAAACATAATCCAGTCTATAGATAAAGCTTCTGCAAGCGGGCCTGACTAATTCATTTTGGTTGTTTTGAAGCCACGGCTTGTATCGAGATCGCATTAATGCATCAAGACTTGGGGCTCTAAATACCTCATCGGATACCTCAATAAAAGTAGGGTTAACAACCTCGCCCATAGTTGTAACCTCAAAACAAATGACCACTCTACCTTGCAAGACCTCTCGTATTGCTTGCAAGGGATAGGATGGGCTTGCCATTATTTCTGGATCCAATCTACCAACAAATTGATTTTCTAACGAATTAGAAAATATTCCCTCTTCAAATTCATCGGGAGAACACCACCAGCCTCCCAGCTGTGTCCTTGACCTCCATTCACCGCTTAAGGTAAAGCCACCCATCTGAGCATTAAAATTTCTTCCAGTCTGAATATCCGAAAAAGAGAGTCGGTTGCCTTCAATTGTATATTCAAGCTGTATGGAGTTAGATCTCTCATTATCTCGAGCCTCTCGAGTCATTGATAAAATTCCATCATCTCTGAAAGATAAATAAGCCCTCTCATCTCCAAGCAGCGGATTTCCATAAATGACACAATTCCACTGACCAATTGGGCTTAAGATACGATCATTGTTTTGTGCAAATACTTTGTTACATATAAGTATGTAAATTAGGAAGATTAGAGATAATAATTTAAGCAACTGCAAAGTTTACTGATGATCCTCCATGATCACTCTTGGTCTGTAAGCCTGCTCATTAATCATACCTCTTAGCTGCAATACTTGTCGTGCATTTGGATTTAAAGAAGAGGCTGCATCTAAATCTAAACGGGAATCTGATAATTGATTAAGCGTAAAATAAGCATACGCCCTGTTTAGATACGCTCTCCAGTTGTTGTCAACCAATTCGAGAGATTCATCGCATTTTTCGATCGCTCCTCGCGAGTCACCCTTTGCGGCATATGCAGCACATAAATTCGATAGAGCGGCCGCCCGATCTCTGTCTGTCATATTCATAGATCCTTCGATCAGTCCCAGCTCAGTGAGCCGGATCCCCTCATCATATTGACCAATGCTAATTGCAAATGAACCGGCAGATAAAAAGGCATTACCAGCTCCAATAATATATGAATTGTTATCGGATTGTGAATATAGTCCCTTTGACAAAAAAAATAAAAAGAATAATAACCACTTAGTATTAATTTTCTTAAGTATTCTTAAATCTGACATGATTAAACTTATGTTAAATTAAAGGTAGATTTGAATAAAGCTATTTAAGTTATGATTACTGTTTCTGAAGCCGATGCAATTATATCCGGAAGTGAAATTTTTACACCAAACATCATAAGCCTTCCCTTAGAGGAGTGCTTAGGGTTTATATTGGCAGAAGATATCTTTCCTGAGCGTGATTTACCTCCATTTAATAGGGTAATGATGGATGGATTTGGTATCCATTTCTCTGACATCAATAGCTCTAGAACAAAATTCAATATTAAGTACAGACAATTTGCAGGTGATTCGCCTGTTATATCGCTTGGGGAAGATGAGTGCGTAGAAATCATGACTGGATCCAACGCCGGCGACTATATTAATTGCATCATTCCTGTAGAAAGAATGACGATTAGAGAAAATAAAGCTTACTTAAGCACAGATTCTAATCCAGAAGTAGGAAAATTTATTCACCTACGAGGAAGCGATACTAGAAAAGATAGGGTCCTTCTGTCCAAGGGTCAATGCCTGGATGTCAATCATATGATGGCCCTCGCATCTTCAGGTAAAAAAGAAATAAAAGTCTTCAGCCCGTTACGTATTAAGCTAATAGTAACTGGTGATGAGATAATAAAGAATACAGAGAATCTGAGCTCGGAAACTATTAGGTCAACTAGTGAATTTGCCATCAGCGATGCCATCAGAAAGTATTTTAAGGCCAATATTGAAACAATCTATTTAAAAGATGACAGAGAACAATTGCAAAACTTAGATATTCAATCATCAAATTTTGATATCTATATTTTTACTGGTGGTGTCTCAATGGGAAAAGCCGATTTAGTACAACAACTGATAAATGAGAATTGTGAAGTACTATTTCATAAAATAAAACAAAAGCCGGGACTTCCGCTATTACTTGCAAAAAATAGTACTGGTAAATTTATTTTTGGACTACCTGGAAATCCTATGTCATCCCTCATATGTACCTATCGTTATGTTCTAAAAATGATTGCAAGGATATACAGCCAAGATCGAACATTACGATCATTTAAAGTAAATTTAAGCCAATCGACCTTGGTACCAAACAACCTAACTTATTTTTTACCAGTAAAAATTATTCCTGATTCAAATTTAAAGTTAGCAGCGCCCCGATCAACTAATACCTCAGGAGACTATATCAGTATAATTGACACTGATGGATTTATTGAAATCAATCCAGATGATGATCTTCTTAAAAAACAATTTAACTTTTGGTATTGGTAGCCATGGCACTAATAAATCCAAAGCCTATACCTAAAGATAAAACAATTAATGAACTAGCTAAGTTTTTTAATGAGACCCTTGGATTCTGTCCTAATTCAATCCTAACGATGCAAATAAAACCAAAGCTTGCAGAAGCATTTATTAATCTAAATATGGCTGTTATGCAGAATGAGGCTCAGATATCCTCAGAATTCAAAAGATTAATTGCATTTATCTCTAGCTCTGCTTCAGGTTGTGCCTACTGTCAAGCTCATACAATCAGAGCTGCTGAAAGGTACGGAGCAAATGAAGAACGCTTAAAAAATGTTGCTTGTTTTGAGTCCTCAGATAGCTTTACACGTAAGGAAAAGTCTGCGCTTAAATTTGCTCAAGAATCTTCAACAAGTCCTGTGAACCTAACAAAAGAAACCACTGATGAGCTTAAAAAATATTGGAATGAAATTGAAATTATTGAATTAACCAGTGTCATTGCTTTATTTGGTTTTTTAAATCGATGGAATGACATCATGGCTACGCCAATCGAGGAACAAGCATTACAGTCAGCTACACTCTTAATTCAAAATTGGGATAAAGGCAAACATTAGTTAATGACTTTTTAATTTTGCATGCATCTCAGCCACAACTGCCAGCGCAATAGATTCTGGGCCATCTGCGCCTATATCTAAACCGACCGGCCCAATTAATTTTTTTTCCAGAAGTCTTCCTGTATCCTCTAATTTTTCAAGAATCATTTTTTTTCTCGACTCTGGCCCGAGTAATCCGAGATAAGCAAAATTAAATTCTACCAACTGAGAAAGATAAATTCGATCGGCCTCAAGGTTATGTGTCATAACGAGAACAACATCAAATTCACTTAAGTTTAATTCAGTATTTAGATTTTCCTTATCTTTTATAAAATGCGTTGAGATTCCTGAAAAATCTTTTCTCTCAAAATAGGAACTTCTGTGATCTGCTACGGTTAATTTCCATCCAATCTCTGTGATCAAATTAGAAACAGGAACCGCATCAATCCCTGCTCCCAATATCAAAATATTTGGTATTTTAGTTATGTCAAAGCTAATACCAAGAGACGTGTCTTTTTTTCTCATGACTTTTGACTTGATATACCCATCAACATCGATTGAGCGCAAAATTTTATCTTCCATCCCAAAGGATTCAATCTTACTCACTTCGGATTTCAAGATTATACCCTGTGACAAATATTTTGCTTTTTTACGCTCAAAAAGAACTATCGCACTTCCTGCTTGACCTGCCTCAATCAAAGCAAAGATTCGTTGAAAAAAATCTAGGTAATATCCAGTAACCGGTAAAATTAAAAGATTGATCAGTCCTCGGCATCCAGCACCCAGACCCCAAATTTCGCTTTCCTCGCTTCGCAAGTCATAATTCACAACGTTTGGTGTATTTGTTTGGAGCGCTTGCCTCGCATGGATGATGATATCATCCTCAAGGCACCCTCCACTGACCAATCCACAAAATTCTCCTTCTTTTGAAATGATAATGGCTGTACCATGCTTGCTGTAGGTTGAGCCCTCAGTAGAAAAAACAATACCTAATGCGAATGGCTTTCTCTCCTCATGCCATTTTTTTGATAGTCGATATTGCTTGAGATTTAACACAATAAGATACTTTAGTGAATCAAGTTAGTTTTGTTACAATTATACGTTAATTACATAATTTGAAGGATAGATGTGAGCAAAGTTACTAGAGAAGAGGCAGAAAAAGCAATTGAAACTCTCCTTGGTTGGATTGGCGAGGATCCCTCAAGAGAGGGTTTACGCAAAACGCCTAAAAGGGTTGCCGCTGCTTATGAGGACTGGTTTAAAGGGTATCAGGATGATCCAGAAGATTTTCTCAACAAAACATTCTCTGAGGTTGAAGGATACGACGAGATGGTTGTGCTTAAGGATATTAGGTATGAGTCTCATTGTGAGCATCATATGGCGCCTATCATTGGAAGGGTTCACGTTGGCTATCTTCCTAATAAAAAGGTTATCGGTATCAGCAAACTTGCCAGAGTCGTTGAATCATATGCAAAAAGGTTACAAGTTCAAGAGAGAATGACAGCACAAATTGCAAATTGTATTCAAAATACCCTCAAACCAAAGGGCGTAGGTGTAATTGTTGAGGGAACCCATCAATGCATGACAACGCGTGGTATAAGAAAGTCAGGGGTCTCAATGATTACAAGCCAGCTTCTTGGAGATTTTAGAACTGATCAGAGCACCCGAATTGAATTTTTAAACATTATCGGGAGACAAGTTAATTCAGATTAAGGATAGTCCTTGTATCCTTGACCGAGGCAATAGGTCTTCCATATTTTTCTGAAATTTGCGATGCAATTCTAACAAGTGCTGCATTACTTGGGGCTAACGTCTCTTTATTGATTCTTATATTATCCTCCAAACCAGTTCGAGCGTGACCGCCTTTTCTGATTGAATAATCAATCATAAGTTCTTGGTATCTACCAATGCCCGAGGCGGTCCAGGTTGATTCAGGTATACAGCTTAATAATTCAGTTATAAAAAAATTTAATATCTCTTCTTTTGGTGGTAAACCATTCTTTATCCCAAATATAAATTGAGCATGAATAGGAGCATCAATCAGGCCTGCTTCCACTAACTCAGCTGCCCTATAAATCATCGAAAGATCAAAGACTTCTATTTCAGGCTTGATCCTTTGCGCTTTCATTATTGAAGCCAGCTCACTGATAAGATCAGGTGAATTCTCGTAAATTATATTTGGAAAATTTACTGAGCCTGTCGCCAAAGATGCCATATCTGGTTTTAAGCATAAAGACGAACCTCTCTCTTTATGGTCCCTGCCTCTTCCTCCAGTACTGGTTTGTATAACCATTCCAGGGCAGAATTTTTTTATGCCGTTAATTACCTCGGCAAAAGTCTCAACGTTAGAAGAAGGCTTTCCATTCGCATCGCGAACATGAATATGAACAATAGAGGCTCCAGACTCATATGACTCATGAGTAGATTCAATCTGCTCATTGACTGTGATGGGCACGGCAGGATTGTCTGATTTCATCGGAACTGATCCTGTAATGGCAACTGTAATGATTGTAGGTTTAATCTGCATGCAATGTCTCTGGCAATAAAAAAATTGTAAAGATAAGCGCTATGAATCCAACCGATGCTACTGTGGTGCTGACAAATAATAGGCCCATACTGTTTGCAAAAAAACTGGCAATTACTGGCCCAGCAAATCCTCCAAAGTCACCAATCAATCGCCAAAGCGCTAAGAAGGAGTTTTTATTGTTAGGCGGTGCTAGATCCATACCTATTAGCATGACTATGCCTGTTCCCAAGCCATTTGCAAGGCCGAGCAAACAAGTCACTAATATAAATAACATAAGATTTTCTGCAAATGGTAATAGCATAATACCAATTATAAAAACTAGGATCGATGGTGCCGCAGACCATTTTCGACCATACTTATCAACGATAATTCCAACCGGATAAAACAATGACATATCTATCAATGATGCTAAAGCATATACTGCTCCAATCGTTCCTGCACTTAGCCCTATAGCATTACCAAATATGGGTACTAATAATTGTCTAGCAGCCCTTAGCAACTGTATGGAGAGGGCAATAAAGCTTGCATAAGAAAAAGTTTTTTGATTATCGGCTATCACATTTTTGAGTGATAATTTTTTATCAACAACCAATGAATCTTTTGGATAAATATTCTCAGCAAAAATTGCTAAAAAAATAAAGCCTATAAGGATTAATAGTCCTCCAATCAAAAAAGTTATCTGGTAGCCAAAAAAAGTTGCTCCCAAGCCTCCCAAAAAAGGGCCGAATAATGCTCCAGCACGATTAATGCCCGCCATAAGGGCGATTGTTCTTCCCCAGTGACTTCTTTTTGCGACATCACTGATATAGGACTGCCTACTTAAAAACCAGATTGCCGATGCCGCTCCTTGAGGAATGGCTAGTAATGCAATAAATAATAGAGTGTCGATTAATGCAAGCCCAAACATCGTGCCTGCACTTAAAATCAAAGCAGAGAGCAGCATTTTTTTATTGCCCAATTTACTGGCTAGATACCCTGCAGGGATCTCAAAAAGCATGACCCCAAATGCCCTTAGTCCAGCCACCAATGCTGCAAATGCAGGATCACTTGTTAAATATAAAGCGTAAAGTGGGTAGAGAATAGACATTCCCTGATTGCTTAATCCCATGAACAGTGAGGGAGTATATATCGGGAAAAAAAGATTCTTATGTGACTGAGCTACGCTCATCATTTAGTCAATTACATGACAAATAGATTCAACTATATATGAAATATTTTTTTGATTTATACCCGCAATGTTAATCCTGCTTGATTCAACCATATAGATATGAAAACGCTCACGCAGCTCGATCACATGGTCTCTGCTTATACCCAGAAAAGAAAACATTCCTTTTTCTTTCTTAATAAACGAGAAGTCAATCTTATTTTGTCGAGCATTGAGACCATTAGACAATTCTGTTCTTACTTGCTTTATTCTATTTCTTAATTGAGCGAGCTCCTCAAGCCATTTTTCCCTTAGCTGATTATCTGTTAATACTTGAGCGGCTAGGGCAGCTCCATGGTCAGGGGGCATAGAGTAAATAGAGCGAGCAATATTTGCTAGATTAGAAAGGGTTCTCGCAGATTCTTCTGCATTTGCAGAAATTGCACTCACTGCGCCTACTCTTTCCTTATAGAGGCCAAAATTTTTTGAGCAGGAGGTAACGACAATCAATTCTTTGCAATTGTTTGCAAGCAATCTTAATCCAGAGGCATCCTCATCCACTCCATCGCCTAAGCCAAGGTAGGCAAGATCGACAAGAGGTAATAAGCCTTTTTTATTGATCAGCTCAAGTATGGATTGCCACTGTTCCATATTTAAATCTGCGCCACATGGATTATGACAGCACCCATGCAATAGCAAGACATCCCCAGATGCCGAAGATTCAAGTGAGCTCATCATTCTTGAAAAGTTTATTTGATTATTTTCACGATCATAATACTCATAAGACTTAATGGTTAGTCCTGATGTACTTAAAAGAGGGATATGATTTGGCCACGTGGGTGTAGATGCCCAGACGGTGGCTCCATGCTTGCCTCTGTTAATAAGATGACCAGCAACGCATAATCCACCACTGCCACCTGGAGTTTGAATGGTTGCGATTCGATTTCTATCCTTATGGTAAAAACTACCAAAGACTAGTTCGGATATAGCATCATTGAACTTTGGCAGCCCCGCAATGCCGACGTAAGATTTGGTTTTTTCCTGCACTAATAATTCGGTCTCAGCCTGTTTTATGGAAGCCATAATCGGGGTGACTCCCGTATCGTCCTGATATACTCCAACACTTAAATCAACCTTATTCTCAGAATGATCTTCACGGAATAAAGCCATAATCCCGATAATCGCATCCTTCTCAATTTGCTTTAGATTCTCAAACAAAATATACCTACTCCAATTCCATCATGAGCTCTTGTGGAATTAATGTATCACCAATAGAAGCATAAATCTTTTTAATTGTGCCTGCCTGATCAGATCTAATAATTGTCTCCATTTTCATCGCCTCAATGGAAGCAATCGGATCGCCTATACTAATTTTTGACCCTTGATCTACATGCAATTCAACCAATTTCCCAGGAATGGGCGTTGCAAGATGTTTTTTATTAGTTTTATCAAATTTGGGTACATTGCTTTGAACTTGAACATGATTCTCTAGCTTTAGTTTTGTTGTAATTGTGCGAGGTTGCCCATTAAGCTCAAAAAAAACCTGACAGCTGCCGGTTGATAAGTCCTTATTAATTCCTAACATTCTCACAACCAGAACTTTCCCCTTTTCAATCTCAATTGAAACCTCTTGCATAATGTCAAGACCATAAAAGTAGATTGGAGTCGTTAAGATGCTTAGATCTGAATACTTTTTTCTATTGGATTGGTAGTCATGGAAAACTTTAGGATAGAGAATGCTAGAAATTGCATCTCGCTCTTTAAATTTTCTACCATAATTTTTTTCAATTTCTTTTAGTGATTTCTCAATATTTGCAGGCTTCATTTTTGCACCGGCTCTTCCTTGGATCACTTTTCTTCCTTTGAGTATTTTTTTAGATAATGCGCGTGGAAATCCACCTTTTGGCTGACCCAGCTCCCCTTGAAACATAGAAATGACTGACTCTGGAAAAGATATTTCTTTTTTTGGATTAAGCACATCCTCTTGGCTGAGATTACCTGCAACCATCGCTAATGCCATATCTCCAACCACTTTTGACGAGGGTGTCACTTTTACAATATTCCCAAACATTTCATTAACGATTGCGTATTTTTCTGCCACCTCTGGCCATCGATTTGCGAGCCCCATTGATCTTGCCTGCTCACGTAGATTAGTGTACTGACCACCTGGCATAGCATGCATGTATACATCAGAGGTAGAAGCTCTAACCTCGCTCTCAAAAGCTTTATAATTTTCTCTGACTTGCTCCCAGTAATGAGATATTTTTCTAATATTTTTAAGATTTAACCTCGGATCTCGCTTGGTGCCTTGAAGCGTCTCTACCACTGACCCTAAGCTTGGCTGGGAGGTCATCCCACTCATTGAGTCCATAGCTAAATCAACAGCATCCACACCTGCAGTTATAGCACTGAGTACGCTTGTTGCACTAATACCGCCGGTATCATGAGTGTGAAAGTGTACAGGTAAATGGGTTTCGTTTTTAATAGCCTTTACCAGTATTGAAATAGCTTGAGGTTTACAGACACCCGCCATGTCTTTTATACCTATTATTTGCGCACCAAGTTTTTTCAATCCGATAGCCATATCAAGGTAATATTTGAGAGTATACTTAGACTCATTTTTAGATGTCATATCGCCGGTATAACAGATTGTGCCCTCGCAGATACCACCCGCATCTAGAACTGCACTCATTGCGACTTTCATATTCATTAATCCGTTTAGAGAGTCAAAAACCCTAAAAATATTTATGCCTGCAGTAGCCGACTCACTTACAAAGCTTTTAATTAAATTATCTGGATAACTTGTATAGCCGACAGCGTTTGAAGCCCTCAGAAGCATTTGCAGCGGAATATCTGGGGCTTTTTGCTTAATTGCATCAAGTCTCTCCCATGGATCTTCATCTAAAAATCGCATCGCTACATCAAAAGTTGCACCGCCCCAGCACTCGAGGGACAGTAAATTAGATAGTCCAGTATTGTAGGTTTCTGCAATACGATATAAGTCATAAGAGCGAAATCGAGTAGCCAATAGAGATTGGTGGCCATCCCGCATCGTTGTGTCTGTAATTAATACTTTCTTTTGGTTATATAGCCATCGACAGAACTGATCCGGTCCCAATCTTTCAAGAATTTTTCCAGTAGGCTCGTCCTTGTGTTTCTCAACCTTTGGAATCTGAGGATCAGAAAAATTATTTGGTTTTTCCCTATCTTGAAGCTCATTTTTTTGATTGACAGATATATCTGCGAGATAGGTAAGCAGTCTTGTCGCGCGATCTCTTCTTCGAGGAAAATGAAATAGCTCAGGTTTCGTATCAATAAAATTAGTCGTGTAATTAGAATCCTTGAAATCTTTATGATTAATCAACTGTTCAAGAAAAAGTAAATTTGTCGCCACACCTCTGACTCTAAACTCTTTTAAAGCCCTTTGCATTCTAGCGATTGCCTCATCTGCAGTTTGTGCCCATGTAGTTAACTTCGCTAAAAGTGAGTCATAAAATGGACTGATTACAGCTCCCGAGTACGCAGTACCGCCATCAAGTCTGACCCCAAAGCCTGCGGGACTCCTATAATTTGTTATAGACCCATAATCTGGTATGAAGTTATTTTCTGGATTTTCAGTCGTTATCCTGCATTGGAGTGCATATCCTCCATAGCTAATTTTGTTCTGTGATGGAAGGTATATATTACCTTCAGAAATTATTTCACCCTCTGCTATCTTGATTTGCGCCTTAACAATATCAATACCGGTAATTTCCTCAGTAACGGTATGCTCTACCTGTATCCTTGGGTTTACCTCGATAAAATAAATCTCCTTTGTGTTGCAGTCATATAAAAACTCGACTGTACCAGCGCCCTCATAATTAGACTTTTCACCAATTTTGATGGCAAATTTACATATCTTATCTCTTTCTTCATCGCTTAAAAAAGCGGCGGGAGCGCGTTCAATTATCTTTTGGTTTCTTCTTTGTACAGTACAGTCACGCTCAAAGAGATGAACGAGATTACCCTTTGAATCTCCTAAAATTTGCACTTCGACATGCCTCGCACTTGTGATTAATTTTTCTAAATAAACCTCATCATTTCCGAAAGCATTTAATGCCTCTCTGCGTGCAATAGGTAAAAACTCTCTCAATTCATCGGGATCATGAATTTTACGCATACCTCTACCACCACCGCCCCAGCTGGCTTTAAGCATTAATGGATAGCCTAATTTATCGGCAATAGTTTGAGATAGATTAATGGATGAAGGGAGTTTTTCAGAGGCCGGTATGGAAGGAACTCCCGCTCTTTTAGCAATTTTCTTAGCCTCAATTTTATTACCTAAAGACCTCATCGTATTCTCTGAAGGCCCGATAAACTTTATATTATGCTTTTTGCAAGCCTTAACAAAATCTGGATTCTCAGAGAGAAAGCCATAGCCTGGATGAATAGCATCTACCTGTGCTTCTTTAGCTATCTCAATAATTTTTTCAATGTCTAGATATGAGGCGACTGGTCTTCCTTCTTGCCCTAGGCAGTAACTCTCGTCAGCCTTAAACCTATGAAGTGCTAATTTATCTTCTGCGGCATAAATAGCAACCGTTTGAATACCCAGCTCATTCGATGCCCTCATTATTCGAATTGCTATCTCACTTCGATTTGCTATAAGTAGTTTTTTTATTTTTAAGCTCAATGAAAATAAATTTAATAAATGACGTTATATATTGTAATTTATCTTTAATATGAAATTTAATTTAATAAATAAATAATGAAAATTTTAAAAAGCCTACTTTTTATTCCCGGGAACAAAGAGAGTATGATGGAGAAAGCACTATCCCTAAATCCAAGTGCCTATATTCCTGATTTAGAAGACTCTGTTACAGAATCAGAAAAGGTAAATGCACTCAATTGCATCCTAAAGTACTTACCTAGGCTGATATCTTCTGGAATTCCTGTTATCCCTAGGATTAATAATATTCAAAGTGCCTTTATAGAATACGAAATACAAGAACTCACTAAATTTAATATTTATGGAATCTCCATTGGAAAAATTCGCAATCCTGAGGATTTATCCCAATTAATTAAATTGTTAGAAAAATATAAAAAGGACGAGGCTAATCAAATAAAAATTATTCCATGGCTAGAGTCAGCAGAATCAATTACTCGTGCGACCAGCATTCTTCATATGAGCCCTAATATCATTGCTGCAGCATTTGGCGGGGAAGATTTTGCACAGGATCTTGGCATCAAGAGAACTGAGGATGAGAATGACCTAAGCTATGCAAGACAAACTATAGCCATTGCTGCGAGAGCTAATGGCATCTATGCACTCGACACTCCCTACTTTAATTTTAAAGACGACCAAGGATTAATAAAAAATATTGAATATGTGAAGCAGCTTGGTTTTAAAGGAAAATTTGCGATTCATCCTAATCAAATTGACATCATCAATAACCACTTCAGGCCATCTTCTGAGGAAATTGAAAATGCTAAAGAGGTAATTAGGCATTTTGAAAGCGCTGCGAAAGAAGGAAGAGGGTCAACATCTATGAACAATAAAGTTATTGATATCCCTGTCTACAAAAGGGCTTTGGATATTTTAGGCGCCTCCGACTAGGCTCGAAGCGCTCGTTTAACCAAATTTTGCAATAGTGGAATTTTAAAATGGTTAAAATTAAGGGGGGTTGCGCCTCTGATTGCTGCTTGTGATGCAAGCTCTGCAGTCTCTTCATTAAGTTCGCTGCCAGCAACAACTTGTTCAACAACTGATAATCGTCTTGGAATACATTCTACAGCCCCCGCAGCCATTCGAATTCTACTGACTACGCCATTTTCTATGAACATTGCACGAGAAATATTTACCAATGGGAAATCCCATGTATTTCTATCAGCAACCTTCTCAAAATAAAACATTGCATTGGCCCAAGTATTTGGGATTTTAATTGAGACTAACACTTCACCTGGCTCAATCACCGTCATTCTCTCAATATCAATATTAGGTCCTATAAAATAGTCTTCTGCAGGGACCTCTCTTAGACCATTAGCACTTGCAATAACCATTGTAGCTTCAAGAACTACCATGGCCGGAGCAACATCTGATGGTGATACAGCGACGCATCTCGAGGCACCCCAGAGGCAATGCTCTCTGTTCTGACCTTCAGGAGTGTCAGCATAACAGCTATTGCCGCCGGCTCTATAGCAATCTACACCGTATCTGTAATACCAGCATCGCGCATCTTGATTAAGATTTCCGCCAATCGTGCCAATATGTCGAATTTGAGGACTTGCCACTCTAGAGACTGCATCAGAAAGTAAAGAATATCGCTGTCTTATAACATCATTGAGTTCTATTTCAGTTAAAGACGTCATAGCACCGATTTCAATTCCTTCTGACGTTTCATTAATACCTTTGAGCTCATTGACATTATTAAGATCAATGACGTATTGAGCATACTTTGTCCTATCTTTGAACCAATCAAATGAATCATGCCCTCCAGCAACAATCCATGACCGATCTCCAAATCGACTCAATAGCTCTAATGCGTTATCTAAACTATCAGGTTGATAAAGCTCAAAAGCCGGCATCATATCTTTAGCCATTGCTATATCCCCCTCTCGGCAGCTAACATTACTGCGTTTATATAATGATCATAAGCACCGCAACGGCATAAATTACCTGAGAGTGCCCTTCTGACCTCATCTCTGGTAGGGTTTGGATTATTCGATAACAGTGCTACTGCACTCATGATTTGACCAGGCGTGCAAAAACCACACTGCGGTCCAAGCTCATCAATCATTGCCTGCTGAACAGGATGTAAAATTCCATCTGAAGACTCTAGGCCCTCGATTGTAGTAATTTGTTTATTCCTTGCGGTATGGGTAAGCAATGAGCAGGCATAAAGATTAACACCATCTACTAAAACAGTACAGGCTCCACATTCTCCTCGATCACAGCCCAGTTTGGTACCTGTAAGTCCAAGTTTATATCGTAATGTCATCGCTAAAGTCTCGTTTGGAAGGACGTCAACATTTCGAGTCATGCCATTTACATTTAATGAAATTAATCTCTCGACTCCACCTGTTGACACCTGCTGATTGGAACAGCCAGACACGCCAAACATATAGGCAGATGATGAAGCAGCAGCCCCAGAAGCAATCACTCCTTTTATAAAATTTCTTCTCGATGTTTTTGATTGTGTAATCATATTTTCCTACTCTATTTTTACCATAAGTAATGAAATTTTTAAATCTGCTTTATCTCTAGGCACTACTTATTTGCAATGGTCCATAAGACTGCTCTTGTCCAGCTGTAAAATTAATAATCATGTCTTTTACGACAGGGGTACGATTAAAGAGATGACCTCCTAATGCATCAGAGATTGCACATAATAAAGCAGCAGATGCGCACCCTTGGACAGGCTCACCAATACCCTTTGCTCCGACTGGATTCTCTGGATCTTCTAGTGCTACAGCCCCCCATCGCATTTCTGAGGGCACATCAAGATACGTTGGGAGCTTAGAATGACAAAGCCCAAGGTGAGCAGGTAAGCCATTTTGAGGATCATAGATATGTCTCTCATAACCTGCCAATCCGATCCCCATAACTGCCCCTCCTTTTACCTGATGGCTCAGCCCTAGTGGATGGAGCACTGTGCCACAATCAGCAATTCCTACATAATCTTTAATCTCCCAGTCCCCTGTTTCAAGGTCAAGCTCAATTTCAATAAAACCTGCCGCAAGGGCTGCAACACTTCCGCTTCTTGCAAGATTGTCCCTGCCAACACCAATTAACCCGGAACCAGCCAGATGGCCAACCGCTCTTTTTGTCATGGGATTGATTTCATCTGGATAAGTTAACCCAGAATAGCTTCCACCCTCATCTATCGCAATTTGAGCAACTTCAGCAAAGCTTAATGAGAGATTTAGATCATTAAAATGCTGCACCCTCTCATTTTGTAATTCATAGTCTTCTATGCTCCCGCCTAATCTTAGCGCAGCAAGTTGCTTAATTTTAATCACGGCATCCTGCGCAGCGGCATAGTTGGTGCGGGTCATTGTAAATGAAGTATTGCTTCCAAATTGCCCTAAATTCCATGGGAGCCCTTTACTGCTATCACCCCTTTCGACCACGCAGCGATCCCAAGAATATCCTAATACCTCTGCCGCCACTCTCGATGTTGAAGTATGGGAATAAGTTCCTAGATTACCTACGCCGGTATGAATATGCAAAATTCCATCTGTATCAATTCTTAATAATCCATCAAATCCATTTGAGCCAGCAGAATGATAGGCAGTTCCAATACCAATACCCGTGACCTTAGAACCATTTCGTTGCCCGCTTCGTTGTCGGCGTTCGTTCCAATTAAACATCTCAGCACCCTGATCTAATGCCTCACTAAGATAGGCACTAGTAACGCTTGTTTGTGCGCCACCATATTTTGAATAATTATTGGGTGCATTGATTTTTCTTATTGCGAGCGGATCAATATTTAACTCTCTTGCGGCTTTATCGATCATGGGCTCAATGGCATTTGCAATTTGGTTTTGCCCGGGGCCTCTTTGCGGTCCTCTATGAGGCGTATTTGTTAATACTGGAATCCCTCTAAACCTCATGGCATTAGGAGTATAAACCAGTGATAAAGCATCTCCTGCAGAGAGCCAGTCATTGAAACCATTTGTAGGACCGTTATCTTGAACAATATAAAGATCTGCAGCAAGCATTTTTCCATTCTGATCAAATCCTAATCTTGCTCTTCCTTGGAAACCAGGTCTTGCAGAACCAATTAAAGCTTCCTCATTCCTGCTGATACGCATCATCACAGGACGATTAATTTTTTTTGACATTAATGCAGGTATAGCGACATAAGGATAGGCTCCACCCTTAGAACCAAAGCCTCCACCACAGAATTCTGCAATAAAAACAAGATTTTCAGGGGTAATACCTATGTAAGATGCGACTCCGGGATGAGGAAAGCTCTGTGATTGTGATGAGGCATGAAGAATGCATTTATCTCCATCCCAGTATGCAAGTGCTGTACGAGGCTCCATTGAGTTGTGTGACAATCCCTGTGTGACAAACGACTCTTCAAGTATATAGACTGAACTTGCAAAAGCATTGTCTAAATCTCCATAGCTCCACTCTCTTGATGGAGAGCCCATAGGTAAATGGTTTTCACCCGCAGCAACAAAGTCGCTCACTTGCCATTTTACCTCTTCAGGTTCTATGCCTGGATTGGCAACATTTCCCTCCATTCTGGCATTTGGCCCACCAGGAAATAAACTCTCTAAGGGATCAACTGTGAAAGGAAGTGCTTCAATTGCAAAAGATATTTTCTCAATAGCATCTTGGGCAATTTGCTCAGACTCTGCAGCTACCGCTAAAATTGGCTGACCAATAAATTTTGGATGATTGGTCAAGATTGGGTTATCCATAATATCGGTATCTGTAACCTCGTCAGCTGTTAGCACCCCTAGCACACCTGGCATGCTTAATGCTTCATCTAAATTTATATTTGAGACTCGGGCATGGGGAATTGTGCTTGTCAGCAGTCTGCAAAAAACCATACCTTCAACTTTAAAATCTTCAGCATACTTTGCTTTGCCAGTTACCTTTGCATATATATCTGGCGGCGTAAAATTTTTCCCGATCAAATTAAATGCCATGAATCCCCCTGAAAAAAATTATCCATTTGACTTTATAATTATTCTGATGAGCAAGCAACTATCAAAAAGTTTTTTTAAAAGATTATCAACGCCAATCAACCTCCTGGTTGACCCTGGCCCAAATGATGAAGAAATAGATCATGCTATTAACATAAGTAAAGACGTTCCAGATCATGGGAATCTTAAGCCATGGAACATTGCAGTTTACAAAAAAGCTGAGCAAATTAATCTCTCAGAGTTAAGAAGAGCAATTTTTATAGAAAATAATCCGCAATCAACCGATAGTCAGATAGAGTCTGAGTTTCTTAAGTTTCAAAGGACGCCGCTCTTATTAGTGGTAACTTCAAAAGTAATAATTGATAATCCAAAAATTCCGATTATTGAACAGTACCTGTCTGGCGGAGCATTATGTCAAAATATACTTTTAGCATTTAATCAGCTAGGATATGGCGCCAAATGGGTTACGGGATGGCCCTCAAGAAGTAAATCTTTTTTAGATTTCTTTCAGTTGAAAAATGAAGACATCGTCCTTGGATTTATCCATATTGGAACGCCTGACAAAATAATATACCGAGATAAATAAAGTTACCGGATAGCCTCATATAGCTTAGGCAAGCTGACATCTAACCTGTAATCGATCCCAGAGTGTGTGTCATCAAATTCCTGATACTCATGAACTATATTATTCTCATTACATATCTCATGAAGTCTTCTTGCGCCAAAATGTATGTGATATTGGTCTCGGCTTCCACAATCGAAAAAGAATAGTTTTAACTTATGAAAATTATGTTTATGGCTCGCAACTAGGTTAATGGGGTCGGAGTTAAGCCAATTCTTCCAGCGGCCCTCAATAAGCTCCCCAGTGTCAAGATTAAATGGGACTCTAAAGCCTAATTCGGTATCGGGATCTGGGTCATAAAATGCGGCCATTGCTATATTCATAAGGGCATGTGATTCCCCATGAGAGAGTTTATGTTTTTTCTTGATTTTTTTTAAAAAAGAACTAATCCTGCCATCGTCTCTCCCATCTCTTATGGCATCGAGTTGGTCTTGATTGGCATTATTAATTTTAAATCGTGACAGCTCATTTAGAGTGTTTGGCCAATCTAATCGATATAAGAAGTCAAAATACGCATCACCTGAATGTGAAACTATCGCACCCCAATTTTGGGGATAGTTCACTGCCATCATCATAGAACCATAACCACCTGAAGACTTACCAAAGCAACCGCGATGTTGTTTGTGAGGCAAGGTATTAAATTTTTTATCTATAAAAGGGATTAGGTCTTTATTGATAAAATCCCCGTAATTACCTACTGCAGTTGAATTAATATATTGATTACCACCGAGAGAGGTAAAGCAATCTGGCATTACTACCAAGCAAGGGCCAATAAGTTTTTTTTGATAAAGCCTATCAAGTCGATTTGATAGCGATTCCTTGAAAGGGCTCCAGTTCTCAAAAGAGTAATTCGTACCCATGAACCCAGCAAGGGCATAGATAACTGGCAATTTTTGCTCGAAATGCTGACTGTATTCAGAAGGAGTCCAGATAAGAATTTCTCGCTCAGAGGGATCCTTTAAAAAGTTTCCCTTCAGTTCATGAGAATTGATACTCACTCGATCAACTGTCATTAGTCTGGTCTTTGCATAGAAAATATTTCATCAATCACTGCATAATCCTTATAACCGAGTCTTGAAATTGGACGTATCTTTAGTAAGTCTATCTTGCCATCAACGAGACATGAATCATCGATATGAACACCAACCACCGATCCAATCACAATCATATTCTTTGATCCATTTTTTGCACGGGGTAAATCAATAATCTTCCAAGTTTTACATTCAAAGCTAATGGGCGATGACTTCACGCGAGGAGGATCAATAAGTATGGAATCTGCTTTTTCAATACCAGCAATCTCAAATTCATCTTGGTCTCTGGGTGCAGAAATAGATGATAAGTTCATAGCATCTTTCATTTCATACGTTGCCATACTATAAACAAACTCACCCCTATTAATAGCATTAACACCACTGTCTTTTTCACCGCCCTCAGTATGAAATCCACAAGGGCAGAACATGATCATTGGGGGATCAACGCTAACAGCATTAAAAAAACTATAGGGTGCTAAATTATGGGTCCCCATTTCGTCAATCGATGAAATCCATCCAATCGGCCTTGGAACCACACAAGCATATATTGGGTTGTGCGGAAGTGGATGGCCATTTTTGACTTCATAAAACATACGATTTCTCTAGAAAGTATTAAAAAATATCCATCCAAAAAAGGCTAAGTTAATAATTAGCATGAACTGATGAGCAAAATTATTTTTTAATTTTCCAACCCAGTTCGCATTATTAAAAAACAATAATACCAAGGCGAGTAATGGAAAAAATAATGCCCCTGTAATGGTATACAGCCTCTGAACTTGAGTAAAACCAACGAATAATCCATACATTGGAATGATGCTAATAAAGACAAGATAGGACCTGTACATGGATGATTTTGTGCTTATGGTAAGTTTCAGATTCTTTTCATTTTTTGGCGAAGTAATGAGGGCAATACAATCTGCAAAAATATAAGGGACTGACTGCCAAACACCTAATAAAGACGTAAATACTGCACCCCAGGCACCTATGAGAAATATATATTTTCCTGTAAGACCAAAAAGATTTTCTAATTCATATGAGAGCTGAACCAAAAGTGTAGCACCTTGGCCCTCTATGGTAATTTTATTGCCAATGATGATCATTGCCATACCAAAAATTGCGGTAACCAAATATCCAAATCTTAAATCAAGCCTACAGTCACTTAAGTCTGAAGTTGATTCTCTGTTCTCCTCTTTAATCCAATATCCGTATCCGAGCACAGTCACGGTCCCACCAATTCCACCAATCAGGGCCATTGTCCATGTAATCCCACCCTCAATATTTGGAACTCTAGGTATAAATATTCCTCTGATGACCTCATTAGTACCAGGCCAAAGCATGAATGCTGTTATCAATACAGTAAAAAACATTAAGAAAATAAAAAATTTCATTAGCTTATCGAAAATTTTATAGCCGCCAATCCATACCAGGATAAGTCCTACCAATGAAGATAAAATACCAAAAATAATCTTGCCTAATTCGGGCGTACTAAAAAATGGAAATAACGCGTAAAGAGTAATTCCGCATGCACTCATTTGAGCCGCGCCTACAAACAATGTCCAGATAAATAGAAAAATTAGAAAAAAATAAATAGGTATGACGCCTAATTTTTCATAAATTCCTTCCAATAAGGTAGTTTTTGTAGCTAATTGCCACCTGACAAGCCCTTCAGATACTGAATACTTTAGCGCAACTCCTAGAATCACAGCCCATAAAACGCTGACACCTAGTATACTACCAACGATTGAACCGGTAGCTAAGTCTCCACCTCCAAGTCCAGTGGCTGCAAGCAATAAACCTGGACCGATGATTGAAAACTTTTTTGCAATACTCATTGAGTATTCTGCATCTAATCTAGACCAGTGCTCACTACTGCATCTTCAGGCTCTAATTCCATTCCACTTGCTTTTGCCTGCTCTATTAAAAGTACTGAAAAGTCTATGGCCTCATGACCAGCATCGATGGTTTTTTGAACCAGATCTCTCGTTAGCTCAGTCACTGGCAAGGGGACACCAAGTTTTTCTCCTGCTGCAAGACCAAGGTTCAGGTCTTTTTTCAATAAGACTGGAGTAAAAGTCGGAGTCATATCAAGCTTTACTAAAGCTGGGGTTTTATACTGCGAAAACATAGAACCCATTACACTATTATTGATAAAATCTAAGGTTGCATGCCTTGGTACTCCGCCTTTTTCAGCCAACACTACAATTTCTGCTAGACACTGCGTAACGACTCCTAAAAGCAGGTTATGACAAATCTTAACCATTCTTGCGAGCTCTCCCTCACCGACATAAGTCACTCCTCTTCCGAGAGCACTTAAGAAGGGTTCAGCAGTTTCAAAAGTGTCTTTGGGTCCAGAGGAAACGATAGTTAGTTTACCTGATTTAACGACCTTGCCATTGCCGCTCACAGGTGAAGCTAGCATCTGAACACCGAGCTCTAGAGCTCGAGCCCTGACCTCCGCAGAAGCCTCCTCAGATACACTTGAACAATCTATCAGTATTTTAGGAAGCTTATCTCCAGTGAGCACTCCATTCTCACCAAATGTTACTTGCTTTAGGTCATCTGATGTAGAGACCATCGTAAAGACAATATCTCTATCAGATAGATCAAGAGGTACATCGACAATTTTTCCACCATACTCAGCTAAGGGCTCAGCCTTAGATTTGGTTCTATTAAATATAGAAACATCACAACCAGCATCAAGAAGTCTTTTCGCCATGGGATACCCCATTCTTCCTGCGCCTATCCAGCCTATTGTCAATCCTATTGATCCTAAATTATCTGTCACTGTATTCTCCTAAAATTACCAATTTAAACTAATGTATTTTTTTTCCATGTATTCATGAAGTCCATCATGTGACCCCTCACGACCTAAACCACTCTGCTTTACTCCGCCAAAAGGTGCAGCAGGATCAGAGACCATCCCACGATTAAGGCCAATCATTCCAGCATCTAACTTTTCAGAAACCTTAAGGCCTCTCGATAAATTAGATGTATAGAGATATGAGATAAGACCGTATTCAGTATCGTTTGCTGCATGAATTGCCTCGTCATCATCCTCAAAGGTTACAATCGGTGCCACAGGTCCAAATATTTCCTCCTTTAAAATGCTGCAATCTTTATTAACTTTTGCAAGTACTGTGGGTGGATAATAAAATCCAACGGCGTCAATAGGCTCGCCTCCGCACAAAGGTTCAGCACCCTTATCTTTTGCATCATTCACTAATCGACTGATATCTGCAATCGCCTGAGCATTTACCATCGGCCCTAGCTGGACAGTTGGATCAAGACCAGGCCCGACTTTAAGCGCTTGCATTGCAGCAGCAAATTTCTCGCTAAACTCATTAGCCACTTTTTTATGAACATAGAATCGATTAGCAGCAGTGCAGGCCTCTCCACCATTTCTCATCTTAGCAATCATTGCGCCTGCAACTGCATCATTGATATCCGCATCATCAAAAACAAGAAATGGGGCATTACCTCCGAGTTCCATAGAGCAGTTCACGATACAGTCAGATGCCTCTCGAAGCAGTATCCTGCCAACCTCGGTAGAGCCCGTGAACGAGAGTTTTCTTACCCTACTATCATGAAGCATCTGCGAGACCACCGCACCACTGCTTCTGGAAGGTAGAACGTTGACAACCCCGGCTGGGACTCCTGCCTGTTCCATAATATCTGCAATGAGCAATGCAGTTAATGGTGTGTCAGAGGCTGGCTTGAGTATTACTGAACAACCTGCACCAATTGCGGGTGCAATTTTTCTTGTAGCCATAGCCGCAGGATAGTTCCATGGAGTTACTAATACTGACAGTCCAATAGGCTGTCTAATTGCCATAATTTTTTTATCTCCTGAAGGAGAATTGAGGATTTCCCCATAATTTCTTACCGTCTCCTCCGCATACCAACGATAAAATTCTATTGCATAGCCGGCCTCACTGAGTGCATCAGGTAAAGCTTTACCGTTTTCTTTGACTATATACTCAGCAATCTCTTGTTTCCTTTGATTAAGAAGCTCCCACGACCGCATAAGGATATCAGCCCTCTCTCTCGGAGAGGTTTTAGCCCATTCCTTTCCAGCTTTATATGCAACATCAATGGCCTCATTCACATCCACAGAAGTAGCACTGGCAACTTCTGCCAAAATTTGCTCATTAGATGGATCTATTACTGGAAAACTCGAACCGTCCGATGCATCCTTCCACTGACCGCCAATGTATAAAGATGTTTTCATAATAAATTCCTAATTTTAGTATTCATTTGCAATGAATAATTCTTGTGCAGGGAACAAGGTAATGACTTTACAGCCATCATTAGTAACGACTACCTCCTCCTCAATTCTAGCAGCACCATTTCCGTCCGCTGCAGGGCAGTATGTCTCAAGGGCAAATACCATCCCCTCTTTTATTTCAAAAGGATTATCTAATGAGACTAACCTTGAGATAATGGGTCTTTCATGAAGTGCTAATCCTAAACCATGACCAAACTGCAAACCAAATGCCTCCATTTCATTCTCAAACCCAAATTCTTTAGCCTCAGGCCACTTAGCTGCAATTTTATCCGTTGTCACCCCTGGTCTGATCATATTTATAGCAACATCAATCCATTCTCGAGCTCTGGTGTAAGCATCTCGTTGAGCTGGGGTAGCAGAACAAACATTTAATGTACGGTAATAACAAGTTCTGTAACCCATATAGGACTGTATGACATCAAAAAAAGCTTGATCTCCGGGACGATACATTCTATCGGTAAAGTTATGAGGGTGCGGGCTACATCTCTCTCCAGATACAGCATTTATCGCCTCAACATCATCTGAGCCAGCTTCGTATAATTGCTTATTAGCCAGCGCAACCATTTCATTCTCTCTCATTCCAGGTTTAAGAGCCTCAGCTATACACTGGTAGGTACCATCCACCATTGAAGCTGCCGTATTTAGTAGCATGATTTCATCCATGCTCTTAATTTGTCTAGCATCAAGCATAACTTGCTGTGCATCCCTGACTTCGAGGCCCTCCTCTTGAAGGGCAAATAGCATTGGAGGCTCACAAATATCAACACCTAGGGGCATATTTGCAACACCTTCAAGCTTGAGTAGTCTTGAAATTTCCTTTGCAGCTTGCTTGAATAAACCAGCCTCAGGTGCAACAGCACCTCGAAGACCAAGCATTCCTGCTTTACATCTATCTTGCTCTAACCAAGGAGAAAACATTCTGTGGTGTGTTGCAGCTGAACCAAAATCCCATAGGTAGGGTTGAGCATTTGGGGTATATAAAGCATAACGACAAACTTTATCTCTTGCCCATTCACCAATAACGCTACCGGTCAAATACCTTATATTGTTATTATCAAAGCATAATACTGCGCCTAAACCGGAGTTTTTTACTGCTTGTTTCGCTCTGGCAACCCTGTACTCTCTTAATCTGTCAAAATTCACTCTCTCCTCAAAATCTACAGCCATTCGGCCTGGAGATGCTATTGGTCTTTTCCAGTTCCAATTAGGTGAGGTGGGGTCAATGATTTTATTCTCAGTCATTTTTTTCTCGCTATTTTTAGTGTTTATGCCCAGAGTGGCTACAAGAAGCCTTAGATGATACTGTCTTAATACCTCCTCTTGGACTCATGATATTTTTGAGTGCCGTTTTACTGCAGCCACAGGGTGTTGCCGCGGCAAGGTTCTTATTAACTACAGTGCTTCTCTTGAGAGGCTTGCCAAGAATACCTAGGCCACCAGAGACAACCCTTTGAATAGGAACTCCAGTCTCGGGATGATGTGTGAAGGGTTCATCTTTCATACTTTGAAAGAATTCAAAATAATCTTGGGACTCAGTGCCTGAGGATAAGTTTTTATAGGTATAAGTTGGCATAATTAAGGGAATTATTTTACATTATTTTGGATTAATAACTAAGCTATATCCAAGTTTTATACATCAACTGGATGGCCATAATGAGTAGAATCAACTTGATTACATTATCAAATAAACTTTGCGACAGAATATTTCTTAGATACACTCCTGGCTGAACAAAAATGATGGCGGGTAAAACTGCGAGAATGCTAATGTAAAACTGCTGCATCGAAATCGCAGAATAGAATAAGAGGCTGAGAAAATGAACAAAGGATAGCGTTGCAAAAGCCGAAGCAACAGCAAATACGTAGCCACTTTTATTTAGCTGCAAAGCATCAATATATGCTGCAATCACGGGTGCGGATATTCCAGTGCTGGCTTGCAGGGCTCCAGCAACGAAACCTACCGGATAAGGCAGGTATCTTCTTGCCTTGCTCGAAAGCTTAAAATTCTTATTAATAAATCTAATAGATAGATAGATTAGAACCCAAATGGCAAGGAGTGTATCAAGAATATAGCCCGGCGCTAGGTATAAAAAACTGGCGCCTAAAAACGCTCCAGGAACACCAAATATCAATAACCAAGGTAGCTCTGGAATACTTCTGTACTCTGCTCTATTTGTAAAAGCAAGCCAGACATTAAGTATAATCGTAGGCATAATCATGATCATTATGGCTCTCTCTGCACCAATAAAATTTGCCATGATAGGAATCGAAATCATGGGTAACCCCAATCCCGTCAATCCCTTGGTAAATCCTCCTATAGCTAGAGCAAAAATAATAACTACCAGTTCGAACATGGAGAGATTATAGATCCAATTTTGTAACTATTTATGAAAAGATAAGATATAGTAATGATAATCAAAACAACAGGTCATTTAAGTATGATAAAAAAATCAATACTGATAAAAATTATTACCCTTAAAAGCATAATACTTTTTCTATTTGCTGGTTGCTCTAATGGAACAAATGAAACAGCTCAATTAGCTTGTAGTTTGGATGATCCATGCAACATAAGGTTCCCGCATGTAACCGCTCCAAGTACACCAAAAGGTCAAGCAGCGGCACTTTTTGAGGAACTTGCTGAAGCACGTTTCCCTGGCAGGGTTACCGTAGATGTTTACCCTTCAAGCCAGCTCATGACAGATGATGATAGTCTCCCCGCACTTTTTGCTGGAGAGATTCAAATGATTGCAATTTCGCTCTCTAAATTTGACCGCATGACACAAGCATTTCAGATATTTGATTTACCTTTTCTTTTTCCAAATATTGAGGCTGTAGAACGGTTTCAAAATAGTGATACCGGACAGAACTTACTTGGCACCTTAAATGATAGGGGATTCCAAGGTTTAGCATTTTGGCATAACGGTATGAAAGAATTTTCTGCACCAATTCCTTTAAGGGTGCCTGAAGATGCAAACGGTTTAAAGTTCAGAATTATGGAGTCTGATGTACTTGAAGAACAAATTTTAAATATGGGGGGAAGCCCACAAAAAATGGCACTTGGGGAGGTTTATCAAGCCTTACAAACAGGGGTCATTGATGCCCAAGAAAATACTTGGTCAAATATATACTCTGCAAAATATTATGAGGTCCAACCCTACATCATGGAAACCAATCATGGCTACATAGGATATTTGGTGGCTGTAAATCCGGATTTTTGGCAATCACTTCCAGAGGATGTAAGAACAGGCCTTGAAGAAGTAATGGATGAGGTGACGCAGTGGGGGAACCAGAGGGCTGAGGAAATTAACCTCAGGGATCGAGCTGAAATTGTTGCCTCTGGGGATTCAGAAATCATTACTTTCTCGGAAGATGAGCTTGCTGTCTGGCAACAATCTATGAGGCCCGTTTGGGAAATATTTGCTGATGGCATAGGACGAGAAAATATTGCAATCGCTCAAAGCTTAAACTGATTTTACTATTAAGGATGATTAATAAAATTCTAAATTCACTAGAAGAGTACATCATGGCTATCTCATTAGCTTTCATGACCATCATTACCTTTATCAATGTGATTGCTAGATATTTTTTTGGTGTTAGCATGATTTGGCAGCAACAGGCCACCCAAACTGCTTTTTATTGGCTTGTTTTAATTGGAATCTCCTACTGTGTGAGAACAAATAATCATATAGTGGTTGATATGTTAATAAGCAGGTTTAAGCCCAGAATCAAAATTATCTTTGCTCAATTAGCTGTAGTAATTTGCATTCTTTATTGCGTTTTTATGTTTATAGGCAATTATGAGCTCATCCAAACATTCTGGATGATGGGTAATATGGCTAGAGATATTCCTATTCCAGAGTGGCTGAGATTACTTATTTTTCCTGTCGGATTTACGTTAATAGGATATCGTTTCCTACAAATTCTAATTCAACTCTTTAAGGGGAACTTGCAATCTCTTGAGCCGGCCACTCATGCCGATCCGGATCTCGTCAAGTAGAGTATCATGAGCGGAATAATTTTAATCATCCTATTGTTAACACTAATTGCCTTTAGGGTTCCAATCGCTGTATCGCTTGGGATTGCCAGTATTGTTGTTCTTCTGAGCTTTACCAACAATGATGTTTTAAGTTTAGCTGTTGGGTTTCAACATACAATTAACATAATCCCTCTGTTGTCGTTGCCGTTTTTTGTGCTCGCTGCGAATTTTATGACGACAGGTGGCGTTGCAAGAAGATTGATTAATTTAGCTAATGCATTGGTAGGTCGATTTAGGGGTGGTCTTGCTATGGCCACATTGCTCGCTTGTGCTCTATTCTCAGCAGTTTCTGGATCCGCTCCAGCTACAGTGATCGCAGTTGGTAGTGTGATGATTGGTGGGATGGTGACATCAGGATATAAAAGAGAATTTGCAGCTGGTGTAGTTTGTAATGCTGGAACATTGGGTATTTTGATTCCTCCATCATTAGTGATGGTTATCTATGGCGCTGTCACTGAGACCTCAATAGGTAATTTGTTTATGGCAGGTATTGTCCCAGGTATTGTCCTTACCTTTGCTCTAATGATTGTCATTGCCATCATTGCAAAATTCCAAAACTTACCAAGACAAGAGGCCGTTCCGTTTAAAGAGACGATTTATCTAATATTTGATGCTTTCCCAGGATTATTTACGCTGGTCATTATTCTTGGGGGTATTTATGCAGGAATCTTTTCTCCAACTGAGGCTGCTGCGTTCGCTGCTGTCTACGCCTTCCTCATCTCTGTCTTTTACTATAAGGATATGAAGCTTAATCAAGTCAAGGGAGTCTTAATCGATAGTGCCAGAATCACAGCAATGTTAATGTTTATTATTGCAGGAGCATACCTATTCAAGACAGTTATTACTTATGAAAGCATTCCTCAAGAAGCTGCTGAATGGATCGTAAATCTTGGTCTCCCAGCTTGGGGCTTTTTGATTGCAATGAACATTCTACTTTTGATTGCTGGAAATTTTATGGAGCCAACCTCCGTGGTTTTGGTATTAACCCCTCTGCTATTTCCGATCGCCTTAGAACTTGGTATTGATCCTATTCATCTTGGTGTAGTTATGGTGCTTAATATGCAAATTGGACTGGTGTCACCACCAGTGGGCTTAAATCTTTTTGTGACCTCAAGTGTCTCAGGACTATCACTTGAAAAAGTTATAAAATCATCCTTACCTTGGTTGCTGGTTCTGCTCTTTGTGCTAATCATAATTACCTATGTCCCCTGGTTCTCACTCGCGCTACCAAGAGCCCTAGGATTAATGTAACTTAGTAAGCCTCACCCACTCTGACGGTGAGCCCGTCTAGCTCTTTGCTTAATCTGATCTGGCATGACAGCCTTGAATTTTTGTCACGAGATGAATTCGTATCAAGCATTGCATCTTCAAGGGCATCGATCTTTGGCAATTGCGCTTGCCATTTCTCCTCAATGTGAACATGGCATGTGGCACAGGAGCACGCCCCTCCACATATAGCCTCAATTCCCTCAATATCATTTAACTTAGCTAATTCCATTAAGCTATATCCTTCCTCAATGTCTAGCTCTTCTCTACTCCCATCCTTTAAAATAAAAGTAACCTTTGACATGTTCACTCTACCAGTTTATTTTCGAACCATCGTAGTTTAAAGGAGAACCGTCATAGTTTGAATCTAAATTGGTCACAACATCGAATATACCTCTTGCACTTTCTTCGGGTGAGTGAGCCCTAGATAGTAGTTCCGGTCTTGCTGCACGAAGCATATCAGTTTCAGTAAGGCCAGGAGCGACTAAGCCGAATAGAATTTCGGCATTGTCTGGTTCTGATGCCAACTTCCTAATAGCCATGTTTAATGCAGTTTTGCTCACGCTATAAAAAATTCCACCGTTTGAAACGTTCTCAATGCTGACAGAGCCAGCACCGCTGGTAATTGAAATTATTTTTTTATGGTTGCTCGCTCGTACATTTTCGATAAAGGTTTCCGCAATTAACATCGGCGCGAGAACATTTACAGCCATGACTTGATGAAATAATGCGCTATCCAAACTACCCCATTCCTGGAGTGCTCTATCACCATAGATACCAGCATTATTGATTATGATATCTATCGAGACTCCCATATACTTTTCAGAAAGTTGTGACAAATCAGATACACTTGTTACATCAAGCCTCTCCACAAAAACATTATCATGGCTTTCTGCAAAAGCATTAAGTTCTTCAGAGGTATCAGGATTTCTGGTAGTTGCAATGACATTCCAGCCTTCTTCCTGAAACGCCCTGACCAACTCAAAACCAATCCCACGATTAGAGCCTGTAATTAAAACGGTTTCCCTACTACCATCCTGACCAAAGAGCGCCGAGGAGAAGACCATGGTGATTAAGGCAACGAAAACTATGTTTGAGGCATTATTCATAAATAAAAAGTTAAGTTCAATGGTATTGTTGATTATAATGATTTACCCAATAGAGCGCATCTTAAAGAAATAAATTATGTTGAGTAGAAAAAAAATAATGCCGTTGCTGATTATTGGTTTAGGAGTATTAATCAGCATTGGTCTTAATTACTGTTCGGTGAGCGTCGATAGAGGCGAGCGAGAGATTCCTCCTGTCTCATTGAATGCGACAATCACGAGCCCAGAGGCACGTCTCATGTATGTGAATTCACAGGGTAATGTAACCCCCCTGATTCAAACTAGACTCATTGCAGAGGTATCAGGCATCGTCAATGATCTCTCTTCAGACATGATCTCAGGGGGAGTCGTAGATGCTCAGCAACTACTGATTTCAATTGATAGTGGAGATTATATAGATGCCTTGAATAGAGCTGAGGCAGAATTCGAGTTTGCTAGGGCCGAGGAGGAAAGAGCAAGAAACTTAGCTCTGGATGATCTCACCAGTCAATCTGATCTTGACCTAAAAATCAGAATGCTCAGGCTTGCTGAAGCCAATCTTGAGAGAGCACGAAGGGATTTAGAGAGGACCAACATCTATTCCCCCTTTAATGGAACGGTTGTCAGTGAGGAGGTGGACTTAGGTCAATTTGTCAATAGAGGATCAATCCTGGCGATCATTTATTCAAATAATCAACTTCAGATTCGCTTACCTGTCCCGAGTGAACAGTTAGGCTTTATTTTTGATTCATCCGTTAATGAAAATCAAACCAGAGAGGTTAGAGTATTTGGTTCTTATGCCGGGAGAAACCTTGAATGGCCTGCGACTGTTAATAGCGAGGAGGCAGAAGTCGATGCAAGGTCTCAGATGACCTACTTGATCGCTCGTATCCATGAGAATCAATCTAATGGCTTGTATGCATTCCCACCTGTCGGCATTTTTCTTAATGCAGAAATTGAAGGTCTAACGATTAATAACTTGTATGCTATCAACCGTAGCGCCCTAAGAGCTGATGGAAACATTGCATTGATTGATGACAATAGTGCACTTCGTTTTAGTCCAATCGAAATATACCGCTTTGATGGCGATAGAATATTTTTTGCCTCTGATTCATTAGAAGACTTAACCGTCGTTACCTCGCCTACCAATATGCTCGTTGAGGGCATTCAAATAAATCCAGTAATCGAATAAATGAAAAAAATAGTTGAGTGGTTTGTAGCTAACCCAGTCGCATCAAATTTATTAATGATGGTGCTTCTGGTTGGGGGTATTTTATCGCTCTCTAATTTAAGAGAAGAGGAATTTCCCGCATTTGATGTTGGGCTTATTGTTGTCTCTGTTCCCTACCTGGGAGCTGCTCCTGAGGATGCTGAGCGAGGCGTTTGCATGCGTATCGAGGAGACCTTAGAGGGTACGGATGGCATTTATAAGTTAACATCTCGAGCAAGAGAAGGCTTCTGTGCGGTTCTAATTGAAATCGCAGCTGGTGCAAATGATCTCCAAGTGACGAATGAGGTTAAAACATTAATAGATTCCATAAGCACCTTTCCAACTGAAACCGAAAGACCAGTAGTCAATTACCTCACGATTACCAATTTTATATTAGATATTGCGATTTACGGGGATGCCTCAGAAAAAGCACTCAAAGAACTTGGCCTTATCATGAGGGATGATCTGGTTGCGCTTGAGGGTATATCCCGAGCCGAAGTTTTATATACAAAGCCAGATCTAATCGCAGTAGAAATTTCAGAACAAACTTTAAGAGAGTACGGAATTACCCTAAATACTGTAGCTGGCGCTATTCAACGAAGCTCTTTTGATCTTCCTAGTGGAGCCCTTAGGACGTTACAGGGTGAAATTTTACTTAGAACGCAAAACCAAGCCTATTTAGCTGAAGATCTAGAGAATATTCCTGTCATTACCTCTGCCGATGGTTCGGTTATTACGGTCAATGATCTAGGGGTCTCAATCGATGGCTTTGAGGAGGGGGATACGGTTGCCAGATATAACGGTTCTCCCGCAGTCATTGTTAGGGTGTCGCAAACAGGATCTGAAGATCTAAGGCTTATTAAGGCACAGATCGATAATTATTTATCTGGAGACTTAGGATACATTCCTGAGGGTATCAATGTTGAAATTGCAACCGACGTGTCTGATGGACTCTCCGCTAGAATCGAAAATCTTATGAACTCTGCAATCTCAGGTTTAATTTTAGTTCTTATTCTTCTGGGCATACCTTTTAATTTCAGATTGGCAGCATGGGTAGCTGTTGGCATTCCAATTGCTATGCTTGGTGCTATTGCAACATTTCCAATATTTGATTTTTCAATTAATACGCTTTCCATCACTGCGTTCATCTTGGTCCTTGGGATCGTGGTAGATGATGCAATCGTCGTGGGCGAGCGTGTCTATGCCCATGAGCAGATGGGAAAAGATCGCATTCAGGCTGCCATCGATGGCACCTATGAAATCTTAAAGCCAGTAACTTTTGGCGTTCTTACGACCATGGCTGCCTTTCTGCCATTAATTTTTACTCCTGGTCGTGTTGGGGAATTCTTCTCTATCATAGGCTTGGTGGTTGTCTTTTGTCTCTTTTTCTCGCTTCTGGAAGTGCTCACTATTTTGCCTGCCCATTTAGCTCATCGAAGAAAAAATTATGAAACCAGAGATAATATTAAGAGAGAACCAAAGGGTATTTTTTTAGTAAAACATAAAATTGCTGCATACCTAGATAAAACTGCATTTATTACCTACGCTAACTGGATTCGAAGAGTACTTCCTATGCGAAGAAATATCGTAGCTGGAGCCATTGCGATTGTGATTATTGCCTTCTCATTTATCTCAAGCGGAAGGATAAGCGTTCAGTTTTTTCCAAATATTGAGGGTGATACGGTTAATGCAAGACTTACCATGCCCGAGGGTGTTCACGTCTCCCAGACTGCAAGGGCTGCAGAGTCGATCGAGCAGTCTGTTGAGGCACTTAGACTTGAGCTCTTGGCAAGGTACCCAGATCAGCCAAACTTGATTGAGGGCACTTTCAGCTCCATCGGTCAAACCCTTGGTGGTGGCTTCGGTGCCCCGCAAAGTCACCTGGCAGAGATTTGGCTCTATCTCCCTCCAGTGAATGAGCGAAATTCAGTCAGTGCAGTTGAAATCGCAAACCTTTGGCGCGATCTCACGCCTGCCATCCCCGATGCCATTGAGCTCACTTTTTCTGCAAATGCGCTTCAAGCTGGAGATGCTATCTCCATTGACCTTAGAGCCAGAGATATTGATCTATTGGCTGAGGTGGCCTCAAGGTTAAGGAGCGAACTTGCAAGCTTTGATCCTGTCTATGATATCTCGGATTCTTTTAGATCTGGCAAGCAAGAGATCAAACTGAACCTTAACAGAAATGCCTACAACCTTGGGCTCACGCCCAGAGACCTTGCAAGCCAAGTGAGGGCATCTTTCTATGGAGTTCAAGTTCAGAGGGTTCAGCGAGGAACAGAAGACGTGAGGATCATGGTTAGGTATCCTGAAAGCGAGAGAGCAAGCATTGGTGACCTAGAAAATATGATGATTAGGACTCCTGATGGCCTCGAAGTACCCTTTAGCACGGTGGCTGATTATGAGATTGGCCGTGGCTACTCAACTATCGTCAGGATTGATAGACAAAGAACTGTCACAGTACGAGCCGACGTTGATAGAAACCTGTCTGCTCCTGAAGCAATTATTGGTCAACTTAGAAATGAGGTAATTCCTCGTCTAGAGGGAGAGTATCCGGGCGTTGAATTTACTTTCTCGGGCGAGGCAGAGCAGCGTGCACAATCTTTTGGCGGTCTATTCTCTCTCTTCCCACTTGCGCTCTTGATCATTTATGCACTGCTAGCAATTCCTCTAAAGTCGTACTTACAGCCACTCATTATTATGTCTATCATCCCTTTTTCCATTATAGGATCGATTGTAGGACACCTTATTATGGGATCACCAATCATCATTACCTCTATCTTTGGAATGATAGCTTTATGTGGAGTGGTCGTTAACTCGAGCCTGATCTTTGTAGACTGGATTAACAAGGAGCTTGAAAATGGGGCTCACATTGATGACGCGATTATTGAGGCAGGAAAGGTGAGATTCAGGCCCATCATGCTGACCTCAATTACTACCTTTGTAGGCCTTCTGCCCTTAATGCTTTTGGTTGATCCGAGTACTGCATTTATTGTGCCCATGGCCATATCACTCGGCTATGGAGTGCTCTTCTCTACCCTTATTACGCTTATCTTGGTACCGTGTTTAGCCAGAATGGCTTATAAGTTGCAAAGCAAAGATTAAAGTCTCATTAAAATTAAACCAAATACGACTAAAACAATACCTGACCAGCGCACATTTTCGTTTAGGTGATATGCACTGACAAAGGCAACTAATAAAACACTGGTCTCTCTAAGCGCAGCCACAAGACCCATGGGAGTTAAGGATAGCGCCCAAATGATAATGCAAAAAGCTGTGCAGGAGAGAATACCAGAAACCACTCCCTTTAATGACTCTGCAAGACCAATTTTAAATACTGTCCCTCTTGAGGCAATTGTCCCTATGAAGAATAAAGGTAGACCGGTGAACATGAATAGCCATGAGGCATAGCTTTGAGAATTAAGATTTAAGCGAGCCCCCTGCCCATCTAAAATAGTGTAGATTGCAATCATGGCACCTCCTGCAAAACCATAAAAGAGAATTTTGCCCATCATGAGTCCAGGCGCATAGCCAATGATTAAGATACCAAGTGTGACAAACAAAATAGAAAAGATCTCTAGTACTGCTAAGCTTTCTCCCAAAAATACGTAGGCGCCAACAAGAATTAATACCGGTGCTGATCCTCGAAACAGGGGATACGCAACGCTCAGATCAACCTTCCTGTATGCAAAAACTAAATACAAGGAATAGATTATGTGGGCCAATGTTGAAAGAATAATAAATATCCAAGACTCTTTTGTCGGCATTGGCAAAAGGTAAGCCCAAGGAACTGAAAACAAGAACCATCCCAAACCCATGTAGGACATAGCTATGAGTCTGTTACCTGAGATTTTTAACCACGAATTCCAAGATGCGTGGATGACTGCAGCAAGCAGCACTAGAAGAAAAACGCTTAATTCCAACTAAAAACTCAGTTCATTAAGTTCAAAGGATTGAGCTTTAAGGGTCATGCCATCAGAAAAATCTGTCCATGTCGCCACAAGTTTATCCCCGATAATTTCAATTTTAGGAAAATCTAGAGGGTATGAAATTTGACTGGAAAAAAGTACGTTCTCTTTGTTTAGCATTCCACTACTACCTATGGATGCAGCAACAAGCTCGACTCCGGTGCTACCTGACCTTAACCAGCTGACAATAAAATTTTCGTTATAGGGATCATAGGCAGTATCTACATATCCCCAAGGAACCCCTTCCTCAACATCGAGCTCGGCAGTAAATGCATTATCTTGATGATCAAAATAAGCAAATCTTATCTTGGGTATATCATTAACATTGGTATACCAAGAAACGCCAAGACCATGACCGCTTGATGCAAGAGATGGACCATTAACCGGGCAGCCTTCAATAAACCAGTTGTCATCAGGCAATGAAATGACCTCGCCCCACTGCCCCTCATGCGGTCTAATCATTAATTTAATATCTCTAATATTTTGCTCTGATCTATCTCTATATACAATATAGGTCGCTATATCATCCTGAGAGATATCGGGCTGACAACAATCACAAACTAATGTATCGATACCTTGCTCAAATTGTTTATTTCCGTAAGTATCGAATTCAGCGTACTTTAATATCGTGCCCTGAGTTGTATTCGTGTCTTGAATAGCATAATTTTCCCCATCCAACCAAACCGCAGCAAATCCATTATTTAGTGGAAAAATTTCAACAAAGCCATGCTCCACAGGTAACATATTTTCATGGAGAGTTCTAGCCTGGCTCCAAGTTTGTCCGCCATCGGATGACACCGCATACCTCGCATCATAGCCAAGAAAATCCTCTTGATAGACCAACCAGTGGCTAACCCAAAGATCGCTATTAATCGGAGTTACCGAGGGAAAGTCTGCCCAGTTAACAAACCAATCATCGCCAGAAGCAACAAGGTTCCTTGTTCCTCGATTCAGCTCATCGTCAAAAACTTGATAGTAGAGGCCTATGGAGTCATTAAGCGGCTCTAACCAACTAATAACCAGGCTATCCTCAAACTTAGAAATATGGGACTGCCCACTCCCAGCGCTACCTAACGCCCACTGAGTTGATCCCTGTTCTGGCTCATTGGTGCATGCATTTAATAATGCAAAGAGAGTAACAAAAACTGTTGTATTAAACATGCTGTGTCTTTTTAAATTAATAACTTTCATTTAATACCTTTTTAACTTGAGCAATAACCTCAGATGCTTGAATGGATTTCATTGCCTTGGACGATCTGACTCGCTCTCCCCAGCTAGCATCTTGGATGCCCTTTTTATTATAACGCCTTAAATTTTCTTCATAATGATTTATAGCAATGTGGAGATAATTATAAGGACCGGTCCTCTTTGGATTTGAGGTAGCAAAAAGAGTGATTACATTGACCCCTAGTGCATTGGCTATATGGGATGGCCCTGAGTCAGGGCAAATGACTAAATCTACACAAGAGATTAGGCTCATTAGCTCAAGCAGTGATAGCTCTCCAATAAGATCATTGAATACGTACCCATCAGTTTCCTGAATTAGCGACTTAAATGCCTGCTCCGCCTTTGAATTAGCACCTGTAAAGATAATATTAAAACCAAGATCTGATAGTTGCTTTGCAATCTCTATATATTTTGAAGATTCGAGGTTTCTATAATTTCTTAGTCTTTGTCCAGAAAAGGGGCTGATAAGAATATTTTTTTTATTTATATTAGTTGTATCAAATTTATCGCTAAACTTTGGTATTGATTCTTTAAGTATTGACCAATTTGCTCTTTCACTGGGAAAGCCGAGATACGTCAAAAAGCCTAAAAAGCTATCCACCACATGCTGCTCCTCTCTGTAAGTGATTCTTTCATTACAAAAAAAAGTCTGAAAATCTTTTGCTCTCTTACTATCAAATCCTAGTTTTATTTTTGATCGTATAAATAAAGAATATATATTCGCCCTCCAACTTGGATGAAGGTTGATGAGCAAATCATAGGAATGCTTTGATAAGAGTTTGTAGTTTACTAAGTAGGAGTCTTTTTTATTTACTACTTGAAATTTTATATCCTCAAGATTTTTTACTAATTCATACCCTACAGTTCCAATGACCCAGGTTATTTCAGTTTTAGGCCAATATTTTTTAAGCGATGTAACAACAGGTATAACATTGCATACATCGCCAATCGCTGAGAGCCTAAGAATACATAATTTATTTGGAGGATTTTTAAAATAATTGATAGCTGGGTACATATTAATTAGAAACTAAGCTAAATGGATCAACCCTGGCACTGCCAATTCTAGCCCCCCAATGAAGGTGAGGCCCTGTAACTCTTCCAGTAGCACCCACAAGCCCTATCAACTCACCTTTTTCAACCATTTGGCCTTGTTCAACTAAAATTTCTGACATGTGAAGATAAGTTGTAAATATCCCAGAGCCATGATCTATAAAAACTGCCTGTCCACTAAAAAATAGGTCTTCTGCTAATACAATCTGGCCTGAATTTGAAGCATAAATTTCTGTTCCTGTTGGTGATGCTAAATCTGCACCAGAATGAGGAGCTCTTGGTTCACCATTAAAAACCCTTCGATGGCCAAAATTACTTCCCTCTCTGACTCCTTGCAAAGGAACCATAAACGGATTTTGCCAAGCATTAATGTCACTTCGAATGGAATACGCCTCTGAAATTAATTGGGAATCACGATTTGCTCTCTCAAGATTCTCTGGAGAAAGCGAGACATATTGTGGCTCAACTGTGAGCTCTGTTGTGGGAAATGTCCACGAGCCAACTTCAAGGGATAGCTCGAGCTCAAGCTGATTTTCATTTTCTATATAACTCAATGGAACAATATAGCTTCCTGCACTTGTATCTAAATCAATGCCGATCATAGTTACAAGGGCATTATCTTCGTTCAATGCAAGCTCGTATTGATTATCATCCCACAGAATGTATGCCTCATTGATTTCACTATTCTCCATAAGCGGAATCTCGATGATTAATGCAGTACCTTGAAATGCAAAAAATTGTAATAGAGTACTAATCATTGATCTGGCTTATCTCAAACAAATTAAATAACCGCATGCAATCAGATGCATCTTTTAAGGTATTTTCCTCTCTGAGGACTCTAGCCATACCTGTACCTTGAAATCTTGGATCATCGCACTCACCATCCAAGGCAAAGGGACTGGAATCATCGCCAAACTCTGGAGCCACCAATAAAGATGTTTGACCTTCATAATAAAGCGTACTGCAATCCGTAGCATCTCTATAAATATCTGAGAGTAATAATGTAGATGCCATGCCATCACCTTTAAAACGCGGATCATCGCACTCACCATCTAAGGCGAAGGGACTGGAATCATCACCAAAAAAAATTTGCGCCGCGAGTGGCTGTATAAAAAAAGATAAGAAAAATAGTCGCAAAAGCACCTTATCATTATCATTGATTTGTATCTTCTAATTCAACTCAATACGACTAAATAAAGGATGATGAATACGGTAAAATATTCTTATGAAGCGATGTTTAATCCTAATACTTATTTTTATAAGTAGAACCCTTTATGGTCATGGAGGAGTATATTTAGAAGAGGATATTTGCTTCATTCAAATGGGCTTCCTTACTGCTCACTTTACTATCTATCAGCCAGAGAATCGAGGCAATGAGGAGTTTTGTGAATCTGTGCCAGAAGCAACAGATTCAATTTTTGTTTTAGATTACACTCATGATGCATTAAGTAACTTTCCCATCGAATTTCAAATAATTAAAGACGACATGGGCCTTGGTATTTTTGCCCGAATTGAAGATGTAGAGTCCCTTTCAAATATTGAGGAGCTTACGGTTTTTCATGAATATATTGAGCCAAACGGATCACAATCTTTGGTTATAGAGCATGACTTTATCAATGAAGGTTGGTACATTGGGCTTATCAGGGTGACAAATCCTGAGACTAATATTGTGTATGCCACGGTATTTCCCTTTGAGGTGGGTAGCGACAATTCTCTTTTATTTTTGTTTATACTATTGGTCCTAATCCTACAGTTTTTTTATTTTAAGTCTCAAAAAAGTGCGCACAAACATTAATTTGATTTTTAAAAGACATAGATACCTCGTCTTTTCATTGTCATGCCTCATAACACTCCTATGCATTCCTAGAACATGGTTCCCAGATTCCTGGCAACCCCCACTCTATAGTCTCTTTGGGCCACCCTCGCCCTTTCAGATCAGCTTCAATGAAACAGATATTATTAATTTTGATATTGATATTGCATGCCCTGAGGATTTAACTAATTTTAATAATGCAATAATCATTGAGGATGTAGAAATAGAGAGAAGCAATACATGTATTTCAGATAACCCCTACTCGATTGCTGCTTTTGTAAAAGGGACGAATAATGTCTCAATGGAGACATTAAGATTAAGCGGCCTTACAAGCGATGCCGTGACAAAAGAGAATGATATGGATGGCGATGGGGATCCAGATGTCATACATATAAAGCTCGAGGTTGTTGAATTAAATGGCTACTCAACAGTAGATCGAGAGCCCTCATTAGAGTATGAAATTGCTCCGGGCATTCATCCTGGCTTTTGGGTATTTGCTCCTAAAATGGTTGGTCATCCAAGTGAAAACTTTGAGTCTAATATAGCAAGACAAGGTCTCAGATTACCTTCGCCACCGATACGCATTGAACAAGGTGATAAAGTTTATCTGACGCTGGAAAATGGACACTCTATGCCTCATACCATTCATTTGCATGGCATCGATCATGCATACATAAATTCTGAAGGTGAAGGGAATGATGGAGTTCCTACAATTTCAGAAATGCCGGTCATGCCAGGGGAATCAAAAACCTATGAAATCAACTCCAGAATTTCTGGATTTGGGCTTTATCATTGTCATGTCCAACCTCAGGCGCATATTATGATGGGACTGCAGGGACTCTTTATCGTAGAGGAAAATAGACCTAATAATTGGCTACAAACATTAAATATCGGAGCGGGTCAAGTTAGAGCGAGATCAACTGAAAGTATTGAAAAGTATGACCAGGAAATTGACCTTCACTATCTAGATCTTGACTCAAATCTTAATAACATCATTCAAGCATATAACGACCCAAGATTAATTGCTGAATCAATGAACAGAGAATTTAATATGACTCAAGTCATGCCAAATTTTTTTACTTTAAATGGGCTATCCTTTCCTTATACGTTTAGGGATTCATTGATCAATGTCCATGAGGACGAATTAATAAAGCTTAGAGTCGCCAATGGCGGGGTTTATCCGGTAGCATTTCATATCCATGGGCACAGACCCAAACTCACACATTTAGATGGAATTCCTCTAGCAACCGATCAACAAATAATGAGAGATGTATTCTCCATTGATACGGCACAAAGAATCGAATTAGATTTAAGCACTCAAAATGATGGCTTGAATTCAAGTGGACCAGGTGTATGGCTTTATCATGATCATAAGAATCAAGGCGTAACCAATAACGGTATCGGACCTGGGGGTCATATTTCAGCCATTACTTATAATACCTTTAGTTCTGAGAGGGGCTGGCCAAAGCTTAATGGAATGGACTGGGGGAAATTCTTTACCGAAGAATATTACAGTAAAGATATGCCTATCTGGGCAGAGTATGCTCCCGCGCTAGCTTCAGTGCCTAATACAAATTTCAATTTAATTTTTAGGCTTTTACTCTTAGGCTTTTTTAGCATTCTCACTTTCTATCAATTGATTTTAATTTTTACATCCAAAGATGAATAATCTATCTTTTCAATATTCAAAAAATCTCGTCATTCTTTGCATTCTGTTATTTTCCAATTTACCCATATATCCTCAGGCTAATAATGAAAATGTTGATCACAGCGGACACGCTAACAATCATGAGGCCATGTCAAATTTAATAAATACCATGGCTATGCCCATAACTGATCATATGGTGGGTACGAGTATGCATGAAAGTGATAGCCATGGGATGCTTATGAATCCAAACGTAATGGCTATGAATACCAATTCTGATATTCTTCCTGATGGATGCGAAATAATCACAGAGGAGATTGATATTTCAATTTCTGCTGGAACAAATAATGCATCCTATAATGGCAATATTTTTGGATTTAGCGATCCAGAAATTAAAGCTCCTCCCTGCTCAAAATTAAATATAACGTTCACTAATGAAGATGAAGTTAGACATCAATTTATGATCCACGGACTGCCACGATACATTTATCCTTCGGGTATGTTTCATCTTGAGGCAAATGGGGGCTATGAGGTAACAGGCTCATTAATTCTTCCTAGTGGCAGTGAGACACTAATTATCCATTGTGACCTATCAAGGCATGCTGAGCTTGGCATGATCGCACAATTAGTGATCGGAGATGGTGGCCAAGACGTACCTGGTATTCCATATTTATCAGGTCAAATGTTTCCAGATTCCTACCTATCAAATTCTTATATTTATCCTGTCTTTGGTGGTTTGATTGCAATACTCCTTTTAACCCTAGGAAGGTTACTGCGTAGCAAAAAATCTTACTAAATTTACTTTTTTGATATAATTAAATTATAAAAATAAAGGGTAAAAGTTATGAAAAAGTTATTTTGTCTTTTAGCTGGTATGGTGATATTTAGTGTTGTCTATGGACATCATGGCGATGCCGGTAGGTTTGAAGAAAATACAACCACTATCCGTGGTACTGTGGTCGCACTTCAGCTTATCAATCCTCACTCATTAATCATCATGAATGTT